>Ga0272447_1000025_pt1 | contig 107334 bp, 85 predicted proteins | sample YNPCB0133_FD_194589 | JGI IMG/M metagenome (GOLD analysis project Ga0272447, IMG submission 194589) | Hot spring microbial mat communities from Yellowstone National Park, WY, United States - YNP-CB-013-3 | ecosystem: Environmental > Aquatic > Thermal springs > Hot (42-90C) > Sediment | place...
GACCTTGGCGATGCCGCCGCTGGCGTTGGGACCGTTCCAGGACCAGCGCCAGCGCCAGGGGTAAGGGACGGTCTGGGAGGTGTAGCCGGTGCGCTGCGCATTGTGCGCGTGCTGGCTCCACTCTTCTAGTGGCCCACTGACTGACTGACCACTAAGCACGAGCGGCAGGTACAGCGAGGCTGCATTTGTTGGTGCTGATACAGAGACGGCAGTCGTAGACTCGGGGCGTCTCATCTGCCAGGTTGCCTGCACCCTGGGTGCGCTCGAAGGTTGTACCAGATGCTCACCTCTTGCCGGTGTCAACTGCATGGTACTTGCGAGCGACAGGAGGATACCTATGACTGTTAAGATTGCTACGATCTGCAACCATCCGAAACGGCTGCTCCTCATAACTGCCTCCACGAGTTATAGTCATTCTGAATACATTTGAGACATCTCCCTCAATCCAAATCTTCTTGGGAGACGACAGGGATGACGCAGGCGCTTCGGCAGCGCGATAGACGTCACTGCGCGTTAACGTGTCTCAATGCGCTGTTGCAATGACGAGACGACGCACATCCCGTCATTGCCCATTGGGAGCGCGGCATGCCGTGCCCTGACAGGCGTGCCTCGGCACGGCAAGCTGCGCCCCGACAGGTGCGTCTCGGCGCAGCGTCGCCGCAATCCGGCGCCGTAGCAATTACGATGGTAATACCGTCATCCGCATCCGGGCTTGACAGTGTGCCGCTGCATCAGCGTCACGCGTGGGAGCACTGACGGCGCTGCGTCGTGTTTCATGCTTCGCCTCCTGTCCGATAGAAGGGCAGGGTGAATAGAACTTTTACCAACCTTATCGTACAGATTGTGCATAGAGCGTGTCGCGTCGCTAGATGACACTTTGATCACAGTAGGCACCCTCAAAGACGCCTGAACCGCCAATATCAGGCGCCCGAGATGACAGCGGCAAGGCTTCATTAGTCCAATGCTATCGGCTGCGGTTTGCTATCAGGTACTCTATTGCAAGAGTCAGCATGGTCCAGACAGGTGCACAGCATCCCACGCATCGAGTTGCTGCACAAGCGCTCGCATCGCTCCACGGTGATAGCGGTCGACCCATGCTGGATCGGTCCAGTTGATCGGTCCATTGCGGATATCGAAGAGGGTGTGTTCAGCGCCGTTGGCAATGTACAGTGTCGAACCCGCCGTGTGGCGCGCGTTGTGTGCCGCCACTGCCTCAGGACCGATGGCGTTCAACTCCGGTTCACTATCGGCGACGATGACCATTAGCGGTGTATCGATGCGCACAATATCGTCGGCACGCAGCAGGTTCGAGAGGAGCGCCACGCCGCGTGGACGCTGCACCTGAACGTATGCCTGATACTGCGCAGCAAGGTGTTGCGTCCCTATGCTCTGCGCCACGATGAAAATGCGACACTGGTCAATCCCGGCCTGCGCTACGGCTACGCGATAGGCAGCCAGTGCATCGTCACGCTCGCAACACCCGTACACCCCGCCGCTCGCGCCAGTGCCACGTTTGTCGAAACGGAAGACGGCATATCCAGCGCGCAGCAGAATCTCAGCCAGGTATCCGTATGCGTCGCGGGGAACAGGACCGGAGTGGTGAATGATGAACACCAGTGGGTGCGGACCGGAACCCATCGGAAGATCGAGTTCGCCAGCCAGTTCCACGTCGCCGCTGACGAAGCGCACCTCCCGACGTTCAGCGGCGATGCCTTCCAATCGCGGCGTTGGCAGCGCATCAGCGAGGAGCGGCATTGGTTGGGCTGCACGATCCGTGACCAATGGCACACATGAGGTCAGCAACAGAACCAGCAGCATCCATCCAGACGCGAGCCGGAGGGCCGAAAGAGAACACGGAACGACACGGATACAACGGATCAGCACAGATGTTAATGGGTTTGACATTAAATCCAGTCTAGCTTGCGCAGGCGGACTTCGCCTCGTGTAGCCAATGTTTCGGTCACCGCTTATAGACCGAAACTACGGTCTTTGAGTAATTATTTCGCTATAGTCCGCGCAGGCGAGCTTCGCACCCATAGCCAAGGGCTTATGGTCTTTGAGTAAACAATCCACCCTAGCCCGCGCAGGCAGGCTTCGCCCTGAATTGCCAGGAGCCTCAGCCCGATGACACGCGGCGTATACCGGATGAAATACTCAATATTAGCCCGCAGTCTCCGCATGCGGGCGTAGACGCCCGCGCACCCAGGACGCACGTAGTTCAATCATTCTACACGTTGCTGTAATTCTCAATCTTCATCAGCCCCACAGACAGAACGTCCGGCATACCGGATCTTCCATCTCCTTTGTTCGACTTGCGCAGTGAAACGTGCTAACGATGCATGAAGAGCGCATACGTTCCGATCTGCGCCACCTGAATATAGTGGCGTTCCAGTTCCGGCGTATTGTACACACCAGTGTAACTGCCGAAGCCGCCAACCACAACATACGTCGGGCGTTCCGCATACCAGTCGTACTGCAACGGCGCACCCCCCAGCCAGGTGAAGCGCACTGCCTGATCGAGCATCGTTTGCGGTGGGTAACGATAGTTGTGGTCGGTCAATACGCCGAGTTCCGGCTCCCACGTCGCAATAATGGCCGTTTCCGGCACGGTGGCATTCAGATATGCCGCAAACCGCTGCGCACTGTCGTCGGGAGTGAATACGACGCGCGCGGTCAGAGCGAGCGGCAACGCAATAATCGCAATGAGGTAGACAACCGCAATTGTCGCAGCAACCGGCAGCACACGTCGCAACCAGGCTACTGTGTCGAATACCAGGCGCGCGACGGTCAGCGCGCTCAACGCAACTGCTGGGAATGCATAGCGGGGCCAGCCCAGCGAGGCGCCGACGAACCATGCCAGCCACAGACCGATCAACAGTGCCAGTAGTGCGTCGCTCAATCCCTGTACGGTACGACTGCGTGCGCGCCAGATAGTGTATGCCAGCGCCGGAACAATTAACCCACCGTACAGATCCGGACGCAACAGATAATATCCGGCGCGCAGTGTTGATCGGACATTAAAGACGAAAATCGCGCCCCCAGCTGCCTGCCGCGTCTGCTGGATGTTCTCGAAGAAAGTTCCGGGACCAAAGAGCGCAAACAGCGTCAATATCCAGACGCCGAAGCATGCGACCGAAACGACGAGTGGAACCAGACGCAGCGCCCAACTGCCAGCCCGGTAGTAGCGCCAGTCGACTAGCGCGGTCAACAGGAGCGCCAGGGGCACAATCAGCACGAACTGATTCTTCGTGACCAGCGCCATCCCGAACCCCAATCCTGCCAGCACGCTCCAGATCAGATGCGTCCGACGCGCCGAAGGCTCTGCCGCCGTCTTCAACGCAGTCAGCCACGCCAGCATTCCCAGAAAAACGAATGCGACTCCCGGCGCTTCGCCGAGCACCTGCCGTCCATACTCGATCAAGCCCTCGTAGTTGACCGTGCGCGACGCCAGCAACAACGCCAGGGCGATGAGTGCGGGCCATCCGCCATAGAGACGCCGCGCAAGCGCATACCCGGCAACAATTGCGAGTGCAAAATAGATCACAATCACCAGTCTCGCCTGCGTCAGACCGACGCCGAACGCCTGATAGACTGCCGCGACCGGCAGCATAATCGTCGGACCGATGCCGATCGTGGGACCGTGGTAGCGGAACTCGACGCCGCCATCAGGAGTGGCGCTGATGTCGGCATACTTGCCGTATCGGACCAGGGTTTCGGGGACGTGCAGATGCGATCCCTCATCGAACCAGGTGCGCGGCGCATAGGGCAGGTTAATCGTCGCCAGCAATGCTGCCGCTGCGAACAGCACGATCACAACGATCCGGTATATCGATCCGGTCGCTATTGTCGTCTGAAAATGTGGCATACGATGCGCCTCTGGACGGATCATTGCGTTTGTGCTCCTCATTTGCTGTCAGATATGCACCATCCTGCCTCCTGGTCGTTCCTGGGACAGAACTTCTTGCAACCGCCGGGTTTGTCCCTATGATTGCACGCACCTGCAACGCGCAGCGTTCAACACGCGCCTTCAACCCGCAACCCCTTGGGCTCTCATAAACGGCTGATCGGCGTGTTCCGTCATGCCAGAGCCACGGATCACGAAAAAGAGCACGGTGATGCTCACTGCCAGAAATAGCGCCAGCGGCAACAGGCTCGCCCAACCGCTGAGATTCAGCGCCATGCCCAGGTTGCGCGCCACATTGCCAGCAGCAAGTTCCGGCAGCGAATAATCCAGTAACGGATTCGGTTGATACTGTGGAAAACTCTGCCCGCCGATCGTTTGCGCCCACACATTCAGCAACGACCAGCTGCCTGTGATGACCAGCGCCACCCGCGCCCGCCAGCGCGTGCCCCACATCGCAAGGAATGCACCCATACCGAATGCCAGGAACGGCAGCATTGGCACGAGGTAGCGCGGTCCGACACCGAAACCGCCGCTCCACATCACCGATGACCCGTTGAACAGCAGGAAACTCACAACCGCCCAGATACAGACTGCCAGTTCACGGCGGTAGACTCCGGCACGCCACCAGGCAACGAATCCTGCCAGCCCGGTCAGCAACACTGGCGCCAGCACGAACAGACCGCGATGGATGCCAAAGGTGATTCCCCATAGCGCTTCGCGGTTCGGTCCTGTCAGGCTCATAAAACCGGATTGATGCTCAGCCTGCCATAACTCCGAGTATTTGTAGCCAACGGGTAGCACAGTGCCAAAGATCGCATAGTTATACGCCATCATGAGCGCAAGCGGCGGAATGCCTGCTAGCGCCGCGCCCACAATCCAGCGTCTATCGGAGAGAACGATGAGCGCATATAATCCAATGCCAGCAACGATCAGCGCTGCCGGATATTCGGTGATCAGCGTCCATCCTAGCAGAAAGCCCACCACCAGCATCCAGCGCGGTGAGAGGCGCTGTCGCCCGATAAGGAAGACCAGCCAGAATGCGATAAACAGCATCGCAGCCACCTGCTGATGCCCCACGAACGCATTTGAGTAGGGGAAAGCAGGTGTTGCCAGCCCATAGATCAGCGCCACCATCACGCGCCAGCCGGTTGCCAGACCGAACAGTTCGAGAAAACGATACAACACGACACCGAGCAGCGCGGAGGGAACAGCAACCGTCGCAAACGACACAATCATCAACACCAGCGCGAAATAGACCTTCTCCATCGCCAGCCCGCTGCCATCGGGATGCAGCGTTTCCCCGAACGCTGCCGATGAACCAAGACGTTCGATGAAACGCTGAACTGGCGTCGTCTGCAACACCGGGCGAACGACAGCGTACACCGGCACTGCGAGAAACGACGTGCCGGGCGCTTTGTCGCTGTAGTAATGCCCGTTATACTTCGCATAGTCGCCAGTGTTGGCAACAAACCGGTCGATCTGAAATGACCGGTCATCGACAATCGCCAGCGTCAGGTTCAGCCGCGAATTCTGGTTCCAGTCGGCCCAGCGCGGCGGGAAGTAGGCGTAGCATGCCAGCAGAACGAGGAAAAGCAGGATTTCGACACGGAAGCGGCGAACGATTCTTATCATTGGTCACCCATTCGGCAGATGTGTTGCTGTCACCCGATAGACTGTCGTATCGCCTGACGAAAAAGCCAGCGTCAGATAGCGCCCGACCGCCGCAGCCAGCGCCTCATCAGCATTGTCCCGCTTACGAACGACGAGATAGGTCACCCGGTACTCTGCCAGGATCTCCCGCCGCCGCGTATCGGAGACGGCGGGATCGAACACGTCGCGTACCATCTCCCGTTTTCTGTGGAAATCGAGTGTTCCCGCCCAGTGCGCCAGGAATGCGCGCGCATCGGTGCGCACCGGCACATGCTGCCCATACTCAAGATCTGCAAGCACCACATCATCGGCGGTGACGTGCGCTTCCAGCCATGCGAGCGACTCCACTTCCCCACGGGTCAGGTAGTATGGGGCTTCGAGGCGATGAAAATCGACAAACCGCCACGCAACGAGATACACATTCGTCGCCACAGCCAGCACCGCGAGGAGCGCAAGCGTCGGTCGCAGCAGCGCCGGACGGCGGCGTTGCAGCCAGGGTGTAACACGGGTGAAGACTGCTGCAGCCGCCAGTATCGCTATCGGCATCTGCCATCCCAGGAGCAGGTGGATCTGGAACTTGACCGGCAGGTACGCCAGGACAGCATGGAGCAGAAACCAGACAACGACAAGGAGTTCGGCATCGTCTCGGCTCTGCAATGCGCGGAGGCGAACACTGATCAGCGCAAGCAGAAACGGAACGCCTAGCAGGATGGGTAACTGCCACGGCGGCGGTGTCCAGGCGCCAGCATTGTCGAACTGGCTCAGTTTTTTACCCCACGTTGGATCGAGCAGTACCAGCGCCGACAGGTATGCTGCAGCTGGCGCCGAGAGCACAAAGATGATCAATCCACATCGGAACAAAAACGTCGGAAAACGCCGGTCACGCACCCAGACGAGCGCACCAAACGATCCCATCACGGCGTAGACTGTGATCAGGTCATAGGCGTGCTGTAACCCCAGGATCGCCCCCAGAACGCCGCATACGACGGCATAGCGATACTGTCCAGTACGAACTGCCTGAAGCAGTAATGCCATCATCGCCACAATCAGCGCCAGCGCCATACCGAAATGGGGGAACGCCGTCAAAATCCAGAATGTATTGGCTTCAGCGGTATAGATGTTGAATGGAAAAGGCGCTTCTGGCAGTCCGTAGATATACTTGACGATCACCCAAATGAACCCCAAACCGCTGCCAAATACAAAGAGGAGATACGCCAGGCGACGCTGTTGCACATCGGCAACTGCCAGGTTCAGGAAAGCATACCCGGCTGTCAGCACAGCTATCGCTGCCGCAATCCGCAGCCCCGACCAGAGCGCAGCATACTCCAGACCGGTCAACGCCCCGATCCGCCCAACCGTCCACCAGAGCAGGTTGAAGAATGCCGGTGCATTCGGTTCTGGTGTCAGTCGGTTTGGCGCCAGCGGTGCACGCGCCAGATCGCGCATCCAGGCGAAGTATTGTGCGTGATCTGGCATGTTGTACACAATGCCAGCAAACTGACGCTCTGGAGTTGCAAACAAATGCCCTGCAAGGATCGGCAGTGAGCTAAGTATCAGCGCCAGTGCACAGATCAGTGCGATAAACGTGCGCTCGTGTAGATGCGTCGCTGATGTTGCGACGTCTGTCGCAGCTGCTGATGTGGTGACCGTCATAGGATCGTGTTCTCCATGCGTGCTGCTCGTGGCGTTTATGTGATATTCAAGCGGATATACCGTAGCACGCCAGGATGACGGCGCCCTATATCAAGGTGGATGCCGGGTGATAATTCTGTAACTTTCTGCCGCCGTTGGAACCGTGATACGCCTGTCATGTTGTGCGCAGGATCGATCTGCTAGTATTTCTGCGAAGGACCTGTTACCTGTCTCGACTTTCGTGCGAGGTTTCCCTTGCGCAAGTCGTATTCCCAGATGAGGATCTCGTATGAAACTATGGTTTCTGGTAAGCTTTCTTCTCGTGACTTTGCTCCAACCAGCTCAACCGGCACTATCTGCAACACAGCCGCTTCGGGTGGTGCACGCACCATATTTTGCCAATCGGATTGATTGGGGAACTGCCGCCATCTTCTGGTTTGGTCGCGCCGATGTCGCCAACGGTGTTGCACCCATTCCCGGCCGCAACTACGCCGACGTGCGCGTCGCCTACACTTCGTCTGAGCTGCAAGTGTTCGTCAGCGTTATCGACTATTACCTATGGCACGAATACAACCCGAACACAAGCAGCAACCCGACCAGCTACGATTACGACGGTGTAGCCCTCTACCTGGATATCAATGGCGACCGGACAACCGCACCCGGAACTGATGACTATGTCTTTCTGGCAAAGTGGGGCGCAAGTGGGGAAGAATACAGCCAGCCCTACCAGCGTCAGGCGCGTGGCAACGGTAGCGCCTGGAATACCGCGTGGAATGGATCCTGGCGACATCTTCCAGGTGCGCAATGGTCGTGCAATCCCGGACCAAACAGCAACGACTGTGGCCTGGATTTTGGCTGGGCTGTCACGTTCCGCATTCCCTGGCAAACCATCGGGTTGAGCGCACCACCACACGGGCGAACGATGGGGATGGGTATGCAACTCTTCGATCGTGACGCACCGGGCAGCAGCGGTATGGCGCCAGTCCAGACATGGCCCGAAACGCTCACCACGACCCGGCCCGACACCTAGGGTGGGTTGGTGCTGGGTCCGGCGACGATGAACATTCCGCTGTCACGCATTGAAGGCACAACAATCATCCGCCGCGGTTTGCCCGGCAGCAATGTCATTGATGCCAGCGTTGGCGCTGATGGCAACTGCAACGGCGGTCACGAAGGCGATCCGGATTCGCCGATTAAGCCCGGCTCGAATCCACCCATCACCCGTGGTGAAGATACCAGTCTCTGGGTCGCCAGCCAGACTGGAATCGCTGATTTCCCCTGCTTTGCGCGCGCTTACCTGCGCTTCGGTCTTGACCAGATTCCGCGAGGGAAGACGATCATCAACGCGCGGCTTATTATCACCCACTGGGGTCAATCAGGTGACAGCAGCTCCCCCAATCCTGATGATCGCCCTCAACCTTCGTTCATTCAGCTCTTCACTGTCGATCCCAACTGGACGGAGACAGGCGTGACGTGGAACAACGGACCACTCGCGCGACGGAATTACGGCGGCGTGACTGTCACCCCGCGCAATCCACGTGAACCGCTCTTCCCAGGCGTTCCCTACTCGTGGGATGCAACGATCGCTGTTGCTGAGGCATACGCTGCTGGAACGCCGCTCAACATTGCACTCTACACGGCAGCCGAGCCAATGCATACCAGCAAGTACTTACATTCTTCGGAAGCAGGGGATTTCGTTAATGAAGCGCGTCCCACGCTCATTGTCACCTGGGGCACGCCGGTAGAGGTGCGGTCGAGAGTGTTCCTGCCGCTGCTGTCGCGATAGCATAGTCTCAGATGCGGCGATCAATAGACGTTTTTACACATTCCGCTGTCCGCACGCTCGCCTGGCGTCTGAAGGCGCGGCGCCTGGACGCGAAGCCCGCCTGCGCAGACTGAGTGCACCACTTTCTCAAATATGATCAGTCACCGGATGGATAGCGCGATGCGACACCATAGCAGTTCTCACAAAGGTTGAACCTATTGGACAAGGTTGAACACTCCTCGGACGACTGCAATCATCATCGCGCTCCCCACGCGGCGACCGAAATGAATTTCGGTCTACACTCTGCCGGAAGCGGGCGCCTCGCGCGACATGGCAGATCCAGACAGGGGTCAACGTATCTGAGAACTGCTATAGTATGCAACCTGTCAGGGGAGGGGTGAAGGCGTCGTCTCCACCCCTCCCCCGAGCGCCCAATTATGGTCCCACAGCGATAATCGCGCCGTCTACCGTTTTCCAGTAAATCGTGTTATTACTGATGGCGGCGCTGCGCACCGGGCTGGCGGAGGGGAGGTCGCGGTTGTTTGGATCACCTGTAGAGGAGTGCCACCACAAGTCGTACTGCGGCTGGTTTGTATAGTAGACATAAAAACCAGGGTCCTGGTTGGGTTCATTGTTGGGAAGTAGCATCGCTTCCGGGCAGAAGTGATTGCTCCGCTGCGGACAGGAACCTATACGGATCCCGGTAACGACCGGATACACTTCCTCAGTGCGGATAGGATTGGTATAACTGCTGCCATACCCGGATGAACGATCAGTAATACGAAGAACGCCCAGCGTCATCCAGTGCGCATGCAGAATTGTATTTCCTGCCATGGACAACGGACTTTGCTCATCGGTATGGATGCGCATCGTTCCCTCATTCCGCCAGTCCTGCACGAATCGGATATGACCGGTCGCAAGGTTCATCTCTCCCAGAGTTGTGTCATCCCGCGCATCACAGTTCTGCGGTCCCAAAGCTTCGCACGCCTGGCGTGTGCGCCAGAGAACATATGCGATTTCTGTCCCATCACCCATCCGCTTGATAACCGCCTGTGGTCCAATAGTCCAGATACCGTCGCCAATCCCGCCAACCGCTACAGGAGCGACATACTTCCTGGTGCCGGTGTCCAGACTCAAGACGTAGAACGACTCAAAGTCGGGATTCTGCGTCAGGAAGGTGCGAATTTCTTCCACCATGCGCGGTGCGGTATTGCCCGAGCCTCCTGCCCCGATGTATTGTCGCTCCTGCGACCGATACGTTCGGACGATCACAACGTCGTTTGCATCCGATACCACGGGGTAGGTATCCAGGAAAGCCAGATTGGACCCAAACTCCTCGCGATCAAAGCCCAGCACACCATTCTGCAGCCAGCGGCGCGCCCCGGTGCTGGCTTGCAGCGCATGGACGGCAGGACGGGGCGATCCTTCGACCAGGATAATCACAAGCCCTCCATACCTGGTCGAGTACGCAGGTGAGCCGTAGAGCGCACCGCCAGCGGCATACGACCATCGTTGTTGCAATGAGACCTTATCCAGCGCGTAGAAGGTTCCGTTTGTCGAGCCAATGTAGACGGTATCATCCACCAGCAATGGCGCCATATGAACCTGGCCGCCCGTGTTGAAATTCCCCAGAATCGCTCCGTTAGCGGCGTTCAAGCGATACAGATGCCCATTCGTGGAACCCACATAGATACTCCGGGTTGCCGGGTCGTATGCTGCGGTATTAAGGATTTGCCCGCCGACAGAAGTTGACCACACAAGATCGCCGGTCGCAGCGGAGATCGCGCGAACGATGCCATCAAAGTGACCAACATAGACCTTGCCATCGCCTGTGACAGGCTGCACCGCGCGCAGCAGCTGCAGATGTCCAGGCATCGGCTCTCCGTCTCTTCCTTTCGGAGGTCCGTTCCAGATCCATCGAACCCGCCACGGTTTGGGCAAATCTGCTGGCACATAGGCAGTGCGTTGCGGATTGCCCGCTAGTTGGGTCCACTCAAGCGCCGCCGTGCTACCGCCCAGAACCAGTGGCAGATAGACAACCTGCGTACGTGCAGGAACCGACAAAGGAGTGGAGTAATCGACGCGACTTAGCGTATATGCCGTGGATTGACCGGTTATTGAGCACGATGAAATAACGATAATTGTCACCATCACCAAACTGAAAAACGTAAGTGTTTTTAGTTTTATGCTGTTTTCAAGATCCATAGTGCACCTCATTCTTTATATCATAATCGACACCAAAAACACCGCATCGACCTCATGATCGTTTCCATATCACCCGAGATAGCTTTTTTTGCTCATATGCAAACCAGATAGCCAAACGTAATCTTCAAGAGAACCTGACCGCATAATTATCATAGTACATCAATGAACCGGATGCAGTTAAAAGGGTGTGAATTCCAGAAAACGACAATCAATCATACTCGCTGGCGTATACCGCCTGATACCAGATCTTGATCAATAGGATGCATTCCTGCCGGGGTGCCGCGCAGTCGTTCCGGGATGTTCCTGACGCGCTGGATGTGGTGTGTGTCCTCGCACCGCCTGGGAGTGCGGGCGTCTCGCCCGCAGACAGCAGTGTGACCCATCACGGGACATGGTGCGCGTTCTCGCACCGCCTGGGTGCGCGGGCGTCTCGCCCGCAGACAGCAGTGTGACGCCTCCTGGGTGCGCGGGCATCGTGCCCTGGGTCGCCTCATGAGGGTGGGATGCCCGCCTGGGTGCGCGGGCGTCTCGCCCGCAGACAGCAGTGTGACCCATCACGGGACATGGTGCGCGTTCTCGCACCGCCTGGGTGCGCGGGCGTCTTGCCCGCGTGAGCAGTATGACTAAACGACGCCATCTGAACGAGACCGGTAAGCGCCGTTCCCGATCAGACGCAGAAGTGTGAGCTTCTGCCGAACGTCCTCCATTCATCGTCGCCATCGGCGAATGGTGTACACAATGGCGACAACGGCAATTGATGGCAGGAGCGCAAGCGCCAGAACCGGCAGCGCCGCTGTCTCCCAGCGTGGCGGACCGGTAATCGGTGGCGCTGTTGCCACATCTTCTGGAAGGGGGGTTGGCGTTGGTGGAACAGGGGTCGCCGTTGGCGTTGCCGTGGGCGCAGCGGTTGGAACAGGGGTGAACAATGGTAGCGGCGCCGTTTCCGGCAAGCCGAGCGAACGCGAACTATACCAGACGCGGTAACGCGCGCGATCACTCATATAGCGATCCTCCAGGCTGCGCGTATACCAGACTGCGTGGAGTCGATTTCCATTCGAAACTGCAAGCGCCGGCCACTCCGGGAAGAGGTCATTTGCTACAACCACTTCAGGGGCGCTCCAGCGCGATCCATCCCACGTCAGGTGTAGCAGCGCTGGCGGCGGCGATAGATCAGGAATGATGTTCGTCTGCGTTGTCAGATACCCCACCATCAACAGATGCACCTGACCGGCGCCATCGGTTGCCATGGTGTACTGGTCAAGATTGTTTCCCTGCGTATCACGGGCAATAACTCCGGGAACCCGCTCTGGCGGACTCCACGTATCGCCACCATCGCGTGAATATTGATAAAACACGTCACCTTTCAGCGTGCGATACACGACAATCGGAAGATCGCCTCCAGCAATTCCCAACGTCGTCTGCTGCACTGCATCGCCGGGAACGGTGAAATAGACGGGTGGGCGCCATGTTGTGCCTCTATCATCGGAACGCCGGTAGACCCCATGCTTCGGCTTTCCCTGACCAGCGTACCAGTCAAAACCCTGATCCCACACGACATGCACCCGATCATTGCTGTCCACCTTGACCTGCGGCCGGTTATCGCCGTATGGCGAGTTCGAGAGGTTTACCGGTTCCGACCAGGTATCGCCGCCAGTGTCAGAGAAGCGATAGAACAGATTTGCGCACCCGGAACATTCCGGACGTGGTTTCCCTGGCGGATCGGGAATCCCTTGCGACCAGAAGGCATGCAACCGTCCTCGTTGATCAACGCCGAGCGCCGTGTAGTACGTGCCATCACCGCTTACGCTGCGCGGTTCCGACCAGGAGACGGCGCTGAATGCCTGATCCCAGGGAGCACTCGTATGGCGAATGCGCGTTCCAGTGCGCATCAGTACGTGCAGTCGCCCGTCGCGGCTCATCACAATACTGTTACGCACCGTGAGACCGCCAAACGCAGTGACTGCCACGTTGTTCACTGGCGACCAAACACCATCGCGCAACTCACGGTACATGAGCAAGTCGATGCTCCCACTGCTGTCCGCAGTTGTTGCGATGCCGCTGTACCAGACGATGTGGACGCTCCCTTTTGGACCGGTGGCAATACTGGGGAACCAGGATGATCCATAACGGATCTCCTTCCCATTGGCAGCTGGAGTGGGAAACGGTTGCAGCGATGCATCCGAAATGCCCGGCACCGGCGGCGACACCTCGAACGGCGTCGTCCAGCCACTCTGCTGTGCGTACACGTCGGTGAAAGGCTGCAAAAGCCCGACAATCAGCACGAAGCCGGTTATCCAACAGAACAGACGCTTCATACTACCTCGCCCACAGTCTCGCCAGCGTGTTGACGATTGATAAGTTGCCTGAGACTGATAAGGACACCGACAAAAATCCAGCTATACACGGTATACCTATAGCCGGTAATCGTTTGATTGTACGCAAACGGCAGAATCCAGTCGCCGAAGAACATTGACGCCTGCGCCCCGATCCAGCCACTTGTCGCCGTCAGTGCCAGCGTCTTGAGAAAACCAGGCGGCGCCTCTCGAAACAGGCGCAACCCTTCAGTAGTGCTCACAGCGGCGAACCAAAGCCAGATAAGACTTCCAACCAACCCAAACTGTGCAAGAATATCCAGATAGTTGTTGTGTGTAGAGCGCGCATCATAGGGGTAGTATGTCATATAATAAGGAGCATACCCCGCCGGTCCGGTGCCAAAAAGCCAGTGGTCGCCAACAACACGCAGGTTGATCTCCCACATTCCAATACGCCCATCCGCTCCTTCGTTTATCTCTGCTTCGACCATTCGGTGGAAAAACTCTTGTTGTGTGTAAACCAGCATCGAAACAGCAACCAGAAGCACAAGAAACCATCGCCACGAACGAAGAAGGGTCGCCGCAAAAATTCCAATCACCGTCGGAACCCATCCAGATTTCCATAGAAGGTTAACCAAGATCGTCTGGTAGAGATTCAAGCCAATCAGCGTCAGAAGAAGCAGTCTCCAGTGCCATTTCAGGCCGGGATGAGCAATAACTAGCGCATATGCTGGAACGACTGTCCATAATCCCCACAACCCTCTGTCATTGAGAAAGCCGTGGCGTATCGAAAAGACCTGGCATAGTGTCATTATCGAACCAAAGAATAAAAAACATCCAACAATATACTTAAGCCGCTGCTCACTCCGGACAAAGTTACCGATCAAGAGTGCTGCGCCAATAGAAATAAAGTAGGTTAAGAGAGATGCAACCTGGACGACTTCAAAGTTCTTAAACAGACTCATGTTCAAGATGGGATCGCGCCAGACAACACCCCATACCAGCGAGATGGTGCACGCGATACAGAAGACCAGCATTGGGCGGTTCAGCGGCGACGGCGCCAGATGCCACGTTCCGCGCAGACCCATTGAAACGATCCATATGCCGCACAGCGTGAGCGCCAATATCGTCGCAGCTGGTATCTTGCTATGGGTACCAGTTGGCAGTTCAAAAGGGATCGCCAGAGCAGTTACCGGCAATGCCAGCACAGCATATTCAAATCGCCGACTGATCCACAGGATAGCGGGAATGGCAAGCAATGGACCGAAGATCAGCAGCGCGAGTCGCATCCGGTTGCCGATGATAATGTAACCCGTCGCTATGCTCAGCACCGCCGCTGCCAGCACCACCATCCCTACTATGATGCGACCGCGTGTAGCTGGCGCCAGACGCCGCCATATCAGGAAAGGATGCTCAATACGTGTAAGATTAAGCAACGTGCGCATCACGCAACCCTGCCTGATTAGTGGCGATAGATTGATACACAGCGAGCGTTTCACGGGCGCAGCGCTGCCACGAGAACGCTGCTGCTCGCTTGAGGCTGCGAGCGCTCATCTCGCGGCGTAATGCCTCGTCCTCGAGCAGGCGCGCCATCTCATGGGCGATTATCACTGGAAGTTCAGCATCCACCAGTATTGCGGCATCGCCAGCGACCTCTGGGATAGACGAGTTATTCGCAGCTATTACCGGCGTACCGCACGCCATTGCCTCCAGGATTGGCAGACCAAACCCTTCATACCGCGATGGGAATACGAAGAATAAAGCGGCGTTGTAGAGCATGATCAGATCATCGTTTGAAACATGGTGCAAAAAGCGGACATGCTCTTCAATGCCACACGCATGCGCCTGGTTTGCTATCGATTCTGCGAGCAAAGGATGCGTCCAGACAATAACAAGGTTGTGCCTTGTACGTATCGCTTCTGGCAGGAGCGCATAGGCATGCAACAGGGTCGCAATGTTCTTACGTGGATCGGACGAGCCGATCGCCAGGATGAAGCTTTCACGCAAGCCAAACTTTTGCTGTACAGCGTCGATAGCGTATTGCCGATCCAGCCTTTGATAGATCGCCGCTGCCGCTTCGTAGGTTACAAACACGCGATGAGCGGGAATACCGAGATGCTGCACGATCGCTGCACGTGCGTCCTGAGACACAGTTACCACGGCGCTCGCTCGCCTGGCCGCTGCCTTTGGCACATACTGGTAGTATATATCCATCAAGGAGCGCTTGAGTCGTTTTTGCTGTTGGGTGAAACGATGGGGAAACATCCAGATTGTGTCGTGAATAGTGACAATCAGCGGGCATGGAGCATACAAGGGGGCCGTCAGGCAGAGCGAGTGAAGCACGTCGATGCGATCACGTTTTGCATACATCGTCAGACCTATCTGTTCGCGCCAGGGCATACCGACGAACGGCGCCGTTCCCGGCACAATCCTCACGGTTGCATTCACTGCCGATAGTATGCGTGATTCGGGCGGACGGTCAACATACAGGACGTACTCATTGTCGGGATCGACTTCCAGCAATGCGCGAACTAACTGCTCGGTGTATGTTTTGAAACCGCCCGGTTGCGGATGGGTGAGAAAACGTGCATCTATTCCGATTCGCATGTGTATGCACCTCAGCGAACTGTAGGGACGCTCAATGCCTGCATTAGGATATGAAGATCGTGGTACGAGTCGACACGCCCCTTTATCCGTTCGATGACCGCTTTTCCGTAGAATGCGATGCGTAGCGCAGTGCTCAGCGCATATGCCTGGAATCGACCGTAATGTTTGGCATAGAATCGCAACTTACTGCGGTACAGCTCGGCTTTCATACGTATGCTGGCTTTCTTGCTGCTCTGTCCCCCAAGATGGATGATCGGCGCATCCGGTACGTAACAGACATCCCATCCGGCTTGACGTGCTCTGAAACACCAGTCGGTCTCCTCGGAGTACATGAAGTACCCCTCATCGAGATCGCCAATCTGTTCCACAGTTGTCCGACGGATCAGGAGTGCCGCGCCACCGACCCAGTCAACCGCGTACGCAGTGCTTCCATCAACTGTGCGATACGGTCGACGCACCCGCATATTGCGCCCCAGCAGTTCAGACCAGAACGACGGGAAGGCAGCCCATGACGGTTGAAGCGTTCCGTCCGCGTTGAGCAAATACGCACCCGCAATGCCAGCGCGCGGATGTGCATCCAGAAATAGCGCCAGACGCTCAAGCGCGCCTTCGCAAACAATGGTATCGCTATTGAGCAGCAGCAGATAATCGCCGCGACAGGCATGGATCGCCTGATTGTTCGCTGCGGCAAATCCTCGATTAGCAGTATTCTCGATCAACTGCACGTGCGGATAGCGGGCGCGCACCGCTGCAACACTGCCATCACTCGAAGCGTTGTCTACCACCCAGATATCATACGGGCGCAACGGAGGGTGAGCTGCTATTGATTCGAGACAATCGAGCAGAATATCGCGCGTGTTCCAGTTGACAATAATGATCGACAATGTGTTCATATCACGCATTCCCAATGCGCTGGAGTCCCGGTGCGACTCTCCGACGGCGCTCTGCAACTTCATTGATCAGATTGTTCATTCGCTCGCCGATGACACGCCAATCGTACAACTCGGCGACTCGACACCGCCCGGCTTCTGCAAGACGTGCACGCAACTCTGGTTGTGCCAAGACGCGCAGCGTGGCGTCAGCGAACGACTCTGGCGTGTCGGCGACTAACACATGGCGCTCATGCTCCAGCGCCAATCCCTCAATACCTTTCGACGTCGAAATGACTGGCGTGCCAAGCGCTAGGGCTTCCAGCACCTTCAGGCGCGTGCCGCTTCCTTCACGCAGCGGAACTACCTCGCACCACGCACGCGCTACCTCACCCCGAACGTCAGACACAAAACCTAGGACATCAACGCTGTCGCAAGATGGCAATGCAGCAAGTTGCTCCGGTTCAACACGTCCAGTGATACGCAGTCGAACGCCTGAGCGTCGTTGACGTATCTGCGGAAAGATGTCGCGCAGAAAATACTGTACTGCGTCCAGGTTGGCATGGTAAGTGAGCGAACCCGGATAGATAAGCGTGTCAGGTTGCGGTTCGCCCCAATCGCCCATACATCCGCTGATGTCTGCACCGTTGGGTACCACGGCAAGGCGTGCTTCCGAAGGCGCCAGGCGGCGCACGAGATCGAGCTCCGCTTCAGAAACAACGCTACAGGCATCGAACGAGCGCAACAGATAGCGAACATAGGAACGTTGCTTTTGCCAGGTCAACCAGGCGCGTAACTTACCCGGCACGGAAGATGCCCGATACCAGGATGACAGTCCAACCAGTTCGGGATCGTCAAGGATGCGCGCCACGCCGGGGATCTTATATGCGTAAACGGCAGTCGCCAGTTCGATGGACAGAACAACGTCTGGCTTCAGCACTGCAGCCTGTGCGTGCACGACAGCGCTCCACTGCGAGTTCCATCGAACTCGCACGGACGCCGGTTGCACGTGCCACAAACTGGCGATCACATCACGGCGACGCGGGTTCCTTAGTGACGCCGACAGCGCCATTGCCGATGCGCATAGTTGATCGATTTCCTGGCGTTGTGAAGTGTTGGTGCCATCGTGGGTGAGCGCTACGAGATGGATGTCGTGATTGCGGGCAAGTGCACGCAGAAGATGACGAATCCGCAGTTTGATGCCATTGTCTGCCGGTTCGGGCCACCAGGATGTGAGTGCAAGGATGCGCATTGTTATTCCTTCAACGCCCCGCTTTCACAGTGGCAGAAGCGCGATACGCCATCTGGGCCGCCTGTTCATAACTCTCCAGAATGCGCTGCGCAGTCTTGCGCCAGCTGAACCGTGCCGCATGAGCGAAACCACGTTCGCGCCAGAGGAATGCTTCTGCCGGATTGGTCAGCAATCGCTCCAAATACTCGGCAAGGGTAGCATCATCCTCGGCATCCATCACCAGCGCTGCTCCCCCAGAAACCTCTGGCAGCGGTCCTCGATCCGAAACAATCACCGGTGCGCCGCAGATCATTGCTTCCAGCACGGGAATGCCAAAACCCTCAAACCATGACGGAAAGACGAATACCTCTGCCATGCTGTACAGGGCGATCAGGTCGGGGCGCGGCGGGTTGATCAGCAGCAGCGCGTTATCGTGCTCAACCGCCTCGAAGACTACTGGCAGCGGCGCGGGATGGCGCGAAAAGAAGACGATTCGATGGCTCTGACGCAGCGACGCTGGCAATCGCCGCCAGGCGCGCACCAGCACGCCGGGGTTCTTCAGCGCATCCGCAAGAACGAACGGCTGATCGATCCCATAACGCCGACGGACGGCGGTAAGGACGGCTTCGTCGCTCATCCGGCGCATATCCGGCGTCGGTGCGTGAGGAATGGGGACGATGCGCCGCGGATCGAACCGGCAGTACCGGAGAATATCCTGCTTTGCGTGCTGCGAAACGGTCAGGATCATATCGGCATCACGCAGCATTAACCGCGAACCGACATACAGATAGACCGTCATCGCCATTGAACGGAGTGTGCGCCGCGAACCGGAACTGAACAACGTCTCCCGGAGCGGCATGATTGTCAGCGCGTCGTGGAGCGTCACCACCACCCGCGCGCCGGGAACGCGAAAACCGTAGTTTGCCGGATAATGCACCACATCGAGGCGGTCGCGCGCCATTGCGCGCCGCAGACCAATGTAGTCCAGATACACGCTCGATTGCGGACCCCGGTACGGCAGCAATCGCAGCGTTACATGAGGCGGCAGATCGCTCAGTTCAAAAGGACATTTGGTGTCAGCGTAGAGAACGATCTCATGATCGGCAGCGATCGTGCACAATTCTGCGACGAAATGTTTGATATAAGTATGAACGCCGCCAACCAAACCGTGCGACAGATAGCGCACATCGATGCCGATCCGCATACCTCGCTCCTACTGCCCAATGACAACGTCGCCTTCATTTAGACCGCTAAGGATTTCCACCCGATCCGCTGTGGTCAACCCTGTCTCAACATCAACGCGCTCTGGGCGATCCCCACGCTGTACGAGCACGTAACTGCGTGAGTCAGCGCGAATGGCTTTTGGCGGCAGCCAAAGCACGCCTTCGCGCCGCGCCAGAACGACCGTCACTGTTGCCGTGTCTCCCGTCTCGAGTCGCAGGTCGGCTGGCTCATAGGCAATATGATAGCCACTCCGGGCCGCAGCGCTGTTCGAGCCGCCGCCGGGAATGCCGGTGACCGTGCCCTGATATGTCACACCCGGATAGCGTGCGAAGGAGATCGACACAGGTTGCCCGGCAACCAGCGGTACCGAACTGCTCGTGACCAGCACTTCCAGTGCATCAGATGCAACCGACGGATCCAGCGCGATGAAGGCCGGTTCTCCGGCGCGAATGACCGATCCAGGCGCAACATTTACTGCCAGAATGCGCCCACTGAACCCAGCGACAAGCTTGAGCGCCTCGATCTGACGCCGAATATTGTCAACCTCCCGTTTCGCTTCTTCGACTGCGCGCTCAAGTTGGGGATCAACACGAATATTGCTGCGCGCCTGCTCGACCGCCAGTTCTGCCACGGCGACGGCGCGCCGCGCTTCGGCAACTTTGAGCGGGTCGGGACCTTTGAGCAACTCGTCAAGCGCGGTTTGCGCCAGCATCACCTGCGCTTCGGCTGCCTGCACTGCAGCGATTTCGTTGTTACGTGCAGTATCGTACTCAATCTGGAGCCGCGCGACTTCTTCTTCCGCTGTGCGCAGCGCATCACTTGCTCTAACGAGACGTTCCTGCGCCCTGTGGTCAGCTTTATCCTGCCCTGCGGCGTGTGAAGCGGCGCTGAACTCCGCTTGGGCGGCGATCAGACGTTTCTGCGCCTGCTGAAGCGCAAGTTCGGCGCGCGTTTTGACTGCCGATGCATCATTGCGCGCACGGTCGCGCGCTGCTTCAGCCTGCTGAAGCGCAGCGCGGGCTGCAGCAATTTTGGTGGCATCGGGCGGGGCGAGCAGTTGCGCCAGCGCCGTGCGCGCCACTTCCAGATCGATCTCGGCGCGTCGCAGTGGAAAGCGCATCTCGCCAAGCGCGCGGTCGAGTTGCTGTTGCGCCAGTGCGTATTCCCGCTTCGCCTGTGCTAGGCGATCCTCCAGTTCGCCCACCTCTAGTTCTGCCAGCACCTGACCTTTAGCAATTTCGGCATCGGGTGTCACATAGACCGCTTTAACCACGCCATCGATGGCAAAGGAGAGTTCGCGTTCACCGACGGCTGCGACCCGTCCCTGCAACTCGACGCGCCGTTCAATCGTCCCACGCTGCACAGTATAGGTTGTTAGCACCGGACGTGCTGGCGTCGGGGTTGCGATTGGCGTTGGAGGCGTCGTCGGAGTCGGCGGAGGCGTCCAGGTCTCGGGGGTTGCTGGCGCCGACGCCAGTGGGCCGCATGCAATGAGAACAATACTCCCAATCAATGCTAAGCCAGCAATAATCTTCCGCATAACCGCACTCTCCTTTCAGGATGCTGTGCCTGCATTCCTGACAGGCAGACCTGAAAAGACTATAGCACGCAGGAGTGACGGTGCACTAAATGGGCAGGAAGGGTGACTGAAGATATTGTCATTGTCAAATAAGTGTTCAACGTTCGACGTTCCAACGTTCAACGTTCTCCAAACATCAACGCCCAAACGCTCAACATCCAATGTTCAACGTTCAATCTTCCAACGTTCGATGCTCAACCTTACCAATGTTCAACATTCAACCTTCCGACGTTCCAACGTTCAACCTTCAACACTTAACACCCCCAGATGAAATGTTATTAATTTCACATCATCTCCCACTTCCCAAACCGTCCGCGCCAGAAGTCCATCCAGGCATGGCGCATACCGACGCGTCCGGGGCGTGTGCGCCATTTCGGGCGAACCACCAGGCTCAGGTAGGTGCGCAAATCCTGAACGAACAGCGCGTGCAGCCACGCACTGAGCGGCGCAGCAGTTGCGCGCAGGAACAGGAGCCGATTGCGGGTCATGTAGTACGCCAGATACTCTTTGTCGAAGCGCGCATTGAGCGGTATTTTATGCAGCACGCGCGATTGTGGAACGTGGACGATTCGGAACCCGGCGCGCCGGATGCGGACACACCACTCTGTTTCCTCGAAATACATAAAGAAGCGTTCATCGAGCAATCCAGCGCGCTCCAGCGCGGCGCGTTTCACCAGCAGCGCGCATCCGGTCACAAAATCGACGTCGGCTGGCTCGCGGTATTGTCCGCTATCGACTTCATTTGTGCGCATTCGTGCAATGCCATGCCCCCAATCGATCTTGCCGCCAGCCGACCAGATCAGGTCAGGACGTTCATAGTAGGCAATCGTCGGTCCTGCTGCACCAATGGCCAGATCTGATCCGGCAACATCAATCAGGCGCGTCAGGAAATCAGGCGCAACTTCGGTGTCATTGTTCAGCAGCAGCGCATAGTCGTAGCCGTGACAGAGCGCGTAGCGCAAACCGACATTATTTCCTGCGGCGAATCCCAGATTTGCGCCGTTCTCTATCACCGTCACCTGTGGAAACTGCGCACGCACCGCCTCCGGCGTGCCATCGCTCGAAGCGTTATCGACGACCAGCACATCAAATGACGGGTACTCCACGCGCTGCAACGACTCCAGGCATGCCAGCGTGTCGGCGATTCCGTTATAGCAGAGGATGATGATCAGGACGCGCGGCATCAGATCGTCTCCCTGATCGCCGTGCTGCGTTGAGCAATGATCTGACGATAGATATTCAGCAGCTGGCTCATTTCCTGATCGACGCTATGCGGTTGCCGAATGCCTGACCGCAGGCGAGGCAACAGATCGGGATCATCGATCAACCGCTGCAGGACACGTGCCAGGTCAGTTGAGTCGTTGCAACGAAAATGCAGCCCATCTACGCCGTCGCGCACCAGTTCTGCCATTCCACCAATACCAGCGGTTACAACCGGAGTGCCTGCCGCGTGCGCTTCTAGAATGGCAATCGGTGAATTCTCGTACCAGATTGAAGGGGTAACTGCGACGTTCAGGCTTGCAAGCACATCAGGAATGTGGACATTCTCGACTCGACCATGAAAATAAATGCGATCATCACTGCCAGCTAGTCGGCGCAAGCGGGCAACATATGCAGGATGTGCCGTCAGCCCGCCGTAGATGTGCAACTCAAGGCGTTGCGTTTTCGGACGCAAGGCACGAAATGCCCGGATCAAGAGGTGGACGCCTTTGTGCGGTGCGATCTGACCAATACAACCGATCCGCAGAATGCGCTCATCGTTGCGCCGCTCTATTCCTGCGAATCGTGAGAGATCGAGACCGATTCGCACCACATGTAAACGATCTGCTGCAACATAGGCGCGCACGTGACTGGCGAGAAAGTGGGACGGCACAATAACGGCATCTGGCAATCTCAGTGCTGGGAGCAATGCGGCGCGACGTGCTCTTATCGAGTCCGTTCCAATATCCAGTCCGGCACGCAGCACGACCTTTCCAAACCAACCGCCGGTCGCCTGCTCCGGTAACCGGAAGCGGCGCCGGTCAAGTTGCAGACACCAGGCACAGACTGCAGGATCGTCGGGAACGGCATGGCACAGGGCGCCATCGCTACGCAGCAGGGTGATGCGCGGGCAGATGAACCAATAATCGTGCAGAGTAAGGACGACTGGCACGCCTGCATTAACCGCAGCGCGCAGCGGTGCAACTCCTATCAGATAGCCCGCCTGAAAATGAACGAGATCGGGGTGCGTATGTTCAAGATACTGTGCAAACCATTCCCCAATTAAGGGATTATCATATTCCCAGTATTGCGCTCCGGCCTCCCGGTTGAACCGCAACCGATGAACCAGAAAGCCGTCGTAGATATCGGCAGTAACATCGAGCCTTCCTACCACTGGATGATCGACCGCCTCCACTGCAACCACTTCCACTTGGTGTCCGTGGTTTCGCAACCAGCGCGCCAGGCGATAGGTATACAGCTCAGCACCAGCAGTGTATCGTGGCAGAAAATGGTGAACTGGCAGAACGATCTTCACAATGTCCCCCATCGTTTCATGAACGCCCTTCGGCTGCCGCGCGCCGCGCCGCTAGAATGCCGCGCACAAATGCTGCTTCATCTGGACCAACAACCCGCATTGCCAGCAGTAACCCGCCGTAGAGCGCCCCGCCGGCGGCAATCGTCACCAGCACGGGTAAATGGCGCGTCAAGTAGACAAGCACTGCCATGATAACCACTGCCAGCGCTGAACGCAGAAATGCACTCCACTGCATTCGCCCCAGCAGGTCGCGCATTAACCAGATATACTGTATCACCAGCACTGCCTCAGTTGCAACTGTGACGGTCGCCGCAGCCACAACACCGAACATTGGAATAAACAGGAGGTTGGCAACGACATTGAGGCTGCTGCTAACAATGATCGAGCGTGCGACCAGCGCCTCGCGCCCCGCTACGACGACAACATAGCCGAGAAATTCGGAGAGGAACATCAGCGGCAGTACCCAGATCAGGATGGCGAAGAGCGGAGCGGATGGTGCGTAAGCAGTGCCAAACAGGAGTTCCACCAGCGGACCGGCGACGATGAACCCGCCGACTGCAATCGGCAGCGCCACCAGCATCAGGTAGCGCAGCACCCGTTCGTACACTGGCGGCAACGTCTCCGGCGCCATTACCGACTGCCGCGAGAGCGAGGGGTAGAGAGCGGTGTTGAGAACATTCGACAGCGTCACCAGCGAGAAGATCAGATTGTACGCAGCGTTGTAATAGCCAGTCGTCGCGTCGCCCTCGTAAATGTTGAGCAGTACCGTATCGAAGCGGTATGAAATCCCCAGGGTCAGACCGATGACGCCGAACGGAAATGCAGCGCGCAACAGCGGCAGCCAGCGTCGCCAGGTCACGCGACCAGGACGCACCCCCAATCGCCAGACCGCGCGAACAACCAGCGCGGTCATGAGCGTCACCCCGATCATCGTTGCGATGATCAGACCGTAGTAGCCGAACCCCAGCCAGAGCGCCAGCCCGCCGATCAGTACAAACGCGAGTTGATTGACAACCTGCATGCCCGACACCAGATCGAGGCGCTCATATCCCGACAACACCGCTTCGCTGCTGCCATGAACAGCGTAGATCAGCACAGTCAATGAGTTAATCGCAATCGCCCCGATCATCAGGAGCGGTCGTCCGGTTAAGATTGCCGCGCTGACCACCAGAATCCCCGCAATGACTGACAGGATCAGGCGCATGGTCAGCACATCGGCGTATAGTTCCCGAATGCGCTCTTTCCCGTCGGGCTGGTCGCGCAGACGAGCCACTTCGCGCACCGTATACGGGCTTAACCCGAGATCGGCGATGAACAGGAAGACGCTGCCAAAACCGAGCACGGCGGCATACTGCCCGAAATCGGTCGCGCCGAGGTTGCGGATGATCAGCACCGAAAAGGCGAACGAGAGGAGCTTCATGCTGATATGTGCCGCCACACCGACGATCGAGTTGCGGAGCACGGTGGTTGCGAGTTGGTTCATAGCGATGTGCGTCGCCGATAAGGATTCGGTTATGTCGTCGGTTACTCGTGCAGAGAAGGTGCCGCTTTTGCGTATTGATTGCCGGGTTCCGACCGCTCAGGATGCACCATCTGTTCAACCAGCGTCTCGACCCGATCCAGCCACTGATCGAGCGAATGGCAACTTGCGATCCACTCGCGTGCACTGCGTCCCATGCGCACCACACGCTGTGGATCGTTCCACAGCATCGCAATTGCTTCTGCCATGCCCCGGTCATCACCTGGCTCGACCAGTATGCCAGTCTCGCCGTTGATGAGATACTCGCTCAGACCCGGTCGGCGCGTGGCAATGACCGGTTTGCCCATCGCCTGGGCTGCCTGAACGGACGTACAGCCTGCGCTCCACTGTGTTGATGCTTTGATCGGCACGATAATGAAGCGACTCTCTTCGTAGCACCGCCGCAGTTCGTCAGGATGAACGAAGGGTTGGAGCGTCACATTCGGCGGCAACGCTTCACGCTTGTGCCCGCCGTGCCACTGCACCCATGTGCTGCCCACTCGCAGGTGACAGGGAATGTGCGGCAGGCGCCGCATGGCGCGAATGAGCGTCGGATAGTCGCGGTGTGACAGCCCCAGACTCTGGACGAACGCCTCTTGACCGGTTGACGGCAGTGTCGGCTTGTAGAAATCGATGTCGACAGGCGTGTGCAGCGCGACCACACGTTGCTCGTCAAGCCCGAGCGCCACCTGCATCCCTTTCGCTTCGGCACGGCTGATGGCAGCGATGACATTCCAGCGCCGTTGCAACTTCAACGCCCTGATCAGGCGCAACTTGTATCGGGACATGCCATGGTGAAACATGACCATATGACAGATGCGCCGGTCGAGTAGGAGCGCAAGCGGAATGCCAACCCGTTCAGAAAGACTCACCACTGCATCATATCCGCCACGCTTCGCCAGATGCGCTACTGCCAGCGCCTGATGGATGTCGAAACGAGAAAGATCCTCAAACCATCGCAGCAGGCGATTGGAGCGAAGTGCATTATAGTCGTGGTACATCGTACCGAAGCGCTGCGCCAGTTCCAGATAATCGACGCGCTGGTGGCGTCCGACGCGCACCTCATCACTGAGTCCCGACGGTGTTGCGTTGGTTGCAACTATTAGAACGCGCATCCCTACGCTCCATCGTCTCTGATTTGCATTATTGCATCACAATGGCTTGCACACTGCAATCGCAAATTGTCTTTGCTGCGACACCTCTCCATCCCTGGCATACAGAAGGTACATAACGCCTCCCTTTCTGCTGAACGATAGCGCTCAATCGCGCACTACAAATATCTGAGCACACTCTCCGGATACCGCTTCCGCAGCGCGCGGTAGCGCTCGCACAGCGGTATCAGCGCCGCCATTCCCAGCGCCCATACCGCATATCCGTACACAATGCCCGGCAATTCGGGCGGATTAAGCAGGAAGAAGCACTGCGCCAGAACGTGATAGATAACGATGTGCATCACGTAGAAGAACAACGAGGTCTGCCCGATAAGTGTCAATATGCGCAATGGACTGGCGTCAACCAGGGTTGGGAAGGCGACCAGCGCTGCAAAGATCAGCGCCGCGATGCCCAGTTTGAACGCCAGATAGCTCAGGCTCGGCGGCGCTTTGCTCATCACCAGAACATACTGGATCGGTTCGCCAGCCCGGTATGCTCCCAGATCACCGTAGCCGCCGATCAGCCGCAACGCCAGCCAGATCAGCAACAGTCCCCCCCCGATCACGATCCACGTGCGTGGTTGACGCAACATCGGCTGGCTCAGATTCCGCCCCAGCACAAATCCCAGCCACATCACCGGACCCCATCCCAGCACCGGGAACCCGACCGGCGGATGCGTCTCATAACTGTAGGTCAGAAAGAGCGCCTGTGCCAGGCTCTGCGGCGCTCCCGCTTCGAGTTGCGGACGAAGGACCTCGATAATGCCCTGGTGAACGAGCAATGTTGCAATCGCAACTGCCAGAATCGCGCGGGTCGGCAACAGGCGCAACCCGACCAGGATGATCATCCCCAGCCCCATGGCGGTCAGCACGTGGATGTACGGCATCTTCCCCAGCCACAACCAGGCGCAGATCGTCAGATCGAGCGCCATGATCACTCCGGCGCGCGCCAGAATGAAGCGGCTCACCTCCCATGGCGATGCGCCTTTGCGCACCCGCGACTGTTCGAGCAGCGCCAGGCTGACGCCCGCCAGGCAGAAAAAGATCGGTGATGCCAGGGTGGTGAGCAGGCCGGAGATCCAGTAGGGCGGGCTTTGGAGATACACGCGCTGCCCGCCATACGACTCGGCCTGCATGCCGACGCCAATGAAAAACGCCGCGTGGGTCAGCGCCATGAGCGCCAGCGCCATGCCGCGCAGCGCGTCGATAGCCGTGATGCGACTAGAAGTTGCCACACGCACTGTACCCCAGGAATTCACTAGCATTCCACTTGTCGCGTTCGATGCCATTGTCCTGGTCCTTTATACTGCCATCACACTGCGCGAAACACGAATTGTATAGTCAGCACTGACAGACCTCAGAGTACTATGCTGGCGACGAGCGGAACACTGCGTAGCACCAACTCCTCTGAGCTACCGCAAATACCAAATCTACAAAAACGCAAGCATTCTTAACCGACTGGCGCCAGCGCATTGTGCGCAAAAGACGCAGGAAAACCGCTATAATTCCAGGAGCACTGACGCAAGTTACCACTGTAGTAGTCGTATGTTTCATATGCATCATTCCAGATGTCTATCGCATTTGTATCGTAACAGTAACGGATGAAATAACGCTAACTGGTATTGTGGTAAGTATGGCAAATCTGAAAGAAAGTTTCTGTGTGGTTCATCCGGTCAATCATCTGACGCTCGGATCAGCGACGATCTCCAGGCTTGCACCTGATCCAATGACGGCAGCATTGCCCCAGACGAACGGGTAATCGTGCTTGTCCCAGTGAGCAGTCGCAGCTTCCGCGGACTGTCGCAACCAGTCCTGGCTTTCGAAGCAGTGCCATGTCAACGCCGACAAACGCAGTGTCTTCCGTAAGAGCTTGATCAGGTTCAAATACACTGCACAACTGTGGCTGGGAGACAAACTCCTACTGCGGGTGTGTTGACGCGAATGGCAACACGTTGGCGTCACGATTCACAGTGAGATGATCCGCAATCGTACGCATCCAGGCGATCCCCAACGGTACCCACCGCTCGGCATGCCCAAGAACGTCACTCAGTTGGAGGTTGTTCGTCCAGCGTGAGTCTCTGCCATAATGTCCGTCACTAAGTCTCTCGTTTGTCACCCCGCGCTGGCTTCGCGGCTCCATATCCCTGCGCTGCAACCGCCGGACAAACTAGTTCCTTGACCCGATAGCTCTGGCGCTCTCCAGCCGCGTCTAGTCGAGACAGATTACAGCACTGTGTTCAGGCAGGGCGTTGGAGAGCGATTTGATATGCCTTTTTTGTGAGGTCAGGGTCTGCCCGCTTGCAAAACCAGCTATCTTGCTGTCGCCAGCGCAAACCCTTCAGCCACCAAGATCTAGTCAATGCACGGGCGCTTGAGTGAGGGTGACTTTATGTTCATTCAGATATGCGCGGAAACGGTCTAACGTCTAGCGCGAGGATGGAAGCTCGAGCTCCTGAGGCTCGATGAAGGCACCAGTAATCAATCATGCCATCCACCTCGTCGGGGACGTATGTTACTGGTCGTTCCAAGCAAACACTGCCATGCTATCTGCTAAGGCCGTGCGCATTATTTGAACCACAGGTACACCTCGTCTCTGATCATGCTCTGGCAAGGCCTTTCGCTCTATTCAACGACACCCCTTTACGACAACAACCTTTCCTGGTTCCTCCCAGAGCAGCGTGGGCACATCACCAGTAAATGCTCCGACGGGAAACTCGCGCACATTTATGTCGTTTCTTCGATACATGACCCGAATCGCTGCCTCTGCCCTATTCTCCCACCATACTTCTCTTGGGAAGCCAACCAAAGCGACGGTTGCGTCCGGAGGAAGTTTTGGACAAACTAGCATCAGTTTATCCAGTGTCAGCCTCGCGTCTGCTCCTCCCCAAAACACTGCACTTGACTGGATGATTTTTGGAGTGGAAAGATATGAAGATCCAATCATAGATAGACTGATAATCACGGCGATAATAACTCGACTAGCCCCGTATTTCTCAGCAATAATAAACCAGAATGAACCAAGTAAAGAGCAGAGCACGACGGTAAGACCAACTGACGGCAGCATGAAAAGATAAGCGGCAAAATTTCCTATGAACAAAACCGGAAGGAAGGACGATACGTACCACGCGATGCCGAATACAAACATACGAATATGTGATTTCCGAACACTAATCACCCTCTCGTCGGCTTTTAGCCAGAAAACGATGAACCAAATTAGAGCGAGGAGAAACCAGGATATCAGTAGAATGATTTTGAAGCAATCTTCGCATATCTCATCGGTAAATCTTTTTATTGGGTCTAAAAAAACCTCGAAGTACCAATAAGTACCCCAATAGTACTTATTTAGTACGAAATAATCTAAAATGACACTGTAACCACTACTGGTCTCGGTTGAAACGTTCAGGATCGAATTAATACGGAAAACCAGGTAAACTAGGGATATAGACCAAAAATACCAAGTTCTACGAATGAAAGGCAGCACAAATCCTTTTAATCCCGTAGAACGATCGTACAGAGCATCATATATAAATAAGATTATAGGCACGATAATAGCCATTTCTTTGCACATCAAAGACATGATGTAAACGATCGATAACGAAACTGATCTAGTGGCATTTTTCGAGTCGGGAATTGAAACGTAGAGTACAACACATAACAGAACAAAGAATGTCATCGAAATTTCTTGGAAGCCGGAGACCCACATTAGGCTTTCCACGTGCACGCGGGAGAGAAGATAGGATAAGGAGGTGACGAAAGATAGAAATCTATCAGAGGTTAGGTTTTTCAGAATAACATACACTAGAAAACAGTTTATTGAGTGAACAAAGATATTGAAAGAGAGAAAACGAGATGCTTCTAGTCCGAAAATGTATTTTCCTAGCCAAAAATATAAATTTGTAGATATAGGTCTATAAAAACCGAGCTCTCCTGTGTTCCAAAAAGCAAAACTGGCGGCAATATCAATTATGCTACTATCGCCGGAGGAAGAGAGAAAGACAAAGTCATCTTGCCAAAAAGAGTTGCTGGACAACGGAACGAAGAAAGACAACGCTAATACCGAAAAAAGCACGAGTAGAAGCATATCTGCCCTACTCAACCCGAAAGATATGTCTTGATCAATGGTTCGCAATGGATCCATAGTGTGCGCCTTAATCCATCAAACGGAGAAGTAACTTACCGCAATCAAACCAGTGGCCGACTAGTTTCGCTCGTTAACCCCGAATTCTCACAATGTTATACTTTTTGAACCGTTCTGAATTTAGTAAGGATGGTGGAAACATGCTAAGGAATTGCATAACCGACTCCGATTACGAGGAGTTCTCTAGAAGCCAAAATAAACCTTGACAATGTCGAATGTTCGAACTTACAGAGCGACAACGTTCTATCAGACTACGATCTACTCCCTCATCACTTCGTTCCCTTGAGTACTAACCGTTCTATCGTCTGGCCAGCGCAACGAAACGAAGGTTGCTGGGCAAACGAATCGAACGCTGCAGGGGAGAGTCCTGTAAGTGCCACCAGCCACTCCTGCTGCGATGAAGGGTACGCATCGAGATCTTCAATAAAAACTCTGCCACCTAGCTGGTGTCGTTCGAGGATGAGCGTCTCGATCACACGGAGCAGCGCATTAGTGTCTTCTGTACGCGCTGAGAGATCGATCAGACTAATCGTATCGCGCCCGTAGAAATAGCGGACATATGGTGCCCAGGACCAGTCTGTCTCCAGAAAGAGATCGGCAGGGTGCATCTTGTCAGACACGCATGCCGCCTTCTGAATATTAGGGTTCGGTATGACTGCTCTAGGCCAGACTGTTGTCTGAAAGTTGCCAAATCCGATAAGTATGACACATATGCCAAGTGCTGCATACGTTGACTTTCCCTGGCGCGCGCCAGATCCCCAGATCACGGCAACAACTGAGACAAGGAAGAGGTTTGGTATGACAAACCACTTAGGCTCGAATGGATCCCACCAAACGATGAACGGGAGAAATACCAGATAACTTAGAAGCAGCCACAGAGCGCTCCTGTGCCTTGTCGTTGAGTCCTTATCCCAGTGCAAGACCCGCCAGAGAGAGAGCAAGATCAAACCCAGCAGACCCAGCAAACTCAGCAGCGCAGGCAATTTCTCCAACCGAAATGAACCTCGCAGGAGATCGCGCAGCCCTAACCCGCTCCAGATCGGGACAATGCTGGCTATCGCACTCAAACCGGCTGGCGACAGCCTGTCAAAAGACCATCTACCCCAGATCGGTAAGCGCGCCCCACCATAACTCGTCAACCATTGAAATATATCAGAGAGGTTGCCATATCTGTGAACCAGGATTGCAACAGCAAGATAGGTGAGACTAAGCGAGAGTATGCAGGTGATGATGAAGCAACAGGCTGCCACGAGGCGTATACGGAATGGTCGATCAACGTTCAGTATCAACTGCCCAAGCGCGAATCCCGGTAGAAGGAACACGCTGGCCTGCCAGGTCAACACAGCAAGGGTACATAGCAGCCCGGCAGCTATTACGCCAAAAAGATGTGTCGAATACACCATCACCGCCAACGCCCCGGCTGCAAAAGCTAACGACAGCGTGATGTACTGGACATCTGTACTGAAGACCCACTGTGACCAGGATACAGCTAGAAGAACTGACGCAAGCAGCGTAACGACAGCGTTACCCGATAGACGACGGAAAGCAAGGGCAGAAAAACCGACTGCCGCTGAACTGGCCAGAGCGGTAATGATCTTCAAAATCGGCACTGAGGCGCCCGTGTAGCCAAATGACTGAATTGCAACGAATGCTGCCCGCCCTATAACGCCATACAACATATGATTGGGACGATAGATGTCGGGTCCGCCGCGCTCAACTGCAACAGCTTCAGCCAGACCGTTGAGATCGTACTGGATCGAACCAAATGGAACGTAGAGTAGAATACCGATGCCGAAGCCAACTATGAACCAAAGCCAGGCTTGGAGGGATGGTACCTGCACCGCATGTGGCCAGGCAGCATAGAACTGCCGCAATTGGCGAAATATGATGCTCATGTCAGGCTACCTTACTCGTGCCTTGGTTTCTATAGAACGAGATGTAGGGGCAACGCGGTAAACGCCAAGCCAATCGTTGCACCGTACTTGAAGCACATCTCGCAGGTTGCGCCATGAATCGCGCACTGGGTCCACCTTGGTTTCGGTACCGTATCGCCATGTCACCGGTACTTCGGCAATACGATAGCCACATTGGCGGGCGAGAAAGAGCAGTTCGACGTCGTAGGCGGTGACGGCAGCGCCCTGAACCACCGGGGCATCGTCACCATAAATGCGCACACGCCGAAACAGATCGTGTGCTGCCCTGCGGGAGAGCGCCTTGAAACCGCACTGCGTGTCATTGATGCCGGGAATGGCGATCAGACGAACCAGGAGGTTGAAGACCCGACCCATAATGTGCCGGTGCAACGGCTCGCCGATACGGCGCGCGCCAAGTCCCTCACGAGAGCCAATCACCACATCATAGCCCGCTGCAAAGAACGGAAAGAGCTTCTCCCACTCTTCGATCGGCGTCGCCAGATCAGCATCGCACAGCAGAATATACGCGCCACGCGCATCGAGCGCCCCTGCGCGCACGGCAAACCCTTTGCCGCGATGATCGCGTTTGAGGACGCGCACACCAGGGTAGCGCTCGGCGAGAGCCGCAGTCTCATCTGTGCTCCCATCATCAACGACCAGGATTTCAGATTCAAATGATTGTTGCGCCAGATATTCGCCAACACGCTCGAGAGTCGCCGGCAGGCGCCGTGCTTCATTGTAGGCAGGGATGACGACAGACAGGAATACCGCAGCAGACATAACCCTCCCCCTCTGGCGAATTGGCAGTCCGAACGGTCTGCGGGTCTATGCATGTGGACTGATGACAATGCGACTGTACATGGAAGTAATGAATCGCCGATGAAAGAGCTATATCGAAAGAAGAACGATTCTGACACGTCCTCTTTCCCTCGACGCCCCTGGAGTGCCAGCGGACAGCGACCACATAAAGAGCGAGGCGCAGGAACTTATAGTTCCTGCGGCCTAGCCAGAGACTATTACTGAGGTGTCGCCGCCTACGCGTCGCTTCCTGTCAGGCTACCGCTCATCCAGCGGATGTGGTTCATGCCGATCTTCCACAGATGACCGAGTGTCTCGGGGTTGCTGGCTGCTTTGAGGATGATGATCGGACCAGGACGCAGCGACCATTCGCGCGCGGCCCGCTTCGCCCGGTACTCCAGATCCTTCGAGCTCAGGCTCGGTGGTGCTTTGCTCATCACTAGAACATACTGGATCGGTTCGCCAGCCCGGTATGATCCCAGATCACCGTAGCCGCCGATCAGCCGCAACGCTAGCCAGATCAGCTGTTCGAGCGGCGCCAGGCTGACGCCCGCCAGGCAGAAAAAGATCGGCGATGCCAGGGTGGTGAGCAGGCCGGAGATCCAGTAGGGCGGGCTTTGGAGATACACGCGCTGCCCGCCATACGACTCGGCCTGCATGCCGACGCCAATGAAAAACGCCGCGTGGGTCAGCGCCATGAGCGCCAGCGCCATGCCGCGCAGCGCGTCGATAGCGGTGATGCGCGCTGTCGTGCGTTCGACAGGATTTTCGATCGTCGTGCTTATCGTTGCTACTGGTAGTGAGGTCCTGATGGTCATTAGACGATCCAGTGCTGATGGATGCCGTGTGGCAGCTCCCTGACGATCATTGTGCTGTAGCGCAATGACGCAGCGATGAAGTGACACCCATGCAGATTATGACAATTCCGCAAGGTTCGATACGATAACAATTACTTTAGTCCTCGTCCAGGCATACTAATGTCCAGCGCTCGCTTTACGCATCGCCAACGGCGCTATTTCGGCAGTGACAGGATTAATCGGCTTCATTCTGGGCGCTGTACCTTTCCAGTTGCGATACTTTAATAACGTCCAGATTGCCAGCAATCCATCACGATTCTTTATCTTTTTACCTTCTTCACACGTGCGACCCATGTATGATATAGGCACTTCAAAGATGCGATATCCCAGTCGTAGCACTTTTGCTGCGATCTCAGGCTCGATGCGAAAATCGTTGCTCTGCAGGTCAAAGCTCCGCGCTTACGCAGCGATTGCGTAATGAATCGTAATCTGCCGATTGTATAGTCTCCAAATTCGATTGAAGCACATGGGTTGTCTAGAAAAATCTAACAAATTCTAATATTCACGAACATCTGGTGTTGGAAATACTTTCCACCCATAATGCTGCATTTTTGATCTAAACCAAACAAAAAGCACACTAAGTGCATACACAGATGTTAAGACCAAAAACTGATCGATAGAAATACGGTATCTTTCCTTTCCGCTCAACAACAAAGCTGTTATCATGTTAGCAATTACGGGGAGCATTGGCAATAGCACGATCCAAACACGCCGACGTACAGCAATAACGCATCCCAAGATAGCAAGTGCGAATATCAGCCGAAACGACCAGACGCGCAGCTTTTCCGGTATTCGCTCATAGGTTGGATGATCATCTAACGAAGTATAATCAAAGCCATCTTCAGGCCGCTGGCGTTCACCTTTATATCCCAGCGGTGGTGGCAATTCTTCACGTGGTATGAGTGGGTAGCTCACTAATAGCTGCGATACTGCATATCGCATAGCCACTAGCGGATGTGCCCTTATGAAATCACTTGCTAATGCAACTGCATATCTATCGCGTTCGAGTTCAGTCATCTGATCGAAATCCGGTATGGCGCACTCAAGTTCATGATTGCAGTCTTTGCCCTCCATCCAGTCTGGATTCGCCTCACGCATGTAGCGCAACCAGTATGCCTCCCAAATTGCCCAACGTTTATTCGCGGTAAACAGCAACTCGCCGTGGACATCAAGGTTGCGCAGCGCCCATGGCATTATTGTCAGCAAGCATATCGCGGCTGTCAACATTAGTCCAGACATTAGCGAACGTACTGATCGCTGCCGATAGCGGATAGTCCATGCAACAATGAACGCTGTGCTTAGCGCCGCAAAGACAAGTACTTCTGGTCTGAGCAGAAAAGCAATACTGAGCACTCCACCCCAGGCCATATAGTGAACAGGTCGCCATAACTGCTGAACATACTTAATTAGCAGCAAAGTTGCCAGTGATAACAAGAGAGCAAATAGTATCTCGGTAGTTAATGGTCTCACGTACATAACAAGTGCGGGATAAAATGCAGTTACGATTCCAGCAATAATCCCTGCCTTTTCCCCCATTGTTCTCTTTCCGATGTGGTAGACACACACACAGATTGCGGCACTCATCAAAATCTGTACCAAGCGAACCAAGAGATAGTTTTCGCCAAACAAAGCAAACACACTTGCAAGCATAAACGGGTAGACTGGCGGCTGAATAGATGTCGGGCGATTTGAAGACGCTACAAAGATATCATAGCTCACTGAGAAGCCACGCCCCTCCAACAGGTTTCGGGCGATGTCAATATAGATGTTCTGGTCAAAATTCGAGTCGTACAGGCGTTGTTCAGAGCCAAGCAAGAGAATAAAAGTGAGCCGCACAGCGATCGCAACCAGGAAAACCAGAGCACTTGCAGGTAATTTGTGTGCAGCAGTACGCATTAGTTCCCTCCCAATACCAACATATGAGAACAGGCGACGATAGGTCATAACCGTCGAGAGTCGTTGGCAGGCGCCGTGCTTCGTTGTAGGCGGGGATGACGACAGACAGGAGTACCGCAGCAGACACAACTCTTCCCCTCTGGCACATTGACAGTCCGAACGGTCTGCGTGTCTATGCATTGGGACTGATGACGATGTGACTATAAATGGAGGCGATGACTCGCCGATGAAAGAGCCATATCGAAAGAAGAACAATCCTGACACGTCCTCTTTTGAGAATTAACAATCAGCGCCTTCACCAGATTAGGCGGGGATACAGATAGAGACTATGCAAGTGCAGTACAGCGTGCTATCGTACAGATGCCGCTGCTGCACAAGCGTTCTGAACGGCAGCGTCAATGCGCGAGAAACACGAAAGACATACCAGGGTCAGACCTCTGCCGTCCCTGGAGTGCCAACGAACAGCGACCAGATAAAGAGCGAGGCGCAAAGAACCATAGTTCCTGCGGCCTCGCCGGAGACCATTGAGGACTAATTTGTTGATCGCCTATGCACCGCTTCCTGTCAGGCTGCCGCTCATCCAGCGGATGTGGTTCATGCCGATCTTCCACAGATGACCGAGTGTCTCGGGGTTGCTGGCTGCTTTGAGGAAAGTCATGATCGGACCAGGACGCAGCGACCATTCGCGCGCGGCCCGCTTCGCCCAGTACTCCAGATCCTTCGAGCTCAGGTGCGGGTAGTTTAGCACCGTGTGATTGTACATGTCATAGTCTTCCCAGCGATCCATCTTAATCCAGCCGTTCGCAACTGCTTCATAGTAGAAAGGTGTGCCAGGGTAGGGCGTGGCGATATGGAACAGTGCGATGTCTAGCGGCAACCGCTTCGACAATGCAATCGTCTGCTGGATGGTCTCGACCGTCTCACCGGGCAGACCGATGATAAAGTACCCCCAGTTCTTGATACCGACCTTGCGACTGGCGTGGATCGTTTCTTCAATGCGCTTGACTGTCGTGCCCTTGCGTGCGCGTTTCAGCACTGCCTCGCTGCCGCTCTCCAACCCCCAGGCGATCATGAAGCAGCCAGCTTTCTTCATCAGCGCCAGTTCTTCTTCGTCGACAAAATCGACGCGGCTGTTGCATGACCATTGTAGTTTGATGCCGTCCTTGATGATCGCATTGCACAGGTCGTAGACGAACTCCTTCTTGACGGTGAACAGGTCTGCCTCGAAATGGATGTGGTGCATGCCCATCTCTTTGAGCATGTACATCTCTTCAAGCACATGCTGCGGGCTGCGATGACGCACGCTTGCCTGGTAGGTGACGTGCTTGATGCAGTAGCGGCACCCGGCAGGGCACCCGCGGCTTGTCAACACAAACGTGTACGGTCCGCCGACGATTGGCACTTTATACTTCTTCCAGGGCAGCATGTGGTGCAGTGGCAATGGCAGGCTATCCAGGTTCTCGATGAACGGACGGTCAGGATTAATCTGAACTTCGCCGTGCTCGTTGCGGAAGGCAATGCCGCGCGTCTCGCGCAGGGCGCGGGCAATGACCTGTGGGTAGACCCCCAGAAAACGTCCACGTGTCGTCAGGTACGACGCATCCGGGAAGGGAAGTTTGCGCCACGGCGCTGTCAGGTCGGGGTTGCCGACCGGCACAGTGTCGGTTGCTTTCTCCAGTTCCACCTGACGGTCGATGGTCTGAATGACATCGAGGATGGTCATTTCCGGTTCGCCGCGCACCACGATATCGAGCGTCGGGTAGGACTCGAGCGTCTCACGGCTCATCGGCGTGACGTGGGTGCCGATCGCCATTGTGATCGTACCAACTGCCTTACCAAGGAAGGTGGTGCGCATATCGTTTGTCAGTGTCGGCGCTGTGGCGTGGATGATCATGTAGCGCGGCTTGTGCCGGTACATGTAGCGCTCGAACTCCTCCCACGTCATGCCTAGACCGATTGCATCGACCACATCGACGGTGTAGCCTGCTTCTTTGACCACAGCGCCGATCTGCGCCAGCGCTGTCTGGGGCCAAATGATGCCGTCGCGGGTGCGGCGCCCCACGCGCGCGATGTCGCGCAGGAACAGATCGCCATCGGGTGATGGCGGGTTGAGCACCAGAACGTCGAGGCGCGGTTGTTTCTCGCGCGGCATCTCGACGAACTTGATTTCGCCAGCCCGCTCATCGGCGCGGGCGGGAGCGACCAGTTTGATGCCCTGCTTTTTGTCGCCAGGGGCAAGATGCTTCCCATTCGTTGCGTTCGTTTCGTGATCCGTCATGTGTCTTCTTCCTCCCACGTGGGTCAACGCGCCTCGGGCATCGGGGGTCGCGGGGTCTGCTGCCGCGAGGTTCCCCTGCTCACGCTGCGCGCTGGACTGATAGCACATCGTTACGGTACCATTCCAGGGTGAATGGCGGCTGAACCAGGCATTGAAGCCAGGTTACAGAGGTGACATATTCGAGGCAAGAGGCGAGGGGCGAGCGGCGCGAGGGGATGAGGCACGAGGGGTTGAAGGTTGAACGTTGCACGTTGAACGTGGGACAACGACGTGTAGGGGCGCACCCGCAGCTGCGCCCGTACTAGCGGCGAGAATCATGGCAGGGGCGCCGCGTTGCTGCGCCCGGACTGGCGGCGGGGCGGATAGGGCGCGGGGTGCGGGGCATGGGGCATGTTGAATATTGCACGTTGAATGCAGGAAGGTTACAGGTAACCCTTAACCCCTGCCTCCTTCCCTCTGCCTTCCGCCGCCACTATCTGAACCGCCTTGCGCTCGTAGAGACCGGCAGCAACGAACGCTGCTATCGCGTAGAACAGTGCTGCGCACGCCATTGCCACCGTAAATGTGCTCGCCATGCTGATGATAATCACCACGGTAGAGCCAATCACCGAAAACACGCCGTTCATTCCCCATGCCCACGGCACCAGTTCCGCTCCGTGGGCGCCGAGTTGCCGCAGCCCGGTGGGAAACGGCATCCCCATGATCACCGCCAGCGGCGCGATGATCAGAACGCTCAATGCCACGCGCACACTGTCCGGCAGGTGCAGGAACGATTGAAAGAGTGACGGCAGCGCTACAATGTAGACGACGATTGCAATCGCTACACCGATCAACACTGTGCGCAACCGTGTGGCGCTATCGATCAGGCGACGGCTGAGCAGGCTTCCAGCCGCAGAGAAGATCAGCATACTGAAAATCGTCGTGGTGATGGCGGTGGTAGGATAGCCGATAAACAGGGTAAAACGCTGGATCAGCACAATCTGTACAAAAATGTAGCCGATTCCCAGCGCACTGAAATACACCAGCATCAGGCGCGCCAGCGGCAGTTGCAGACCCCGCCGTTTGTGTCGCCAGAGCGGTGCAATGATGAAGGCAGCCGCGCTTGCCAGCGAAAAGACAGCCATGGTGATCAGGATAAGATTGCCGATTGGAAAACGGTTGATCTTGCCGCTGAATGCCTGATTGAAGGCGACATGATCCCATCTGAAGTAGTTGTAGAAGAACGGATTATCGTCCGTCACCGGAAAGATGTTGAACTGATAGGCGGACTCGAAGGCGCGCGGATCGGGAGCATACAGATACTCCGCATAGGTGGTGTCGAGACGTTCCAGTGGATCGTGCAACATGATGAACGCATTGGTGCGCGCCCACGCCCGCAGTTGCTCAATCGCCTGCGGCGAAAACGGAGATGGCGAAACCAGCAGCGTCGCCTGGGTGTTGGTGTCGTTCGCAACAATTGCAATGTGCGCCGCAGGATTGGCGATGCCGCGCTGTCGCAACGCCTCGGCAGCCAGACCGGTGATCCGCAGCATTTCACGCGGCGGCTGATCGACGTTGCGCGTCCACGAAAACACGCCCTTCGGGTTGAGCCGCGCTAAAACCAGCGCAAATGAGTCAACCGTGTAGAGATACGACTCTGATAGCACATACGCGCCACCCGAAAGGGCGACCAGATTATCGAGACCGATCCCCTGAATGAGATCATAGGTTCTAGTATCGCGGGTCAGGAAACTCCGTCCTTCCGCAACGACGATGCGTGTCGAGGGGTGCCCTGTAAGATTGCCGCTGAACTCGCGGTAGGGTCCTTCCAGCAACTTCACGACATCGGCGTTCAGTTCGATAGCGGTGATCTGCCTGGCGCCGTACAATCGCGCCAGCAGAATATCAAGCCCGCCCCCAACACCGATCTTCAGAGTGGTGTCGTGTTTCAGCCCTAGATGGTATGGCGCGCTGATGATGGCGTGGTCGAGAAAGCGAAAGCGTTGCAGGTCCTGGTCGGTTCCATCAAAACGGTACATGCCGGTCATCGAGGTCCCATCAAGCGTGACCAGTTTCAGGTCGTACAATGGCGCCTGCTGAAATGCGTCGCTCGCCAGATAGACCCGGCTGATGCCGCCAACGATCATCGGTTCTTTGACCTGAATAGTCGGCAGCACATCCACGCGCCCAACCGGATTCCAGCGGGTGTACTCCGGTCGAACGTCGAAGTGTTGCTGCGCCCATCCAAGTTCCTTCGATCCCGGAACCGGCAGGTGCAGCGGCGAACCGAGGATCAACCACAGGATCAGCCCGCCCTGACCGACGCCGAGCGCCACTGCGCCGATGCGCCAGGGGCGCGTGAGACCAACGCCGAACAGAAGACTGCCTGCCAGCACCAGTAACGCCGTCGCCACAATCGTCGCCGGTCCTCCGAGCGCCTGAATGACCCATACCACTGCCAGCGTCGCTGCGCCTGCGCCGAGCATGTCGGCGAAGTAGAGGCGGTGCGCTTCTTTGTGCCAGATGGTGAAGACGCCGGAAACGATGACTCCACCGAGAAAAAAGGTCGTGAACAGCCCGATAAAGTAGATTGCCAGCCCGATGAGGGTTTGAACAATCTGACTGCTACGCAGCGGATCGATAGCGATGCCGCCGATGATTGCCAGGTTGAGCAGGACCATCAGGCTGTACCCGATGACAAGCCTGCCCAATCGACGTTCGAGTGTTGCAGCACTCCATCCACGCACTGCCAGAAATGTGCCGGATGCGCCGCCACCCAGGAGCGCCACACCAATGATCAGGTAGGTGAAATGGTGCCAGATCATGATCGAAAACATGCGGGTGAACGTGATCTGCAACGCCAGTATGCTTGCTGTCACCAGTGCCAGCCCGACATACCTGCGCCAGGAGTGAACGTGAACGCATGCCATGATGACTCCCTGTTCTCAGTTATTCGTGCACAAAAACTCTGTCTCCGCCCTTCCGCGTCTGCGATGATGCACACCTGGCATGCGCGCAGCACGCCCTGCGCTGAAGCCAGATACGAATCTGCCGCATTTGTTATAGGTATTGACGCGGAGAATAGGAACTACGTATCCTTATTCGCTATATCCTGTGAGGATACCGACGCAAACGGCTCAAACGTAACGATACACGGTTGCTCTCTGGTCTGATGTCAAATCTGTTAGAACGCGATGCGCGGTGTACTGGTGTTTGTTTACCATCTGCGCGGTTTGCCACGGAGCGAGAGCGGGACGCTCTCGCGGGGCGACTGAGAGTAAGATGCCCTCGCTCCCGTGATGGATCATACCGTTGCATGCGGGCGCGACGCCCGCGCATGCGGGGATGCGCCCGCCGGAGACGCGCACACCCAGGGCATCTCCACGCGACGCCCGTGCATGCGGGGACGTGCCTGATGCCACCAAGCAGAGCGCGACAGACATACAGCGGCGCCTGCGCATGATGCGGGGACGTGCCAGTTCCAGCGCGCTAGGAACATCCTGGAACGACCATGCGGCACTCCAGCAAGAATACATCCTATCGATCAAGATTTGGCATAATACGCCCGTATCCGACGTCGCCCGCGAGCGAGCGGCACTGCGCTATAGGTTACACCACCGACCTGCCTGCGCACAGCGCTCGTCGGCATGCCATCGATCATCACCTGGCGCAGCGTGCGTTGCCGGTGTTCCACTGGCAGTAACAACAGCAGATGATGCTGCGCCGTCCCTCCCGCCTCTGTCTCGAACGTCAGCACCCCTTCGGCGTCATTCCAGGTTAGGTCGCGCATCGCGGCGCCATGTCGCATCTCCGTAAAGGCCAGCCATTGTTCAGCAGACATGATGGCAACACCACGACTGGCAGCATGGTGCAGGATACCATCGAGCCAGTCGCGTTCCAGTGCAGCCTTTTCGGGCGAAAGTGCATATGGATCGAAGTGGCTCTGTAGCCCGAGCGCCGATGGAAACCGTTCGACCGCCTGGTCGATCTGTTGTCGCGATAACGCCACAGCATCCGCCGCACTCAGATTCATCTCATACCCATGGTCGAATGCAGCAATCTGGTGCTCATCAACAATATGTGTGTGCTGCTGGTAGACGCGCAGCAGGCGGCCCTGTTCGTCAACAAACGGCAACGGCAGGCCGCTGCCGGTCAGGTAACCATTGACATAACGACCATCGGGTCGGCGCATTGCCGGGCCAGCATGGTAATAATCGAGGCTCATATGAATGCCGTACTGCGCCTGCACTTTCGCGGTATCAACCCAACCTGACCAGAGCACACGGTGGGTACGCACCGTCGGAGCTGCAGGACCGTAGCCATGTTTCACAAAATCGTTCCAGGCACGGTTATAGCCGTATGCCACACCTTCCTCAACCCATGGATGCAGGCCGAACCCATTGCCCCGTTCGCGCCAGCTTTCAACAAGGCGGGGAGTTGGGTAGCCTGAATGTTCTTCGAAAACATGCCCGACGACTGGAAGGGTTTCGGCCCACCACTGGATTCGCCGTGCCGTGCGCCGTGCAGCGCTGACCCTGGGGGTCGTGTAATAGACCGAGATCGTTCCACCATAGCGTTCAACAATTTCGAGACCCGGCGTAATATGGCCTGCCTGAATCCCGTGCGCATCACCTGTCGCAACAAGTACCGCCGTCGCCCCTTGCGGCAGGTACCAGATTCGTGGGAGCGGCATTGCGTCAGTGAGGGCGTGGATCATGTTGGCGAGCAGGCGCTGAAGTTCATCGGCCTGCGGTACGTCAATCACGTCCGGATCGATCCAGTCGACGAACAGATCCATGGTACGAATCCCGTCGAGTCCGTCGCGCTCCTGATTGGCGGCGCCAGGATTTCCCTGCCGTATCAGGGCGATATTGTGTGGGAGGTCGAAGGCCCAGAGAGCGGCAATACCTTTACCGGCGCGGTTAACCATTGCAGCTGGATAGCGTGTGGCGCTTCCGTAAGGCTGGTTGGCCCAGGCAATCGGTTCAGCGCCAGCCAGTTGATACTGCTCCACCGGCGTGTGAATCTGGAAGGCGTGTCGGTCAATACCGCGCGCCAGTGGATGATCGGCGGCGGAGAGGTACGCACGCGCCAACACGCCCCCGGTATGGCGTACACCCATAAGATCGGCCAGTTGCGGATCGGGACGCATCGCAATGAGCCTGCCGCCGGATAGAACGTATGATCTGAACATCTCAACTTCAGGCGAGGTCAACTCGCCGGCAGCCAGGATCACCAGCGGGAAACGACCGATCAACGCGCCGTCGAGATCATCGATCCGGACTGTACGGAATGCGGCGAACCCTTCAGCGCGCAAGATGGCGCCCAGGTACGCTCCAAACGATGGAATCGCCCGCTGATTGGTGACCAGCAGGATCGGCGCATCTGGTTGCGGGCGACCCGTAGCCTGCGCCAGCAACGCCGCCGACTCCGGATGCGGCGCCGGAAGCGGCGCATTGACCGCAACATACCCGGTTGCGCCGAGCGCGCCAGCTGCGACGGTGCACGCACACGCCTGAAGGAAACGACGACGAGTAATGATTGGACGCTGCGCAGGCTGCTTCTTACGTTTGGTGTTCATAAACGTTGCACCTTACGACACCACAGCCGGATGCGCGCTTTCAGGGTTTGTCATCCCCGACGGGATGGCATTGCCGTTCAGGTCGCGCGCTGCCAGACCCTCACGCACGCTCAGTTCCGCCAGTACGCGTGCGAGGCTCCAGGCGCTCACCAGTTGCACGCCGGTCAGCACCATCAGCGCACTGACAACCGGCGCAAACCACGAAACCTGCAACGCAGGGTTGGTCAGGTCAAAGGCGACGGCAGCGATATACAGAACGACCCCCAGCAGAATTGCCAGGATGCCCAGCCACCAGTAGTGCTTTTCGATCTTGCGCCCATTGCCGCGCGGACCGAACATTCCCTGCCGGATGGGGCGCTTGTGGAACAGGGCAACAATATAACTGAACGAGGTTCCGGTCGTGTACAGTGTCACCCCGGCGACCGCCAGCACCAGGGCACCGAAGAGACGCGGGAAGGAGACGACGGAGTCAATGCCGAACGCCTGCATACCAAACGCCAGCGCCATCACCAGCACACTGGCGAGCAGCAAGAGTACGCCGATGCCACCGAAGATTCGCACCGGATTGTAGGTTAGCGCCGTCCACACAATACTCTTGAAGAAGCGCAGCCCATCGCGCACGACACTGAGTTTGCTGCGTCCAGAACGCTCTTTGTATGGGATCGGCACTTCAACCATGCGCAGGTTTTCATGCAGCGCGCGTGTACTCATTGCTGGCGTGAAGTCGAGCGTGTCGGGCAGAGGATAGAGGATTGGCAATACCTCTCGCCGGATGACCCGCTGACCGCTGGCGCTATCGCTAATGCGCACGCCTGCCACCAGCGAGAGCAAATTGGCAAAAATGAAATTCCCGATACGTCGCACCAGCGGCATCTCGCTGGTTGCACCCGCCATCCGACTGCCAATCACCAGATCGGCACCATCGAGCGCAATTTTGCACATCTGCGGGAAGTATTCCGGCGGATACGTGCTATCCGCGTCAAGGAATCCGAGCAATTCGCCCGTCGCCGCCTGGAACCCGGTCTTGAGCGCCCCGCCATACCCCTTGTTTGGCTGCTGGATCAGGCGCACCCGCGGCACATAGCGCCGCACAATCTCTGCGGTGCGGTCGTGCGAGCCATCATCGACCACAATACACTCCAGCGCGTCGACGCCGTATTTCGGCAGTTCAGACTCAATGGCCAGCACCCGTTCTACGATTGATGCAATGCCATCTTCTTCGTTGTACGCCGGGATCACGACCGATAGGGTTGTCATGCCGCTTGATTCCTCCATCTCATACGCACCTGTCGCGCAGCGCCGGTCCGGCGCCCGACGCAGGAACGGATCTGCCATATCACTGCCGGAGATCGTGGCATGGAGATATGACAATCGGATGACATAACGGGGAAGCAGGGGTGAGGAGTGCGTCAGGAGTCGGCTATTTCACGACCCGATAGAGGCTGTAGACGCCATGCCTGGCGACCAGTTGGAGGTTGCGAGGGTTGATGTATCTGTCGTACATCTTTGTCCACGAGCCGAAACTGCCTACAAGGATATAATCCGGATCTGAAGAGATAGCATCGTGCATATTGTCAGGCAGTCGTTGACAAAGCATAAGATAACGAGTATACACGTTTACCACCTGAGTAGGCGGATAGATAATGCGCCGGTCAGACTCGATGCTAAACTCCCATTCCCACGATGCAACAATTGCACCCTCAGGAACAGTGCGTTGTAAAACTGTCACCATGTGCCGGTAGCCGTTGTCGGAAGGATGGAGGACGTTATAGACTTTGTCTGGCAGACCCTGATACACCACATACGCACCGCATAAAAGGACAACTATTGCTTTCCGGAGGATAGGAGGGATTGCAGCATACTTCCAGAGCGCAATGAGAGCGCCTGCGAGGGGGATCGTCGTCAGAACAAGAAAGTAAAAAGCGTACCGCGCCTACCCGATCGATAGTGCGGCAAACCACACCAGGTTGACACCTAGAAAAACCGGCAATACTGCGTGTACAAACCCGTGAGAGGTCGGCTGACGCGCCTGATAGACACCCCATACGATCGCGAGGACTCCCAATAGCCACCGTCCGGTTCGCCAGAGGACGCTCAAAGCATTACGCCGGCGTTCTGGATCAAGCGCTGCGATATGGAGCCAGAATCTGTCACGCAACACCGAAGCATTGTCATAGAACTGATCACTACCGACAATAGCGATCTGAGCTGCATACCAGCCAGCAACACATGCCGTAGCGCAGACGCCAGGAACAATCACTGCTGGCCAGCTGGCCTTACGGTAGTACAGTCTGTCCAGCGCTAGGATAATCCCCAGCGCGACAGGCACAAAATGAGCACCTGCGATTTGGTTACCATAGCAATGCCCCAGGCAATCCCACTGAATATCCAGGCGACCGGAGCATGCGTTTTGCGTTCCAGCGAGCGGAACCAGATCAGAAGACCAGTCAGCAGATAAGCGAGCGCAGGAACTTCGCCCAATGCCTGGCGTGCCATCGGCACAAAACTGGCATATATCATACGTGCCTGCCAGCAAAAAGAGGAACGCCAGACTGGCGCCGCCATCCCCGATGAGCCGTCGCGCTAAGAGAATAAATACAACACACGCTAGCACTGCAAATGGAAGGACAACCATGCGCGCTAGCCAGACGCCCGGACTGATTATGCGGTACGCAAGGGCAATCAGAACAATGACCGTTGGACTGGTCTGGATCGCCGGGTCGAGAACTCGGGGCTTTTCTGGGTCTGACAATGCATACAAGCCGCTACGAGCCAGCGTAGCGGCTGTGCCTGCGTTTAGTCCTTCATCAAACCATGGGTGAGGATAAATGATTAGCGTACAGCAGATACATAACCGCAAGTACGCCAACAATCAGCGCAATGAGGCGATACGGCGAGCTTTGAAGATGGTGCGTCATTCCAGCGATAATGGTCGGTAAGTCATCTTATTTCACAATCCGACGAACGACATCAATACACGGTCAGTTTCACCGGCGCTGCTGGTTGCTTGCGCAGGTCGCGCACAACGCGCGCCGGGTTGCCGACGGCAACGCAATAATCAGGCACATCGCGGGTAACGACGGCTCCAGCGCCAACAACGGCATTTTTCCCAATGCGGACCCCGTCGAGGATAATCGCGCCGCCTCCAATCCACGCGCCATCCTCGACAACGATGCCTTGGCAGGTGATCCCCTGGAGGCTGATCGGTCTGGTCGTATCGTGATAAATATGGTTCACCGCCAGCATCTGCACCATCGGCGCGAGGAAGACGTCATCGCCAATCCTGATACCGCCCTGACCCCGCAAAATACATGCTTCGCCAATCAGCGACCGTGCGCCAATGCGAATGCCAGCGTGCGGCAGATTGCGAAAATTGTAGACGTGCAGGATAGCGTTCTTCATTACATAACTTTCGCGCCCGATGGAGATGCCGCCAGGACAGGCATGGAGATAGACGCCGTGATCGAGGTACACGCCTCGTCCGAGACGCACATTATCGGCAAAACGGATGCGCACCCCATCCTCGATCGCTGCCACGCCGTCCATGTGCAGAATTGCGCGATATGCAACCGCGCGTATGCCAATGCCGACGATACCCGGAATCCATCCGACCGCCGCCTGGACGACCTGCTCCCATACGTATCGGCGTATTGACGATGATTGACGAGAGAGATAGAGGTTGACCTGGTCGATCATGGCTTTTTGCTATGTCTGCGATTTCTGGCGCGCCCTGATCGACGCGCTTTTGCAGTCGAAGAAGGCGCTTTTGCTTCTCTGGACATATCGGAGCGTCGTGATAAGCCAGGTTGCTGATCTGAAGGTACACGCTCTGGATACAGCGGCGCGCCAGATTCTGGCATCTCCTGGTCATTGACGCTCCGCTCTAGAACACGAACATCCTGGCTCTGATCGACCTGCCCGACCAGTGCTGCGTCGGTCTCATCCGACATACGCGCAACAGCTTCCGGCGGCGGCACGATCACGCGGCGCTCTTCGTTGTGGGGAACGTCATTATCAGGAGGCGGCGTGATGATGATGCGATCGGCTTCTGGGCTCTGCGACGTATCGATATCGGAAACCACAGATGTCTGTGGCGCAGGCGACCAGCCATCACGATGCGGTTTGCCAGTGCACGCTGTCACAGCGGCGCCATTTCCCGATAGATCAGGGAGGGCCGGTCTGCGATGCCAGGGCCAGGCGCCAATCAACGGGTATCGAGTCGAATCGAGAGCAGATGGTTCGAGCAGCACTGCTCCCATCAGATGCGTGCGCTGATCCTTCTGGAGACGCTGCCTGCTCTGCGCGATCATATCCTGTTCGTCAACCGCCGGATCGATCACTATAACAACCCCATCTACATGCGGCGCCAGTAACGCTGCATCCGGTCCCGTCATTACTGCCGGACCATCGAAGATAACGACATCGGCAATGCTGCCGAATAGATGGGTCAATTCGTGCCAGCGACGCGAACTTAGTATTGCTGGTTGCGCATTGAGCGTCGGCGCTGCCGGGAGGAACGCCACATTCTGGATTGCGGAAGGAAGAAGACGCGCCCGCAATTCCTGACGATCCCCTGCACCCAACTTCGTCCACGGGCGACCGGGATCAGCCTCAGCATTGAACAGGCGGGTCAGATGCGGTTGAGTTGGCTCTGCATCCACCAGTAACACCCAGTACCCAGAGCGGGCGAACAGATCGGCGAGATCGACGCTGACCGCGCTGCGCGCCTCGTTTGGTTGCGTTCCGGTGACCAGCAACGCACGCACTCCTTCTTCACGCGCCACTAGCATCAGATTGGTCTGCACCTGCCGCATCGCTTCCAATCGGCGCTCCGCTACGGCTTCCGGCACGAATTGTAACGGGAGACCTTTCGGAACGCTCCCAAGAACTGATAGATCGAGACGATCTCGAATATCACCCGGATCGCGCAGCCGTGGATCGATCCGATCCAGCACATACGCCGCCGCTACCGCGATGGCGAACCCGCCGAGACCGGCAAAGAGGATCGTGAGATTACGGCGCGATGGCAACGGACTGCCTGGCGGCTCCGCTGGCTCGAACGGGGTCAGAACGTTCACGACGCTACTATTCTTGTAGGACAGAAGGCGATTGTACGTCTCCTGTTCCTTGCTCAGGCTCGCTTCGAGTTGCATCAGCGTCTGGTTGATCTCCGCAAGGTCGCTGGCCGACACCACCTGCTGACGGCGAAGGGTTGTCTCCTCAATACGTACCCGCAGATCGTTCAACCGCACCTCACTCTCGCGCAGTTGCTGCTCGATGGTCATCTGCTCGGCGGCAATTTTGTCAGGCGATGTCGGGCTGTAGGCGATCAACTGATCGGCGATGGCATTGGCGATGGCTGCGGCACGCACCGGGTTCGAGTCGGTCACATAGATTTCGAGCAGGTTTGCGCTTGGCACCACCGATGTCCGCAGCATGTAGTTGGCGATCACATCCCAGGAGAAGGGGAGATTCAGTTTTTCCTGCACTGGGCGAAGGATGCGCTCACGCTTCGCCAGTTCGCCATAGAAACGTCCGAGCGACGATCCCAACTGCAACTGGATTGGATCAGGGCGCTGGCTTTCGAGCGTGTTGCCGATCATGAGGGTTGCGCGAGCAATGTAGTAGCGCGTTTCGGTGCGACTGATAGCGAAAGCGACACCAGAAGAGAGCGCAACCGCAATAGGAATAATCCACCACCAGCGCACAATTGGACGTGCTAGGCGGATCAGTTCATTCAGGGAGATCATCACCAGCGGTTTCTCCTGCAAGCTGTTCGACATCACTATCACTCGTGGATTGAACCGCCAGCGCATAAGGCGCAGCAGCCATGAGACAGAACCACGGCGTCTTCTGGCTGATGCGTCAATGATCCTGTCACTGCCACGAGATCAATGACGCGCCAGCATAGCGTTCATAAAGCGGATGATCTGCTTCGCGCCGCACTAGCGCAACGTCTTCCTCATGCATCACCCAGGCAACCGCGCCCAGGAGGTCATTCGCAATATACGCTGGCGGATACTTCTGCATCTCCGGCAGCAGCGCATGGTGCGCTCCTCTTCCGGTACGTACCAGTATACTACGTATTCCCATTGCGTGCCCAGCGGCGATATCAGTCCAGGCGTCACCAATCAGGTAGGCGTGCGAGAGATCAACGTTCCATTGGCGCGCAAGATCGCGCAGCATACCAGGACGGGGCTTGCGGCAGTCGCACCTGACATGGTCGTCGTGCGGGCAGTAGCGAATATCGTGAATCTGTCCGCCATACCGTGCTACCTGCACCTGCATCCGCGCATGAATGTCTTCGACAACATCCGCCGAAACGATGCCTCTGCCGACGATTGCCTGATTGGTGACCACGAAGACGCGAAATCCGACAAGGTTGAGCCAGCGTAGCGCTGCCAGCGCACCTGGAAGGAACACGAACTCCTGCCATGATTTGACGTGATCGACTCGATTTTCGTTGATCACGCCGTCGCGATCCAGAAATATCGTCCGCATCGGATCACCTTTCCATCTGAGCAAGACTCGGAAGTGTGAACTATGGCGCTGCAACCGCGGCGAGGACGATCATTCATTCGTTCCAGTTGTACGGCGAGTCGAGCAGGTTGGTATACAACAGAATGCGTGCTCCCTCGAACTCGAAGGCAAAGCGCATCTGGATCAATCCCAGGCGTGTCAGTATAGCACGCACTGCTTCCTGCCGATCTTCGCGGCAGTAGAGCATGAGAAACCCGCCGCCGCCAGCGCCAGTGATTTTGCCGCCGCCAGCGCCAGCTGCGATTGCTGCGGCATACGCTTCATCGATCGCACTATTGGAAATACCGCTCGCAAGTTGTTTCTTGTGCCTCCAGCTTTCATCGAGCAGTGCGCCAAAGTCATCGAGTCGCCCATCTTCGAGCGCTGCCTTGATCTGCCAGCCCAGTTCTTTGATGCGGTGCAACGACTCGACCGTTTTGCCCGTACCTTGCTTGCTGCGTTCGCGCTGCTCGCTTAGGATATCGCGCGCCTGACGCGTAGCGCCAGTATAGAAGAGCATCAAACGACGCTCGAGCGCACGGATGCTGCTCGCGCTCATGTTGAGCGGCGTCACGCGCACCCCGTCGGCACTGAACTCGAAACAGTTGAGACCGCCAAACGCTGCGGCGTACTGATCCTGCTTGCCGATCGGTGCTTCGAGACGTCTGGTTTCGATTTCGTATGCCGTCTCAGCCAGCTGGCGCTTGTTCATCGCGTTGCCCGCCAGCGTGCTGCAAATATTGCAAAGGGTCACCGATACGGCGCTCGATGATCCCAGCCCTGTTCCGGGCGGCACTTCCGATGCGATGAAGATATTGACTGGCATACGCAGGTTGAAGTGTTCGTAGATCGCCTGACCCATGCGCATTTCCAGGTTGCTGTTAACAACCCCGCCATCCACCGGCACCTGAAGAATACTGCTACGATAATCGGCAGAAATGACCTGGAAGGTCGTATCGAAATTCCTGGTCACGATGCCGTAAATGTACTTGTTGATCGAAGCGCTGACGACCATGCCACCAAAACGCTCATAGTATGCAGCAAGATCGGTTCCGCCGCCGCCAAAACTAATCCGTACCGGTGAGCGTGCAATGAGCATGCTTCATCTCCTTACGCACAGGGGCGTTGATCACTGCCAGTGAAAGTGAATCACGGCGGCAAAACACCGCCGTTGTCACTGCTGATGCCACTTTAGCACGCAGCAATGAAGCTGCGGTAAACTAACGAAGCGGTGACAATGACATTTTTCTTACTAACCGGTCGTTTGTGGCCCATCCGCCGATGTGCTACACTAAATGAGCGAATCATAGATGGGTTCGGAGGAAAATGTGGCGCGGGTCATTGCAGTTGCAAACCTCAAGGGCGGTATCGGCAAAACCACGACGGTGGTCAATGTGGGCGCGGGTCTGGCATTGAAAGGCGCGCGTGTTCTACTGGTCGATACCGATGCCCAGGGGAACCTGGCAATGGCTTTGGGGATCCATCCCCACCGCACGCTCTACGATGTCCTGGTCGATAGCGCTCCTGTTGAACGTTGCATCGTCGAAGCCCGTCCCGGACTCGATCTTCTGCCAGCTGATGCAACCCTGATCGGCGCACAACCGATCATTGCCCGACGCCCGGATTGGAGCCGTGTGCTGGCGCAGGCGCTTCAACCGGTCGCCAGCGCTTATGACTTTGTGCTGATCGACTCGGCCGGTTCGCTGACGCCGTTGAATGTCAATGCGCTGGTTTGCGCCCACGATGTGATCGCCCCCACCACAGTCGAGCATTTTTCAGTCAAAAGCCTGGAATTGCTGACACTCCAGATCAGCAGGATCAAAGGCGCTGCCGGGCAGGTGCGTATGATTATTCCGACGATGTACGACCCGCGGATGCGGCAGTCCGGCGAGTTGCTTGCGCAGCTCCGAACCCGCTATGGCGACCGGGTGACGCCACCGGTGCGCGTGAATGTACGCCTCTCCGAGGCGCCTGCACAGGGCAAAACAATCTATGAGTACGACCCGCACTCGCGCGGTGCCATCGATTATGCCATGCTGGTTGAACACATTAGTCGATCGTTTGGTTTTACTGCACGCCCACAACCTGCCCGTCCGCTATCGGTCGCACTGCAACACTCAGCGCCATCCGCTGCACCAGTTGTTCCAGCACCATCCGACGTATCGGAAACCTGCCCTCACTGCGGGCAAACGCTGCACCATACGCATCTGGCCGGTTATCGCGTCAGTTATTGTGTGCAGTGCCGCTATAAGAAACAGAATCTGATCCGGGGACGATGAGCGCGCCGAGAATGACTCGCCGTTTGCGTCCTCGCAAGGGCACAGCCAATCGCCAAATCAATCCTGCGGCATATGTGGTTATGTAAACAGGAGTGATTCCATGGGAGTCGATGATTTTCGCATTGAAGCGCGCTGCCTGCTCGAGCGGATGCTTACCGACGCGCAGCAGACCGATGAACGCGACATGCTGATCGAGCGGTATACCGACGAATTAACGATGCTGTACGGGCAGCATGCCCATATGCTGCTGACAGAGGTGATCGAAGATGCGCGTACACGTCTCGACGCGCGGCTTTCACCTGATCCTATCCGCCAGACAATCGCTACCGTCCAGACAACCGTTCAGGACCTGTGGAACGCTCTGTGGGGACCCAGCGATGTCCGGAGGTGATACTTTTTAGAGGTGATCTATAGCAGTTCTCATAGCATTGAACCTGGTGGACAAGGTTGAACACTCCTCAGACGACCACAGTAAACCTCGCACTCCCTACGGCGACCGAAATAGTGGAGATTGAGAATATAAACTGGCCAGGCAGGGCAAAGCCCGCCTGCGCGGGCTGGTCTATACTCTGCCGGAAGTGGGCGTCTCATGTGACACGGCAGACCTAGACGAATGTCGATGTATCTGAGAAATGCCGTGATTATCATGGATGCTGGCAAGCAAAGCCGTCACTCACACATAGTACATCACATTACTCGGTGAACCTCGATGATCTGGTCATGCCCCGGTCCAACTGATACCATCCCCAGGCGTGCGCCGACCAGCTCGCACAGGCGCGCGACATAGGCGCGCGCTTCGGCAGGAAGTTGCGCAAAATGGCGCGCGCCCGACGTCGAGGTTTGCCAGCCGGGAAATTCCTCATAGATCGGTTCGACCTGCCCAAGGATAAACGGATTGGCTGGCGGATAATCGAGTTCGGTGTCGTGACGCCGGTAGCCGACGCACACCTTGATGCGCGGCAACGTGTCGAGCACATCGAGTTTAGTGATCGCTAGGGTATCGATGCCGTTCACCCGCACAGCATACCGCACCATTACCGCGTCGAACCAGCCAACCCGACGCAGGCGACCGGTCGTCGTGCCGACTTCAGCCCACGGGGTTCCGAGTTGACGCAGGACGGTCGCCGTTTCGTCTTCGATCTCGGTCGGGAAGGGACCCTCACCGACACGGGTGGCGTATGCCTTACAGACGCCGATAACCGAAGAGAGGCGGGCAGGCGGGATCCCGCTCCCCTGACAGGCGCCAGCTGCACCAGGCGGTGACGATGTAACATATGGGTAGGAGCCGTGGTCGATGTCAAGCAGCGCCCCCTGCGCCCCTTCGAGCAGGATCGGCAGATCACGATCCAGCGCGCGCTGGATGATTGGATGCACGTCGGCTACATGACGCTCGAGTTTGTTGCCATACTCCAGGTACTTCAGGAACGTTTCGTGCAGTGAAAGCGGCTGTGCGCCATACCACGCCGTCAGCATTTTATTCTTGATTTCCAGCGCATGACGGAGGCGACGCAACAATGTTTCCTCATGCAGCAGATCTCCTATACGAATCCCAATCCGCATCATTTTGTCGGCATAAGCCGGTCCGATGCCACGCCCGGTAGTGCCGATCTTCGCATCACCGCGGAGCGACTCATCAAACTGATCCTGAAGCACATGGTAGGGCATGATCACGTGTGCCCGGTCACTGACAAACAGTTTGGCTGTTGTAATGCCGCGCGCTTCGAGATCGGCGATCTCCTGCAATAGAACGGCAGGATCAACAACAACACCGCTGCCAATGATATTGACGATCCCTGGATCAAAGACGCCTGACGGGACAATATGGAGTTTGAACGTCCCGTGGCGATTGACAACGGTATGACCGGCATTGTTGCCGCCGCCATAACGAATGACTAGCCGCGACCGTTCGGCAAGCATGTCAACAATATGCCCCTTGCCTTCGTCGCCCCACTGGGCGCCAATTACTGCGACGACCGGCATATGTGGGCTCCCTTCTGCACTGCAACCCAAAAACTGTGATACGATACGAGCGAAAGCGTTATTCTTCGTATGATATTATAGCTGAGTTTCAATCCCGGGCGCATTTCTGCATCGAAAAGCTACCTTATCAGGTTCAGCCACCATCCATCAATGTGATTGCAGCCGCGGCACTGTCGGACGAGTTCTAGGTAGTGATGCTGGGGGTGGCGATCGGTATTCTGGTGATACGGTTCGCAGCCACGATCTTTACCCGCATGATTTCGTGGAGCCAGTAGTACAGACGGGCGCATTTCTGCTTCTTACGGCGATCAGTGCGGAGTTGCTTGCAAAGAGGTATGGCATATCCACATCGAAGAGATGACGTGGTTCGCCATTTTTGCCGGGATTCTGATCCTGACCGTGATTGTGGCGCGCACGCCGTTGCGCGGTCCGGTGCAACTGATGGCGTGTCCGTTTATCTAGATGTCGGCAATGGTTCAGTTGCGTCTTGAGGCGGCGACTGCGGTGGTAACCAGTCCGTTCTGCTATAAAGAACGCTCACCCGAAACGGACGGGATGTAGGCTCCCGGTTGCCCATAGCACTTGCACGTTCCCAAACGGCGCCGTCAGATCGAAAACGACGTAGCGGCTGCCGTTGGCATCTTCAATTGCATAGTCCTGCGGCGTGGCGTTCAACATAACCAGGGATGGCGCGGTAACATGTTCAGGAAGTGGTACACGGAGATAGATGCGCTCACCCGAACCGGTCACATGGATCTCGACGCCGTCCTCCATCCGGCGCCATCGGTAGGCGACATATCCGTCGGAGGCGGCATAGCGCGCCGTTACCTGTGCCTGATCCACGTCATGGGTGAAGATCCAGCGCGGGCTGAGCGTCACCTCGCGATAAAGCGCGCCACGATCTTCAACACCCGCTGCACCCTCGATCAACGCGCCGAGCATTGCTGATGCGCCCCATCCATCAGTTGGCAGCGTGTCCTCGCCGGAGATGCCTGGATTGCCAGCAGGGTAGTACCAGAGATAGGACGCACCAGTGGTACTGATTAGAAAATAGTAGCGGTGCAGGATCTCGAAAGCGTAGCGCTCCGCGCCATAGCGGAATGCGCCGCGTGCCAGTTCGCCGCCGACTAGCGGCATCAATCCGCCGTTGACGTATTCGCCAGGACGCTCGCCAGGACGCCCAGCAAGCCCGAAACTGCCTGGCGGAAATGGCGGATCGATGCTGTACCATTCAGCAAACGTCTCACCGCGCTGCAACCCGCGCCTGAAATATTCGTCGACAATCGCCCGTCCCTGGTTGCGACTCAGGACCTGACGGTTTAGCGCATATGCATTTGAAAGGCTGAGTTGAGCAGCTTCATCGATACCTGGTGTGTCAAACGGTTCCAGCGGCACAAAGTGGGTGTAGAAGCGTCCATTCCAGCTCAGCGCGTTCAGACGCTCCATGATCCCATCTGCTTCGGCACGCCACCGGTGCGCCAGTGCTGGATCGCCGACCCGTTCTTCGATCCGCGCCAGTAATTCAAGTGCGTGCGCCAGACCGGTGTTGTCGCCGTGGAAAATGCCCCAGATCGTCTGATTGTCGATCCAGTGCCGCGGCGCTGGTTTGCCGGTGGTTGGGTCGGTCGTGGTCGGACCGTAGGCGAAATCCCAGGTGTCAATAGTATAGGGGCGCTTGACCAATCTGTATTGTGTGTCCCATCGAAGCGGATCGTTCAGGGTATAGCGCACGGCACGGCGCATAGCATCGAGATTGGTTCGCAGCCAGGCGTCATTGCCGGTTGCCTGCCAGGCTTCGTAAACTGCCTGCACGAAGAGGTATTCAACATCTGCCTCGACTTCTTTGCGCAGCGGATGCATAACACCAACTGAAGGGCGTGCGAGAACATCGGGGAAACTGCCATCGGGTCGCTGAGCTTGTCGAAAGGCATCGATCAGGCTGGTGACATCCTTCTCGAAATAGCGAAATCCGCGCGCCTGGTATGTGTGATCGCGCAACCAGAGCAGCGGATTGTCGGGCGAACGATACCCGCGCACCGGTATGCCGTCAAGGTCGTATTCGAGCACACACTGTTCCATGAAGCGACGAATCATGGGGTAGAGGGCATCAAAGAGCTCCTGACCAGTTATCAGCGTCGTCTCGGCATCGAGCGTGTAGAGATGGCTTGAACCGCCCGCAATTGCACCATCGATGATCAGCAGGGCGCTGTGTGCGCCAGTTGCGCCGCCCGGCTGCACGGCAATGGTCCCGGCCCCATCGACGATGTCAATCACCCGGCGTTCGATCCGGCGCGCCCGTCCATCGTAGAGATACAGAATCGCACGACCATGGTAGCCCGGCGCTGCAATCCGAATCTCGACAGGGGTCAGTGGTAGCGCATTGGCTGGCGCCATCAGCGTTGCGCGCCATGGCGAGGCGGGCAAGTGTTCGAGTTCGGCGGGAGAACCGTGCGCCCAACCAGACGGCAGAGGGAGCACAGTCAATCCATCGGGGCGCAACGCGATCAAGCCGCGGCGGTATACTTTTGTCGGCATCCCGTCCAGGAAAATCGGCGCACTGACGGGTTCACCGAGGGTAGCCGCGCTGCCAGAGCGTGTCCAGTAATCGGTGAAGACATCGGCGGTTGGTGATGAAGGGATCGGCGATGGAGACGATGGCGTTGACGGATCGATGGGTGCTGTGGAACAGGCGGCGACCATGAGCAGCGCAATGAAGAGCAAGAGATGATGTTTCACGGTGGTGAAGAACTGAGAACCAAGAACCAAGAATCAGGAACTGAGAACCGAGAACCCGCGCTTTTGCAGATACAACCACGGGAGCAATCCGGTTCCGGGCATTGTACCACACTTGCCGGTCATTCTATGACGCTGTGACATCGTATCCAGCTGCACGCCACAGGAGTGATTGGAACACACTCGCTGGCAGCGACCTGACCAGCCAGTTGCGCAACAGACACTAGGCTGGATAGACTATTTGTGCGCCTGCGCCGATGGACCACTCAGCAGCACGCGCTGCATTCCCGGTTCAATACGGTTACGAAGCGATAACATCTAATTATCATAACTCTACCTGCAAGCCTTGATCATGCGGTATCATATAAAAGTAGAGGGATGACTCCGCCCAGAATGCGGTCAGTCATCCCTTACGCATATGTGCCTCTAAATCGAGATGGGTAATGCCGCAGAGTCATAGAACACCATACTCTAGCGGTTGACAGAGCTGCAATGATGCGCCCGAGGAGCACTGGCAACGTCGCTGGTGTGCAATGTTAGCACAAACAAGGAGGCTCTCCCGATGTATGTCGAAGCCCATCGCGCGATCGCGCGATATGCCGCCGAAGCGGTGTGGAATCAGGGACGCCTGGAGGTCATCGACGACGTTTTTGATCCCAACTTCATCAACCACGATCCATCGGCGCAACAGGTGCGCAGTGCGAAAACGCTCAAGCGCTGGATTGAGCGGTTGCGCATTGCGTTCCCAGATATGCGCATGACAATCGAAGACCTGATTGCTGAAGGTGATCGGGTCGTGATTCGCTGGAAATGGACAGGAACGCACACTGGATTCTTTGGGTCGATCCCTCCTAGCTACAATGCCGTTACCCTGCACGGTATCACGATTGAGCGATTTGCCAATGGCAAGATTGCCGAGGCTTGGTGGAGTTACGATGGCTCGGCGATGATGTTGCAGATTGGGGCATTTCCGATGGCGCTGGAGGTTGGACGCTGAAGGTGGTCGGTGGAAGGTGACAGGTGAAAGACGACATTCGGTCTTTCCCCTGGTATGCGCCTGGCGCGGCACCGCTTCAATCGGCGGCACGCTCCTTTTGCACTGTTATCACCGTAAGCCACGCCAGCGCTGCCAGAGCAACTGCAAACATCACTGCCGAGAGCATTGGCCACCACGGAACTGTGTTGGGCCAGATCAGCAGGTTGGTTGCCTGGGCAATGGTCAACAGCAGAACAATTCCTCGCGTGTGGCGCGACGATTGACCAGCGATGGCGCAGGCGATCAGCAGCGCCGCCGTGATGGTCACCATGTATTGCGGACTGAATACCCGGTTCAACAGCAGGAATGCTGCCGGTGCAAGCGCTGCCAATGCCGCCGGACGCCATGTGGATGACGGAAAACGCAGTGCGCTCAGGATCAGGCTCGCGAGAACGATACCCTGCACGCCAACGGCAATCCCCATCATCGTCCCGCCAGTTTCCACCGATCCCCACGGCGCCGGAAGACGCGCCCAATACTCCGGGTCAGTCGTCAACACTGCCAGAAACCATACGCTTTCACCGGTAATGGCGCGCCTACCCTGGATCAGGTACGGCGCAAGAAAGCGTTCTCCATCGATTAGCGCGAATGGGAGTGCTGTCGCAGCAACTGCTGCACACAGACCGCCGCCAAATGCCAGGATATACGCGTAGCGGCGGTCTTCCCGTGAACTGAGATGCGCCAGCGCCAGTGCTGGCGCCGCCAGCCAGGGCGTCCATTTCAGGGCGCCGCCGATACCAAGCGCCGCACCGCTCCACACTATACGTCGGTGTGTATGTGCCGCCAGTCCAAGTGCCAGAAATGCCGTTGGCAACGGATCGTATTTGCCATGCCAGAAGGGGAGCAGCAGCGGCGAGAGCGCATAGAAGCAAGCCAGCTCAGTATTCCCGCTGGTTGAAGATGAAGATCGCCGCTTACTCATGCTCCAGATCGCCCAGACGATGAGCAGGTCAGCGACTGTGTTGCAGATCGGCAGTGCCAGTGCGAACAGTTCACGGCTCGTGGGCAGCGCCAGAATCGCCCAAGGTATCAGTGCGCCGGAAGGGTACTCGACCACTGGCAACCCCAACTCCAGTGTTGCGCGTCCGTAGTTGTAGAAAAGTTCAACATCCGGGTCACTGCCGATCTCCCCACAGAGCAACCGTGTTGTCAGCGCTGCCAGGCGAACGACCAGTGCGATCTGCAGCACCCCCGAAAGCGTCAGGGTTCGTCCGATATTATGCCACATACCCCACACGACGCACGCTGCCTGTGCTGCAATTACTGCTACGCTCCAATCCCCTCGTGCAACACCTGTCACTAGAAGCGCATCGAGCGCCACGCCGCCGGACGCCACCAATAGTGCAGGTCGACAATCAGCTGTTGGCACATGGCGCGGTTCCCGGCGTTCCAGCCAGGCAAACAGGAACGCCACACCCCCCAGAAGAACGGCGTAGAACGGCAGAAATGGAACTGTGCGCGCTGGCAGCCAGACCCACAGCACGCCACATCCCCCAATGACTGCCAGCGCAACGGCGGTTCGCCCTATCAGGCTTATAGCATTGCGTCCGATCAGGCTGGCAACCAGACCGATCGCCAGCAATGCGAGGACATGCTGCACTGATGGGAGCGCTAGCATCCGGGCAGATGCCACGCTGGCGCGGTAGACAAGCACGCCAAGATTGCGACGGTCGTTGGGCGGCTTCCACGTGTCGCTCTGAATCGTGATGTGGAAGGCATCACCCGACAGCAGATCAGGGCGAAGCAGCAGCAGGTAACGGCGAGGGGCATCCGACAGCGTTCCTGTGACCGATGTTGTAGCAACCGCCAGAGTAACCGATGGAGAGGGCGTTTCAGGGGGGCGGGGCGCTGCCATAACGATCTCGACGACGACTGGCACGCCATAACCGGAAGCAATCAACGTCACACGCGCATCGCCGTCAGTCCACCGAAACGAACCGTATCCATCACGTTCGCGTGTCTCGAAGCCGCGGGCGCACCCGACATCCTCGCCAGCGCCGACGTCGCACGTTGGCGGAGGAGCGATAGAAGTTGCGACAGCAGCCGTCAGCAGTGCCGCCAGTATCAGTGTGATGCCATGAAGCCAGGCGCATCGTTGTACTCTGTTCACAAAGGAGATCTCATGCAACAATACGGTTGCGGAGAACACCCAACCCGGCAGCCTCAAGCTCAACCAGATCATCAGGTTTGAGCCAGGGTCCCTGTCCGTCGGTGGCCTCGAGCAGCGAACCGCCAATAGCACCACAGGCAATCACGTCGCCGGGGAACAGGGTGCACCCTTCAGAAGCAGCAGCAATCATCTGGGCGAAAGAGTACGTTAGATCGCGAAGGTTGCCGCGCGACTGTTCGACGCCGTTGACGCGAGCTATCAGGGTCAGGTTGAACTGACCATCGTCGAGGGCGTATTCCTGAAGTTCGTCCGGCGTGGCAAGCCAGGGACCGATGGAGGTCGCTGCATCTTTACTCTTGCTGAAGGCAAACCCGGCGATCAGTTCCTCGCGCTGGATGTCACGTGCTGTCCAATCATTGAGCAGCAGATATCCGGCAATATAATCGTTGGCCTCTTCGGGGGAAATGTCGCTTCCGCTGCGACCAATAACGCACGCTACTTCGAGTTCGTAATCGAAGGCGACAGTGCGTGGGAGCGGCACATGGGCTTCGGGGCCATACATGGCTGCGTGGTTGCCAAAGGCGAAGAGCGGACGTTCATACCAGAAATAGGGAATACCGCTGCTGTGCAGATGGGCAAGCGCCGCCATGTGTCGTTCGCTGGACTCAAAGCAGCGCAGGCTGGAAGGGCGCGGCAATGGCGGCAGTAGGCGCGCCTCGTCAAGCGGGATAAGCATTTCGACGCCGCCGATCATCAAAGAACCGTACTGCGGAACGAGATGCTCATCATCCACACTGCCGATCTGATCAATGACCGCCGCCACAATCTCTGCTGCCCCATCGAGACCCATGCCATCCGGCACGCCATCCAGCACATCAAGCAAACTCCAGGGTGGCTGAGGTGGATCTTCGAAGACAAGCGGCGCAGCTGCCGCCAGGTCGATAATGGTACTACCGAGCAGCACGCCAACCCGCGGCTGGCGATCAATGAACTGAAAGGTGACCAGACGCATGGCTCACTCCTTCGGGTGCGCTGCGTGCGGATCATAGCCGCCACTGGCACGAGTGTCAAATCCGAATGTGGAACGAGATGGTACAATATATCTACAAAAAGTCCGCTCAATCAAGGAGTTCCATGTGTCTCACACGCACCGCCCGATCATCGGCATTCCATGCCTGGTTGGTATCGCTTACTTCGCCCGAGACGACGCCTGGTTTCCCAAAATCTACGGGAACGTTATTGATTATCTCCAGGCAATCGAAGCAGCCGGAGGCGCTCCGCTGCTCATCCATCTCACAACAAATGATGACGTGCTGAACACCCTCTATCAGCAGATCGACGGATTGCTCCTGGCTGGCGGCGAAGATATCGATCCCGCCTCCTACGGTGCTCCGCGCCACCCGCGACTGGGCAACCCCGATCCCTTGCAGGACGATGTCGAAATCAAACTGACCCGACGTGCACTCCAGGACGGGAAGCCGATCCTGGCGATCTGTCGTGGCATTCAACTCCTGAATGTAGCGCTCGGTGGTACGTTGTATCAGGACATTCCTTCTGAGATTTCAGGCGCTCTGAACCACAATGAATCGACCGACCAGCAGGACATGCGATACTTGGCGCACCCTATCGTTATCGAACCCAACTCGCGGCTGGCGGATCTGCTTGGCGCAACCGAAGCGATGGTCAATACCGTGCATCACCAGGCGCTGCGCGATGTTGCGCCAGCGCTGCGCGTCACTGCTTGCGCTCCAGATGGCGTCATCGAAGCGGTCGAAGCAGGATCATCAGCTTGGGTCGTGGGCGTACAATGCCATCCAGAGATGCTGTGGAACGGCACCGATCCGCGCTGGGCGCGAGTGTTCCAGGCATTCGTGCAGGCAGCGAGAGGGTGAACGTTCAAGGTTTATAACTCCCGCCATGCAGCGGTCTGCCAGCGATCAGGTTCTCCAGTGCTGGTGTTATTTCCTCGCGGGTAATGCCCCCCTCGTACCGGGCGACGATCGTGCCGTTCGCATCGATCAGAAACAACCATGGTTCCGATTGCAATCCCCAGGCAATCATTGGATCGGAAAGCCCTACGTTGCGCTCTTCGAGCGTGGGTGCACGCCCTTCCTGCGCCAGCTTCTGGAAGACCGCGGATTGCGCTTCAAACGACTCGCGGAACGGGTGGCGGAAAACCTCGACATGGATGAAGTTGATGCGATCACCGTAGATTTTCTGCAACCCCTGCATTACACTCAGGCTGGGAGCGCATACCGCTGTGCGACAGAACGCTGGCGTCGCGAACAGAAGCGCCGTTGGCTTACCGTTCTGCAGTGCTGCATCCAGGCTGATCTGGTACATTGAAAGGTCGTCGACCCGCCCAGACGAAAGATACGATGGATCGGGCACATCACGCACGGTCAATGTTTTGACGGGTATTGCCTTATCGCCAACATTCGGTACGTCCGAACGTTCTTTGACTTCGAGACGCAACCGTGCAACCGTCGGTTCTGATTGACCGCTGAGCGTTGTTTGCACCTCGATCCCCCAATTCCCCGCCCGGTCGAATGTCGGATAGGCGACGTAGATGGCTGCGGGAAGCCCCTGACCATAGTAGATCGCATCGGTCTCGAACCTGACTGGTGAACTGGTATCGTTCAGATCGAAGAAGCGCAGATGAATCTTCGCGCCCGGATCATTGACCGGCGAACCATCGCGGATCAGACCCAGCGCAATGCGATTCGGACCGACAACCGCTTCGGTGAAGGCGAAGACTGGCGTCACCTGACCGGAACGCGTCGGCTGCTGCGCGCATGCGCCGAGGAGCAGCGCCAGCAGAAGGAATATCAGCAATCTGAAACGCATAGACATGTCCTGGCTATTATGCATCGAAAATATCATCAACCGCGATGCCAAATCCATCAAGCAGTTTTGAGATTGCGCGCTGACCCCGGTGAAAGATGCCATGCAGCGCATATTCATGCAGCGTGAGAACCGTTACCGTCTCATCAAGCGGATTGACGATCCAGTATTCGGGAATGCCTGCTTCGGCGTAGTCGCGCACCTTTTCCTCAGTATCGCGCTCCGGTCGGTCAGGGCTGACAACTTCAACGACGAGATCGGTGCCAAGCCAGAAGGCGTCCTGATACCGGGGATCACTGGCAGATCGCAATAGGAGAATGTCGGGTTCGCGGAACTTGCCCGGACGCAGCCGCAGACGCAGGGGCGCCACCAGCACTTTCCAGCCTGTCGGCTGCACTGCCGTCTTGAACTGTTCGTACAGCAGCAACAGAATCGTCTGATGACGACTGGTCGGAATCGGCAGCACCTCGATAGAGCCGTCTGCAAACTCGATCAAATGGTTGGTCTGTTCGGTCAATCGCAGGTACTGCTGCTCCGTCCAGAGTCCCTGAAGCGGCGCAAGATCGGCTTCCAGCCCGTCGCTGCGCGTGATTTTCAATGAATTAGCATGCGATTCGACTGTCATGAGCCTTCCTCGCTCACCGACCAGATTCCTGTACATGTATAGTACCACCTTAAACGTTCAACGTTCCAACCTTCAACCTTCAACGTTCCCAGCCTCCCCCGCGCAGCAGACATTCTTGTGGTAGGATTCTCGGAGAGCATATCACGCTTTTCGGACATCACCCGCCGGATCGATGACCCCGGATGTCCGGTCATATAAGGAGAGGATCATGCATCTGGCAATTGTTGGTGCCGGGATGGCCGGTCTCAGCGCAGCGCGTGAGATGCGTCGGCGACGACCCGATCTGACAATCACCATCTATGAGAAGAGTCGCGGCTTCGGTGGGCGTGTTGCCACACGGCGGCGCGATGGGTTCGTCTTTGACCATGGCGCACAGGTCATCAAGGCGCCGGATGCCGGTATGAAACATCTGTTGACTGCTGAACTTCCTGCCGAAGAGTTGCGACGCATAGATCGCCCAGTCTACGTTTTCCACACCGATGGGACAATCGCTAGAGGCGATCCGACACTCAATGCCGAACCATCCTGGTTTTATGCCAGTGGTCTCAACCGGCTAGGAAAGTTGCTCGCCGCTGACCTCGACGTGCGCCTGGAAACACGCATTGCTGCGTTGCGTCGGGAAGCAGGAAGCGCGCGCTGGATGCTGTTCGACGCGCGAGGCACGCACGTCGGAACCGCTGATGCGGTGTTGTTGACACCGCCAGCGCCGCAGACGGCGGAAATCCTAGCGATGAGCGATTTTGACCCGATGCTGCGTGATATGCTGGTGCGGGAACTGATCCACGTACCGTATCGACGCTGCCTGACGGTGACCCTGGCGTACAACCGACCGATTGAGCGTCCGTTTTACGCACTGGTCAATATTGACCGGCAGCATCCGATGGCCTGGCTGGCACTTGAGCACACGAAAGGACCAGAGCGCTGTCCCCCCAGTCATAGTCTGCTGATTGCGCAAATGGCAGGACCCTTCAGCATGCAGCAGTGGGATGCGCCTGCTGAGGAACTGGCGTCGGCGGTGATCGAGATCGTCAGTATGATGCTTGGGGAGGATCTGCGCCAGCCGCTGTGGTATGATCGTCAGGGATGGCGCTATGCTCTGCCAGATGGAATGGCTGACACGGCAGTGTTGAACACGACCCAAACCGGGCTATTCTTTGCTGGCGACTATACTGCCGGGCTTGGGCGCATTCACCTGGCGATCAAGAGTGGTCAGGAGATCGCCGACGCAATTGCCAGCTGGCTTCGATAACACAATGTAAAGAAGGTAAAGAGATGTCTGTTCACAACACAAACCCGGCAACCACGTCTTCAGAAGCGCGTTTCCCGTGGCGCGCATTGCTGATCGGTCTCGGCGTAGCGCTGACGCTGGCAGCAATTGCGTTGCTGAGCCAGGGGAGCAGCAACCCGGTTGTGCCGCGTGGCGCCAGCATGCTCATTCTGGCGCCAGCTGCGTTCCTGGCGGGCGTGTTCAGTTTTCTTTCGCCCTGCACGCTGCCGATACTGCCTGCCTATTTCGCGTTTACGTTTCAGGCGCAACGCGAGCGCATCGTGATGATGACCATTGCCTTCTTTCTAGGGCTGGCGACGACGATGGTGCTGCTGGGCGCAACAGCGACGGCGATCAGTCAGTTGCTGTTTCGTAACCTGGAGACATTGACCTTCATTGGCGGCGTGATCATCATCATCTTCGGCATCCTCAGCATGCTTGGCAAAGGGTTCAGCGGCATTCAGATCCTGTCGCGCCCATCGGCAAGTATTGCCGGATCGTATCTATATGGTGCCACATTTGCATTGGGATGGACGGCGTGCGTTGGTCCGATCCTGGGAGCGCTGCTTACCCTGCTGGCAACACAGGGCATTGCGATTCTCCAGGGGGCGATACTGGCGTTCATCTATGCACTGGGGCTGGGATCACCGCTGATCATCGTAGCGACCTTCTTCAGCCGACTGGGGACTGGCTCGCCTGTCTGGAAAGTGCTGCGCGGACGCGGATTCACCTTGAGCGTCGGCAGGTACACCCTCCATCTGCACACTACCAGCCTGATCAGCGGGGCATTACTCTTTCTCATGGGTTTGTTGCTGGCAACCGGGCAACTGACGGCGCTGAGCGAGTGGGCGCAGCGTACTCCGCTGGCACAGTGGGCGCTCAGCCTGGAACAGTGGGTGCAACGCATCTTCTTTGAACAGTAGACAATCCAGCGGAAGGAACAACGCATGAACAGTCACCCCGACGCAGCAGGATGCGTCGTCTATCGCTACGATGAGCATGGTCAACCGCTCATTCTGCTGATCCACGACCAGTATGGCAAATGGACGTTACCCAAGGGTCACCTGGATGCAGGCGAGAACGCCGAAACAGCGGCAGTGCGCGAGGTACACGAAGAGACCGGAATCACTGGCAAGTTAGGCGCATTTGTCGGTACGATCACCTACCCGGTGCAGAAGAAGGGCGCATCGTATCTAAAGCGCGTCGATTTCTTTCTGCTGCATGCGGATAGCAGCGACGCGGTTCCTGAAGCTGCCGAAGGAATCACAGCTGTGGGATGGTTTCCGCCTGGTGAGGCGGAGGTGCGCGCCGGGTATGATCAGATCCGTCTCGTAATCGCTCGCGCCGCTACGCTGATCCCACCGCAGTCATCATCCTGCTCATAGTCGCTACAACCGCGGCAGCACAACCCCCGTCTGATTCTGATATTTGCCCGCTTTGTCAGCATATGACACGAGCGGTGGCTCGTCGCTCTCGAGGAACAGCACCTGGGCAATCCCCTCGTTGGCATAGATCCGCGCTGGCAACGGCGTTGTGTTTGAAATCTCGATGGTCACATACCCGCACCACTCCGGCTCCAGCGGCGTCACATTCACAATAATGCCGCAGCGTGCAATGGTGCTCTTTCCGAGCACGATGCAGAGCACATTGCGCGGAATGCGAAAATATTCGACCGAACGCGCCAGGGCGAAAGAGTTGGGGGGAATGTCACAATAATCACCACGCACATCAACGAATGAACGCGGATCGAAATGCTTCGGGTCTACCAGCGTATTGAAGACATTGGTGAACACTTTGAACTCATCTGCGACACGCATATCGTAGCCATAGGAGGAAAGTCCATACGAAATGATGCCGCCGCGCACCTGTTCGGCAACGAATGGTTCGATCATGCCGTACTCACGCGCCATCACCTGTATCCAGCGGTCGGATTTAATCGTCACAGACACCTCCCTCTCCAACGGTCTGCAGCCATATTCCGCTGATGGATTGGGTATTATACCAGAGGGGAATCGCAGCGCTGCACGACACGCAGTCGTTTCTCATTCAGGCATAGTATTCTTGGTAATACTCTGGCATCCGACATACGTATAACAGATATGCAGATCAATATCAGCTAAGTCAGTGCACGACAACAGACGTTCTGGCAAACCCTGACACTGCCTGGAACACACGTCCACGACCGATACCTTCCCGATAGGAGACGCCTCGATGCAACCTCTCACTCTACCAGACTGGCAACGCTCCAACGCCCTTGATCGCTTTAGTTTCGCATCGTTCGTCGAGGAACAGCGGAAAACGCTCCACAGCCGCAGCATGATGCTGGCGTTGAGTTTCCTGATCGAAGATTATGCTGCCCAATCCCCAGGGACGCACCTGATCGTGGCATTCCAGCGTTTCTCAAACTATCGCCGCCAGATTCGACGCTACCGGAACATAGTGCCTAGACTGGTGCAGGCGTTTGTGATGGGATTCCCGGACGAAACACCTCCTGAGTTGCCTAATGTCACTCTGGTCGCACTGGAAGCAGACTGGCCCCTGGTGCACGAGTGGATTGTGATCGCCTGGGGACCAATGTGCGCCGCCGCACTGGTGGCACACGATGAGGAACAGTGTGCACCGCACCGCGTCTCACGCCGGTTTCAGGCAGTCTGGACAACCAGCGTTGCGCAGATCGAGCCAATGGTGACGGCGTTCTACCGCGCTGTCGGGCAATCGACGCCGGTCTTCACACGTGACCTGCTTGCCATGCAGCGCACGACGGTGGCGATGCAGAAAGAACTCACGGCCCGACTTCGCACGATCGGGTGATCGGTGTCGCCTGGCTTTTCACGTTACAGGATTTCTCAGATACGTTGACTATCGTCTAGGTCTGCTGTATCGAACGAGACGCCTATCCAGTATGCGCCGCGTGCTGTCGGGCTATGCGAGACGAAGCCCGGCTGCGCGGGCCATGTATTTACTCAAAGACCATATGCCTTTGGCTAAGCGAGGCGAAGCCCGTCCGCGCGGGCTATACAACCTCTTGTAAGATTCGCGGAGCGAACAAGAGAACATCCATTACGATTATCTGGCGTAAGCATTTTTTGCGAAGCCTTAGGTTCGATAATAATGCTCCGAACGTTCTTTTCGGCGTATGCACTAAAGTTACGCCCCTATGATGTCAGAGAGGAGAAGTTAAGGAATGAACATTGCCAATAGCGTCCCCGATCCTGTCAACCCTGTTGCTCTCACTGACCGTCTGGCGCAGATGGAACAGTTGAAACGCATTGTGGAGACCGGTGATTGATCGAAATTGACTCCAGAGGTCGCTTACGTGAATCAGGCTGCCTCCACCTACTTTGGGGCAGAGCTAGCCGCGTGTGTTGGTCAACCGGTGACAGCGTTCGTCCATCCTGATGATCATGAAAAAGTGCAGCAATGGCTTTCAGAATGGAGCATGAACCAACAGCGATACCTTTCGGACGAGATTCGGGTCGTTCACCGTCACGGCGCTCTCTTTCATATGCTCTGGAAGGTGACATTCCACCAGGACGATACAGGACGACTCCAATCGATAACTGTCGTCACGTGCGACATCACTGAAATGAAATAGCAGGAAGAGACGCAGCGCGCTTTTCGGCTGTTCATTGAGAACTCGCCTGATAGCTTTGCGATCGTCGACCAGAATCTTCGACTGACGTATACCAATCATGCATTCAATGCCATGCTCGACGAGCCATTACCGGTCAGGCGGTCGGTTGTCGAACTGGTGTGCGCAGACGATCACGCGACGCTGGTAACAGCCGCCAGAACAGCAGAGCGTGGTCAGGCGGCATGGGACGTCGTTCGCTACGTGCGCAGTGACGGAACGTTGATAACAGTCCATACGGGAATGATCGGGTTGTGCGATCACCAGGGCAACCTCATCGCCTATGCTCTGGTCAACCGTGATATGACTTCCCAATTGCAAGCCGAAACAGAATTGCGCCGGAGTGAGCAACGGAATCGCGCTCTGCTGGCGGCAATACCCGATCTGATGTTCGTGCTGAGCACTGATGGCATCTTTCTTGATTACAAGGCTAATAAGCTGCTCCTGCCGCCAGAAGCGTTCCTCGGTCGCCACGTTAATGATGTACTTCCGCTGGCAGCCCAGACGCTTGCCCACATCGAGCGCCTCAAACGCACCGGTGAAATGCAGGTGTATGAGTATCAACTTGAGTTTATGGGACAGATCGAAGAGTACGAAGCGCGGATGGTACCGCTCCAGGATAGCGTCCTGGTGCTGGCTCGCAACATCACGGATCAGCGTCGCGCTGAGCGCGAACGAGTTGCGATGCAGGAACAGATTATTCAAGCTCAGCAGGCTGCCCTCCGCGAACTGAGCACGCCGTTGATGCCAATTGCCGATGGGGTGGTGGTGATGCAGTTGATTGGGGTAATTGACACTGCTCGTGCACAGCAGATTATAGAGAGTTTGCTGCATGGCGTGTCCGAGTATAAGGCGCGCGTTGCACTTATCGACATCACTGGCGTTAGAGTTGTTGACACCCAGGTCGCTGGAGTGCTCCTGCGTGCTGCTCAGGCAGTCCGCCTGCTGGGTGCACAGGTGATCTTGACCGGCATCAGCCCGGAGATCGCCTAGACACTGGTGCATATCGGCGCCGAGATCCGTGACGTGAAAACAAAGGCGACCCTCCAAGAGGGAATTCGCTATGCCATGACGGTCGGAACCGATCGTGAGCGCCAGTAAGCGGTTTATCCTCCGTCGTGCAGCAATGCCAGCGCAGGCGCTCGATGCCAGAAAGAAGATGAACTCGCCAGAAGCGCAAGGACGGACGAAGGTACGACCTTCGCCCGTCCAGGATGCAGGATGATCTGATCAATTGTTCCGCCAACCTGACTGTACAGTGGTGAGGTGTCTTCAGGCGATACCGATTGCAGCCAGTTCGTCCACATTCAAGTGCTAGCGATAGATCTCTCGATGGTGGCTGCCAAACAGGAGCGCAATGCCAATGCCAATCAACACCAGGGGCCACAGGACGCCAGTCAGGTGCGCCGCTGACATCAGCGGCAGCATGCCCATTGTGCCAAGCACCGCAGCCGGAACGAACATCCAGCGCATGACGGGATTGGTGTGCAGCAGTGCCAGGATCGCAAACGTCGCCGACAGACCGAGGAACAACACACTGCTGATCGCTGCTTCGGGTAGTACATCGGCGAGCGCTGCGGTTGCAGCGACACTCAGCAGTGCACCACCGGGAATGATCGCCCACCAGCGCGACCGATTCATCAGGACAATCGCCAGGAACCCCAGACCCAACATAGCGAGGAAGATCGATCCGACGATGCCATCGGGAAGCCAGGGTAGCAGTTCCTCAGCACCAATCGTCATCGCAAGGCCCAATAGCGCGCCTGCGGGAATGGACGCCCACCAGCTGGCGTCGCTCTTCAAGAAGAAATAGAGGAAGACAGCGCCGCCAGCGCCGACTGCCGCTCCCCACACCAGCTCTCCCACGAAACCGGCCATACCCAGGTTCTGCAACAGGCTCAGCACACCAAAAAGCACTAGAAGAATGCCGATAATTATCGCATTATTTGAAGATCGCTCTTCCATTGCGCACTCCTTTTCGTGTGATTTTCTTTACCAACTATAGCACAAAGCGGCATACAGCACATCTATCGAACCGCCAGCGTTGGTTCCGACTTTTGGCAGAGGTGGAAGGATGACCTTTTGCAAGAGACGACGGTCATCCTCTTCCGAAGTGAACAATACTCAACTGTCAGGGCTTGATCCCATCCAGCGAAGTGTGATAGAGTCTCAATGCATTGCAGAAGAACATCCTGCTGCTCATCACCTGCAACCCCTACGTTCCTTCCAAGAGAAGACGAAGTTGCAGATAATCGACAATCGAATCGACAGTATACCCTGCATTCCTGCAACATCATTCGCTGCTTCGCTGCCCCTCTGTGCGCTGTATGCACCGATCTCGACCTCCATCCAGGCGAATGACCCACGTTTGATAGATGCATGAATCTGAAACGGTTCACTTCATTTGTGATGGTCCTCCTGTTGCTTGTGACCACTGCCTGTACTGGTCTCTCTTCTCCTGACGCTCAAACTGCCACACTGCCTGTTGCAGCACTTCAGACATCGCCATTGCCGTCTCCTGTCACGCGGCCGACTGTCATTCCCACCATAGCACAGCCGACGGTCGCGCCAACCGCAGCGGAAGGGATCTATCTCATCAACCGACGCGCCACAAGTGCTCATAGCGCATTCGAGCGTGTCAACCTGGTGCTCTACCGTGCAACGCTGACCAGTGATCGCCTGATCCTGCGTGTGGGATTCCACAATGTCAGCGACTCAAGCTTTTCCATCATCGCGACTGTGGATGCCAGCGATCTGCGCCTGGTCGATGCCGCAGGGAATGAGTACCAGCCTGTTGAGTTCAGCGACAATCTGAAAAGCATCGATCCACCGAATGATTTCATGCCCGGTCAGGCGAATGTCGGCGATGTCACATTTCGTGTACCGACCGGACCCGCGCCTTACGAACTCCGCTTCCCGACTTATGACCCAATTACTACTCGACCAGCCGGTGCCATCGGCGATGCAATCGGTTCCCGAGGGAACATACCCGCTCGCAGTCGAACTGTACAGTGGACGGAGCGCGCTCATGCCGATCCGTCTGCGTCTGGACTCCATCACAGTGACGCAGCGGGAGGTGATCGTTCAGATCGCCTTTGTGAATACCCTGCGTCGGGGGTACGATCTGGGCAAGGGTCTGAAAGGAAGCGATGCACGCCTGCTCGACGCCGAGTTTGCGGCGTATGAGCCGATCAGGGTGAGCGATAGCCTGGCGGAGAATATTGCGCCGCCGAAAGGATGGCTGCCGGGACAGGCATATGTTGGGGAGGTGACATTCCCTCGACCGGAACGTATGGAAGAGGTGCGGTTCATCTTCCCTGAGTATGCCGCTGCAACGCTGCGCTTCAATGCGACCGGGCTGGCAAGCGCTGCGGTCACCTCAGCAACTGGCAGCGCGCCGCCGCCAACAGCGACACCGACGTTGGAACAGGTGGCGCTGCGCGAGCTGGAGAACCTGCTGGAACGGCAGACGAAGGCACTGGTAACCGGCGATCTGACTGCATACCTGGCAACGTTCGCGGAAGGGTTGCGCCGGGAACAGCAGACGATCTTCGAGCGAAGTCGGAAACTGCCGTTGAGTGACTATCAATTGAGCACATCGCCCTCAACGATGCTGCTGTCCTCCCATCTGGAACGAGGACGCATCAGCAACATCGCCGTCTTCATACGGTACTGGTTGCGCGGTGCTCCGGAGGACAATCCATTCCAGCACACAGTGCGCTACACTTTCGAACGACAAAATGGGGGATGGATTGTCAGCGCATATGAACCGGAAAAACCGCCGCCCTTCTGGTGGTCCGGCGATGTTATAGTACAGGAAACGCCGCATTTCCTGATCATCACGCGACCGGATGCTGGCGATGCGTTGACGAAAGTGGCGCAGGAGTGCGAACAGGCATACCGCGACATTCAGGCTGCCGGGCTTGAACCGGAGGAGCGGTTTGTTGCCTACCTCACAACCACGCAGGAGGATTTCACGGCACAGACCGGCATGGGATCGCGCACCCTCGGCGCTGCTCTGTCGCTGTACGAACTTGCCGGCGATGAGATACAGACGCTGGGACGGGCGTTCTACATCAACGGCGAGGCGTTCAAAAACCAACGCGATGACAGCGGACCCTTTGGACGACTGGCGACTATCAGGCACGAACTGGTGCACCTGGCGTTGGCACGCGAGAGTCGACCATTCACGCCGATCTGGCTCGTCGAGGGCGCTGCAATGTACTACGCCGGGCAACTCTCGCCCGACTTCCGGCGTCGCCTGGTTGCAGATGGCAGACTGGACTACCTGAGCCTGGAGCGGCTCACTGACGAGGAGAGCCTTGGCGCTTACGACCTTCTTGGTCAGAGCGTCGGGTACGAATATATCTTCTCAGGCGAAACGGTGCGCTATCTGATCGACACCTACGGAACGGATTCGTTTCGGGAGTTCTACCGGTATTTCAGTCGTGTGCCAACGGAAAAAGTGATCGACCGGATGCCGCTTTTTTCGGTTGGCTTTGGCTCGCGATTTGGCAACCTCAGCCGGGAAGTGACGCCGGAAGCGCTCTTGAGTGTCTATGGAGTGACCATTGCTGACCTCGATGCGGCAGTCAAAAAGCGATTGCGGGAACAGCAACCCTGAGATAAGTCCGGTCGCTTATCTAGCGCTGCATCCGACAAGAAACCATCACGTTGTTTTCAATTATCTGCGCACTTGCTTCCGATAGGGCGGCTTCCCGGATTTCGAATATGCTGAAGAGCGCCCTGCCAAGCTGGCGCACCCGGTGAAAGGATTGAAGGCAATCTGAGGGATGATGTTGTAGGGTGAGAGAGTAAATGAACGACAGTGCACCGTGACCCCCACTCCGTCCCTGCTGCTTCTATAGTGCACACCCGCTGTGGGGCACGGCGCATGGCGCAACCGGAGAGGCGAAAAGCAACTGCGTATCGCTCTGCGCTGGCGGAAGATCGGTCAGCAGCACTCACGGTTCATCATCGCCTGCGATCCAGACAGCCACCAGCATGCTGGCGATCCGTTGTCCGCATGTTCCACAAACCTCCTGTGCCATCTATGCCCCGCTCCGGTCACATACCGCAGCACTGCCTGGCGGACCTGACCGGTCGGCGCACAGGTCGACGTGGCGCGCACCCGCATTGCGAGATGGAGGTGACGGGCGCAGATGGCGCGCCGCTGCTGAGGGCGCTATACACCCTGATTGGCTCGGACGAGCGCATCCTGATGACCATCCTGCGCTACCGTGCTTTGGCGCGCAGCATTACGATTGCGTCGCACTGCGCCGACGCAGCACACCCCGCGATCAGCGGTCGGTACCTGTCTGCCACACCGTCGTCCAGCACAGCAGGTCAGCGCCGACCGCGCGGGGGACTGGCGGATCGGCGCCCGCCAGGGGCGGATCCATGGTCGGCGGCGCAGGGTGCGCCAGCCAATGGTCCCACCTCTCTGGTAGGGTCGACCAGCGCGCTACACGGGCGGTGACGAGAGCGTCAATGATCGACGGTGGCATTGGTCAACCCTGCCAGGCGCTGCCCCCGACATGCTGCACGTCGGAGCGTGCTGGTGGCGCGGCGGCAGGGAAGGCAGACCTGGGTCGCGGTGCACCAGACTCGTTCCGCATTAGAGCGAGGCATCCTCTTGCGCGAACGCCAGTCTTCTGGACAATGGTTAGACCAGGCTGGTTGCCTGGCGACCGTCGCTACGAAAGGATTGACAGATTGAACGCCTATCCCCCTTTCAACCTCGTATGGGAGAAGGGGGTTTGGGGATAAGGGACAAAAATGTACGGGAACGCAGAAGGGAGAAAGGGTGTAAGGATAGCGGTCGGGGGCACGCTACTGGCGCTTCCATGTAAGGGTCAACATTGATGCGTGCGGGCGAGACGCCCGCGCACCCAGGCAGTGCGGGGATGCGCACCATTCTGGCATGCCAGGAACCTTCCAGAACGATTAGAGGTTGACCTCGTAGAAATGCACCTTTGATGATTTGACATAAGAAAAGTTTGGAAGGCAATCTTCCGCCAGGAGATGCGACCGGACGTTATACTCGCATACGGACGCGCTGCTGATGGGAGTGTCCGTTGCGTGGTACAGTCATATGTGGTCGAGCCGGGATGCCGGTGACCACGAGGTGATCATCAACCGCCGAGGTCACCAGCGCACCGCCGCCAACCACACTCCACGCGCCGACCGTACACTGCGGAAGCACCGTGGCGCCGATACCAATTAGCGCCCCTTCGCCGACTACAACGCCGCCACCAAGAGTTGATCCCGGCGCAATGTGAGCGTGGGCGCCAATGCAGTTATGATGCTCGACAATGCTTCCGCTGTTGAGAATAACGTTTACGCCGACACGCGCACCCGCATTCACGACGGCGCGCGCCGCAATAACCGTTCCTGCACCGATAACAGCATCACGAGCGATAATTGCCGATGGGTGACACGCAACCGTGAACTGCTTACCACACGCAGCCAGACGTTCATAGATCGCCTTGCGCGTCTGGTTATCGCCGATCCCAATCACCAGCGCATCGTGTTCAATCGCGTCAATGACGGCGAGCGGACCGAGGATCGGCAACCCCAATCGCCATTCGCCGAAGAGGTGCGGATTATCGTCGAGGTACCCAATCGGCAGCAGATCAGCGCCCGATTCATGCATCCGCAGCAGAATGTCGGCAACCACCTGGGCATGACCGCCGGCGCCGATGATCAGCACGCGCTTCATTGGTAACCGCCCTCCGATGTTCCCTGAAATATGGTCGTTGTGGCGCATCCGTGCTGGCTGATCCCGTCACGCTGCGCAACCCGCCAGATGGTCAGTGCCAGGATTCGCAGATCGAGCCAGAATGAGAGATGATCGACATACCAGACGTCCAGCGTCAATTTCTGATCCCAACTGATCGCGTTTCGTCCGTTGACCTGCGCCCACCCGGTAATGCCGGGACGCACCTCGTGCCTGCGCATCTGTTCGGGGGTGTAGCGATCCAGATACTCCATGAGCAGGGGACGCGGTCCTACCAGGCTCATATCGCCGCGGATCACATTGATCAGTTCCGGCAGTTCATCCAGGCTGCTGCTGCGCAGAAAACGACCGAACGGCGTCAGGCGCTGCTCGTCTGGTAGCAGGTTGCCTTCTGCATCGCGCGCATTGGTCATGCTACGAAACTTCAGCATCGTGAATGGTCGCCCGTGCAGTCCGGGGCGCTGCTGGCGAAAGATCACCGGCGCACCCAGCCGTATCCGCACCAGTGTGGCCAGGATCAACAACAGCGGCGCGAGTGTAACCAGCGCGATACTGGCGACGCAGAGATCGAACACACGCTTCAGATGATAGCGATACATACTGCTATACCCTGCCGGTCGCCGCGCTCTCCGACGCCAGCAACCCTTTTTCGTGCAGGAGCCGATGGTATGCGGCAAGAATCCGTTGAAACACCAGCCGTTCGTCAAACTGCTCATGCGCCATCCTGCGTCCGGCATCACCCATCGCCCTGCGTCGGTCGTGATCGCGCAACAGGCTGATCAACGCCTCTGCCAGCGCATCCACGTCACGCAGCGGCACGATCAACCCGTTGCGTTCGTGCTCTACCGCCTCGCGACAACCGCGCACATTGGTGACCACGCATGGGACTCCCATCGCCGACGCCTCCATCGGCGCGCGCGGAAATCCTTCACGGTACGAAGGGAGTGCAAATATGTCCATCAGTGCATACATGTCGGGCATATCCTGGCGAACCCCGGCGAAGATGCATGTCGCCGTTCCCGCAGCCGCCTGAATGTCCTCGTGGGTGAGCGCATCTGCTTTTTCTCGATCAACGCCGCCGACGATCAGCAGCGTGACCGGACCAAAACGCGACTGTACCTGCTGAACGGCGCGCGCCAGTTCGAGAATGCCCTTTTCGACCACCAATCGCCCGACGAACCCGATCACCGGGACATCCGGCGGCAATCCCAGCGTTGAGCGCAGGTGCGCCAGCATCGCTGGATCGACCCGGTTCCGATCAAAGCGCTGGATATCGATACCGTTGCCGAGCAACTGAATGCGCTCAGGTGGACAGATGCCCACCCGGATGGCGGTGTCCAGGTCTTCGCGGCTCTGCGAGAGGATGAGATCGGAGCAACGAGCTGCGATGCGTTCCATTGCAATGTAGAAGCGTCGCTGTGCAGGCGGCATATGCTCGTGAAAATAAAAGCCGTGGATGGTGTTAACTACCACCGGCGCCCCCGCCATGCGCGCCGCCAGTTGTCCCAGCAGTCCCGGTTTGGGGGTGTGCGTGTGCACAATCGCGAATTGTTCGTGTCGAAAGATGCGGTACAGATGCACCAGCGCGCGCAGATCGGCGAAGGGCGTCAGGCGTCGCGTGAGAGGGACAGCGATGTGGCGGATGCCCATCGACTCGATAACGGGAACGTCGCTCCCCGGCGCCGAGATGCCGGTCACCTCATAGCCCGCCTGAGCGATGCTGCGCATCTGGTTGAGCAGCAGATAGCGCAGCGACTGATCGACCGTTGTGATATGTGCCACCCGCAGGGTCATGGAACGTCCTTTCTATGCACTGCGTCCCACCTGGAGCAGGATATCCACCAGACGCGGCGCAACTGATTGAGTGGAATACGATTGAATGACCGTCGCGCGACCCGCCATGCCCATGCGCTCCCGCAGGTCTGGATCGTCGAGCAATCGCGCCAATGCGTAGCGCCACGCAGTCGGGTGATCTGCCAGCATCCCGTTCACATTGTGGGTAATCAACTGGCGCGCCACGCCGACCGGTGAACAGACCGCCGGAACGCCGACTGCCATGTACTGCACGGCTTTGACGCCGCTTTTGCCTCGCGTCCACTCATCGTCCGGCAACGGCATCACGCCAATGTCCAGGTCGTGGAGATGCTCCACTTCGGTCTGCATACTCCACGTGCGGTTGACCACGCGCACATGCGCGCTGCTGTATGCCATCGAACTGATCACGTGCAGTTCGAGCGGATACTGCTGCGCCAGTTCGGCAAAGACCGTCTCCAATGAGCGGAGATAGGGAAAACCGTTCGGTGTGCCGATCCAGCCAATGACCAGTCGATCCGTCGTGCGCGGTGCGCGGTAATCCTTCGGCGGGTAGCGGGTGATGTCAACGCTGCTGTTCACTACCGAAACGCGCGGATTCAGGCGGCGCATATATCCTGCCAGATGGTCGTTCCAGACGATCACGTGCGTGGCGCTGCGCACGATGCGTTCGATCTTGCCACGACAGAGGAAGCGCACCAGGGGAAAGGGATGGTGTCGATAGTACGCATACGTGGCATCATCGAACAGCACGACAAGTTTCACGCCGCGCCACCGCAGCCACTCCTCGAAGCCATACGGCACATAGGGGAACAGTTCCTTTTCAAACACGACCAGGTCGTAGCGGTGCGCCTCGAGCAGCGCCCGCAACCGCAGCAGAACGCGACGCGCATAGTACGGGCTATGGCGTACAATCTCCCCTATCCCCGTTGGACGATCAAGCACGCCAAAATCGAAGTAGCGGTCGTCGAACAGGGGCGTAACAGTGCAGGTCATGCCCGCCTGTGCATATGCGGGCAGATACTGATGCACCATGTAGCGACTGCTGCCGCCTCTCTGACTGTAGCGTGTGAGAAAGAGCACGTTCATCGTTTCCTCTGGCATTACTGCACACCTATCGTCAACCTGCACACATAAGCCGTTGCGCGCCAGTACTGGACGGCGTAGTTCCACTGTCGCCGCTGACCTTCCAGCATGGCGCGCACTGTCGCCAGACAGGCACGCAACATGAGCGCTGGCGCCAGTGCAACGCAGAGCGCACCCGTCGTCAGCGCACCGTAGTGCTTGCGGAAGAAGATCAACAGACTGGCGTACCGTTGCGTGATTCGCGCATCAAGGTTCTGGAGCGAACTCTGACCGCCGTAGTGCGTGATCTGCGGTGTCGGCGTGAAGCGGATTCGCCATCCTGCCTGCCGCACACGCCAGCACAGGTCAACCTCCTCGAAGTACATGAAGAAGCGTTCGTCAAGTGGACCGGCGCTCCGCCACGCTTCACGGCGCACCAGCAGGCAGGCGCCAGACGGTTGATCGACATCGCGGGACTCATCGTGCGCCCAGTACGTCATCCTGAACCGCGCCAGCCGTCGATTGTGCGGTGCGAGGCGACTGATGCCCCAACTCTCTAGCGCAATGTTCAGCAGCGTCGGGAAGTGACTGCACGACGGTTGAAGGCTGCCATCGGCGTTCAACAGCCGCGGACCGAGGATGCCGGTGTCGGGCATCTGATCCATCAGCGCCACCATGTCGTCCAGTGCGCCCGGTGGCAGCCAGGTGTCCGGGTTCAGCAGGAGAAAGTAACGCCCCTGCGCCCCGGCGAATCCGAGGTTGTTGGCGCGCGCAAACCCCACGTTCTCCGGCAGGGCAATCAGGCGCACATGCGGGAATGTCGTGCGCAACATCTCGACGCTGCCATCCGTCGAAGCGTTATCGACCACGATGATTTCGCAGACGAGGGAACGCGCCGCTTCCGGCAGCGACGCAAGACAGGCGCGCAGAAGATCGCGGGTGTTCCAGTTGACGATTACAATGCTGAGGTCGCACATACCGGTTCGCCTCGCAGGTGGTAAAAGATACGCTCTTCGGTCAGCGCCACACGATTGATGTCGAACAATTCCTGGACGATGGCCCGTCCCCTGCGCCCCATCGCGCGCCGCGCAGCAGCAGGCAGGGTCAGGGTATGCAGCAGCGCATCCGCCAGCGCTCCCGGATCACGCGGCGGAATCAGGTAGCCGGTTTCACCGTCGCGCACCACGTCGGGCAACCCGCCGACAGCGCTGGCAACCACCGGTCGTTCCATCAGTAACGGCTCCACCGCGCCGCCGACATTCTCCGAGAGCGATGGCACTGCCGCCACATCGCTCGCCGCAAGGATCGCCGGAATATCGGTGCGGTTTCCGGTAAAGATGACGTGGCGATCAACACCATGATCGTGCGCCAGTTGCTTCAAATATGCCTCATATGCGCCTCGTGCAGCGCTTTCCGGTTCTGCGCCGACGATCAGGAAGCGTGTCTCTGGCAGACGTGCCACCACGTCGCGCGCCGCCCGGATCAGCACCTCGTGCCCCTTGATACCGTAGTGCAGGTTGAAGCGCCGAATGGGAGGAATCAGATGCGCGACCAGCGTCACAACCGGCGCTGTGGAAGGGATGCCGAACTCGTGACGGATGCCTCCCCCGTCCAGCGATGGATCAAACCGTTCGAGCGGAAAACCGTAGTAGCTCAACATCACCTGAGTGCGTCCAAGGGGCGCCCGCCGATAGTAGCGCACCAGCGCGCGGCTTGACGCCAGGATCGCGCTGTCCATCCAGGCGGTACCATACTCTGCGATACGGTAGTGTGGCAATTCCAGGTCCCACAGGCTCGGCGGTTTGAACAGGCGCACCGGCACGCCCGCCAGTCGCGCCGCCAGCCGCGCCCACAGGCTGATCGGCATCGCATAGTACACCACCACATCCGGGCGCTGCCGCCGAAACAGGCGGTAGAGTGCGTTGACGGCGCGTGCTATGGAACGGGTTTCTGTCAGGCGGAGTGGCGCCTTCCAGTCGTGCACGTCCATGCCAGCCTCTCGTGCCAGGCGTTCCATAGGCGAATCGGTCGGGCATGCCAGTGCCACCCGGTGCCCACGTTGCGCCAGGAAGCGCGGCGTATGCAACGCCCATTCGTGCGCTCCATAGCCGGTGACGTAGAGAATGGTCAGCGGCGTGCCCATCGCAAACCTTTCATTGCAGGCGCACTCAACAGTTCCTCGTACAAGTGCATGGTTTGCCCGACGGTTTTGTTCAGGTCGAACAATTCCTGGACGATTGCCCGTCCCCTGCGCCCCATTGCGCGACGTGCAGCTGGAGTCAGCGACAGGATGTGCAGCAGCGCATCCGCCAGCGCCTGTGGGTCGCGTGGCGGAACCAGGTAGCCGGTTTCACCGTTGCGCACCACGTCGGGCAACCCGCCGACGGCGCTAGCAACCACGGGTCGCTCCATCAGCAACGGTTCGACCGCGCCGCCGACATTCTCTGAGAGCGATGGCACTGCCGCCACATCGCTTGCCGCCAGGATCGCCGGAATATCGGTGCGTTTCCCGGCAAACAGCACCGTCTGCTGAAGCCCCAGGTCGGCGACTATCCGATACAACTTCTGTTTGTAGCGTTCCGCCTCACCCGGCACCAGCGCATCACCGACAATCAGGAAGCGCACATCGGGCAGTGACGCGCGCACGTGCGCCGCCGCCTCAATCAGGATTTCGTGCCCTTTCAGCCCGATCCCGTCGAAGACATTCAGCCCGCGCAACGAACGCTCCTTCATGGGAGAGTACATATAGGCGATCATCGTCACCAGCGGTGCATCTGGTGCAATGCCGAACTCGCGACGGATCGGACTCCCGTCAAGCATCGGATCGAACGGATCGAACGGAAAGCCGTAGTAGATCAGGTGGATCCGCCCGTGCATCACACCGCATGTTTCATAGATACGCTGGGTTGCGGTGCTGGAAGCGATAATCGCACTGTCGAGGGGTGCCAGCGCCATTTCGATCCGCCGCGACACAGGAATTTCGAGCGGCAACGGACCGGGCCACTGGGTCAGGCGCACCGGAACACCCGCCACACGTGCTGCCAGACGCCCCCACACATTGGTCGGCGCCAGATGGTTGTGCACCACGTCAATCCGTTCGCAGCGCAACCAGGACGCCACACGCGCGATATACGCCGCAGCGCTACGCGTATGCCGGATGCGGCGCGGAAACGGTTCGATCCGCGTCGGTATGCCAGCTGCACGCGTCCGTTCCGGCAGCGGACCTTCTTCCGGGCAGATGAGGAAGACATCGTGCCCGGCGTCGCGCAGCAGGCAGAGCGGATGGAACGCCCATCCACCGGCAAAGGCGCTTCCAACGATATGGACGATACGTAATGACCGGGACATTCACTGCTCACTTTCCTGCCTGACCAGGCATGCCAGGATCAGCACAAATACGAACGAAAGAACGGGATCAAACAGCGGTTCGCCAAACAATGACGCCAGCACGACTGCCAGCAGCACTACCTGCACCAACCGCGCCAGATGAACCCGGCGGGCAATGAGCGCTCGCGCGCGTTGCCACGCGGCAAGAAACACGCTGACGCTCATCACGCCGCCGCCGATGCCAAGCATCGCGCATGCGCTCAAAAAATAGTTGTGGGCGTATGCCAGGTCGTACACCGCCTGCCCGGCGGCAGCTGGCGCCTGCCCGGTGCGCACCAGGTAGTCGCTGAACTTACCCCAACCGATGCCCGTCAGCGGTGCCGAGAGAAAAGCGTTGATCGCAGCAATCCACAACTCGATGCGCGCTTCCGCCGATGGATCGAATCCGCGTATCGGCGACCAGGTCATTTCAAGGCGCGCCCACACCGCTTCAGGTAAGCCAAAGAGCACAAAAGCGCATATTGCGCCAATGGCGAGCCACAGGGCATAGGAGCGTCCCCAGTACAGCAGCAGCGTTGCAGCGATCAACGCCATATACGAAGAGCGACTGAACGAGAACAGGATGGCAGCCAGCAGCACGGCGAGCAGCGGCGCCTTGATCGCCCAACCTCCTCTGGTGCGCCATCCGATCAGGAGTATCCAGCCGATGACCCACAACAGTCCGAGCGAGTTCTTCAGGCTTCCGATAATGGTATAGGTATCGATCCAGGCATCGCGCCCCTGAAGCCCTTCGATCAGCGTGCGCGAATTGAGCAGAAACGCGGCAGCCGTGACGATTGCGCCAGTTGCGATCCCGGCGAGCAGCGCGTGCGCCTGTTGCTTCGTGATCCGTGGCGCCGCCAGCGCAAACCAGAAATAGGGGAGCACCCCAATTGTGGCAACAATGAGGCGGCGCAGACTTAATCCTTCGCTGAAAAGTCCGCGCTCAGCCAGCACAACGATCACACCCCAGGCAATAACCAGGATCGCTAGTCGCCGGTTCCAGCGTTTCGCGTCCGGTTGATGGACGATCTGATGTACTGCGTGGATGAATGCCATGCTGGAGAGCGCCAGGATCGCCTGGCTGAAAAGCGCACTGCGTATATCAATCAGATACAGGAGCGGCGCCGCGACGCCGAGCACGAAGGGGGCGCTGCTGTCACTACGCAACACCAGGAACACCCATACCGCAGCGCCCAGCAACAGCAACAGCAACACCGGCTGAGTCGCTGCCAGCACCCCGATCAGCGGCGCAATGGTCAATCCGATCAGCAACGCCGATCCTGTCCGGATAGTTTCAGGCGCGACGAGCGCGGATAACCTGTTCATAGAGAGCGTGAATCTTTCGTTCACTCTTCGCCCAATCTGTTGCCTGAAACACCAGTGATGCGCGCCAGTTCAGCCCACTGACACGACAAAACCGGGCTATGATGAATAGCGACGTCGCTGCGCGTGCAATACTGGTCGCTACAGCTGCGCCTGCTGCACCGGCGAAGGGCACAAGCGCCAGCGAACCGGCGATCACAACGCTGCACCCGAGCCAGGCGGCGGTTGCCGGTGTTTCCGGTTGTTCACGCGCATTGAAATAGACCGACAGGATCGTGCCGGGTGTGCCAAGCGCAGCGCCAATGCAGAGCAGCAGCGCCACCGGTGCAGCCGGACGGAATGCCTCGCCAAACCCAACCGGCACGACCAGAAATGCGCCACACCCGATCATCAGCATCAGCGCCAGTGCACCAGTAGAGGCGTAGCGTGCTGCGGCAGCGACGCGCGCTGTGATCAATGCAGGATGCTGTCCTGCCAGACGCGGCAGCAGGATGTTGGTCAGCGTGTTCGGCATCATCAGCGCTACATCCGCAAAAACGACCGCTATCGAGTAGATGCCAGCCTGCGCGATAGGCGCGAAACTCCCCAACACGAGCAGACTGCTGCGCAAGAACAACAGTCCGGCGAGGTTGCCGCGGAACGATTGCAGTGCGTAGCGCATAAACGCCGGAAGTTGCGGTGTGCGACATTCGGTGGCGCCGACGCGCTGAACAGCAGCAACGAGCAGGATGAGCGTAGTAAGTTGCACTCCAATCACAACCGCCGTGATTGCTTCAAACGTCTCAATATCCATCAAAAAACATACTGCAAGCGCAGAAGTATAGAGGATCGCCGAAACAACATTGACGTTGTTCGTTGATCGGATACGGTTTAATCCGACCAGGATCGCATTGAATATCGACGTGAGAATAAAAATCGGCGCTAACAGCGCAATCACCAGGATCATGTTCAGATCTGCCAATGCCAGGGGCATGAATGCAATCGCTGCACCGATCAGCGCTCCTGCGAGGATGGCGAGACCGATGGCATAGATCAGACCGGTGCGCATCAGCCACAGCGCATGGTTTGCAGCACGTGCGACAAAGTAGATCGCGGCGCTATCCGAGCCGAAGAGCGCTACCCCGCCGATCAGCGCCGACCATGCGAGTGCGGTTGCAAGCAGACCTTTGCCTTCAGGACCAAGCAGTCGCGCCTGCAGAATTGCTGCGATCACTAGGCATCCCAGCGTGATCAGACGCATGGCGTAGGTCTCAGCCACGAGACGTGCAACTCCTGGTTGTGGTCGATGCGCCATCGTGCGCTTCTTTCCCCTCATTGATGAGGCGTCCTGCCATTCCGCCGCTCGTCCAGACCCCGCACCGCGGTCGCGCTGGTCATTGCCGGTTGTGCGTCGGGGTGCGCGGTCATATCTGGCGCATGCCGGTGAACTGCTCCCTCCGCCACGTCCGATGCGCCATAGAGCGTCTGCCCGCCGCTACTCATAACCAGACCCGATGTATCGACGACTCCTGGAATAGCATTGCGACGTCGTCCCCGTTTGAACAGTCGGCTCAACAACCCGCGACGACTGCGCTTCCGGTTCTGTCCGTAGTAGTAGTAGTAGTAGTAATGGTCATACCCGCCCTGTTCTTTTGTCACCCGGTTCAGGACGACCCCCTGCGGCTCGACTCCCGCCTGGAGCAACTGATCGCAGGCGCGGCGCAACTGACTGGTGCGCGTAACTCCAGCCAGCACCACCAGCAGCGTGGCATCGCAGATATGCGCCAGCGGTATCGCATCCGCCACGGCAAGAATGGGAGGGCTGTCGAACACCACCACATCCGCCATGCGTTTGAGTTCATCGATCAGGTCAAGCATCTTCTTCGAACTGACCATCACTGCCGGGTCGGAGGGAACCGGACCACTTGGCAGCACCAGTAGATTTTCCAGACTGGTGGCGATCATGTGGTTGTATAGGCTGTCCGACGGATCGCGCACCAGCGCCGTCGTCACGCCGCGCAGATTGGCATGGCGGAAAAAGCGGTGCAACGATGGACGCCGCAGGTCGGTATCCACCAGGATGACGCGCTTACCGGAGCGCGCAATCGCCAGCGCCAGGTTCGCCGCAGTTGTGCTCTTCCCTTCTCCAGGACTGCTGCTGGTCACAAGTAGCGTATGCAGCGGCTTCTCAAATCGGGCGATCTCCAGTTTGACGCGCAACATCTGGTACGCTTCGGCGACCTGCGAGAACGGATCTTTCAGCATCACCAGTTTGTCTGATGGCTCCGCGCCGTCAATTCGCCCGATGGCTGCCAGCATGCCAACGTGAGTGGCAGTGGTCACGTCTTCGGCAGAACTGACCCGATCACTGAGATATTCAATTAGCAGCGCCAATCCAATCGCCAGCAACAGACCGGCGACAGCCGCCATTGCAGTGTTCGTCACGATCCGTGGGCGCACGGGAGTCGCCATGGGAACGGCGGTTTCTACCACATTGACACTATTGGTCAACTGCGCTTCGGCAAGCCGCACCTCTTCCAGGCTACGCAGCACTGTCGCATAACTGCTGCGGTACTGCACCAGCGCCTCCTCCAAGCGTGCCCGCCGCGTCGAGTTGTCAATATCGCGTAGGACGGCAATTTCCGCCTGCGTTGCATCGATATCCGCCTGAAGTTTGGCAATCTCGTTCATCAGGCTGCGTTTCGACTCGGCGAACCGTTCGGACTGCAACTCACGGTTTTGCTCACTGAAGACGGCAACGATCCGGTTGGCAATATCGGCAGCGCGCTGCGGATCGATGTCTTCAACGGTCACAACGATCAGTTGCGTGTCGCGGATCGGGCGCACGCGAACACGCTCGGCAAGCAATGGCGGGGCAATCGAGAGATTCAGTTCACGCACAACGTCTTCGAGCACTGGACGTTTCACCAGCAATTCGGCGTAGGTGCGTGCCAGACGCTCTGCGGTCAGCACTGCCTGATAGTCGGGTGACGAACTGCCGGCCGGCGCCTGATTGATCAGCAGGGTGGTCGAAGCTTCATAGATCGGCGTCATCTGGCGACTGACCAGGTACGCTGCGCCGCCAGCGATCAGCGTCATCAACAGCATGAGCCAGAGCCAGCGCCAGAAGAGAGTCAGGTAACGTTGCAGAGTCATACCATGCTCACTTTGCACGCAACTCGCGGAAGGTCTCCGCTTGTCTCGACTGTAGCATCACCAGCGCGCAGCAGCGTCTGCTTGTTGGGCAATCGCGCCTATGCTGGATGGCGTATCTTGTCGGGTGTCGTCCCTGAGCAATGCTACAGGGGAAGCGACGTGCGGGGAGAGGACCCCGACACGATTTCAACGTTCAACGTTCAACGTTCAACCTTCAACGGGGGAAGCAACGTGTGGGGCGAGGATCCTGACACGATGCCTTCAATGGTCACCGATATTTCGGAGAAAACGTCGGTCGCGCCGGATCGGAGACTGCCAGTTGCTGCAGGGCGCGGGTGGCGAACCCCGTGTCGAACAACACTTCTCCGGCGAGGATGCGTTGCAGGGCGCTGACAAGATCGTTGGGGGCGGCAGCGGCGGGCAGATAGCCGGTCACTCCGATCCGCAGCGCTTCGAGAAGGCAGGGGGGATCGTCAATATCCGAAATAATGACGACAGCGATGCCGGGGAGAGCGCGAATCGCCTGGCGAGCGACGGTCAGCCCGCTCAATCGCCGCAGCGAAATATCGAGCAGCGCCAGGTCGAAGCGTCGGTGCCGCACGTAGTCGAGCGCAACACGTCCATCGTCAGTCTCGGCGACCAGCATGGTCTGGGGAAGGCATTCCAGCAATGAACGGAACAGTGCGCGCCTTTCGGCTGCTGCCGCAGCAAGCGTGCACACGCAACCTGGCGTCGGCGCTCCTGAGCAATCCATAGGCGGTTCCTTGCAACTCGCTCGATCTCCAGCGCTGGATATATCGTAGCGAAGCAACTGCCAGGGCGCGTCTGCCGATTGGCTATCCGTTGCCTATGCCGTTCGGCGGAGTTATTGCTATCCGTCCATCCAGAACGCCTACGACAACGAAACCAACCCCAACTCCAGTGCGCGCACCGCTGCTTGGGTGCGATCCGAAACACCCAGTTTGGCAATGATATGCTCCACGTGAACTTTGACCGTCCCTGGACTGATGATCAGTTCACGCGCAATCTCGCGGTTGGTCTTGCCCTGCATCAACAGACGCAGCACCTGCTGCTCACGCGCGGTCAACGGCTCGACCGGCGGCTCATCATCGGGTGTGGCGCTTGCCATACGCCGCAGCGTCTGCATAACCAGATCGGGGTTCAGGAACGCGTCGCCGCGCAGCACCTGCCGCACTGCGCCGATGATCTCGCGCCGACTCGCGTCCTTTAGCAGGTACCCGGCGACGCCGGCGCGCAGCGCGTCCATTAACGCATCCGGCTTCGCCTGCACCGTCACAATAATCACCCGAATGGCGGGGCGCAATGCCTTGATCCGCCGCGTCACCTCGATACCGTCCATCCCAGGCATCTGCAGGTCCATCATCACCAGGTCTACCGGATGGCGCGACACAAAATCAAGCGCGGCGGCGCCGTCGCCTGCCTCACCGATAACTTCGATGCCCGGTTCGTGCATCAGCACCGCCGCAATCCCGGCGCGCGCCAGTTCGTGATCGTCTACTATCAGCACGCGCACAGGCGAAGACGTGGTTGGAGCAGTCGGGTTGACCGTCATGACGCTTCTCCTCTATCTCCGCTGTTCTGGCAGCGCACCATGTTCGGGGGCGCACGTACCAGCGCTGATCACGTCGATTGGTGTGCGCGGCTTGCCGGTTTCCCGCAGCGCGATGTTCAGAGATGTCGCATCATCCGAATCCGGTGGTTGAACGTCCAGCGGTATCGTTATGACAATTGTTGTGCCAGCGCCGGGACGACTCTGAATATTGATCGTGCCTCCCAGCAGCGCCACGCGCTCCCGCATCCCTGCCAGACCGAAACGTGCGGCTGGAGTCTTCTGCGGATCGAAACCGCACCCATCGTCAGCGATCGCAAGGTGCACGTATGCGCCATTGCGCTCCAGGTTGAGCCACACGCGACAATGCCCCGCGTGGCGACGCACGTTCTGCAACGCCTCCTGCGTCATTCGGAAGAGCGCCAGTTCGATGTCCGCTGGCACGGAACCAATGTCGGCGATGTGCAGTGTTACCTGCCACCCATCACGGCTCAACGCCGTCGCTTCCGCACGAATAGCGTCTGCCAGGCAGCGCCCATCGAGTGGCGCTGGCAGCGATCCAGCGATGACCCGACGAACCTCATCGGCGGCGCGGCGGGTCAGCTCAATGGCGCGTGCGAGCGCTTCGCGCGCCTCCGGCGAACGTGGACGGTAGATGCCGCTCAGGGATTGGAGGTGCAAGTATGCAGCAGTAATGTGCTGCGCCACGCCATCGTGCAGTTCACGGGCGATCTGGCGCTGCCCGGCGCGCCGCGCTCCGGCAAGCATGCTACGCAGCAGACAGATCTCTGACTCGCGCTCGGCAAGCAGCAGCAACAACTGCTCACGTTCCAGGTGCTGTGGTTCGGGAAAAAGGCGTGTCGCCGACGGACGCATGCGATCAAGGGGAATCGAAATGGGCTGCGAGTGTTCCAGGATGAAGTGTGTCATAGTTGTGCTGCATTGTCGTGCTCGAATAAACTACGCCTCCATCATAATGCCATGATGCAGCGCCAATGATTGCGAAATGGTTGCTAAAAGTCATCAAAAACCGATTGTTTATGGATGTGCATAGTAAGTTTTGCGTCTACTATGCATATTCGTAAAATCGTCATCGAATTGCAAGAATAGTAACATCACTAGACACTACACGAGTTCTAGAAGTCTGGTGATGGGCATTTCCGGGTGGTTCGGCGAGCAGCAGCCGGTAATCGAGGTCAAAAAGCGTGGTAATTTGAATAGGATCAGCGCAGTATCGATGTTAAATACTGCGATAATCGGGGAGCAAAACTCGAGAAACGTGTATATCACGGCAATAAAATCTCCATTAACCTCTCCCCTGTATATACACAGATTGTGCATTATCTTTTGCTTCCGCAAACCCTGTACGCTGTGATAGAACATAAAAAGACCCAGAGGCACGCTCAAAAGAAGAAAGATGTTCATGAGCATCCCTTCCACATGTTCCTCCTCGAAATTCGGCAGTCGTTCATTCGGCACACAATTATCGGCATTAGGACGAGATAGGCTTCTGGACTCTGGAGTGTGGCGGCATGTCGCTGTTGTCTCACAATCGTCCAAGGCGCCAGACTTGCTCTCAGCATTAGCAGGCGTGCCGCCTTGCCAGCGCTGGACGCATCAGATAATGAGCGGGCACCGGGGCTATGTTGTTTTCTCGAACACGATCAGTTCATATGCAATCATCCCACGCGCCAGGCATTCCTGAAGCGCTACGCTGCTGGAGATACTCTGCGCGAACGGATGCACCCCGCTGACCAGGCGCAACCCTTCGCGCGCCGCGCCTGCCAGCAACCGAGGAAGGCGGTGCAGTCGCAGCGCACCGGTCAGGTCGCGGGTTGTACGGAGCGCGAATCCGGCGCGGCGCGCCGCAGCGATGGTCTTGTCGAGCGGTTGCACTCCAGGGACGCGCCACCCTTCCCGGAACACTTTCAACCGGTGTTCCTCGGCTGCATTTGACGACGCGCGCACAACAACATCGTCGCAGATGATCAGGCGCCCACCGGGAACCAGTGCTGCATGCGCCTGTTCCAGGGCGCGCTGCGGATCATGGGAGTGGGCGAATGCCTCGATAGCGACCGCAATGTGAAAGCATGGCGTACATGGAAGGTCATGGAAATCAGCGGTGATCACTGCCGCGCGCGGGGCAGAATCCGCCGCGCAATCCGCGCCTGCGTTATACTCAGGGTCACGCCTGCCATTCGCGCCTCTGGCAGCGCGCGCGTGCAGTATGCCAGCGTTTCGCCTATACCGCATCCAAGATCGATCAGGTGCAATCGCACGGGAGGCGACGCTTCCAGAAATGTCTGCACTTCCTCTATCACCAGCGCGTTCACCCGCTGCAATGCAGCATCGAAGGTCGTCACCGATGCGTCCCAGAGCGTGCGATGCACGGCATACGACCGGTTGCCCAGCCCTGCGGCGCGAAACGGGAGCGTGTTCTGTTCATAATAGCGCCGGACTGCGCGGATCGATGCTTCGGAGAGTGAAAGTGACTGCATCGATGTGTGCTCTCTTCAAGTGACGCGGCGATCAGCAACTTCCTTTTTTCCAATGTCCACGGTTCTGCCGGGTTCAGCAGGCGGATTGGCGTTCATCGGCGCGCCCGGCATGTCAACCTGCCGGATCAGCGTTTCAACGGTGGCAATGTCCCGCTTCAGATCAGCTTCCATTGCTCGCAGAAGGCGCAGGATGCTATAGTAGCGATGGCGGACGACGAAGAGCGTCGGACGCGCAGAGGGACGCTGGCGTGTCGCCCATCGCCACCAACCGTATGCGCTGCCGATCGCCATGCCGCTCCCGCCGATCAGGATCGCAACCCACGGCATTCCTGCGAACCATGCTGTCGCTACAAACCCGATACCTGCGAGAACCAGCGCCCCGCGTACTTGCCGCCATACAGGAAGCATGCGATCAGGCAGGAATGGATTGTATCTGAGGCGTTGCATACGGTACAATGATCTTCGTCGTCTGAACCAGGAGTGTACCGATGATACCAGATACGCATCCTGCAGACAACCTGTTGCGTCCGTTCGATGGGAATGTTCCGGGTATAAGCGTACTACTGCTGGTCGATGGCAATGCCGTCTATGCCCGCTCGCTGGGAATGGCGGACCTGGAGCGCGGCTCAGCAGTCACCATTGCCACAAACTTTCGCCTGGCATCGTTGACGAAGCAGTTCACGGCGGTTGCTATCCTGCGGCTGGCAGCGCATGGCGCGCTCACGCTCGATATGCCAATAGCATCCTTTTTTGAGCGCACGCCTGCATTCTGGCGTCAGATCAGCATCCATCATCTGCTCACCCATACATCCGGGCTGGTTGATTATGAGGAACTGATTGAACCGGATGCCGCCACACACCTATGTGACCGTGATGTTCTCGACCTGGTGCGACGTGTCGAACGCAGCTATGCTGCGCCAGGTACTGCCTTTCGCCACAGTAACACCGGATACTGCCTGCTCGCTCTGATTGTTGAGCAGGTCGCTGGACAACCCTTTGCAGTGTTTCTACGGGATCAGGTGTTCACACCGGCTGGCATGCACTTCTCTGCTGTCTATCAGGGAGAGGGAAGCGTCATTCCCCGGCGTGCCTATGGCTATTCGCTGCGTGACGGCGTCTTCGTGCGCACCGACCAGAACCTCACGAACGCTACCCAAGGCGATGGTGGCATCTACAGTTCGACAATCGATCTCGAACGCTGGGATGTGGCGCTTGCCAGCGACGCGCTTCTTCCCGAAGCATGGCGCGCCGCCATGTTCACGCCCTACGTCACCACGCCTTCCGGTGATCACTACGGCTATGGCTGGTTTCTGACGAACATCCGCAGTGAACGCGCCGCCTATCATACCGGCGAGACGAATGGCTTCCGCACTGCCATGGTGCGCCTGCTCGACCGCCGCTGCACGGCAATCGTTCTGGCGAATCGCAGCGAGGCGGAACCGCTGCCCATCGCGTGGGCGCTGGTAGAGACTGCTCAATAGAACAACATATGTGGAGACCACGATGGCGCAGACAACTCCGGCGACCGATCCAGGTTACCTGCTTGAGAAACTGGTGCGTGAACAGCGGATTAAGCTGGAAGTAACCGGCGGCGTACCAAACCTGGCGTTTGCTCCCCAGTGTACGGCATCAGAAGGTCATTGATCGCATTCGTGCAACGATCGCTCCGATTGCCGGGCGGGCAGACGAATGCGGATGTTATCATCTCGCTGATGTTTCGCTGATCTTCCCCGACGGGTCGTATCGCCGTCCCGATATTGCCATCTTCTGCGTTGAACCGCCCGACATCGATGAAGCGTGGGAATGTGTGCCTGAAGCAGTGATCGAGATCGTCAGTCCTGGCTATACGGAAGAAGACCTGAGCATCAATCCGCCCTGGTATCTGTCGCAAGGCGTCAAAGACGTCCTGATCGTCGAGCCGCATGAGCGCTGGGTGCGCCACTTTAGTCACGGTCGTTCGCCTGTCACCCATCCGTGGCACTATACTGCCGAGTTGCACTGCGGTTGTCGGGTGACCATCTGAACGCGCTTATGGTCAATAAGTAATCTGGTATAGCCTGCGCAGGCGGGCTTCGCCTTGCACAGGCGAGGGCTTATGGACTTTGAGTAATTATTCCGCTCTAGCCCGCGCAGGTGGGTTTCGCCCCGCATAGCTGAGGGCTTATCGTAGGCGATAGGCGATGGTCGATAGGGTTGCCATTGGAGTTCGCGTTCCGCGCAGGCGGGCTTTGCCCTGGAAAGCCGAGGGCTTTAGCCCGACGGCACAATGCGCATACCGGAATAAATTCTCAATTTCCATTAGCCCGATGGCTGGCAGTGATAGCGGATTTATTTCTCAATCTCCATTAGCCCGACAGTCAGCGCTCTTCTCGGCTATCAGCTATCAGCTATTGCTTATCGGCTATTCATTCAGCCCGACGGCACGAGGCATATACCGGATTAAATTCTCAATCTCCATCAGCGCGCCGGTTCCGCAATCGTGATCAGGCGATGGCTCATATCTACCACCTCACGCCCGACAATCACTTTATCGCCGATGCACGAAATCAGCGTGAGGCGTTCGCTCCCCTGCGGTAGCATCCATTCCACTTCTGTCGGGCGTACCCACACCTGGCGCATCACGACATAATCGAAAGCGGTGCCATTCGAGTCATACAGCGTCAGGCGCGCACCAGGACGCAGGTCTTTCAGGCGGGCAAATGGAGCAGGGACGCGCGGCGCATGACTGAAACGCAGTACGTGTCCCCACAGCACCACATTGTCACCCTGACCAGGCAAGGCGCTGCGGTTGTACCAACCCACATCGTGATCCGGCACAACGGGCATCCCCTGCGCATCCAGTCCCACCGGAACAATCCGGGCGTCCATTCCGATCTCGCGGGCGACGATGCGCACCAGCGCTGGGCGCACTGCGGTCGCTGCCTCAGGAGCGCGCGCTACCGGACCATACTCGCGTCCGAGCAACCCAAGCAGCACGTTTGCGGGTGGAGGATTGTCGGGATGCACCTCGAACCGTCCACGTTCGAACCACTGAACCAGGTAGGTCTTTCCATTGGCAAACGTCTCCAGGCGCGCTTCGGTCAACGGCACGCCGAAGAGCGCCAGACTCTCCGCCTCGCTCACGCCCGGCTTCCCATCGAGTTGCAGACCAGCAGAGCGCCATGCTGCCAGAATCGGTCCACAGGCGCTGATGCCGGTCTGCGGGAAGAGGCGACACTCATCCGACGTGGCGACATTGACCGGCGTTCCGCCGCGATCGCCGCGCGCCAGCAGTTCCGCGCCGAGTCGCCCCAGCTGCACATCGTAGGGTCGCCGATTCGTCGGATGCAGTTCGAGCCGGGCGCGTTCAAACCACTGCACCTGAAGCGAGCGCCCTTCGATGGTCTCACGTTGCAGTGGTGTGATCGGATATCCGAAGACGCGCAGCCCGCCGTTCTGTTCCCAGAACTCGTGGATGCGACCACCGATACAATATCCTGTCTCGGCGAAGCAACGCTCGCCGCGCTGTGCAAACGCACCATGCGGCGTCGCCAGCCACACGCAGATTGCTGCGGCGATCAGGAAGCGTAAAAGTGTTGCGGGCATACCTTTTGTTTCCTGTCATACGTCCACTGCAAAAAGGGTGTGTCACCGCAGAGGCGCAGTGTTCGCAGAGGAAATCCATTGTATATCCAGTTTTCTTTCATTTTCTTTACAACCTCTCGTGTGACGCTTGCTGTTGTTGTTCGACGACTGGTTCCTGAGCGTCCGGAGAAGGACCAGTCATTTTTATCCAGCTTTGCGGAATAGACGCCTTTGAAGCAGAATGGTCTGGGAGACACATCACCGGGTGTATTGCTATCAAAGTGGAACACCATTAACCAGACAGGTTCTGGGTTATGTCCCTGCCAGCCGCTTGTGTATCTTGAGGCTTTGACTTCAATGCCTTCGTGCGTATACTGTACCGCGTCATCGGAAAACATACCCTTAGGAATGAGATCAGGATGTTCGTTATGGTATCGATTCTTTACTAGAGTTGGGCAGTATTTGGGGATTCTGGAAGCTATGAACTCTCCAACGATGCTACTAAAGCTGGCAGCCATCAGAAATGTCTCGATTCCGGGCATTTCTTCTGAATTAAGCTGTCTGTTTATGACGCCTATAAAGTGTATGAAATCTTCCATGGATTGACGAATATGTTCGATTTCTAAGCTATAGGGAAGGCTACATTTTGAATTAAAGCATGCTGGGTTTACCGGTTCAGGTGTGTATGCCTCTTTTTCGTTCGTGTCACCCATTGCTTTCTTTTTTTCGCACGAAACGTTCACCCTTCAACCCCCCAACGCTCCCTGCGCCCAGGCGATATCGACCAGACGCGCGGGGCCAGCGACCCGTCCACGGATCGTTTCCAGTCCGAGACCGGTCGCCTCGATGGCTGCAACGACCGCATCCTCATAGTCGCGGTGGGTAATGAACACTGCCGTCGGACCGGTATCGGTCGAGCAGTAGACGGGTATACCGCTGCTGCGCAGATCGTTGCACATGCGAAACAGTGTAATGTTCTCCGGTTCCCAGCCGATCAGTTTGTTCTCCAGACTCCCCGACATAGTGATGCCGTGCAGCCGCATGCTGTCCAATTCCGCCCATCGCCCAAGAGTACGCCAGTCGCCTGCACGCGCCGCTGCGATGCACGCCAGCGCCTCGTTATGACGGTTCTGCATCCAGCAGCGGAACAGCGTGCTTGCAGGCGCATCCATATGCGCCTGTTCGGTCTTCAGTCCAATGCGCGAATCGATCGGTACAGTGATCAGGCGCACATCATCGAGTTGCCCGGTATCATCGAGACGCACGGCAAAACTCTCTTCATGCGCGATGCCAGGGTACGACAGCCAGATGGAACATCCGCCAGCTGCACTGCGACAGCCGGAACCTGCCAGTAGTCGCGCCATGCAACTGACCAGGCGACGGTTGGATGCTACTTCCTCGCCGTACAGGGCAGCAATTGCTGCCAGTGCCAGCGCTGCCGAAGCCGACGCGCTTGACCCAAGACCCTTTCCAAAGCGTGTTCCGCGGGTAATATTGCGCGATGTCACGCGGGCGCGCACGGTCGCGCCGGATACAGCGCGGATTGCGTCGAGACTCTGCTGCACCCGTTCGAGTTCACGTCCGCGCGCTGGTTGACCGTTAATAGTTACGCTGTCGTCTGGCAGATCAGGGTCGAACTCGACTAGCGTTAGAGTATGCCCTGCGTCGTTGCAGAGTGAGATGCTTGGCAGGAAGGCAATGCGATATTTCCAGTCGCTCAGTCCGTGATATTTCAAGACCCCCTGCATCGGGTAGGCAAGCGCTGCTGCTATGCCACGTTCGCGGGCAGCCCCTGTCAGATCCGGGTAGGCTTCCCACGTTAGCCCATGAGCACGCAGCGCTGCGCGCAGTTCAGCATCGGCGGAGGCCATCGGCTCGATCAGATCGACATACGAGAGGGGAACGGCTGTTGCCAACGTCATAGTTCCTTTCTCAATGTGGTCGCAGTGGTACTATACCATACCTCCCGCAACGAAGGGCGAGTCTTACCTTGCCACGTTGCCTGTGGTCGCGTATGATTGACGGGCTTTCGATTGCTTCTACGAATTCCGGGGAGAAGAGGTATGGATATCGGTATTACTGGTCTTGGACGTATGGGCGCGAATATGGCACGCCGCTGGCTGCGTGGCGGTCACCGCGTTGTCGTTCACAATCGCAGTCGCGGACCGATCGACGAACTTGCTGCTGTCGGCGCTGTTCCTGCGTACACTCTCGAGGAACTGATCGCTGCGCTAGCGCCTCCGCGCGCAGTGTGGGTGATGCTACCAGCTGGCGACGTGACCGAACGCGCGATTGCCGCGCTCGCAGACCTGATGACGCCAGGCGACACGATTGTTGATGCTGGCAACACGATGTATAAAGATGATCTACGTCGTGCAGATGAACTCAAACAGCGCGGTATTCACTATGTCGATCAGGGAACATCCGGCGGCATCTGGGGGCTGGAACTCGGTTACTGCCTGATGGTCGGCGGCGATGCAGACGTGGTTGCACGGCTTGAACCAGCATTCCGCACACTTGCACCGGAAGATGGTTATCTCCACTGCGGACCGGTCGGCAGCGGGCATTTCGTCAAAATGGTGCACAACGGCATTGAGTACGGCATGATGCAGGCATATGCCGAAGGGTTCGAGATCTTGCGTTCCAAAACCGAGTTCGATCTCGATCTCCACAAAATTGCCGCTGTCTGGAATCACGGCAGCGTTGTGCGGTCATGGCTGCTGGAACTGGCAGAAGAAGCATTTCGACAGGATCCAGACCTGGAGCGTATCAAAGGGTATGTGGAAGACAGTGGCGAAGGGCGCTGGACGATCCAGACTGCTATCGAACTCGACGTTCCTGCGCCGGTGATCACGCTCTCGCTCTTTGAGCGGTTTCACTCGCGCCGACCGGAATCATTTGCGGCAAAAGTGCTTGCCGCGTTACGCAAAGGGTTTGGCGGGCATCCTGTCAAACCGGCGTAATCGAAGATAAACATCCGGTAGAAACATATCTACCGGATGTTTGCATTTGATGGACGACTTCAGCTCTCGACGCTGGTCTCCTCAACCGGCGTTTCGGTTGCACCCGACTCTTCGGTGCCGTTGTAACGCAGGCTCAGCCCCATCCGCTGGCGCTGCTTGTCGAGGCTGATAATGCGCGCTGTAATGATCTGACCCGGCTGCAACAGATCGCGGGGTTGTGCCTGCGGATCGGCATCGAGCTCGCTCGCGTGGATCAACCCCTCAACTGCCTCTTCAATCTGCACAAATGCGCCAAATGGTGCAACATTCGTCACCGGACCGCTGACCAGTTGACCGAGCGAATAGCGCTGGTCAATCGTATCCCAGGGATTGGGTTGGAGACGGCGCAGGCTGAGACCGATCCGTTCGCGCTCTGCATCGATCTCCACGACCATCACCTGCACTTCCTGACCCGGCGACAGCACCTCGCGCGGATGGTTGATACGCTGCCAGGAAAGTTCGGAAATATGTGCCAGACCATCGGCGCCGCCAAGGTCGATAAACGCGCCGAAGTTCGTCAACTGATTGACACGACCAGTCAGAATATCACCGGGCTGAAGTTCGGTGAGCAAACGCTGTTTCTGCGCCTTACGCCACTCCTGGGTTGCGCTGCGCTCTGAAAGCACCAACCGATTGCGGTCACGGTCGACTTCAATCACCTTGAGCGGGATTGTTTGCCCAACCATGCGCTGCAACGCCTGCTGCCGCTCCTCAGCAGCGGTACGCCCGTGGAGTTGCGCCACCTGCGAAGCTGGCACGAACCCGCGAATGCGATTGAACTGTACCAGCAAGCCACCCTTGTTGTAGCCAATCACCTGGCCCTGCACAATGCCGCCCTCGGCGCTCAGGCGGGCTGCCTCTTCCCAATCGTGCGCGACCTGCACCATCGTCAGTGACAGCACCAGGTCGCCCTGGCGATTTTCCGGGTCCTGCACATATACCTGGATCCGGTCGCCCACTTTCAGATTGTTTAGCACCTCATCGCCAGCAGCGCGCACATCGGCGATTGGGATGATACCTTCGCGCTTGGTGCCAATTGAAACCAGAATACCACTTTCTTCGATCTTCATGACGACGCCTTCGCGCACCTCGCCACGCTGCGGACGTGCATAATCGTAGTCGTCAAGCATCTTCGTCCAATCGAAATCTTCTGTTTCCTGGACGGCATTGTCGGGTACTGCGCTCATGCAGTGGCCTCCAAACATGATGAAATCAGCCATTGCCCGCCTGTGCACAATGGCGCCAGTAACATCACCTTCGTCGAGGCGGGAGGGCGATCCCAGGCAGACACAAACATGCCGCGCTGGATGCGCGACACCTGACGCCACATCACGGCGTCGCTCTGGGCGGCGCCCACGAAGGCTCCGCTCCGGCTTACTCCTGATTGCCCGGCTACTCCAGCGAGGTATGGGAGGTGAGCCTGTGCGGATATGTTCATTTACGAGAGGCAAAGTATACACGGCGACGCTCTAACTGTCAAGTTTGCGTCCTGCTTCAGGTTGCTCTATACTGCCTGTGCACATCCTCTTCTCTTGTCTCGAAGTCAGGTCGTGAGCATTCTGTTTCTTTTTGTTGACGGAGTAGGTCTGGCGCCGGAAGATCTAGATAATCCACCTGCGGATGCGCCGACTCCTGCCATTCGTTCAATGCTCAAACGGTGCACTCACCATCGAGGGTGTCGGCGCTTCGTCCAGTACATCGCTGCGCCCATTCGATGCGGCGATGGGGGTCACAGGCTTGCCGCAGAGCGGCGTCGGGCAGACGGCATTGCTGACCAGCGTGAACGTGGCGGCGATTCATGGTCGTCATCAACCACAATGTTCTGCCTGTGGCGCTGCGACGACTGCTGGTGGAACGCAGCATCTTTCGACGTCTTACCGAGGGCAGAAGGTGGGTTGCGTTCGCCAGTGCATTTGGTGTGCGTTACTGGGAGGTGCTGGCAGCGCGACGCCTGCGACACTCTGCCGGTGTGATCGCTGCTGCAGGCGCAAGTGTGCGTTTTCGCAACGACACCGGCCCGCGCGCCGGTAGCGCGCTGACGGGGATGGGATATTACTGGCGGAACGATCCGCGCCAGCAGTAGTGATGCGCCAATTATCTCTGCACACGCTGCTGGCATACGTCTGGCGCGTCTTGCTACACGCTATGATCTTATATTCTTTGGGACATTACCGACCTTGCGAGTCACGGACGATTGGCGTACATGGCTTCCTCCAATCACCTTTCACATACGGTGAAAGAACAAATCCATATAGCGGTGGAGCGAGTGGATGGATTGATCGCGGGAGTGATCGACATAATGCATTCAAGTGATATGCTGATCCTTACTGGCGATCACAGAAATATTGAAAGTTCGATGGCGGAAACGCATACGCGCAACCCAATGCTACTGCTGATGATTGAGCGCGATGCGTCACGTTTTGAACACCTTGTCAGTATTGTCCAGGTTGCCGATGCTGTTATTGCTGCGGCACAGGAGTCTCTCGCGTGAAACCGATCAAACGGGTGGCAATCATCTTCAATCCGTATTCCGAAGAATCGCTGCGTCTCTCCGATGAGATTACCAGCTGGCTCACAGCACGTTCGATTCAGGTGTGGCGGGGCGTGTCGCACGAGGGGCGTGCACAGCATGCTGTTGATCATACCGATCTGGTGCTGGCGCTGGGAGGCGATGGCACTGTGCTGCGCGCTGCGCGTCTTGCCATTCCCAGCGGAGTGCCAGTGCTGCCGGTAGCACTGGGGCGCCTTAACTTTATGGCGGAACTGGAGCCTTCCACCCTCTATCAGGGGCTTGAAGATATGCTGGCAGGGCGTTTCTGGCTCGATTCGCGCACCCTGGTGGAGGCGACCGTTCAACGCGCCGATGGTATCACCGTTGCGCCGATCCTCGCACTGAACGAGATTATTGTGGCGCGTGGTGACATTAATCGCACAGTGCTTGTCGATGTGGAGATCTACGATGCGCACCTGACGACATACCATGCCGATGGTGTCATTGTCGCCAGCGCGACCGGGTCGACCGCGTATGCGCTGGCAGCTGGAGGTCCAATCATCGATCCGCGTTCAACCGCCCTCGTGCTTGTGCCAGTCGCTGCTCACCTGACAAATGTTCCTTCGTTGGTACTCCACGAGGATGCGGTTGTAACCCTGACATTACAGAGTCGTCACCCGGCAGGCTTCTCTGCCGATGGGCACGATCATATTGCATTGCACGAAGGGGATCGGGTGATTGTTCAACGTTCGCAGCGTTGTTGCACCTTTGCGCGCGTCTATCCGCAGAGCACCTTCTATGCACGTATGATGCAGCGCCTGCGGCGGGAGTAGGGGCGCAACAGCGTTGCGCCCGTACAGGCGCGGGCAGCGGGGCGATGGCGCAGGCAGCAGGGGCGCAGTAGGGGTGCAGCGCTGCTGCACCCGTAGGGGCGCAACAGCGCAACGGGGGCGCAGTAGGGATGCAGCGCTGCTGCACCCGTAGGGGCGCAGTATGCTGCGCCCTCAATTCCTCATCCCCCGGTTCCGTATCCGTTGAATACTCTCGATCGGCGCCAGCAGGGTGACGTGATCGCCGGAAGCCAGACACATATCGAGGTCGGGCAGAAGAAGCGTCTCACCATTACGTTGCACGTCGATCACAAGCGCCGATCCCCGTTCGCGCAGATCGTCGATGCGCACGCCGATCAGGGGATGTCCGTCGGTCAACCAGATTTCATCGGTGGCTACCAGGCGCCCGTCGATAAAGAATGCCTGGCGGATATTCCCTGCCAGCGCTGCTGCCGCCATTGTCGGTCCCGCCAGCGCCGAGGTGCTGTAGGTGGTATGAATGCCAAAAATCTCAACCAGACGTTCTGCCAGGACATCACTGAAGGTGCGCAGAACGATGTGGATATCGGGGCGATAACGCCGGGCTGCAAGTGCAATTTGCACATTCTGCAGGTCATCGGAAGTCATTGCCGCAACGGAATAGGCTTCATCCAGACCGGCGCGGCACAAAACCTCGACGTTGCGCGCATCGCCGATCACGTCGACGACCCCTTCGAGTTGACCGATCTGCTGGACGAATTCGGGGCGATCATTCCCCAGACGCACAACAACGATCCGCGGACGTGGGTTCAGTTTGTGCAACTGGTTGACAACCCGAAATCCGACCTTCCCCAACCCGCAAACGATAACCGTATTGTACTGTTCGGTAGGGCGCACCAGTTTTCCTGGCGTGAGAAACGCTGCTTTGCTGAACGCCACATTTCGCTGCCGCATCTCCTCGATCCGTTCGAGGGTTCCGATCACCGTTATCCGGTCGCCGGCGCTCAACCGGTTGAGCGAGCTGTACAGTTTGGGTCGCCCTTCCTGACTGACCTGATACACAATACGGACGCGATACGCTGACTCGACAGCGCGAATGAAGCCAACAATTTCACTGTCCGGTTGCACCACAAGCTGTGCAACTCCCAGCTGATAGCCGCTGGTGGTCAGTGCATAATCGATGTCGCGGCTGACTGCAGCGGCGGCACAGGTAGGGGCGGCAACCAGTGAGACGCTAAACGCACTGTTCGGTCCGAGCGTGCGTTCCAGATTGCGATCCAGTTCCTCGTTGAACACGCGCAGCACCACCCGAATGCCCGGCTGAACGGCACGCGCGCCAAGGGCAATTTCCACATTCAGCAAGTCATCGTTGATCGTAGCGACGACCGCGCGCGCATACCTGATGCCCGCCTGGCGCAGCGCCGTTGGTTCGCGGGCATCACCCAGCACAATCGGGACGCCCAGGTTGAGCACGCGCTGCACAAACTCGCTGTTCCAGTCGCGCTCGATCACAACTGCCTCGTACCCGGCAGCGTGCAATTGCGTGACAATGCGCAGCCCAACGCGTCCAAGCCCGCAGACAATCACATGATCGCGGTACGTCGAAGCCAGCGCCACCTGCCAGACTTCGCGGCGACTCCCTTTGTCGAGCAACAGGCGCCCGAAGTTCAACACGCTCTGAAAGATCAGCGCCAGTCCCAGGAGCGGCGTCAGAAAGAAGATCAGTTCGCCGATCAGATCGCCGCGCGGAAACGCCAGATCGCTCTGCAGGGTCATCAGTGTCAGCGTTTCATAGAGCGCTTCCGGCAACCCTTGCGGGCGTGATGATCCAGGGGTTTCGGGATAGAGAAATGCAAGGTAGCCCGACGTCAGTGCAGCGAGGATAACAAATCCAATCAGCACCAGCCAGGACTCGTTGAGGAGCAGCCAGAGATCGTACACATTCGCGCGCACCAGACGACCAATATACGGTTTGCCTCTGGTGCGCGATCTAAGACTGTTCCGAATCATGCAGCTATGAGTTATGAGTCGAGGAGTTTTCTGAGCAGTTCTTCGTCTTTCTCCCGGTGCGGCGTCGGTCGTTCGTGCAGCAACTGGCGGAGCAGCGCCTGATTGCTCAAGTGCGCAACCTCTGCCGCCCGCGCTGCAAGTGCGCGCCTGCTGGATGGTAGCAGGCTCAGCGCAATACCGCCGCCAATCAGCATGATACCAAATGATACCCATAACCATGCGCCGTCGGCAGCGTCATTGGTGCGTGGCAGGCGACGCGGCGCTTCGACCGGCGCTGCTTCAACCACCGGCGCAGGTTCGGCGGCTGGCGCCCGACGGGTGGGCAGGGCGACGCGCAGATGCTGGATAACTGGCGTTTCCGGTTTGACGACAACGGTCATTGGTCCGTCAACAACGTCACCCTGACCTGGCGCTGGCGCCACATTGACCAGATAGGTTCCCGGCGATACCCAGATACCGTAGTTACCGTTCTGATCGGTTGTCACAATATTATCTCCAATCCGAACGGGCATACCGGGAACCGGCGCGCTGCTCACGACATCGATCACCGTTCCGCCAATGTGTCCGGGAATAGCCGACCGGTCAGGCACCGATCCTCCTCCCCTGTTCTGTTCGGTAAATTCCACCGCAGGTCGTGGAGATGGCGCTGGCAACGGATCCTGCTGCGCAAACGCTGCGCCCGGCAGGAGTGCACTTATACCAGCCGTCAGCAGCATCACGCCACAGACGATAAGTGACGTTGAAACGTTGCAAAGACGCATAAGAACACTCCTTATTTCGTTGCCCTCCTACGGAAGGCACCTTCCGTGGGAAGGATGTCCGACTACGATTTACGGTTCAACCGGACCAGGCGCCCGTCGTGGCGGCAGGGCAACCGGCACATTCGGTATGCTGGAAGGTGATTCTGGATCGACGCCGTTGCTGAACGATGCCCCTGCGACAACGAAACCGGTAATTTCAGCGCGATTGTTAGTTTCATTGCCTTCGACCACTGCGCCTGTTGGAACCGGCGGGTTGTAACTATCGACGTAGACATACAGGGCATTCGTGCCGCTGGCGAAGAAGCCGGGCCAGATCGATTGCGGTTCAGCGAACTGTCCTGGCGCAGATGTCAGGGTGATACTCTGTCCCGGCGCCAGGGACTGATTCACATACCAGGCAATGCCATAGCACGGCGAGATGCCGCAGACGTCGTTCCAGCGCACATTCGGCGTGGTTGGCGGCGTCGAAGGGTTGATGTACAGGTCAACCCAGAACCCGATCGTTGTTGGTGAACCGCCGACGTTCTTCACCTTCACCGTGATTAGCACCGGTTCACCTGCTTCATAACTACTTTTTGCGGGCGTCACAGTAAACTCTTCGACTACCAGGTCCGGCGGCGTTGGCATCCCCATAATTAGCGGCAGGAAGACCCGCGTCCGCGTCCGGTACCCGGCATCCAGCGTGGTGATCGACTGACCTGGACCTAGCGTTCCGGTTGCAACCGGTGCATCGCTGTCAACTGTCGGATCGCTGCCAGCGCGTGGCGTGATCTCGAAGTATCCTGCTGGTTTGGTGAATGTCAGCACGAATGTGCCCGGTGGTAGGTTGGCGAACGTGTAGGCACCGTTTGCGTTGGTGGTTGTGCTGAGCGTCAACGGCGAGGACAGGACAGTCGGCGTGATCGTCAGGGTGACCTTAACGCCTGCGACGCGCTGTGTCTCGCCTGGATTGCGAATATCGTCGAAGTTCTCATCGATCCAGGCAATGCCGGAGATCGACCCGCTGCCGACAAGTCCAGCATCGACCGTCGTCGAGATCTGGTTGCTCGCCAGTGTGAACGATGCTGTGCGCCCGTTGCTCTGTGCATCGTTGTCGTTATCGACGCTCAGTGAACCGAGACCGTTATTGACCGTCTGGAAGCCCGGCGGCACGACAAACTCGACCACATACGATCCTGGCGTCACGTTTTCGAAGCCGTAGAAGCCAGCATTGCCGCTTGCCAGCGTCGTGGTCGTAGAGATGACCACATCGGTTGCGGCGTCACGCAGTCGGACGGTAATGCCCGGCAGACCAGCATCGACGCCAGATTCGTAGGTTCCGTTACCGTTCACATCGAGCCAGACGCGATCTCCGACCGATGCGGTGCGGTAGAACCCGAAGTTCTGCCCGGTCGCTGGCAGCGTTCCGCTCAACGTCCCGGCAGTCGAAAGCAGGTAGCCGAGCGGTCGCGCGGTGACGCTGATCTGGTAATTGCCCGCCGGCAACTGGTTGAACGTGAAGTTGGGCGAACCTGCGCCACTCGTCACCGTGTATATGACCGTGGGATTGGTCGAGTTGATCGATGTGGTCACCGTCAATGTTAGCGTGACGTTGGGCAGGCTGGGTTCACCTGCATCGAGGGTTCCATTCACATTGACGTCCTCCCACGTCGTGCCGCTCAGCGACAGGTTGCCAATTGCGCCAGCATCGACATAGGTGACCGTTTCGTTCGATCCGACGCTGAAGCGGTCGGTGTATCCGGTTGCAGTAATCGCGTCGCTGTTGTTGTCCGTTGTGATGGGTGCGCCCTGGGTTGTGAAGACGTACCCGGTCGGCAGTTCGAAGCGGACGCGGTAGAGCGTACCGGTTGTCAGCACATCGGTGGGCGTGATGTTCGTGAACTGGTAGATGCCGTTATCACCGGTCGTGAATGTGCCGATCAATGCTTCATTGCCGTTGACCGTCGCATCGGGATCGAGATGGAGCGTCACAGTAACGCCTGCCATCGTCGGCTCGCCAGTATCGAACGTTCCATTGACGTTGGAGTCGAACCAGACCGTGCCGCTGATGACACCGTTGCGGTAGTAGCCGAATGGCAGCGGCGTGATCGTTTGCCCGCTGATCAACGGCGCAGGTGCAGTTGCCGCCCCCGTATTCCCTGGCGAGGGGAAGTAGCCAGCAGGCACGATCACCCCCACCGTGTACGCGGTCGTCGTCGGTGTGACGGTGTACGAGATGATGCCGGTCGCATCAGGTCCGAACGGTCCGCCAAGCGTCACGTTCGGTGTCAGGGTCACCGACGCTCCTGTGATCGGCGCATCGCCGAACGCATACACGTTATTGATCGGCAGCATCGTCTCCTCGAAGACGCGCACCTGAATGACTGCCGGGCGGTAGTAGCCGCGGTCGCGGGTTTGGGTTAGACCGACCTGCAACTCCTGGTCATTGAGTTGATCGACCCCGGTGCCGATCCCGTCGCTGTCATTGTTCGCCGGTTGTGGTCCGACATCCGACGGCGTGGCGAACCACCCGGACGGCGTGGCGAAGCCCAGCGTGAAGGAGACCTGGTTGGTGCCGGTGACGCACCCCGGCAGCGCAGTAAAGGTGTAGAAACCGCCGGACGTTACGGTGCTGGTCGTGATGGTCGTGCTCAGCAGCCCCGGCAGGTTGACCGTCACCGTCAGGTTGACCGTCACCTCCGGCAGCGCGCCGACGTTTTCGCCGGTCTCGCGCACGCCGTTGCCGTTGAGGTCTTCCCACACCTGCCCGGTCACCGTGGCGCGTCCGCGCACTGCCGCGTCGCTCAGCCCGCCTACGACGGCATTGGAGGTGACGGTGAACGGCGCCGTCTCGGCATACGTGTTGCCGCCGTCGGTCGTCGCCATATCGTTGTCGCCGCCCGCTGGCGTGACGAGCACGAAGTTCAGCGTATCGGGATTGGTCACCCGCACTGTGTAACTGATATTCGGCGTCACATTCGTGAAGGTGTAGGCGCCGGTCGCGTCGGTGGTCGCGGTTGCCACCACGGTGTTGCTCAACCAGAGCGTGACCGTCACGCCCTGCATCCCCGGCTCGTTGTCGGCGAACAGGATGTTGTCGGCGTCGCGGTCGAAGCGCACCGCGCCGGTCACCGTGCCGGGGCGGAAGTAGCCGAACTCCAGCGGTCCGTAGGTTGCATTGCTCGTCAGCGGCGCCGTGACGGTCAGCGTCCCGGTGTTCCCCGGCGAGGGCGTGTATCCGGCGGGCGTCGTTACGCCGATGACATATGTGGTCGTTGTCGGCGCCACCGTGTAGGTGATGATGCCAGTCGCATCAGGTCCGAACGGTCCGCCAAGCGTCACGTTCGGCGTCAGGGTTACTGTCGCTCCGGCAATCGGCACATCGCCAGAAGCATACACGTTATTGATCGGCAGCGTCGTCTCCTCGAAGACGCGCACCTGAATGACCGCCGGGCGGTAGTAGCCGCGGTCGCGGGTTTCGGTCGCGCCGCGCCCCAGCGCCTGGTTATCGAGTTGATCGACGCCAGTTCCGATGCCGTCGCTGTCATCGTTCGCCGGTTGTGTTCCGACATCCGCCAGCGTGTCGAACCACCCGGACGGCGTGGCGAAGCGGAGAGTGAAGTTCACCTCCGCAGCGCTTGCCCCGCCCGGCAGGTTCGTGAAGGTGTACACACCGCTGGCGTTGGTCGTGGTGTTGGCGGCGATTGTGGTGCTCAGCAGCCCCGGCAGGTTGACCGTCACCGTCAGGTTGACCGTCACCTCCGGCAGCGCGCCGACGTTTTCGCCGGTCTCGCGCACGCCGTTGCCGTTGAGGTCTTCCCACACCTGCCCGGTCACCGTGGCGCGTCCGCGCACTGCCGCGTCGCTCAGCCCGCCTACGACGGCATTGGAGGTGACGGTGAACGGCGCCGTCTCGGCATACGTGTTGCCGCCGTCGGTCGTCGCCATATCGTTGTCGCCGCCCGCTGGCGTGACGAGCACGAAGTTCAGCGTATCGGGATTGGTCACCCGCACTGTGTAACTGATATTCGGCGTCACATTCGTGAAGGTGTAGGCGCCGGTCGCGTCGGTGGTCGCGGTTGCCACCACGGTGTTGCTCAACCAGAGCGTGACCGTCACGCCCTGCATCCCCGGCTCGTTGTCGGCGAACAGGATGTTGTCGGCGTCGCGGTCGAAGCGCACCGCGCCGGTCACCGTGCCGGGGCGGAAGTAGCCGAACTCCAGCCCGGACGGTCCAACCGTCTGCCCTGGCACCGGGTTGGGGATGACCTGCGCCGCGCCGGTGTTCCCTGGCGACGGGGTGAAGCCCGTCGGAGTGTCGACATTGACCCAGTACGGCGTGGTGCTGCTCGTCGGCACCAGAGTGAAGGTGATCAACCCGGTCGTGTCAGACACCACGCTGAGCGGCGTCACTGTCCCGTTGGTGGTGGTGATCGTCACCGTGGCGGTGGTGATGCCGGTGTCGCCCGCCTGATATGCGTTATCGACCGGCGGGTTTTCGTCAAACACGCGCGCCACGACAGTGACGGGGCGATAGTGCCCGAACTCCAGCCCGGACGGTCCAACTGTCTGCCCCGGCG
>Ga0272447_1000026_pt1:0-105000 | contig 107236 bp, 90 predicted proteins | sample YNPCB0133_FD_194589 | JGI IMG/M metagenome (GOLD analysis project Ga0272447, IMG submission 194589) | Hot spring microbial mat communities from Yellowstone National Park, WY, United States - YNP-CB-013-3 | ecosystem: Environmental > Aquatic > Thermal springs > Hot (42-90C) > Sediment...
GCAGTCAGTCCGGTCATGGAACGCAATTTCGTCGGATTTTCAATAATGGATCGGTATTTGCACATCGCGCTTCCCTCCATTTTAGTTCTTATGAAAATAGTATACCACTAAACCTTGATGAAGTCTAATGATAAGCCCTCAGCTATTCAGGAAGAAACCCGCCTGCGCGGGCTAGAGCAGATTATTTATCCAGAGACTATTATTTTAGCGTACTTCTCTCGTAGACCGAAATTCATTTTGGTTGCCGCGCGGAGAGGGCGATGGTGGTTGCGGTCTTCCAAGGAGAGTTCAACCTCGTCATTAGGTCCAACCTCGACGAGAACTGCTATACATTCCGGTATCAGAGGTAGGTTTTCGGGGAAGTCCTTGCGTTCCTTCTCTCATTCCAGGCGTCAGGACGCCTTGCACTCCCCCTTCTTCTACAAGGGGAGAAGGGGGGCAAAAGCGCGGGGATGCAGAAAACCGCCTATCACGGAACTCTAACCCTTGAGAGGTCATAAGCTCTCGGCTTTGCGGTGCGCAGCCTGCCTGCGCGGGCTAATTTCAGAGAAAACTTCATCACCCTCACTTCCTAGTTCTCAGGTAGACGCAGGCATCGACTCTGTGGTACTATATCAGCACTATGTTGTGCTTTCATTCACAAGCTCGACAGTGGCTTGCAGTCGGTACACTCGTCACACTCCTGGCATTGACCGTTGCGCCGTCTGCCTTGGCGCACGTTGGTGACGCAGGGCCGGTACAAACCATCGTGATGGACGCTGGTCCCTACGAACTGGCAGTCACGATAACCATTCCACCAGCGCTCCCCGGTCCGTTGCTGGTCGATATTGCGCCGGACGGCGAACCGTTTCCGGAAACGGCTGAGGTGCGCCTGACCCGCTACGGCAGTCCGTTTCCTGAACAACCCGCTGCGCAGGTGTCCCTTAGTGGTGTGCTCAGCGCAACTACGCGCCTCGACATCGACGCTCCCGGTGACTGGGAAGTGGAAATTATTGCGCGGGGTAGGCAGGGCGAAGGAAAGATGCGTATCCCTGTCACTGTCTTTCAGCCGCCGTTGCCGCCGACGACCATTCCGCTGGCGATTGCGCTCGGCGTGCTGATCCTTAGCCTGCTGGCAGGCGCCGCAGTTGGGTCTGGCGGTCGCCATACCCGCCCTGGCTTCGCCGAAGCGCTGCGGTTCCTGAATTACACTGCTTTTGCGTCAGCAGTTGCGTCGGCAGTGCTTGCCTGGTTGCAGTTCACTCCGCTTGAGGCGTCATCTCCACCTGTTCCCACGTACAGCGACGGCGCTCCGCATGTTAATCTCCTGCTGACGACAGAACCATCCATGCCGCTGGCGGGTGAGCCGATGATCCTCACCCTCGACCTGCGCGATGGTGCCACCGGTTTGCCTGCTGATGATCTCTCGCCGCATCACGATGCGCTGCTCCATCTGGCAGTGGTTGACGAGAGCGGCGGCTTTTTTGCGCACGTGCATCCTGCCCGTCTTGCACCGGGATTGTACGCCGTCACAATGACGCCTGATCGTCCCGGTGCGTACACGGCATATGCCGAGTTAATGCGTCACGGCGGCAGTTTGCAAGTTATCACCGGGCGTTTTACGGTTGGCGGGGTAATGCAGGTGCGCGACGACCGGGCGCCTGGGCTGGGGGTGCGAATGGTGGATGAACTGACAGTTGAAGTGCGCGCGCAGCCAGCGTTATTGCGCAGCGGTCAGTTGACGACCCTCTCGCTGATCGTAAGCGATGCGAACGGTCCGGTGCGCGATCTGGAACCCTGGCTCGGTATGGGCGGGCACCTGATGATGCGTCATACCGAAGCAGCGCTGTTTAGCCATATTCACCCTGCAGCGCCGATAGCAACGCCGGGCAGCAGGGTGCGCTACGGTCCGGAATTGCGTTTCGTTCATAGTTTCCCGCGCGCTGGCGTTTATCAGGCGTGGTTCCAGTTTCGCCGCGCCGGTCGGGTTATAACCGTGCCGGTGACGCTGGACGTGGCTGCAAACCCGGGCCGTTGAGGAACGGAGCAGGACTGCCCATGATCCACCGTCTGTCACGCTGTCGTGCGTTCATCGCCCTCACACTCATTGCAACGCTGATCCTCGCCGCGTGCGCATCCAGCGGTCCTTCGACTGTTCAAACCTTGAGTTATAATGTCACCCTGACCCTGGACGAGCGTCGGGTTGGCGAGTATCCTGCCATCATCACCATCGAGCGTCGTGAGGGGACGCAACCCGGTCCCATCGAGTCGGTCAGCGTCGTGCCAATGATGCGTCAGCATGGTATGGCGTCGCCGGAAGTCGTGGCGCAGCCGTTGCCTGATGGACGTTACCGTGCGGAGGGGTTGCTCTTCTCGATGGACGGCGATTGGCAGATCGAAGTGTATATTGATCGGAGCGACGCCCGCGAGATTGCTGTGTTTCAGGTGCGAATCCGGCCCTGAGCGACCGAATTCCTTGCAGGATCAGGTTTTTGCAGGTCAGGCAAAGGCGCGTCGGAACGCAAAACACCGCTGATCGCTCCCAACCAACGCTCCCCTCGACAAGAGACCCGTCTTCCCAATCTCCGTCTGATCTGGAAAGGCTTGACCTATGACCAGAACCGTCGTACTTGCAGGAGCACTGGACACCAAAGGCAGGGAGTTTGCATTTGTGCGAGACCTGATCGCGCAACGCGGGTTGCAGACGCTGGTGATTGATTTCGGCGTCATGGGTGAACCTGCTTTTTCGCCTGATATTTCGCGCGCCGAAGTAGCAGCGGCGGGGAATGGCGATCTGGCGACGCTGGCGGATGGCAACCACAAAGATGAAGCCATGCGAGTGATGGCGGAAGGGCTGGCAAAAATCGTGCGGCGTTTGTACGACGAAGGGCGGCTGCACGGCATGCTGAGCATGGGCGGATCGGGCGGCACATCGATTGCAACGGCAGCAATGCGTACCTTGCCGGCTGGCGTGCCCAAGGTGATGGTTTCGACCGTCGGTGGCGGTGATGTGTCAGCGTATGCGGGCACGAAGGATATCACTTTTATGCCATCGGTTGTCGATGTAGCAGGCATCAATCGTATCAGTCGCACAATTTACACGAACGCCGCTGGTGCTATCAGCGGCATGGTGAGTATGGAAGCGCCGCAGACGCAGCATGATGCACCGCTGATCGTCGCGTCGATGTTCGGCAACACCACCGCAGCGGTGGATCACGCCCGCAGTCTCCTCGAAGAAGCCGGGTATGAAGTCCTCGTCTTCCACGCGACTGGCACAGGCGGCAGAGCCATGGAAGGTTTGATCGCCGATGGGTATATTACCGCATCACTTGACATAACAACAACAGAACTTGCTGATGAAGTCTGCGGCGGTGTGTTGAGCGCTGGACCGCAGCGATGTCTGGCTGCGGCGCACGCTGGCATTCCGACAGTGCTGGTTCCAGGATGCGTCGATATGGCAAACTTCTGGAGTATCGATACAGTTCCTGAAAAATATCGTGGGCGCAAACTCTACCGGTGGAACCCGAACGTTACCCTGATGCGCACCAGCGTCGAAGAGAATGTCGCCATCGGCGCCATGATCGCCCGTGCCGCGAATGAGTCGCGTGGACCGGTGGCAGTCCTGATTCCGCTTAAAGGGGTCTCGATGCTGGATAGCCCTGGCGGCGAGTTCTGGGATCCCGACGCCGATCGGGCGTGTTTTGCGACGATCAGGAAGAATCTCAGACCCGACATTCCGTATATCGAAATCGATGCGAATATCAACGATCCAGCGTTTTCCAGTCAGGTCGCGCGAACGCTGCTGGATCTGATTGCTCAGAGCCGTCAGGAGGCATGATATGGCATTCACACGCGCGGAGATTCTCCAGCGCTTGCGCGCACAGATCGCTGCCGGTAAACCGATTGTCGGCGCAGGCGCTGGCACAGGGATTTCTGCCAAATGCGCAGAAGCGGGGGGCGCAGATATTATTATCATCTACAACTCAGGGCGTTATCGCATGGCTGGACGGGGATCGCTGGCGGGGTTGATGCCATACGGTGATGCGAATGCTATTGTGGTTGAGATGGCAAACGAGGTGCTGCCGGTTGTGAAGCAGACGCCCGTGCTTGCAGGGGTGTGCGGCACCGATCCGTTTCGCCTGATGCCGGTTTTTCTTAAGCAGTTGCGTGAGATTGGCTTTTCGGGCGTGCAGAATTTCCCCACTGTTGGGCTTATCGACGGCAACTTCCGTGCGAACCTTGAAGCCACCGGGATGGGGTACGACAAAGAGATCGAAATGATCCATCTGGCGCACCAGATGGACTTGTTTACGTCACCGTATGTGTTCGATGCCGATCAGGCGCGCGAGATGGTGCGCGCTGGTGCCGATCAACTGGTGGCGCACGTCGGGCTAACCACTTCAGGAAGCGTTGGCGCTAGCGTTGCTCTGACCCTCGACGAAGCCATCGAGCGGGTGATGGAGATTGCCGAGGCTGGACGTCAGGTGCGATCTGACATCATTGTGATCTGTCACGGTGGACCGTTCGACGAACCCGAACAGGTTGGCATGGCACTGCGCCGCATGCCGGGGATTGCTGGATTCTTCGGCGCTTCGAGCATCGAGCGCTTGCCGACAGAACGCGCTATCCGCGCGCAGGTCGAGGCGTTCAAGAATCTGACGCTTGCTCCATAGAACACTCTCAGTCTAGCGACAGGTGATTAACGAAACATCTCACTGCTCTTGTCGTGTGCATTGCCCTGTATATCAGTGCGTGCGGATCGCTTCCGTCGCACCTCTCCCAACCGACTGCAGCGCTGATTAGTGGAGGAGGACCCGACTCCTCACAGGGGTAGATTTTTTGGCAAGCCCCTGCGTGCCATCTCCCATTTCAGCCATCAGGACGCCCGAACTCCCCCTTCTCCCCTTGTGGGAGAAGGGGGTTTGGGGGGATGAGGGCCAAAGGCGCACGGGAATGCAGAACATCGCTCATCTCTCCCAAAAACTCTACCCTTGAGAGGGACCCGACTCTGCTCCGAAGCCTCCTCCACCGGCAACGGTAGCGCCAGCGCCGCCTGACAGTGCACCGGTACGGGAGGAAAAACTGGGTGCTGCGCCGGTCGTCTATCTTGCTGGACGGACCGACATCGCTATACCGGCGCCGGATGCACTCTCCGACTTGCCGTTGTTCTCGTGCAACACGATTAACCTGGTATAGGAAACGTACCCGGCCCGGGTATCGCATCGCACCGGGAACCAGTCTTACATTTAGCGCATCCGGGTGCATCAATTTCTACGGCGGCTCGCCAGGTGTACCGGATGGCTCACTGGCATCGATTGAATCGCTGGGAGGCATCAGCGGCTACAATGGACCGGCAGGCGCGCTGGTCGGTGTTTTTGTTTTTCTTGATGACGCTGTTCCAGATGGCGAGGCGCTGCCAGCGCTCAATTTCTCGCCCGATGGAATCGGCACCAACTTTACCCGCCTGACGCCGCAAATCGGTCAGGTGTTCTTCATTGGCGACGGTCAAACCGATAAAGGCGAAACGCAAACGTTTGTTGCACCCAATCGCGCCACCCGTCTCTTTATCGGACTTGCCGACGGGTCTTTCTTTGTCGGTCCACCGTCGTGCTACGAGGATCATGTCGGATCATTCACCTATGAGATGCGATCCGAATCAGCCAGTTACGCCGTTGCCATGAGTATTCTGTATTCTGCTGCGCCCGTATCCCTTGTTCCCCGCTCCCCTTCTCCCACAAATTATCCGAAGCGAAGGGGTGAGGGTAGCTTTTCTGGTTGCTTTCGTCGTGTTGAGCGACTTGACAGATAGAGAGGCAGCAGTGTATAATAGAATCTACACTGACCTTAGCATAACTGAATAAGCGTGTATGAGGGAGCTCGGGGGACCGGGCTGAGAGGATGGTTAGATCCACCATCGACCTCATGAACCTGATCTGGGTAATACCAGCGAAGGGAATACACGGTAGTAAAGCCAGCTCATATCTGGCGTTCATGCCACCCTTCGTGGGTGGCGTTTTTAGTTGGAGGAAGAGGATGTCACTCCAAAGTTTCTACAAGTGGCTACCGCGTCTGCAAGCTCCACCAACATGGGGAATTGATCCTGTTCCTGCCGAACATCGTCGCCTGCGATGGTTTGACATCTTCGTACTGTGGTCGAGTCTTGGCGTCGGATTACTAGTGTTGGAAGCCGGTGCACTGTTGGTTCCTGGCTTGAGTTTGCCGCAAGCACTACTTGCTATTTTAGTCGGTACCGTAATTGGCACGCTCTTGTTGGCATTAGTTGGGGTGTTAGGGAGTGATCACGGCGTGCCTACAATGGTTTTGCTCCGCCCCGTGTTTGGGCGACGAGGTTCTTATCTGGCGACAATTTTCAATATCATGCAGTTGATTGGCTGGACGGCGTTCGAGCTGTGGGTGATTGGCTTGGCTGCCGATCAGGTGGGGCAGGCGCTATTTGGTTTTCGTAACCATTATCTCTGGGTGGCGGTCTTCTCAGTCTGGTGCACTCTGTTGGCCCTTGGCGGACCGCTGGTGGTCGTGCGGGAGTGGCTTGAGAAATTTGGGATTTGGATCGTCTACGGTGTGACCATTTGGATGACAGTCTACCTTTTCACCCGCTACGATATCATTGCGCTGCTTAACCGGCCGGGAACGGGAGAGATGCCGTTTTGGCTGGGAGTGGATTTGGTCGCGGCAATGCCGATCTCGTGGATCCCGCTCGTTGCCGATTATAATCGGTTTGTGCGTCGTTCGCGGGATAGTTTTTGGGGCACATATTTCGGCTTTGCCCTGACCAATGTCTGGTTTTATACGCTTGGCGCTCTCTTCTTGTTAACGGCGAACGTAAGCGAACCTACGCCTGATCATCTCATCACCGCAATTATGGCCATGACCGGTGGCATTGTGGCACTTGCGGTCATCCTGGTTGATGAAACCGACAATGCGTTTGCCGACATCTACTCGGCAGCTGTTTCAATTCAGAACATTTTCCCACAAATCAGTCAACGTCTCTTGATCGTGATTATTGGTGCAGTTGGCTTCTTATTTGCAATATCTCTCACAATGAGTGAATACTTCAACTTCTTGCTCCTCATCGGTTCGCTCTTTGTGCCGCTGTTTGGCATTGTACTGGCCGACTATTTTGTCATTCGCCAGCAGGTGTCGGATCAGACTGCCCTTGTGGGTGATCGGCGCCTGGAGTGGCAAGGGAGCGGATTGGCAGCGTGGCTGGTTGGGATACTGGTCTATCAGGCGATTGCACGAGGGGCGCCACAGATTGGGGCAAGCATTCCGAGTTTTGTCATCACCTTTCTGCTTTACACGGGTTTGCGCCTGGTTCGACAACAGCGCCCGACTCGCGTCCCTCGTTGAGTGGCACAGGAGGTTCGAATGTTTTACAGATGGCTTTTGATGCAGGCGATTCTTCCAGTAGTGATGGTGATGATGCTGGCGGCGTGTGGTGGTTCTCAGCAGCCCCAGGTTCAGCAGCCTACGGCGCCAGCAGTGCAGGCAACTGATGTACCGCAACCAACTGTAGCACCGGCTCCAACTAAAGTGCCAGCCGCAGCCCCCCCGGCTGGCAGGAAACTCACAATTCTCTCCTAGCAAGCGATCACCACGCTTAACCCGCATCTGGCGACCGGCGTCAAAGATTTTAACGGTGCCACCGTCATTCTTGAACCACTGGCCCGCTACAACGAGCAAGACGAACTGGTTCCATTTCTGGCGGCTGAGATACCAACGATTGAGAATGGCGGTATAGCTGCCGATGGCACCAGCGTGATCTGGAAGATTAAACCGGGTTTGAAGTGGTCAGACGGCAGTGATTTCACGATTGACGACATCATTTTTACGTGGCGTTACTGTACCGATGAAGCTACAGGTTGCACTAATAAAACATCATTCGATCCAATTGCCAACATCGAGCCGATCGACGATACCACCTTCAAGATTATATGGAAGGAGCCAAATCCCAATCCATACATCTCCTTCGTTGGTTCGTCGGGTATGATTCTTCAACAGAAACAATTTGCGAACTGTATCGGCTCTGCTGCGAATACCAGTGCAGAGTGTCAGGCGGCGAATCTTGCTCCGATTGGGACCAATGCCTGGAAATTACGCGAGTTCCGTCCAGGTGATACGGTAATCTACGAGCGCAACCCCTTTTACCGCGATGCCGATAGCGTCTTCTTTGATACAGTCGAGATCAAAGGAGGTGGCGACGCCGCCTCGGCAGCGCGTGCTGTCTGTACGACAGCTAAAGCCGATTTTGCCCTGAACCTGCAAGTTCCCAAGGCGGTACTGGAGCCGATCCTGGCCAGTGGCAGCTGTGATGTGATTGCCGGTGGTTCGACTGGTGGTTTGGAGCGGATCGTGATCAACTTTGCCAATCCCGATCCGGCGTTGGGCGATAAGCGCAGTGAGCCTGATCAGCCCCATCCGTTCTTGACCGATCCGGCAGTACGGCGGGCGATTGCCCTGGCGATTGATCGTAAGGCGATTGCCGAGCAGCTTTACGGTCCAACTGGTGCGCCGACCTGTAACCTGCTCGTTGTCCCCGCAAGTGTCAATTCGCCCAACACGAGATGTGAGCGAAATGTCGAAGAAGCCAGACGCATTCTGGACGAGGCTGGCTGGGTGCTCAAGGGTTCGGTGCGCGAGAAGGATGGTGTGAAGTTGATCGTTACGTTCCAGACTAGCGTTAATGTCTTGCGCCAGAATACCCAGGCGATCATAAAGTCGAATCTGGCTGAGATTGGGATTCAGGTTCACCTCAAGGCTATCGATCCTGCTGTCTTTTTCAGTGGTGATCCGGGTAATCCTGATACTCTGAACAAGTTCTACGCCGATCTCCAAATGTATACCTTTAGCCCATCCTCACCTGATCCGCAGTCATATCTGGAGGGTTGGACCTGCGCCGAAGTAGCTTCAGCGGCTAATCGCTGGAATGGTAACAATGTCAGTCGCTATTGTAATCCGGCTTATGATGCGCTCTTTGAGCAATTGAAGACCGAGTTCGATCCACAACGTCGGGCGCAATTGGCTATTCAGATGAACGACCTGTTGGTGAACGACGTTGTAGAAATCCCGTTGATCAACCGGTATACGCCAGCAGTCAGGCTGAAGAACCTTGTCGGCCCGACCTTCAATACGTTTGACAGCAGTCTTTGGAATATTGCTACCTGGAGGCGAATACTGTAAGCAGGCGCGTGTGTTGCTTCTCAAACCAACGCGCCTGCGCTCTGCACCAATACATTGTCACGTCAAATCTGGTAGAACACGTTTGTTGTCCGACCAATATGCCACGACCCAGCACAACACGCGCCACACGCTAGCAGACTGCCCATCCGTCCCTACTGCCTTTCCATTACCCATAAGTGTTCTGTCAACTTATGCTCCACTCACAAGGTGACAATCAGGGTAGCTGGAACCTCTGCCATTGTACAGGAGGCGATAGTGACTCTATAGGCCGCTGCCGAACTTCATAGGCTGCTGCCGAACTTCAATCGGTCAAGATGAGGGATGCTCGCTTGCGCAACTGGCTGTTTCGTTTTGGTGACAACCTGATCGTGCAGCTAACGGCGAGCATCCCAGCGACGAATGGTTCCTGGGCAGCGACCAAAGCCGCTTATCGCCTCCTCGACGCCCAATCCGTCACTCCGGAGGCGATTCGCGCCGCGCATCAGCACGCCGCCCGGACGCGAATCGCGGCGCAGTCCACCACGCTGGTTCGGTTATTCAGGAGCCACCGGACTGGATGTTACTAACCATCCGGCAACGTCCGGTCTGGGCTATCTCATCACGCGCATTAGGGACGCACCCTCCACTCCGCCCCGGCAGCTACCATAAACGGCGTTCCATTAGGGTTGGTCGACCAATCCGTCTGGGTGCGCGATGCGGCACAGTTAGGCACAAAACGCCAGCGCGCCAAACGCGCTGCCGCAGACAAGGAACGCTAGGGCGACCAGTCTGTACGTGACGCAGCACGCCATCCCTGCCCACCAACTGTGGTAGTTACTGACCGGGAAGCTGACCTCCACCCAATAGTTGCTGCAGCGCGGCGGGCAGGGACGGATTTGCTCATCCGGGCTGCGCAGAACCGGCGCGTGGATGCGGACACACAGTTGTTGGAGGCGGCGATAGCCGCAGCACCGATTCGCAGGACGCCGACCATTGCGGTCCCGCAGCGGGATGAGCACCCCGCACAGCAGGCGCTTCTGACAATCCACCGGACTAGCGTCCGGCTTAGCCCGCCGCAGCACACTAAAGTCCGCGCGACTCTGCCCCCATCCCCAGGCAGATGAATGGTAACGGAGGAACTGCCGCCGCCGGGTGTCGAAGCGTTGCAGTGGATTGTGGTGACTACGCTGGACGCGACAACTCGGGACAACGCGCTCCAGATCGTGTGCCGACGCCGCACCAGGTGATTGATTGAAGGTTGAAAAGCGGATGTCGGGTCAAACGGCTGCACCTGGCAACCGCCGGACGGTTGCGGCGTGCGCTCGCTGTCTCTTGTGTCGTTGCGTGGCGGTTATTGTGGCTGATCTGTGAAGCGCGTCAGATGAAGAGGTGGCAGGTATGCAGGTCTTGATGCACCACGAATGGCAGGCGCTCGCCTGCACGATCCGCCAGACGCCACATCCCCCGCCAACCCTGCCGACTCTGCGGCAGGCGGTATGCTGGATCGCACAGCCGGAGGGCCTGCTGGCCCACAAAGGCAATGGTAGCCGGGAAAGCGCACGCGATCTGGCGTGGTTTGCGCCAGTTGATAGTGCAGCGACTTGGTTGATCCTGCATCGTGCTCATCCGGATCAACGTGATGATTTGACTTATGGCTAGTGAAAAGGGTAGACCAGAGCATGACGCTGGGGGGCGGGTACGGCAGGACATACGCCAGAAAAGAAAGACACGATGTTCGGAATAGGTCTGCGTCACTGGGTCCTCCGCACATTGTGCTCATGCCCGCTGCTCGTGCTCCTTCCGACCCTGCCAGCATCGTGCGCTGCTAGAAACGGGGAACCCAAAAAGTCTTTTCAGATCTCCCCCAAATTTCTCCTTTGAACCAGTCAGCAGAGGATAGAGAACAGAGAAGGAATTTGCTTCTCCTCAGAATCACAACCTGAACGTCACCGTCAGGCGCCCGAACTGGAGCCGTGTACCATCTTTCAGCGGATGCGGCGCCCCCGGCTCGATCCGCACGCCATCAACCCGTGTATAGTTCGTGCTGCCGAGATCAACAATTGACCACTGTTCGCCGCTTCTAATCAGCCGCGCATGCTGACGACTCACGCCGCCACTCTCGCCGCCAAACGGAGTCAGGTCAATCTCCGGGTGGATGCCGCTGATCGGGTCCTCCCGCCCGATTGTAATCTCCGATCTGTCTCCGGGGATCTGGATTTCGCCTACTCCGTTATCGAAAACGAGGCGTGGTCGGGCTGGAGGGACACGCATCGTCGCGCCCGATAGAAAATCAGCAGGAGGCGAGGTCACTGTTGCAGCAGTATTGGGTGTTGCGGCAGGTGCAAACGGCGATGGAGCGACGAGCTCCGCTTCTGTCGTTGCAGCTGGTGCGGCAGGCGATTCTGGGGGTGGTGCAACTGGTGAAGGCGCAGCAGCAGGAGAAACGCCAAGCGCTGCCAGTTCTGCCTGGGCTTTGGCGAGCGCCTGGCGCGCTTCCGCCAGGGCAAGTGTGACGGCGTGGGGCGTCGCAGCGCCGAAGGTCGCCTGCAACTGCTCCAGTTGCTCGATAATCTTCTGCTGCTTCGCGATTTCATCGTTGAGCGCTGCAACAACTGCCGGATCGACAGGCGGCGGCGGTGGTTGTAGGGCGTCAAGTTCCGTTTGCGCTCTGGCAAGCGCTTCACGCGCTTCCGCCAGGGCAAGCGTGACGGCGTGGGGCGTCGCAGCGCCGAAGGTCGCCTGCAACTGCTCCAGTTGCTCGATAATCTTCTGCTGCTTCGCGATCTCGTCGAGCAACGCCTGGCGTCTGGCTTCATACTCTGCCTGCGCATCGGCGGGGGCAGGCAACGGCGTTGCCGCTTCGACCGGTGGTGCGGCGTGCTCACCGACCGGCTGGAGTGCTGGTTCAACTGGCGGCGCGGGAGGAACCGATGCGGGCGCTGCTTCGATCAGCGTCGGCAGCGGCGGCGCGAGTGGTTCGGCAGGTGGTGGCGCCTGAACCGACCACGGCGGTTCAGGCGCCGCGGCGGTCGGTGCATCGGCGATCGCCGTTGATGGCGCCGGTGCGAGCGTTGCGCCGCACGCATCGCAGAAGCGGTCGCCCGGCATGGTTTGGTGACCGCAGGATGGGCAGATCGAACCCGCAACCGGCATCGACGCAGGCGCGATCATGGTTGGTGCATCCACGCTGACCGGCGCTGCTGCGGGAGGCGCCACTGCCGCAGGAGGCGCCACTGCGGTCAGGGCTGTCCCGCACTCTTCACAAAACGCCTGTCCGGGGAAGACGGTTGCACCGCAGTTGGGACAGGTCTGGATCGTCGCTGCGGGTGGCGCCTGGAACGTGGGCGCTGATGCCTGCGGAATCGGACCACTCGGTTCGAGCCGCGATCCACACTGATCACAGAAACGATTGACCGGGTCGTTAAGGGCGCCGCACGTTGGACACGTTATCATGCTAATCCTCCGAGTACTTCAAGAGGCTATTCCTCAAGTTTTTGCGTCAGGCGACGGGTCGCATAGCGCAGTTCTTTCTGGTTTTCGGCACTGATCGCCTGCCCCTGTTCAAGATGCGCTGCCTGGTCAGAGACCTTCTGCGCCAGTTCAAGTTCTCCGAGATCGAGCAACCGCGTCGCAGCTGCGCGCAGTTTTTGCGTTGCACCCGTCAGGTTGCCAGCTTCCGCTTCAGCCAGCGCGCGTGTTTGCAGTTTGAACGCCGTCACCTTTTCGACCAGATTCATCACACGCGGATCATACGCTGACTCAGCCGGGTCGGTCACAAATTCGAGCAGCAAGTCCTGTTTGATGACCTGTTTCGAGCCGCCAACCGGCGTGTAGTGAAGTTCCGCCTGAGCGATGCGAAAACTCCCTGCGTCGCGCGCCGGAACCATCAGATCGACAACAACGCTCGATGGTGTCTCCGCCTCGATGGCGCCGAGCCGCACGGCAATCTCACTGTCGCCGATTGGCTGGTAGCCAAGATTGGCGATCACAGGGCTAGCGCGATAAACCGCGCGCGGCGTTGCGTCGCGCACCAGGCGCAACAACAGACGCGCATCGCGGGCGACCGTTCCCTGTGCTGTGCGGACTGCATGCTGGAAGAAGGTCGTGATCTGCGCCGGATCGGCAATGTAGTCTGAAATGCCACCGGTCGCTTCGGCAATGTCGTCGAGCAACTTCTCGTTCCATTCAGCGCCGAGACCCAGGGCCGTGATCCGCACCCCATCACGGGCGAGTTCCTGGGCGAGTGCGCGGCAACGATCCTCATCACCCCATGTCTGCCCGTCGGTCAGCAGCAGCATCGCCCCGACACGTCCAGGGTCATGGTTCTTGCGCAGTTCCACAATGCCTGCTGCCATCCCGCCCGACATTGCCGTGCCGCCAGCTTCTTCAATAGCATCGACCTGCGCAATCAGTGCAGCTTTGTCGGTGGCAAACGTTGCAGGAACCAGCGTTTGCACAGTGTCGTCGAACAGCACAATCGCAACAATGTCCTGCGGGGTCAGGGTTTCGATCACCCGTTTGGTAGCATCCTTCAGCGCTGCCATTTTGGTGCCCTGCATTGATCCGGAGCGGTCGAGCACCAGGCAGAAATTGAGCGGCATTTTCCTGGGAATTGCCGCAGCCTGCGCTTCGATAAGCAGATAGGCGACCTGTGGAACCTTACTGGCAACCAGCGGTGCGCGTCCCCAGGTGCACGTAAGCGTTATGCCGGTATTCATCGTCCTTCACTCCCTCTCCGCAACGTTAACGGCTTAGACGCCATGCCATTCTGAATCGTTGCACCCGTAGCTATTGAGTGCGGTTTAGCTGCTTCCCCCTGCAACGACGAAAATGACGCAGCAAAGCAAGCCAGTCGCCAGTCCGGTAGCAACGGCAATCGTTGCGTGTTGCCGCCCCTTGAGTGTTTGTGCTGTCGCAGGGGAGAGCAACGCGATCAGACCGAGCAGGAAGGCAATCGGTCCCGTTGCAAATGGCAATAACGCCATCAGATAGCCAGAACCCGCAAGCGCGCTATCGGAACCTTCGGTTGCAGCGCCGGCGACCACAATCACGGTTGCCAGTCCCATGATGAGCACACTGGCGATGCCAAGCCAGCGCCCGGAATTGGCAACGATAGTTGTTGGCGAAGGGACGGCCAGCGGTTGCGCAGCGGCGGAACCAGAAATTGAGGAAGACACTGGAGTCGTTTGCCCGATCGCCTCGGGGATTGCCATTCTGGGTTGCACTGCCTCTGACACTGGTGTTTGAAGGATCACTGGTTGCCCGCCGAGCAGCGCATCACGGAAGGCCCGCACGTTGGGGAAACGAGCGTCGGGGTCCGGGTTAACCGCCCGGGCGATGGCGTCGGAGATATGCTGCGGGATCGATGGGTTCACCTGATTGGCCGGCGGCAGGCGAAAGGGGGTGCTGGTCGGGTCGTAGCCAGTCAACAGTTGATGCAGCAGGACGCCGAGTGAATAGATGTCGGAGCGCGGATCGGTCTGACTCTGCCCATACTGCTCCGGTGCGCTGTAGCCGAGCGTGCCGAACGCCTGTGTGTCGCGTTCCTTGCCAGGTTTGAACAGGCGCGCAATGCCAAAATCGACCAGTTTGATGCGTCCTTCGGGGGTAAGCATCACATTTGCCGGTTTCAAGTCGCGGAAGATGATGGGCGATGGTCGGTTGTGCAGATATTCCAGCACATCGCAGATCTGTTTCGCCCAATCAAGAACGCGCGGCAGGGGGAAGGGCAGGCCCTCACGGCGCGCCAGCGCAAGCAGCGATGAACCCGGAACGAACTCCATCACCAGGTAGGCTTTACCGTCCTGCTCGAAATGATCGACGACTTTGGGCAGCCCCGGATGCGAAAGACCGGCAAGCAGTTCGGCTTCATGCCGGAATGCCGCGCGCGCCTGCTGGAGTTCCAGTGTTCCAGTTATCTGCGCCTGGCTCATCTCTTTGATCGCCCAGTTCACCGTGCTGAGCCGCAGATCACGGGCGCGATAGACGGCGCCCATACCGCCCTGTCCAAGTTTTTCCTCGATAATATAACGACCCTGCAGAACGGTTTGCTGCAAAGGCGTGCTGGTGGGTGGTGCAACCGATGGCGGCCGGAGGGTATCGGTCAGGCGCACGCCACATTCGGCACAGAACGGAGCGCCGTCGGGATTGGATGCGTTGCAGACAGGACACCGCATAATGATACTTAGTATGCTTCTACATGCACCAGAATCACGGTAATGTTATCATCGCCGCCAGCAGCATTCGCAGCATCGATCAACGCCTTACACGCCGCCTGCGGATCGTGGTGCGTAGCGATAATCTCTGCCATCCGCTCATCGCGCACCATTTCCCACAAACCGTCGCTCATCAGCAGCAGAGCGTCGCCTGGACGCAACCGTTCGACAAAGATATCAACCTCGATGTCGCGTTTGTCGCCCAGTGATCGGAGGATTGCATTGCGCTGCGGATGCGTGTACACGTCGTCAGGCGTAATCTGACCGAGATCAACCAGGCGCTGCACTAGCGAGTGGTCGCGGCTGACGCGCCGCAGTTTTCCTTCCCGCATAAGGTATGTTCGACTATCGCCAACGTTTCCGATGATTGCGCGATCACCTGCGATCAGCGCCATTGTTATCGTCGTGCCCATGTCGTTCCCGCGACTGCGCGCCTCGTGCACAACGTACTCATTTGCCTGGAGAATGGCGCGACGAACAACGCTGCGGAGCATCTCTTCTTCATCCTGCGCATTGGTATCGATAGTCGGCATCAGGTATTCGCGCTGCACCACTTCCAGCGCGCCGCGCAACGCCAGATCCGATGCCACCTCGCCTGCGCTGTGACCGCCCATCCCATCGGCGACGATGAACAGGCTCCAGGTACGCGGCTGGTTGCGGCGAATCAGGCGGAGATCGAGCGCCAGCAGGCTATCTTCGTTCAGATCACGCACAATACCAGTATCGGTGGCTGCGCCAAACCGGACGCGCAGCGGCGCAGGCGCGGTATGGTACGCTATGAGAAGATCAAACCGTTGCACCAGTTCTGCCGGGTCGGTCAGGCGACCTGTGCGTACTCCGCGCAGCAGATCAACAATGGTTGGCGCTGCGTCCGGGGATATGTCTTCTTCATCGAGCCGCCTGGTCGTGCGCGGCGTTGCCGTCAGCGCTTCGAGCAATGTTGCCAGGTGGATCAGATCGGCGGTCGCATCGCCTTCTGCGGCCCAGTGCAATCGGGGGGCGTTGCGCAGCCGCACGGTGTGCGCCGGTGAGATGTCGAGATCGGCCGGTTCGAGCGCGCCAAGCGCAAGCCCCTGACTGTGCAGAAGGGTCAGCAACCGCGCCAGATCCCGTCCGATGACGAGCGCCTGAAGTTCGCTGAGTGGCAGAGAAGGGGGTGTCGAGGGGATCTCGGGGGTGAGGGTTAGTGTTTGATCACCGTCGCTGACCTGATCCCAGATCGGCGGGAGGAGAGCACGCGCAGCAGGATCAGTCACCTGCGGAACGAGTGCAAGACCGGCAGGCATAGCGCCTGTCAGCAGACCACGATAACGACGACCGTCGAGCGCAGCGCCGCATTGGGTGCAGTATGCCTCGCCTGGTTCATTCGAGGTTGTATCGCACGACCAGCACCGTCGCCAGGGCTGGCGATCCAGCGCTTCGACCGTTTCGCCGGATGCAGCAATGATTTCGTACCGTCCCGCAAACAACGACGGCATTTCCGGGTCAACAGGCGGCGCATTCATAGCAGACTCCTCATCTAAGCGCGCAGGGGTAACGAGAACCGGATCATCGCAAAGGTGCGTGGAAGGTAGCGTTGCACCAGGGTTAGGCATGTCTATTGGCGATGAGATTGAACCGGACGGGTCAGCGAGTAATCGCGCTGCCAGCCAGGCCCGATCATCGGGTGACGGGTGGGCGGATGCAAGTGGTTGCGCGCAGTGCAGACAGTAACGAGCAGTGTCACGGTTGACTGCGCCGCACGACTGACAAATGACAGGCATGGTTACGCTACCATCGCAGGCAGAAGACGAACCGATGAGCATTACCGTTCACCCGAAACACGAACCATCACGACGCTGATATTGTCCCGCCCGCCGCGCTCATTTGCCAGGCTGACGAGACGCATCACTGCGCAATCTGGGTCGGTTTCGCCAAGTGCAATCCGGGCAATCTCTTCATCGCTGACGTGGTTGACCAATCCATCGGAGCAGAGCAGCACGATGTCGCCCGGTTCGAGCGCTTCCGAGCGTGTATCAACATCGACCGACGGATCAGTTCCAATCGAGCGATACAGGATATTCCGTTGTGGATGCACCCGTGCCTGTTCCGGCGTCAACTGGCCAATGTCCACCAAACGCGCCACCAGGCTATGGTCTGATGTCAACTGGGCAGAGGGAGCGCCATCGTCGGTCACACCGTTGGTATTCAACAAATATACCCGCGAGTCGCCGACTGATGCAATATGCAGGCGATCACCAACCAGCAGCGCCATCGTCAGCGTCGTTCCCATCCCACGCCGCGCCGCATCGGTGCGCGCGGCATCGTAGATCTGGCGATTAGCAGCGCGCACCGCATCGCGCAGCAATGCCTGCCACGCGGCGTCGGTCGCAGGCGGATGACTGGTGGATTCCTGTTCCAGGTAGGCGCGACTGACATCGGCTGCCAGTCGACTGGCGTACTCACCAGCGGCTGCGCCGCCCATTCCATCCGCAACCAGGCAGAGATACGCTTGCTGCCCATCAGGTAGCGGGATCACGCCCGTATACACCGAATCCTGATTCTGATGGCGCACGCGACCGGTGTCGGTACGTGCAGCGACCGTGAAAGTGAGCGTGCGTGATTGCACGTGTCCGGCTCCATACCCTGGCGCTGCGTTGAGCAGCGCACCGCAACGCTGACAGAAACGCGCACCAGCCCGATTACCGCTGCCGCACGATGAACAGGCGATATCGAATCGGCGCAGCGCTGGCAGTCTTCTCGTGATGCGGATGGTCGAGCGCCCATGCGCTAGTTGCTGCGAAAGGCTGTGCAGAATCTGCGAGAGATCCTCAATCGCGTGCGCCGCCTGATCGCAAGTCATCGCGTCGCTGCTCTTCAACCTGCGCTGCCACCATCGCACGCTCGATTCTACCATGTTTATCAGCTCACGCGGATCAAGTGCATCGCCGGTGACCCGCAATCGCTTTCCATTGGCTAATGCACCCTCGACTGGCCAGTTGTCGATAGGTGGCGGCGGAGATGTGGTAGGCAGGGAAGATGGCGGCAGCAACCGCCCACACATCGAGCAGAAGCGTGAACGCATCCCAACCGGTGCGCCGCAGAATGGACAGTGCGTGTTCAATACGTCCTCCGTCCTGACGCATACAGTCCAGGCTCCAGTATAGCATGTCGGTGTGGTTTTGACATCTCTTGAGCACCGGCTACAATGGGAAAACCTGTTTTCGGTGAATCACAGGAAAGCCAGGTTGAGTATGAGTGCAAAACAACATGTCTACATTGGCACCGATGGTGGCGCCACCACATCCAAAGTCGGCGGTATATGGGAGGATGGAACGGTTATTTCCACACAATTGTTGCAGCGTCCAACCGGAGCGCTTAACGGACCGGAAGCGGTTGTGCGTGGGTGGGTTGACGCGATCACTGATTATCTGGCGCTGCATGGGTTGGAATGGGATCAGGTACGTGGCGTTGGTCTCGCCATTCCTGGTCCCTATGAACGCTTTGGCGTGCTTGGACGGTCGCCGAACCTGCCGGAGAGTTTTGCTGGCTTTGACCTCTACACCGCCTATCGCGATGCGCTTGCCGACCGCGCTGGTCGTCCAATCCCGCTGGCATTCGGCAACGATGGGAATATGGGAGGGGTTGCGGAGGCGCAATATGCGCGCGGCGACCAGAACGCTTCTGTCGTCATGCTGGCGCCGGGCACTGGACTTGGCTGTGCGTATGTCGGGCGCGATGGCTTGCCGCTCGACGGTGATTCACTGAACGGCATGGAGGGCGGGCATATGCCCGCACCGCTGCATCTGCTCGGCGCACAACCGTATCCCTGCGGATGTGGTCGGACGTGGGGATGCTTCGAAGTCTATACAACGCTATCCGGTCTTCCGTATTTGCTGGAAGAACGATTGCCGCGTTATCCGGATCACGAACTGGCAACCTCGCCCCTTAGCATGCGCGAGCGCGCGTTTCAGTTGCGCAGTCTGGCGCAGAAGGGTGATCCGCTGGCGCTAGAGATTTTCGACTTTCAGGCGCGGGCGCTGGGGTTGCTTGTAGCGACGCTGGCAATGGCGCTGGATATGCAGTACGTCGTCATTGGTGGCGGGTTGATGGATCCCGAAGCGACGACAGCATCGTTCCGCGAGCGTTACCTGCGTATCGTGCGCGAGACTGCCGAACCCTATCTCTGGCCACCGCAGCGTGGCTTTTTGACGATTGTTCCGGCAGCACTGGGCGATCTGTCGCAGGCGATCGGGGCGGCGTTGACCGTCCTCTACCAGCAGCGCGCACGCCATGCCGGATGATGATTGTGACATGTTCTCGCTCAGTTTCTTGACAGTGATCATCGATAATGCTATGCTATAGGCACGATCTTCGGGGCAGGGTGAAATTCCCGATCGGCGGTGATGTGCAGCATGCTGCACCAGCCCGCGAGCCGCAAGGCAGGAGACCGGTGCGAAGCCGGCGCCGACGGTTACAGTCCGGATGGGAGAAGATCGGCGAGCATAGCGCCTTGAGTTGATTGCGATGATGCGCGCGTCATCGTAGCTGTCCTCTTTAAGGCGTCGTTGTGGGCGTCACGCTCTGCGTGATGTTCCGTTCGCTGTCATATATGCCCCGAAGCCTATTGGCTTCGGGTTTTTGTTTTGCAGCATGTCTGGCCAGCGTGCTGCGTGCATGCATGATTGCCTCCCATCCCCCCTGCCTCGCGTCCATACGCGAGGTGCCTTATGGTCAACGAACAAGGTTTGTCGCTCCGATCCAATCAGGCAATTCATCTATACAGTAGAATGGTTCGTCGCCTCTCACCGCGTCTGCCATCGTGGCTGGGCCTGACTGTGTCGCTGGCGCTGGTGCTGCTCGCCTGGCAAACGGTCGTCATCGTACAGGACTACCCGCCGTTTATTCTTCCCGCGCCAACGCTGGTGATCCAGCGCCTGGCGACTGAGCTTGCTGGTGAAACACTGCAACGTCACATCACGATAACACTATTTGCCGCCCTGAGCGGCTTCAGCATCGCGCTTGTGCTGAGCCTGTCGCTTGGTTATTTGCTAGCGCGCATGCGAACCTTTGACCGCGTGCTGACCCCGTTGCTGGCGGCGAGTCAGGCGGTGCCGATCGTGGCGATTGCACCGCTGATTGTGCTATGGGTGGGCGTCGGGCTTGAGTCGCGGGTGCTGGTGGCGACACTTGTGACCTTCTTTCCGATCCTGAGCGCTACTATTGTTGCCTTCCGCAGCGTGCCGCGTGAATTGATCGATATGGCGCGCATCAGTGGGGCAAACCGCTGGCACCTGCTGCGGTATGTCGAGGTGCCGCTGGCACTGCCAGGCATCTTTGGCGGCGTAAAGGCAGGGCTGGCACTGGCAACAACCGGCGCTGTGGTTGGTGAATTCATCGGTGGGCGTGACGGTCTCGGCGCGCTAATCAACATCGCGCGCGGTCTGTTCGATACGCCGCTGATGTTTGTAGCGCTGACCGTCCTGGCTGGAACTACGTTACTCCTGTTTCTTCTCGCACTCTTGATCGAACGTTTGCTGATCACATGGGAGGCATAACCATGCGTTGTCTATCTCTGTTTCTCGTGCTTCTGACCGCCCTGATTGGCGTTGGGTGCGGCGCAACGCCGATGGCAACACCTACACCTGCTACTAGGCAAACCGCGCCAGCGGCGCTACGCCCGGTCACGATGGGCTTTCCATATATTCCGAATGTGCAGTTCTCACACTTTTATCTGGCGCATGCTAAAGGGTACTATGCTGCCGAAGGGCTGGACGTGACCTTCGATTACAACTATGAGACCGATGTCGTTCAACGGGTGGCGCAGGGCACCCTGCAATTCGCGCTTGCGTCGGGCGACTCAGTGTTGCTGGCGCGTGCCCAGGGATTGCCGATCGTTGCCGTGATGACCAATAGCCAGCGCTTTCCGGTCGTCTTCTTCAGTAAAACCGAAGCAAATATCACGACGCCGAAGGACCTGACGCGCAACGGAGTGACCGTCGGTATTCCCGGACGCTTCGGCGCCAGCTGGATTGGTCTACTGGCGCTGCTGTATGCGGAAAATATCCCGCGCGAATCGGTGAATGTCCAGGAGATTGGGTTCACCCAGGTAGCGGCAATCAGCGAAGGGAAAGTCACGGTTGCCGCGGGGTACGGCAACAATGAACCGATCCAGCTAGAGCGTCAGGGCATACCGGTGAACGTTATCCGTGTTTCCGATTACTTCCCGCTTGCATCCGACAGTTTGATTGCAAGTGAACAGTTGATCGGCAGCGATCCGGATGTTGTGCGCCGCTTCGTGCGTGCGACACTGCGCGCCATGGCGGAAGTCATTGCCGATCCCGAGACTGCCTTTACCAATGCGCTTGATTACATTCCCGAACTCAAGAGCGCCGATCAGCCTACTCGCGACCTGCAACGCGCCGTGCTCCAGGCAACACTGGATTACTGGCAGAGCGACAAAACCAAAACCGAGGGGTTGGGATTCTGCAATGAAGAGAACTGGCGTGAAACCCACACTTTTCTGCGTGAAAGTGGACTACTGACGACCGATGTGGACGTGACGAAAGCGTTCACAAATCAGTTTATCAAGGATTGAAGAGCCAGCGTACCCTGGGGGTTGCAAAAGAGAAATGCAAACCCCCGGTTTTTCCTGACGTGTACGACGTATTATCGTTGACACTTTCCCCGCCTCAGTGTACGATAGTGCAGCGATAACCGCTGTAGATGGATTGCTGAATCGGACAAGCGAGCAGAGCGCACTATGGCAGCACGACGAACGGAGGCATTCACCAGCGTCGATGCCGCGTGGCTGCGGATGGAAGACCCTACCAACCTTATGATGATCACCGGCATCCTGATGTTCGATGAGCCTATCAACGTTGCACGGCTTCATCGGGTCATTGAGGAGCGGGTGCTGGTCTTCGATCGTTTTCGGATGCGGGTGAAACCAGGGCGAATGTCCAATGCTCTGCCAGAGTGGGAGATCGATCCGTATTTCAATCTCAATGCGCACATTCATCGGATTGGTCTGCCAGCGCCTGGTGGCAAGCGCGAACTTCAGGCGCTCGTCAGCGATCTGATGAGCACGCCACTCGATTTCAGCAAGCCTCTGTGGCATTTTCACATCGTCGAAAATTACAATGGCGGCAGCGCTGCGCTATGCAGGTTGCACCATGCTATCGCCGACGGTATTGCGCTGGTACAGGTGCTCCTCTCGCTGACCGATGAACAGCAGGACACGCCGCCAGTTCCAGTTGTCGATGGCACCGGACAGGATACGCGCGCTGCGAATCCAATCGAGTCCTTCCTCCTTCCCGCTGTCAGGTCGTTGAGCGATGCATTGATGGGTGCCAGAACGATCATCAATGAAAGTCGTGAACTGATCAGCAATCCAAAGCGCCTGGTCGATGTGACGCGTGCTGGGATAAGCGGGGTGCAAGCGTTGAGCAAACTGCTCCTCATGCCGTCCGATCCGCCAACGCTCTTCAAAGGATCGCTGGGCGTCCAGAAACGCGCCGCATGGTCAGAACCCATTCCGCTCAATGACGTCAAGCGGGTTGGCGGCATGTTTCGCTGCACGATCAACGATGTGCTGCTCAATGCGGTTGCAGGGGCGCTGCGACGGTACTTGGTCAACCGCGGCGCTGTTGTTGATAGTCTCAACATTCGCGCCGTTGTGCCGGTGAATCTCCGTCCGCCAGGACCGATCACCGAACTAGGAAATCGCTTCAGTCTAGTCTTTCTTGATCTGCCAATCGGTATCGAGGATCCGTTCGATCGGTTGCTGGAGTTGAAGCGCCGGATGGAGGGGATCAAGAGTTCGCCCGAAGCGGCGATTGCCTTCAGCGTTCTGAATATGATTGGCGTTATGCCGCAGCAGATGGCGGAACTGGTCGTTGATCTCTTTGGCAGCAAGGCAACCGCAGTGATGACCAATGTTCCCGGTCCGCGGCAGCGCATTTATCTCGCGGGTAGCCCAGTTCGTCAGATCATGTTCTGGGTGCCGCAGGCGGGTCACCTGGGTCTGGGGGTTAGCATCTTCAGTTACGCTGGTGATGTATTGATCGGTATTGCGGTCGATGCAGGGCTGGTTCCCGATCCGGACACAATTGTTGCCGCGTTTCATGCCGAGTTCAACGATCTCTTACGTCTGGCGTGCATTGTCACTGGTGACGTGTCGGAGCGTGCGTGCGCTGTAGGGGGTAGCGCGCCAGGCGTCGATGGCAGAAGGTGAGCAACCTCGTGCGCGTGATGTCCTTGCTCCTGCTGCTGTTCGTTGCGATGGCGTGCGGTCAGTCGCCGGTGAATGATCGCCCCATCGTCGCACCGGAAGGCGCAGGTGCCCATGCGCTGACAGTCGTCGTTGCTTCACCGGAACCATATCCGGTGCCAGGAGGACCATATCTGACGCCGGAGTCAGCATATCCGGCGCCGGTTGCGACGTCGGCTGCGACGTCAGGAGTGCCAGAGGCGACTGTCGTTCCTGATGCGACGATCGAGATCGTGATCGGAACACACCGCCTTGAGGCAGAGGTTGTCGCCACACCAGAGAAACGCAGCGTTGGGCTGATGTTTCGGGATGCGCTGCCTGAGAATCGTGGTATGCTCTTCGTCTTTGCCGGTCCATACACCGGCACGTTCTGGATGCGTAACACCCGTATTCCGCTTTCGATTGCATTCATCAGCAAAGAGCGGCGTATTCTCAATATCGAAGATATGCAGCCGTTTGATGAGATCACACAGCATGCTCCGCACGGCGAGGCGTTCTATGCGCTTGAGGTAAACCAGGGGTGGTTTGCAACGCGTGGCATCAAGCCCGGTGATGAGGTAGTGTTTGAGTTGCCGCCAGGCCTGGTGATCAGATGAAGCAGAGGTGGAACAGTGAGGCAGAAAGCGGAAAATGATGAGAAAGAAAAAGCCAGCGTTGTACGTCGCATGGTGCGCTCAGGAACCGATCTGCCGGATGACAGGCGTAAGGTGCTGCTGCGACTGCAGCAGCGGGTCGAGCAACTCTGGCAAAAACGCGAGGAAACACGGGCAAAAAAGCAGTCCGGTGAAAACACGACCTCTTCACCAAACCCGTAATTTCTCCTCTCGCTCCTCTACCCCACTCTGGCCAATCACGCGCTAATTTGTCTGCCGCCCGATGGTCCCGGATCTGATCTTGTGCTCCAGTTCTTCGTCGGGCGTCTGGCGCAGCAACGTTATCAGGCGATCGGCAGTGATTGGTCCTTCTTCGAGCAGCGAGCAGATCAGCGTTGCCCGTAACTCGCGCACATCACGCGCTACCACACGAAACATTTGCGCGAATTGCGCATGGTACCAGTCGTTGTGGCGCCGCAATTCCGCCAGTTCGTCCTGGAGCTGGGCGATGAGGATCGTCTGATGATTAAGCGCACGTTGCATATCGAGCAATGCAGATGCGATCAGGCTCATCTGGTCGTCGGTCAATAAGCAGGGCTGGGGTGTATGACTGTTGTGGGATGATGCAGATTGCATAGGCTGCTCCGGCGGAAATTGGGCAAACATGCCTCGCCAGGGCGTTACACCTGTAGCATATACCCTCTGCCAGGGCATAACAATGTGACTATAGTACTACTTTGTGAGAAATTGGTTAAGAGAATGACATGCCCGTTATCGTGGGATACGCCCATGCGACGCAAGCGCATCAGCGGCACGAGTTGTCTCCGGCAGTCGATAGCGGGTAACACACGCCATCACGAACCGGATCGCCGTCTCCAGTGCTACGCGATGGCCAATGGAAACGTACACCGGGCGCACTCCCGGACGGGTGCGCAAAGCTGCTCCGACAACTTCTCCCTGGTCATGCAGCAATGTCCAGGCGCCGCGCACGTTGGGCAGCGGTTCGTGCGTGCCGACCAGCAACGATTTTGCGCATCCAATCGAGGGAAGGTCGGTGAGAACACCGAGGTGGGATGCAATACCGCAACGCCTGGGATGGGCAAGCCCATGGCCGTCACAGATCAGCAGATCAGGCGCGATGCGGAGGCTGGCAAGTGCATCAAGCACAGCAGGCGCTTCACGGAACGAAAGGTAGCCAGGGACATACGGGAAATCGATCTGCCGTCGTGCCACTGCATAGTCGAGCACCTCCAACGACGGAAATGCCAGCACAACGACGGCTGCGAGTGCGCTATCACCGCTGTAGCCGGTATCAACGCCAGCAACCGTGCGGATCGGTCCGTGTGCATTGTGGGTGATGATCCGTGTGCGTATGTGTTCCTGAATGGCTCGCGCCTCTGCAAGGCTTGCGGGCCACGGTTGGTCGAATGATTGATCCATATCTGGTATCACCAGCGACGCAGATCGTCCGGCAGGCGGTCAAGCCAGCCTACCTCCAGCACACCCCATAAGCCGATCAGGATCGCCTCGGCTGTATCGTGACACAGTGCGGTTGGGCGGGGCGCTCCAGACCATACAATTACCCGACGCGCCAGTGTATCGGCGACACGCTTCGCCTGATCGCCGTTCCGCTGCTCACGCTCGTAAAGGATGGCGCGTCGCCAGGTTTCGGCGCTGACCAGACGGGCGATTATGCCGCGTCGTTCGGCTTCACGCATCCAGATATCCGCCAGCGGTCCACCACCTTCGATGTAGACCCACTCCAGGTCACCCGGTTCAGCCAGCACAGCAGAGACACCGCGCCGCAGGCGAGCAGCGCTGCCAAAATTGTGCGATCCGTAACGGCGTAATCGTCCATCACTGCCGTACAACGCCAGACCGGTTCGCAACCCGAGATCGACTGCTAGAAGCGCAGGCATGGTGACATTATAGACGTAAATCAGCAACAATAGATCTTGACACACATGTTTCGATATGGTATACAGAACGTAGAGAGTTGCACGTTCCTGGTTCTCAGTTCTCCGGTTCTCACAGGTAAGAGGCGATCATGCTGGCAACGAGTGATATTCCCCAAGCGGACGTGTTGTGGCACGTTGCGCGCGTACCGGAGGCAATTGTGCGTGGTCATGCCACCCACGAAGCAATCGGCGCCTACCTCGGTGCGAAAGGGCAGCGGCAGGGTCTGTATTACGCACAGGCTGCGCGTGTACTCGGTCTAGTTGGCGAGCCAGAGGCGGATGGAACGGTTCCGCTAACGCCCTACGGTCGAGCATTTGCGCAGTATGATCGTTCGGCGCAAAGCACTGCGTTGCGTCGTCTGCTGCGCGAACAGGAGCCGACGCGCTCGGTCTTACGCGCAATCCGCGAGTGTGGTGGTCTCGATTATAATGGGATCGCTGGCGTGTTGCAGCAACTGGCGCCGCTGGCAGAAAGCACGGCGCGGCGGCGTGCACATACGGCAGCAGCATGGCTTGTGTCTGCCGGTCTTGCGGCCTGGCGCGACGGGAAACTGGTAGCGGCAAGCGCGCCGCCGGAGAGTATGGGATGGGCAATCGCGCGTCGTCGTACTGGTAACGCCACACGTCGGGTTTATCCGTTCGGTGGTGGTGACTGATCACCAGTTGTTGGTTCAATACCTGGCGGTGGTGGTGATTCTGTTGGTTGTTCTGCTGGCGGTGGAGGAGTGGGCGCCGGTTGATTGCCCTGTGGGAACGGGATCAGCGGTTTACCGTCAGGACCAATGTCGGCGGGGTTCAGGGTATAGATGTTAGGCCACGGGCGGAAACGAGTGCGGAACAATTCGGGCTGGCGAGGGACGCCATTTTCCACAACCAGACGATATACATCTATCGTCATACCACCGCGTGCTTTATCGGTATGCTTGATCGTTCCGCGCGGCACTTTCGGATCGGCGACGAATACCGGTTCCGTGGGTGCAGGCACATGATCATACACTTTATGCGTTAGATCGACCGTGCGATTTGGCTTCGTGCCGTACAGCTCGACTTGCGCCACGCCGGTCTTTGGGTCTGACCATGCCTGGATCAACAGCCAGGCGCCAGTGTCGTTGACAAACTTCAGGTCTGGTCCGCCAGTGAAAATAGTGGCATCGAGTCCAGGACCGTTGCCGCGAGGACCAAGCGCATACTTGTCGTACCAGCTGATATAGAATGAGTGTCCCCATCGCTCAGTAATCGGTAATCCAGCCCAGAATGCAGCACGGAACAGGGTCGTTGAGTCCTGGCAGATGCCGCCGCCGAACTCTTGTTGCGTCCGGTTCTGAATAATGGCCGCACCTTCGACGAACCCATTGGCAGCGTTGATCTGCCCAATATTCTTATTGAATGAAAACTCCTCACCTGGTGCAATCAGCAAACCGTTCAACAGCTGCATCCCAACACCAATGTTGTGCACACGATAGGCTGCCGAGCCGGTAAAGTCGCTTTTGCCGATGCTAACCAGTTCACGGATGCCGAGTTGATGAAGGTTCGCTTCGGTAACTGGCGGATCGGTGGGAATCATTGGCAGTTCGAGCGTTCGATCACGCCCCATTACTGCGGCGATCACCATATCGCGAGCGCGCACTTCGTCCAGGCGCAACCCCGGTTTACCGGGCCTGGTGATCTTGAGATTGCCATTGTTCCACGCCACCCGTGGTCGCGTCCCCGGTTTTTCTGTTTCGTCGGCAATCTGGCGAATACGCTTCTCGATCTTGTTCTGGTCGAGGGTCACCGTAATGTGGTCTCCTTCGTCCAAAGGAACGCGATTTATGATGATCATGTCCGCGAGGTCGCTGACCGTCCACTTGTACTCATTCTTACCCACTCGCAGTGTCAACGGACCTTGCAGGATAGTCTCGATCTGCGCACGCGTCGCAGCGACTGTAGCATCATCGAGACGGGGCGGGATCTCGCGGATCTGCAACGGGATCGTGGCGGGAACGAAAGATTGTAATTGCTGCGACATCTGCGCCAGGGTTGCGTCGACCAGCACCTGGCGCCCGATAACAGCGCCGACAGTGGTGATCTTTGCGCCATCAAGCCGCACCTGTGCATCGACAGGTGCGCGCTCGATCTCACGCGCCAGTTGCATCAGGTACGCCTGTGCGCGCGTTTCATCGTAGGACACATGCAGCGGTATATCGAGACCGTGCTGCCATATTGCAACAAGTTCACGGATGTCATCGACTACTCCGCGACCGCGACCAGCATTGTATGCTGTATCGACTGCACCACGAAAATCGAACGTCATCCCCAATTCGTCAAGCGTTGGAGTCCACTGACGGTCACCGTACGTAATAACCACCGGTTGACGGAGGAATGCCGCGTAGCGCAAGCGCAGCACAGACTCGGCCTGTTCGGGCGTCATCTCGCCAACAGCAATGCCCTGGATCGAAACATTGGGGTAGATCCGCCCTTCGTACGACCGGTAGAAGGAAGCGATTCCCCCTGTAATGCCCAGTAGAACGAGCGTGATCACTGCCAGCGCAAACCAGAGCCACCCATCACCACGACGACGCGGCGGTCGCACACGTGTGCGTGCTGTGACCGGAAATCCTTCACCCTCCGCCGCTTCGGCTACCGACGAAAAGTGAACCCGTTTGACCGACACACAGACCTCCAGCGCAACAATGCTGCCAGGAATGGATCGAACCCAGCATGGGACGTCTGAGAAATCTGTTTAGAACGCGCGAAGAGATGCGTGATCGCATCTCAGAGCAACACTGCATCACTATACTGCAAAGAGATATGTGCTGTCAATGACCGGAGACTGATAGATGTGGTATACTCCTGGCATACCTGGAAAAACAGGAGCGATACGGGTTGTTCGGCGAGGAGCAGTGCGTGCTCATTCCAACTGGCGAATCTGCTCGCTGGATGCATAAGCAGCATCACTGCACAAACTCACCGACGGATCCCTAGAAATGCGGCGTTTTCAATCGCTCGCTGTGCCGCTGTGGTGAAATAATCTCTCGGACGTTTATCATCGTAAGTGAAGGACGAATGGATATGCCTGACAATGGAGTAACCGAACTGGACCTTCTGGTTGGGTCGATGTTTACCGCTCTGCCCGACGAGGACCGTGAGCGCTACGAAGCGGAGCGGGCATGGTTGATCGATGTGCAGCGTCTGCTGGCAGAAGAAGGTGTCGAGGTGGATCTGCTGGCCAACCCAGGCGCCGAGATCTGGGAAGGGGGCATCGAGCGCTATCACGATCTTTTTCTGCTGCGTCTCATCGCTGCATACCTGGAGCAGGGGCGGGATATTCAACCCCTGCTGGCGCCCGATTTCGAGTTCGATGAAGAACCAGACCCATTGCTGGCAGCCATCTGGGAGGACGAGCAATCAACACGTTTTCCGCACCTGATCAAGCATCAGGGCGAGGGCGGGTACTATTTGCCGGTCGATTTCCCCGAGCCGATCTGGATCGAGGAGGAACCGGAAGGTGATGAAGACGAGCCGATCGAAGAGACCGTCGTCAGTTTCGGCTCGTCACCGGCGCTTCAGCGCGAACTGACGGATCTGGAGGCGATGATCGATCAGGCTGGCGTCAAACCCGGGCACCCGGTTCGGCGTTGTCTGAGCGTCCTGCGCGAAGCTGCCGATGTCAGTGTCGCAAATGGCTTGCCGATCATTGTGTGGTAGCCTTACCCGGTATTCATCAGCCCTGCCGCCAGCCCGCTGATGCTGAGCAGGATGGCATCCTCGATGGCGGCATGCTGCGGTCCGTCGGGTGCGGCGCGCAACCGGCGCAACAGTTCGATCTGCAGGTAACTCATCGGATCGATATACGGGTTGCGACGCTGGATCGAGTGTTGCAGCACCGGGCTATTGTCGAGCAGGCGTTCGATCCGGGCGATCTGGCGGATCATCCGGTCGGTGCGTCCATACTCGTCGCGGATGGCGGCGAAAATGGACGCCGCCGCTTCTCGATCCGGCGCAAGTTCGGCGTAACGTGCAGCAATATGGAGGTCGGCTTTGCCCAGAATCATCTGGGCATTGTCGATCATGACCCGGAAAAAAGACCACCTGGCGTACATCTCCTGCAGCAGCGCGAGACGGTCGATGGCTGACCCCACGTGGTCGGTCGTTCCGTCGCCGGTCACGTTCCCGCTGTCGCCGCTCATGTCCAGATCGATGCCATCCCCTTTGTACACGAACGTTTCGAGTGCAAACCCCATACCGTACCAGCCCGGAAGGGTGTGGCGACTCTGCATCCAGCTGAATACCCACGGAATGGCGCGCAGGTCTTCGATGCGCCCGGTATTGCGGCGGCTTGCCGGGCGACTGCCAATGTTGAGGCGGCTGATTTCGGTGATCGGGGTAACGTTGTGGAAGTATGGAACGAAATCGTTCCGTTCATACACAAGCGCGCGATAGTGGCGCTGTGATAGGTCCGCCAGACGTTCGAGCGCCTGCATCCACTCTACTGGAGGATCGTCGCGCTGCACCAGACCAGCGCGCAGGACGGCATTCATCACCTGTTCGATATGGCGGTGCGCCAGCAGGGGCAATCCATATCGGTCGGCGATGACTTCACCTTGCTCGGTGATTTTGATCTGGTTGCCGATGCTGCCAGGCGGTTGCGCCAAGATGGCGTGGTTCGCCGGTCCGCCGCCGCGCCCGATGGCACCACCCCGCCCGTGGAACAGGCGCATGTGGATGCTGTACCGTCGCCCAAAATCACGCAATTTGCGCTGCGCCTGGTAGAGTGCCCAGTTGGCGGCGACATATCCTACGTCCTTGTTGCTGTCGGAGTAGCCGATCATCACTTCTTGCAGGTTGCCGCGCAGCGCTAGATGATTGCGGTAGACTGGCAGACGCAAACACGCTTCGAGCATCGTGTCGCACCGTGTGAGGTCGGCGCCAGTCTCGAAGAGTGGCGCAATGTTCAACCGGCTGAAACGGAAGGGGCGGAACAATCCTGCCTCTTTCGCCAGCAGGAGCGGCGCCAGCAGATCGCTCGCGCCGCGCGTCATGCTCACAATGTACGTCTCGATGGCTTCCGGGCTGAGACGGTTGAGGATCGCTGCGATGGTGCGGAATGTTTGAATGACTTCGACTGTGTCGGGTGAGTAGTCAAGATGAGCGGGAATAAGTGGGCGCGGGTTGCCGATCTCGCGCGACAGGAGATCGATCCGTTCAGTTTCGTTGAGCGCTGTGTAGTCGGCGCATACGCCTGCGGCTGCCAGCACCTCGGCAAGCGCAGCGGTATGCCGCTCACTATGCTGTCGAATGTCCAGAGTGGCTGTGTGCAGACCAAATACTTCGACCTGTCGGATGAGGTCGCGCAGTGCACCATCGGCGACCACTGCGGCGTTATTGGCGCGCAGACTCTGTTCCATAACTCGCAGATCGGCAAGCAGATCATCGCTTCTGACATACGCGCCGTTCGGCAGCGGATCTGATCGCCCCCAATCGAGTGACACGGTATTGGTATCGTGGAGAGTGCGCAGCAGTTTTTCGCGGATGTAGGTGCACTTCTGACGGTAGAGTTCGTAGGGATTGCGTTGCGCGAGCATATTGGCGACATCGGGGAAGAGAGCGGCATCGTTCGCCAGCGACGCACGCAGTTCATCACTCACAGGCGCCTGTCGCGTCGATTGACCGAGACGATGGCTGAGTTCTTCAATGGCGGTTATGTGGCGCTGTACCGCAGCAGCACGCAGCAGGCGAACCGTCTGAAGGGTGACAGCGTGAGTGACGTTCGGGTTGCCATCACGGTCGCCGCCCATCCACACTCCGTAGCGTAACAGTGGCGGCACGCGCCACTCGTGATTCGGGTACGCGATGCGCAGCGCATACTCCAGTTCGCGGTAGAGGCGCGGGATGAGATCAAACAGGACGCTTTCAAAGTAGAACAGGCCGTTCTTAACTTCGTCAATCACGGTCGGCTTGACGACTCGCACTTCATCGGTCTGCCACAATGAGACGATTTCTTCACGAATGCGCAGCGTGTTCTCTTCAAGTTCAAACCCCTGTAAACCGCCTGACCGTCGGTCGAGCAGGGTTGCCAGGCGACGGACCTTTTCCAGTGCGGTGCGGCGACGCGCCTCGGTCGGGTGAGCAGTGAACACCGGCTGAATGCGCGCGGTTTCGAGCCACTCCTGCACCGTAGTCGCGGTAACGCCGTGGGCGTGGATCTCCGCAATTGCGGCAGCAATCGACTCGGTGCGTGGCACTGTCGGGCTTGCTTGCTCGCGGTCGCGTAGAGTCCAGACGCGCTGCATCTGTTCGGCGAGGTTCACGAGGAGAAAGTAAGCGTTGAACGCCTTGATGACAGTTTGAATATCGGTAACGGACATCTGCGACGCGAGTGTGCGGAGAGATGTGTCGGCACAATCTGGTTTGTCGTTGCGCAGTTCTTTCCCCAGCGTCCGCAACTGTTCGACCAATCGAAACGCCTCTTCGCCTGCCTGGTTGCGAATGACTTCGCCGAGCAGGTTTCCCAGAAAACGGATCGTTGCTGAAAGACGCTCGTTTTCACGACGGGTTGGATGTGACATAGTCTATCCACTGAGCTATGCTGCGGGACGGTGATGGTGCCTGGAATTAAAGCGGCGGGGTCATGCTTGCAACTCATTATACTCTGTTTGCCGTATCAGTTCGCCTATCGACTCGATGACATAATCTGGTTGAATAGGCGAAGTGATCAACGCCCGGCGATCAGTTGCGCCGGTGAGGGTCAGCGCTGTCGCCATGCCGACGGCGCGTCCCATCGCAATATCGGTTTCGAGTCGGTCGCCGACCATAAGGCACTGTTCAGGCAACAGTTGCAGGACATCGGCGATGGTCTGCGCCATGATCGGCGATGGTTTGCCGACCACCACTTCGACCGGATGTGAGGTGCACGCTTCAATCGCAGCAATGATTGCTGCGGCATCCGGTTCGCCGCCGGTTGGCGTCGGACAGTAGCGGTCGGGATTCGTGGCGACGAAGCGTGCTCCAGCGCGAATAGCATCGAATGCGATCTGTAACTTGCGATAGGTGAAGGTGCGGTCGAACGACGCAATGACGAATTGAACGCCACCGGCATCTGTCGCCAGGTCGAAGCCGGCGGCAGCCAGTTCGTCGCAAAGCGGTTGCTCTCCAATAACGAAAATCCGGCTCCCCGGCGCTTCTGCGCGTAACCAGCGCACCATCACATACGATGAGTTGATCACCTCGTCCGGCGTCGTCGGAATGCCGAGCGCGGTCAATTTTGCCGCGTATTGGGCGCGCGTGCGGGTCGGATTGTTAGAGAGGAACAGAACCTTCGACCCGCCAGTGCGTAGACACGCGATGGTTTCGGCAACGCCGGGCAGGAGCGCGTCACCGAGATAAATCGTTCCATCGAGATCGAAGATGTATGCGCTATAGTGTGGGAGTGGCTTCTTGCGATGTTCCAACGTCTACCCTCAACCTTCCACCTTCAACCCCTTCTGCACTGCAACCGGCGTCAGGTACCAGAGGAAGACAGCAATGTTGATTGCCAGCGCAGCACCAAAGGCAGCGATGTAGGCTTCTACGGGATAGCGTCCTGCCTCATCCGGCGTGAATGCACCAATAATGACACCCATCCCCCACTGGATTGCTGTGGCGCCAGTGAAGCCGAACAGGTTGACAGCCGTCACAGCACGCCCGACCATGGACGGCGGAAACAGGATGCGTACTTCGGTGAGCATCAACAGGTTGAATGCGCCGGTGAACCCGAACATGAAGAACGCGATCGCAAGCGCTGGTGGCGGCAGTGGTATGGGTAACAGCAGAGGTGTTTGCGATACGAGAAAGAGCACCATGCCCCCCTGCACGGTGCGTCGCACGCCAAAGGTGTCAGCCAGCGCGCCGCAACTCGCGTACCCCGTTGCTACACCGGCGCTGATGAGCAACAGGAGGTTGCCAGTTTCGATCTGCGGCAGGCGCAACACATCGAAGAGGTAGGGTCCTGCCCATAGAGTCTGGACAGAAAGCATCGTCCCGAGCCAGACAAAGTTGAGCGGTGCAATGCGCCAGAACTGACTGTTTCGGAAAATCCGGCCGAATCCGCCATTGGCGGCATCAGACGTTACGCGCCAGGGAACACCCGGCGGTGCGTTCCGAGTGCCAAGGGCGATGCCTGCTGCGCTCAGCAGAACGACGCCAGCGCTACCAAGGAATACAGCCCGCCAGCCAAACTGCTGGTTCAGCCACGCGAGCGGCGTTGCCGCCACCAGTGCACCCAGCGCCCCAATGCCAACCATCAGGCTGGTGAATGTCGCCACCCGGTTTGGTGGAAACCAGACGCCAAACGCCTTGACAGCGCCCATCAGGTTGCCTGCCATGCCGATACCGATTAGGGTGCGCCCAACTGCTACCTGTGGCAGCGCCGTTGCAGTGGCGAATAACAGGCATCCGACGACTGTCATCAGCATCAGGGATGGCACCGCAATACGCGGACCGATGCGATCCAGAGCGACCCCAAGGGGCAGCTGAACCGCAGCGAATCCGGCGTAGAACAGACTGGTCATCATTCCCAGGTCAGCGGCGCTCAGTCCTAGGTCGCGCATGAGATCGTTAGCAATCACCGCATTGGCAGCGCGGAAGAAGTTTGAAAGGAAGTAGCCGATGCCGAAGAGGATAAAGACCGCAAGTGCGCGATTCATGGCATCTTGTTCTCATGGCGAATGGCGGTATCGAGGTCGTTGATCAGTTGCGCCAGGCGTTCCGGTCCGATACCACGCGCTGCCGCCGCCTGGTGCAGCGGTTCCCAGAATGGAACCTCGACCGTTTCCCACGGGATGCCGTATGCGTCAAGAATTGCGCGGGTTGCGGGCCATGCTGCGGCGATAGCGGCGACCGGCGTGGTCGCTGTGATAGGAAGATGCGGCAGAGGCGAGGTTTTCTGGTGTGGTACGGGGTTTTCTGGTGATCCTCCGACAGGCGGCGTCAATCCCAGCAGGCGGGCAGCGTTGCGTCCAAGAATGTCATCGCGAACGTCTGGGACGATGTCCAGTGCAATGATTTCGTTGAGAAAAGCAGACATATCAGGTTCACGCGACCGGCGCGGATAGAGCGGCAGCGGATAATCACTGCCAAACAGGATTTTATGAGGCGACAGGCATCGCAGCGCCACCGCTATAACATCGTCAGTTGGGTAGAGAAGCGGCGATGCCGCTGTATCGTACCAGACATTGCGCAGTGCGCGGCGCACCGACGGTATCAGTTCGTAGAAGAACAACCCGCCGCCCCAGTGCGCCAGGATAAGTTTGAGTTCCGGATAGCGCACTGCCAGGTCGTAATACTGCACCAGTGGCGTAACAGCTTTACCAGGGTAGTAGCGTCCGACTGGTTCGTTCACGTGGAGCAGGATCGGCAGGTTGAGGTCGATACAGCATTCCGCCAGGCGCAGGAATGCTGGTGAGTCGAGCCGAAACCCCTGCGCGTATGGGTTGAGTTCACCAATGCCGACTGCGCCTGCCGCAGCGCAGCGTCGCACTTCATCAAGCGCGCGTTCATCAGCAGGCTGCACAGTTGCAAAGACCAGAAACCGCTCAGGGTATCGATGTTGCAGCGCCAGCGCGCGGTCGTTGGCAGCAACGCACGACTCATGCTGACGGTAGTATTCACCCTGAATCACAGCACGATCGATGCCAGCGCGATCCATATCGACGAGCATACGATCGGCGTCAGGGGCAATAGGATGTCCCGTTGTCGGGTTGGGCGCTAGCAATAGCGCCCAGTAGGGTTCACGCCCTGCGTGCGTTGCCAGGTACGCGATCAATTCAGGCGGTTGAAAGTGGATGTGGACGTCGATGCGCACGGCTACCTTAATGCAGCAAGCAACTTCTCGACTTCCGCAAGGTCTTCGGTGCGCCCCTGTGTGCGGTACAACTCGGCTGCACGCTGATAATCTGCACGCGCTTCGGCGACATTGCGCAGCGCTTGGTGCGCCCTGCCCCGTTCTCGATACGCATCGGCGTTGTCGGGGTCACGCGCAATGACAACATCGAGATCGGCGATGGCGGTGCGATAATCTCTGAGGGCAACCGCCGCTCTGGCGCGGCAAAGGTAGGCGTCGATCTCGGTGGCGTCGAGTTCGATGGCGCGCGAACAATCGCTGAGCGCGCCGCGTGCATCGCGCTGTTCCAACCGCAGCAGCCCACGACCGACGAACGCCCGGCGATACTCCGGTGCAATAGTCAGCGCGCGGTCGAAATCGGCGCGCGCGCGGTCGAGTTTGCCAATTGCCTGGAACAGCAGCGCCCGGTGGTAGTAGGTAAAACTGACATCCGGGTTCAGTTGCAGCGACTGATCGAAATCTGCCAGCGCCTCGTCGTACTGTCGATTGTCACGATATGCAACGCCACGTCGCATCAGAATGACATCATTGTTGGGGTCACGCTCCAGCGCCTCGGTAAAGTCGCGAATAGCCGCATCGTACTGGTTCAGACGGTAGAACGCGCGGGCGCGTTGATGGTATGCTTCGACATTGTCTGGATCGAGAGCAAGCGCTTTGGTGAAGTCATCGATGGCGCTCTGAAAGAGCGACAGGTTGAAGTTGGCCTGAGCGCGTCCGAAGTATGCCTCGAAGGAGGACGGATCGGCACGAATCGCCTCGGTGTAGCGTTCGACCGCCTGCCCAAGGCTGCCGATTGCGGCGAGTTCGCTGGCTTCGCGGATCAGTTCGCGGACGTCTGCTGGCGTCGGCGTTGGAAGGGGCGTTGCTGTTGGGATACTCGTCGGGGTGGAAACCGGCGTCGGTGGAGGCGGTTCGGGTTCCGCAGTCGGTACGGATGCTTCTTCAGGTGATCGCAACGGCGTGAGCAGTTCAGGATACAGATACACACTGCCGACGATTAGGAGCGCAACCACTGCCAGCACACCCAAAAGGGCGACGACAAGTGTACGCGAGCGTCTCTTTGGCTGAACGGTCGTTGTGTCTGTCGGCGTTGCGCTGGATTCAATCTTGCCGGGTACGCCGGGACGACGCAGCAGCGAGCTGCGTTTCGCGCCTGAACCGGGACGCAGCGATGCCAGCGGATCGACGGGTGACGCCGCAGGGGGCGACTCTGTCAGGCGTTGCCGTGGTTCTGCTGGCTTTGGCGTTGCAGGGGGAGCGCTGCCGGGAAGGGGGAGCGTGCTGGCAGCGTGTCTGGCGCTTTCTGCCAACTCTAGCGTTCCGGTTGCGGCGCTGCCGGTTGCCTGAGCAGATGGTCGCGGCGCGGGGAGAGGCGACGAAGCAACGGACGCAGCTGGCGAGGGCGCGCCGGTTGGTCGGTCGCGTTTCGCGGTGACATCTGGCGCGAGCGGGTCGAAGACGGGTTGTGAGCGCGGAGGCGTGACCGGTTTCGGTGCACTTGCAGACGGCGCTGCCGGTGGAGCGGCGGACATAAGGCTCGCCAATCCGCGTTTTGCTATTTCGTTCTGCGGATTGATGGCAAGCACGCGCTCCAGGCAATAGCGGCGCTGGGCGGCATCCGGCAGTGCACCGGAAAGCCATAACCATCCACGTTCGTTCTGTGGGTCGAGTTGCACTGCCTGGCTAAGCAACTGGCGGGCACGCATCTGGTCGCCAGCACGGATCGCCGCAATTCCTTCGTCGATCAACTGCGCAGCGCGTTGGCGGGGGTTTGCAGGTTCACTCATGGTCGTTCGGACAACAGTGGGCATGCTTCAGCCCAGGATCGGATCGCAGTATAGCACGATCCCGGCAATGAAACAATAGGACAGGGGGTTGTACAACTTGGCGCGCGGGAAACAAGTGGACATAAGCGTTATCAATGCGGGGTCTCATGTTACGTCTGGTAGAACACAATGCACTATCTACGTGCTCATTCGCCATCTGCGCTGGTTGCCCAGAGCGAGAGCGTCCCGCTCTCCTCAACAGGAGCAAGTTTTTGGGGAAGCTCCTGCGTGTCATCTTCTGTTTCGGGCATCAGGACGCCCACACTCCCCCTCTCCCCTCGCGGGAGAAGGAGGCGGAGTGATAAGGGGCAAAAAGTGCACGGAAATGCAGAAAACTGCCCATTTTTCCCTAAGAAATCTACCTTCGAGAGGTCCTGCTCCCACGGGGCGGTCAAGGGCGCGATGCCCTCGCTTCCGTAATGGGTCGCATCTGAATGCGGGCGAGACGCCTGCGCACCCAGGCAGTGCAGGAATGCGCCCCAGTTCCAGCTTGCCACGAACGGTGTCCTTGCTCTCGTGATGGGTTGCATCACTGCATGCAGGTGAGACGCCTGTGCGTCCGGACAGTGCGGGAACGCGCACTGTTCCGGGATGCCAAAGAACATTCCAGAACAACCATAGAATGGTTCAGGCGAAGCATTATTTGCTTGGCTCGCGTGTGCTGTGATATTCTCCCTGGAGATACAGCCTGTTCCGCAGAGGGGATGCGACGCTTGTGTTCTTAGGGGAGGTGCGAGATCGTGTCATCCGGCACGCTACACGCGACAGCGTACCGGATGTCCCGTGACGCTATAACGAACATTTCGGGCATTCTTCGTCAGCGTATGGTCCGTGATCGGGGCAATCGCCACCCGGTGCATCGTCTGGCAGGTCGTCGTAATCCATGGCGCTGAGTCCTCCCTTTGACAATCACATTTGGGAGTACCATACGCGCCGGGGAGGATTACGACCAAGATAAGGACATGACAGGAAGATTAATGCAAGCTAACCAGAAGATGTCACACTTCTCCCCAACATACGTCGCATAAGCGCTCGCTCTTCCGGTCCAAACGCCCCAAGCGCCCAGAGCGCCGCGAGGTAGACCGGTATCCCGACCGCGATCGCCGCACCTGGCGAAAAGGGGAGTGCCACCCACATCGACGCTCCCATCACGCATGAGGCGACTGCCGGGCGCCAGGCAAGGCGCAGTAGTGGCAGTGCAACACCTTCGCGTCGCAATGTGCGCAAAAACGGCAACAATAGGACTGCCTCGGTTGCCACTGTGACCGTCGCAGTGGCCAGGTAGCCATACATGGGGATGAGCGCCAGATTCATGCCCAGATTGAACAAAGCACCGATGGCGAATGCAACCGTGATCGATTGCTGGCGTCGGAGGGCGACCAGGACGTACTGGGTCACGCCGTTGGCATACGAAAGCGGCAGGTACCAGATGAGGATCGCCAGCGCCAGCGCTGCCCCCGGCAGAAACGCCTGCCCGCCGATAATGGCGATAATCGTTGGCGCCAGCAGCGTTCCGCCGACTGCGCCGGGCCAGGCGAGGAGTTGCAGGAAACTGAGCGCGCGGTGATACATCCGTTCGAGTGCAGTGCGATCCATGACCGCATACTGCGCTAGCAGCGGAAACAGCGCGGCCACAAAGTACGGCGGAATGATCTGGGTCATGTTGATGACTTTGTAGGCTGCATCGTACAAACCGAGCGCTTCGGCGCCAGCCTGTGCCCGGAGTAGCACGACATCGAAACGAAAAAAAACCGCCAGCAGCAGGCTGTTCAACAGTAGTGGAAACCCCTCGCGCAGCAGTTCGCGTCCGGTGGGCCAGTCCCACACCAGCGACGTGCGAAACAGCATGCGCCGTTGCAGGGCAAAGAACACCGCAGCATTTAGCGTCGTCGTTCCCAGTGCCACCGCTGCCAGTGCCACCACCCGCGCGGGGATGTCGGGCACGATGAGCAGCGCTCCAACACCGACGAGCGTCTTCACTATATTCGTCAACAGCAGAACCAGCGCCGTTACTTCCATCCGCTGATATGCCTGAAATGACGCCGAACACGCTGCGGCGAGCGCTGCCGGGTAGAGGTGGATCATCAGCAGCGCCAGTGCGAGCATTTCAGCATTGCTCAACGGGCGTTCGATCAGCGAGTATCCGATCACCAGGATTGCAGCGACAGGCATCAGCAGCGTGGCGATGCCAAAGCGGAGGAGGAGCGTGATACTGAACAGGCGTGGCGCGCGTGCGAGATCGGGCGCTGCCTCGCGCACCGCCAGGTCGTTCAACCCCCAGTTGGTGATGGTCAAAAAGTAAAGACCGGCTATCAGGGCGACGAACGCATACGCGCCATTCCCTTCCGGTCCCAGAAAGCGGAGCGCAATAACCGCAAAGCCAAAGTCGACGACCTTGTTGATCAGATTTGCGGCGATTGGCAGCAGGCTGTTTTTCGCAACCGTGCGCGCGGGGTCGGTGTGATCATCCCGGTAGAATCGATGCCATAGCCAGGCTGCGATTAGCAGCAGAGGGATCAGGGCAGCGACGACGATCAAAAAAATCCGGGCATTTACGCTCAGCATGCGGCATATAATACCACACCTGTGCGCCCGCTCCCGATGGCATCATCGCCGCACAACGGCAACGGCCAGAAAGGTTGCGCCAGCAGCGGCATCCTCGGTATGGGCGATTGCGAGGAGCTGGTCACCATTGCGCCACCCGGCGTAACTGATCGTATCTCCTTCGACAAGCAGGCGGGTGTCGGCGCGCCATCCGTTAGGTTCGAGGCGTCCAGCATAGAACTGTTTGACCTGCTCCCAGGCAATGTTGCCTGGTGCCCGAAAGAGCCGGATTGCAGAAGCGTTACGCTCGCCAACGATTTCATTTGTGAAGCCGCTCATCATCGCATCTGCGAGCGGCGACTCACCACGCACGGCAGGTGTGGCGTCAGGATAGATAGGCGGTTCCGCCAATGGCGCGCTGCCGCATGCAGCCAAAAAAAGCGCCAAGAACATGAGAAGTAATCGAGCGTTCATGATCGATCTCGGAATGCATGTATGGTATGGTTATTTCCTGTGGAGATGATACGCAAGCAGACAGGGGGAAGGATGTTGGTATTGGGCGATTGTAATAGGAGCGGGGTGCGGGCGCAGCGATGGGTGCAGCGGGCGCAGCAACGCTGTACCCATACAGGCTCTCAAGGTAGAGTTACTGGTGGAGATCAGCAATTCTCTGCGTTCCCGTGCGTTTTTGCCCTTCATCCTCCCCGCCCCCTTCTTCCACAAGGGAAGAAGGGGGAGTTTAGGCGTCCTGAAACTCAAAACCAGAAAAGGAATGCAGAATCTTCACAAAAGCCTACTCTTGTAAGCCTATACGGAGCGGCAGGAGCAAGGCACGGACTTGGCGACGGGCATTCTCTGACAGGGGTGCTTCTCAGGTTAACTCGACAGGTTCGAGAGCCGCCTGTTCCCGCCCATAATCGATGATGACAGTGGCGAAACGGGAGAGGAGTTGCATCCCGATCGTTGCGCGCGAGCGCCGCCCCAGGTCGCCAGCCCATGTTAGAGGCGCATCAATATCAACGTCCTTTAGTGTAAACGGACCCAATCGCACCTGATCGAAACGACGACGCACAACCTCTCCACCGCCGCCAAATCCTTCTCCATGCACAATCCGCACATCAGTCCCATCCCGGTGCAACCCCAGACGCATCGCCAGGTCTGGTCCAACGGTAATAGCGGTATTCGAGCCAGTGTCGATTGCTGCATTGGGAAGCGTCACACCGTCAATAACTAGATCACCAATTGCCGGGAAGTGTTCGAAGAATGAGACAGGAATGATGGCGCCTGAGTCGCCAACAGGTGGAAATCCCAGGTCGGGATGCGCCAGCGTTAGCGTGCGCGACCGGAAATCTATCCGCAGGGTCAGGTGACGGAGCACGCTATAGCCAATCACCACGTCGACCTCAAAGGGGAGACTGCTGAGGTCGAGAGCCGGGGCGTAGAGATCGCGGATGGTCAGCGCCTGATTGCCAGGGGCGTCCGGATTGCCCAGGCGCAACCAGGGGAAGATAGTCTCGGTAAAAGCGACGGTATCGCTGGCAGCGCCATGCCCGACACCGCTGCCACCGGTGCGCAGCGCCAGACGACGCGCGAGCCGGGCATCAACGGCTGATGGGTCGGTGCCAGTGTCGATCAGGACGCGCAACGGGTGACCGCCGGGACCGGATGCGCGACAGCACAGAACGCCAAATGGCTCACATAGCGCAATTGTGGTAATTCCTTGCGCCGGAAATTCGATCTGGGTGCGATCCTCGACCATACCCGCAGTTCAGAAGAACAGATCGGCTCACCCGCGCGACGGATGAGCCGACAAAACCCTTTTGGACTCGGACATGCAGGCGATGCTCAAGCGATAGACTTCTGAAAGCATGCGCGATGGTGATACGTCTTGTTTCGCCGCCGCCCATCCATCACAACCACCATCTCGCGGTCGTTCATAATGCGCTCCCCGCAGTTTACGCAGTTGTGATTGGTGGGCTTGCCGCTCTTATCGCGCGCAGTAACATCGGTCTTCGATTTCTTCTCTGCCATGATCTGGTCTCTCCGTTACCTGATGCCAGGTTGTGGGTTGTTTCTGTTCCTGCACGTATTATAGCATACCTTGCATTGGTGCGCGCCGTTTCACGTATTGAACAGGCGTCGGCGACCTGCCGCTCGTCATCTTGACGGGGTCTTTGCACGGGTTACATCCATTACTTGCACAGAATCGTAGATCATGGTACGTTGCAGATACACACCCTTGCAACCCTACTACGTGCAACGCTCGTCGTATTCGTGGCGATGGCGGCAGTCCGCCGCATGGAGGCGCACAATGAGCATGGTTCGACCCGGTGATCTGACGTGGAACAAGACGAAAGAAGCAGCGACCAGAGGCGGTCCGGTCGTGACTGTCGAGCGTAGCCGACGCATTGCGGCGAGCGCGAGTCGCGTTTTTGCGACGCTGTCCGATCCGCAGACACTGGCGGGGTTGTTGCCGCGCGTGAAGAAAGTTGAGGTGTTGCAGCGCGGCGCATCTAGTGCGCGCGTCGCCACCCATATGGCGATGGGTCCGTTCGCTACCATTCGCTCCGAGGGGGATGTGTTCTGGCAGCAAGACCAGGAAGTGGTCTTTACGTCACGCCATCCGGTCAGTGTCGAGTCGCGCTGGTTGTTTGTGCCGGATGGGAGGGGAACCGATCTGCGGGTGACGTTGACCATCGATCTTGCGCCGATGCTCGGACCGTTTGCAGCAATGGTTCCGTCAGATCAGGTCACAGCGATGATCGGACCGGACCTCGACCAGGCTTTGACTGCGATTGCCCGACGGATTGAGGGAATGCGGTAAGTGTTCGCATTTCTCCTGGGAGCGAGAGTATCTTGCCCTCGTAGACGCGACGAAAGCGTTTCGCCCTCGCTCCCAGGCGCGTGTGTTACCCCAGGTGTGAACAGTTACGGAATGCGGTGATATTGTGGTATGATAGATGGCGTTTCGATCCTGCCATCTGTCATTATGTTTGATATTCCTCGTATTGCTGCCGGATTGGTGTTGAGCGCCTTCATTGGGGCTGTGGCGTATCGACGCCATTCGCTTGATCGGAGTGGATGGCTGGGCGCCATCATCACTGGGACAGCAACCTTCGGTTTTGGTGGTTGGACGTGGGGAAGCGTACTGATCGTCTTTTTTGTAACGTCCAGTGCGCTTTCTCATTTTCGCCAGGCGCAGAAACAGCGTATTGCCGGTGAGAAGTTCGAGAAGGGCGGACGACGCGATCTCTGGCAGGCGCTTGCCAATGGTGGCGCAGGTGCGGCGCTCGCGCTGGCGTATGTGCTGACTGGCGAGCCGATAGTACTGCTCGCAGCGTATGTCGGTGTGATGGCAACGGTCACTGCCGATACCTGGGCTACCGAAATCGGGGTTCTCAGTCCGCATCCGCCACGCCTGATCACGTCCGGCAGGATTGTCGCGCCGGGCACTTCGGGCGGGGTCACGCTGTATGGAACTGGCGCATCGGCTGGAGGCGCACTCCTAATCGGCGCTGCAACCCTGCTGTTCATGGCTGCTGAACGCGGGGTCTGGCTGGTTGCACTGCTGCCAGCCGCACTTGTCGGCGGGGTTGTCGGAAGCCTGGTCGATAGTCTTCTTGGGGCGACGGTGCAGGCGATGTACCTGTCGCCGACCGGCGAAACCGAAAAGCGCGCCTCCCGCGATGGGGTGCGCTATCCGCTGCTGCGCGGCTGGCGCTGGATGAACAACGATATGGTCAACTTCCTGAGTTCGCTGGCAGGCGGCGCCGCTGCATTCGGCGTGTATGCCCTGACGAGTGGCGGGTAAGCACTATACTGCCGGAACCTGCTGCGTCAGACAGTGCCAGGCACCCAATCCCCAGACGATGTCGGTGCAATCGATACCCACGATGTCACGGGTCGGAAACAGTTCCGCCAGAATTGCCGCTGCGCGTTCGTCGTTCAGATGGTTGAAGGTGGGCATCAGCACGACGCGATTGGCAATGTAGAAATTGGCGTAGGACGCTGGCAGACGCCGTCCTTCATACACAATCACCGGTGGCATCGGCAGTTCGACGATCCGCAGCGCGCCGCCGCGCAGATCGGTCATCCGCTTCAGACGACGCAGGTTCTCCTGGAGTGCGTCGTAGTTTTCGTCGGTGGGATCGCTTTCAACAACGGTTACAACGGTATCGGGAGCGACGAAGCGCGCCAGATCGTCGATGTGCCCGTCGGTATCGTCACCCACAATGCCATCGCCAAGCCAGAGGATGTTTGAGACACCGAGGTAATCGCACAAGCGCTGCTCGATCTGTTCACGGGTCAGATGCGGGTTGCGGTTGGGGTTGAGCAGGCATGCTTCGGTGGTGAGCAGCAACCCTTCACCGTTGACATCAATCGAGCCGCCCTCCAGCACCATGCCGCCGTCGAAACAGGGCACGCTCAGCGCCTCCGCCATACGCCGCGGTATCTGATTATCCAGGTCATACGGCGGATATTTGCCGCCCCACGCGTTGTACTCCCAGTTGATCGCAGCTAGGGGATCATCGCCCGCGCGCACGACGAAGATCGCGCCGTGATCGCGGCACCACGCGTCATTGGTTGGAAAATGGTGGAAGCGAATGTCGCCCTGTGCCCCAGCTGCGTGCAGCAACCGACGCGCCTGATCTTCCATCGCTTCATCGTTGACATTGATATGCACAGTTTCAGAGCATGCCAGCGCTGCAACCATGCGGGCATAGATTGGCAGGACAACATGCAGTTTGCCGGGCCATGACTCCTCGTTGTGGGGCCAGGAGAGCCAGGTAGCCTGGTGGGGCGCCCATTCTGCGGGCATCCGGTATCCGAGTTGCGTCGGCGTTGGTTGGGACGTTGTCATACCGCTGCTTCACTCCTCATCAATGTAGCGTCTGGTGATCTCGCCATACGCATCGATCCGCCGGTCGCGCAGGAAGGGCCAGTGGGTGCGCTGCTCGTCAATGCGCGCCAGATCGATCGGGACAACTAGAATGTCCGGCTGATCAACGGCAGCCTTTGCCAGGATTGTTCCACCCGGATCGGAAACGAAACTCTGCCCCCAAAACTCGATGCCGCCGTCGGGATCACCTTCGTGACCGGTGCGGTTGACGCTGACGACGTAGCACCCATTTGCGATACCGTGCGAACGCTGGATGATCTCCCAACTCGCGTGCTGCGCCGCGCCATATGCTTCTTTTTCTTTAGGATGCCAGCCGATGGCCGTCGGGTAGAAGAGAATGTCGGCGCCGCGCAGTGCGGTGAGACGCGCCGCTTCGGGGTACCACTGATCCCAGCAGATAAGCACACCGACCCGCGCATAGCGCGTGGCGAACACTTTGAACCCCAGATCGCCGGGTGTGAAATAGAACTTCTCGTAGTAGAGCGGATCGTCGGGAATGTGCATCTTGCGGTACTTGCCTAGATAGCGCCCATCGGCGTCGAGTACGGCAGCGGTGTTGTGGTACAACCCTTCGGCGCGCTTCTCAAACAGACTGGCAATGATCACAACGCCGAGTTCGCGCGCCAGTGCGCCCAAAGCCTCGGTTGAAGGACCGGGGATCGGTTCCGCCAGTGCGAAATGCCGGTGATCCTCGCTCTGGCAGAAGTAGAGTGACCGAAACAGTTCGGGCAGGCAGACGATCTGCGCGCCGCGTTTTGCCGCTTCACGGATACCCTCGACGGCAACAGCGAAGTTCCGTTGCGGGTTGTCGGTCATTCGCATTTGTACGAGACCGAGAGAAACAATACGTGACATTGAATGCTCACTTTCGTGGAATGATGTTCAGGGCAACAGGTCGCGCACAGGGAGACGGGCAACCTCCACGCCATCGAGCACAACCGGGATCATGCCGTCTTCAGCAACATCCTGACGCTGCGCATAATCGGCTTCCCCTTCAGCCGTGAAAGGCCGCGTGTACCATTCGATCATACGCTCAGCAAGGTTGATGATCCAGTAGACCGGAATCATTGCGCGGGCATACATCCGTTTCTTCAGCGTTCGGTCACGCTGAAGCGTCGCATCAGCCACCTCCACAACCAGCGCAACATCCTGCGCCTGCAGGTGACGCAGGACATCCGGTTCTGGCTCGCTGTCGGCAGTGGTGAACGGTTCCTGCGCGTCGACATACCACTGCGCTGGCACAACCCGCGCAAGCGCGTCGCGTGTCAGATAGGTTGTAAGACTGCGCGGTGGATTCTTGGGCATTTTTGTCACCAGCAACCCTTCGAGAAACTCGACAGGATCATCGTCGGTGAGAATGCCGGTCTGGATCATCCGGTGGTACTGCTCAAGGCTCAAGCGCCAGACCGGTGTGTCTGGAATGGTCATCGCCAGCGCGAGACGCTGATCGGTAGTGATTGCCATAACCTACCTCGTTTGTCTGGAGCGAAGCCACTCAGCGCGCAGTGTCGCAATATCCTGACGCCACGCCGCCACTAGCGGGTCGGTTGCCGGGTTGCCGCCTTCGCGCGCGACATGCCATTTGCGAAATGCCAGTTCGTTCTGCGCCAGCGCAAGACGCCAGGGTATGCCACGGCTGCCGAGCGCGCCAAACATGCGGTCGTTCACAATTGCGGCATACTCCTCAGGGGTAATGCTGATCCCGACTTCATCCGCTAGATAGGTGCGGATCACATCACGTTCCCAGCGCGAACTAAGCGCCAGCAGCACTAGCAGGGCAATATACAGCACACCCTGCACCACGATATTCATTGCCGCCGCTGCTCCCCACAGCGCAACCGGCGGGATGCTCTCCAGTCCGCGTTCGACATCATACCCCATAAGTACCACGAAAATACCAAGCAGGAACACCCCGACCGAATTGTTGAGCGCGTGCCCGAAGGTTGCCGCCAGGTACCCGGCAACCGGTGCACCAAGCCGGGCGCACCCCTCGCGCGACTGACGCGCGAAGCCAACGCCAGCGCCGCAGATTGCGCTCCAGAGCATATGCCCGTTGAATCCCAGAAAGACGAAACGCCCGGCAAACTGCTGAGCGAAAGGAGCAACGCCAGTTTCAGCGTACCCCTGCATCACGTAGAGCGCGTACTCAGCAATGTTGAAGCCGATACCGACCAATGCCCCGTAGATGATTCCATCGCGCACATTATCGAACTCGGCGCGCAGAAACCAGAAGAGCACCAGAACGGCAAGCCCTTTGAAAGCCTCCTCGACCGGCGGCGCAATCAGCGCAGCAGCGAGCAATTGCCCAATGAGTTCGCTATCGACGCTGCCGACGATCTCCAGGCCGACAGCGATGAATCCGAAGCCAAGTGCGTTGAAAATGGCGGAAAGACCAGTGCTAATCACTGCACCCCATACCACGGTGCCGATCGCCAGCCAGAGCGACTCGCGCTCGCGCCGATCCAGCCAGCGCAGCAACGCCAGTAGTGGCAGTGATGCGACCGTACCGATCAATGCGGCAGTCAGGAAAACGCCAATACGTGCAGCTGGCTCCAGGACCCAGAGCGCCAGGTGCCCCAGAAACGCAAAGCCAAGGAGCAGCAGCATACCGCCGACGAACAGACATCCGCCGAAGGGTCGCGCAATTGGCGACCCAACCATGGCACGCGCGACCAGTTTTGCCGAAGCGGGCATAGCAACCTCAATTACATATCCCACGTAGCATCACCGAAGAAATCAGCCGGCGCGCGCGCCAGAAAGCGTTCAATCGCTGCGCGGCGGTCTCCCAGGCGGAAGGAAGGACCATGGCCAGGGTAACAGATCGTGGCGTCACTCCAGGTCAGCACAACGGTACGCAGCGTCGTCAGGGTGGTGCGAAAATCCTCCACCGACCAGGTGCGCCCTGGTCCCTCATCAAACAGCGTATCGCCCACAATTGCAATTGGTGCACTGTCGACTAGGTAGGAGATCATGTCTGCGGTATGACCTGGCGTATGCCAGGCGCTGATCGTCGATGCGCCCACTGTGATAACTTCTCTATGCGCTAGTGTGCGATCAACTGGCAGCACAACGCTGCCAGCGTGTGATCCGGCATGGGCGAACACCGGGACACCGAGCCGGTTACGCATGTCATCCAGCGCACCAATATGATCTGGATGGGTGTGGGTCAGGAGAAGGGCGACTGGTGTTGTGCCGTCGAGCATTGCTATCAGTTCGTCTGGCTCTGCTCCTGGATCGATCAGGACACTGTGTCTGGTCAATGGACAGACCAGCGCATAACTGTTCATGGGCCAGGGACCAACGGATCGCATGCGTAGTTCCATGAGTGCTCATTCGCTCCACAGTGATTGAGCCTCGCGCTCTCGCCAGCGTTGATGCGCTTCGTGCACCAGCATACTGTCATCTATGCGCTCATGTTTGCATCTTAGCGTACTGTGATGAGGGATGTCAAACTTTAGTATTCGCGTTCAGGATTGCTTTGCTAGATGCATTGATAGCAGCGGTCGGAATGCAGCGAGTGGTCGCTGGCAAGTGGGGCGTCGCGCCTGCAACCGATGTTCAGCACAGGCGCGCATCAAATGTGCTCGCTGTTTGCTAGTGATCGGGAGCGCAGGCGTCTTACTCGCAGTCAATGGGCAGTGGTGTGGCGTTCCCCATCATTGCGATGCAGCGCTGCGCTCCTGCACCGTGCCTGAACCATCTTTGCCAGAAACGCTCACTTCCGCTGCTGGCAGGAACAGGTGCACCTCGTGCCGCAACCCGTCGTCGCGCAGTGGGATGATCAGTTCATCCGCAGGAACGCCATCGATCGTCAGCGCGTACCCGTTGCTGCCGCGCTCGACAATGATATGGTACTCACTCGAACCGCAGCGGTACCACGCCTCGTAACCTGGCCAGTCGGGCGGCAGGCAGGGCGTCAGAGTCAAGTGATCACCATGGCGCTGGATACCCAGGATACGCTCGATGCCAAGCCGGTAGAACCATGCTGCCGAGCCAGTGTACCACGTCCATCCGCCACGCCCCAGGTGCTGCGGCGCGCTATAGATGTCTGCCGCAATGACGTACGGCTCGACGGCGTAGACGCGACCACAGGATTGTGCGTGGTGCACTGGATTGAGCATCCGCAGCATTTCACCTGCGCGTGCGTGTTCACCCAGTATTGTCCACGCCCAGGCGACCCAGATCGCAGCGTGAGTATATTGCCCGCCATTTTCACGGACGCCAGGCACGTATCCCTTGATATAGCCGGGGTTGCGCGGTGTCTGATCGAACGGTGGCGTGAAGAGCTTAACAATGCCGGTTTCGCGGTCAACCAGATAGCGGTCGACTGCCTCCATTGCCTGCCGCGCCCGTGTCGGGTCAGCAGTGCCAGCAATGACTGCCCATGACTGGCTGAGGGAATCGATGCGGCACTCATCGTCACGCGCTGAGCCAAGCGGCGTGCCATCGTCGTAAAAGGCGCGCAGGTACCAGTCGCCATCCCAGGCATGACGATCAATCGCCTCACTTAGGCGACGCGCTTCGGCGCGATAGCGTGCAGCGCGCTCGATGTCGCGCCGCTGCTCGGCAATCGGAGCGAAGCGGTTCAAGATTACAATCAAAAACCAAGCGACCCACACACTCTCGCCGCGTCCGCCGTGTCCTACCAGGTTCATGCCGTCATTCCAGTCCCCCGATCCCATCAGTGGCAGTCCATGCGCGCCCATGCGCCTCAGCGCACGATCAATCGCGCGAATGCAGTGGTCGTAGATACTGCCCGACTCGTTCGCCTGCTCAGGAAGGTCGTAGTATTCGGCTTCGTCCTCCGCGAGCGGTCGCCCTTTGATGTACGGCGCAACCACATCGAGCAATGCCCAGTCGCCAGTCGTTTCGACATAGTGACACACAACGAAGGGCAGCCACAGGTAGTCATCGGAGAATGCAGTGCGGATGCCACGACCGAGCGGAGGGTGCCACCAGTGTTGCACATCGCCTTCGACAAACTGGCGCGCCGCGGCGCGCAGGATATGGTCACGTGCAATCGATGGCTCGATCATGGTCAGCGCCATCACATCCTGCAACTGGTCGCGAAAGCCATAGGCGCCGCCCGACTGATAGAATGCTGATCGCCCCCAGATACGGCAGGAGAGGGTCTGGTAGAGCAGCCATCCGTTGAGCAACACATCAAGTGCCGGGTCGGGGGTGCGCACCCGCAGCAGGCTGACCAGATTGCGCCAGCGTGCGATGGTTTCTTCGATAGCGCCAGTCGCAGCAGCGGGATTACGGTAGCGGTCAATCAGGGTGAGTGCCTCAGCCTCATCTGCTCCCTGACCCAGCAGGAAGAACAGGTCGCGTGTTTCACCAGAGTTAAGGGTAAATGTCGCCATAACGACGCCACACGGGTCAAGACCTGCGCCGATCCGATTGTCGAAGGCGCCATCGTGAGCGCCCACCAGCGCGATTGGACGCGCCAGATCGCTATTGCGCCCAATGAATGCTGTGCGATCACCACAGAATGCGACCTCTGACTCGCTGCATGCTAGAAATGCAACCCGACCAGCAAAATCGTGGCTATAGACGTTGCGTGCCAGGAGTGCACTCCGCTCCGGAGCGGTCGATGTAACGATGAAGAGCGCCGTCTGCTCACGCAGGACACCAGACGCCCAATCCACATACATGGTCGCGCTCAGACGACGCTCGTAAGCAGAGCGATTGCGCAGGCGCAGGCGAATGATCTTCACCGGATCATCGGGCGCAATACTGAGCGTAGTTTCGCTCTCGATGCCATTGGACTGCTGCAGGAAGCGGGAGTACCCCATCCCATGGTAGACGCGAACGCGCCCGCTTGCGCACGGACGCGGCAGCGGCGACCAAAGCGCACCGCCCGCTTCGTCGCGCAGGTAGATTGCCTCGCCGGGCGGATCACTGACCGGATCGTTCGACCAGGGAGTCAGACGGTTTTCGCGGCTGTTTTCTGCCCAGGTGTAGCCGCAGCCACTCTCTGAGACGATGAAACCAGCGCGTGGATTGGCAACAACATTGACCCACGGCAATGGCGTGGGGTTGCCGGGTACAACCTCGATAACGAACTCACGTCCATCAACAGTAAACCCGCCGTACTCTGTGGTTAATATCAAATCTTCTGCTGGTAGCGGAGCATCATCGAACGGCAGCATCGTGATCGACGGCGGGGGTGGCGCCTTATCGGGCAGGCGACGGCGCAGGTGGTAAGACAGGTCGCCACGCCGACTGTGGAGTGTGATGCGACTCACCGCCTCGAAGAGAGTCTGGTCGGCTTCGGGCATAATTCCGGTGCGCAGCACAAAAACGCCGCCACGCTGGTTGAGCCAGCGACTCGATCGGCTGCTGCGCATCAGCGCCATGATCTGCTCATACCGCTCCTGACGATAATCGGTGCCATCTTCGACCAGCAACACCAGATCGATGAGTACCCCCTTCAAGCGCCAGTACTCGTGCGCCTGGATCAGCGAGCGCGCCAGTGAAGTATCGGAAGTGGGCGCGATGCGCCCGACGACTATTGGGTAATCACCGGAAACGCCGTATGCCCACAGCCCTGGCTGTCCTTTGGTGTTGCGTAGCAGTGCATCGGATGCAGCGCGGCGCACCGGATCGGGCAAGAGGGTGAGTGATGCCAGGCGCTGGAACTGATGTGCTTGGTCGGCGTTGATGCCCAGGTGCGTCAGTTCAACCTGTGCCTGGATACGTGCCATATCGAAGGCGCGCATTGCAATGACAGCATCGCGGTAGTGATCCGCCAGGCGGATTGCATCCTCGCGTGTGGCGGCAACCGACAGGGTTATGATAACCTGTGCCTGTCCGCCGGGTACGATCCGCACCCGGCGCCGCTGGCTGAAGATTGGGTCAAGCACCGAGCCAACACGACCGTTCAGCGGACGGTCGAGCGCCTGTGGACGTGAAGGATCGTGCCCGCGCCCGATGAATGTCATCCGGTCGGTTTCGTACTCCAGCTCACCCAGGGTGCGCCCACGTACGCCGATTGTCTGAGCAACCCACAGGCGTTCATCGCTCGGCGCGCGCGGTCGGCGCGTCGCCAGCAACGCTTCGCTCATCGGATCGAACGATGTTTCGATGAATAGGTTCGAAAAGACCGGGTGGGCAGCGTCGGCGGCATCGGGCGCCAGCACAATCTCAGCATAGGTAGTGACCTCCAGTTCGCGAGGTTGCGACGTCAGATTCACCAGGGTCAGAACGCGCACCTCGACGTGGTCTTCGGGCGATACAGTAATCTCCAGGCGCGTGTCGATGCCAGCGTAGTGCTGGCGGAACTTGACCCGTCCGGCGCCGCAGGTGACGCGGTAATCGTCGCCGAGCGTTCGGAGCGGTTGGTACGTCGGCGACCATGTGACGCCGCTGCGTATATCGCGCACGTAGACGAAACTGCCGGACGCATCGCGGGTCGGGTCGGGTCGCCAGCGGGTAAGCGCAACGGTCGTTGTGCGTTCGGGCAGGGTAAAGCGACTCCCGCCGCCGCCAGCATTGGTTACTATCGTGGTCAGGACGCCGTTCGAGAGGATATAGGCATATGGTGCTGCGGTATGCGGCGTTGTGAAGTGACGTTCGAGCGTGATGTCTGGTGTAGTTATGATTTCGCTAACGGCGCTCTCCTGCGGCAGCGGCAGAGGCCGGTCAGCAGGAATCTTCTCCTGGAGCAGCAATTCAGTCGCCTGCACGATTGGCTCGGCGTGGAAGCGACGCTGCATGATGTTGTCGTGCAACAGATTATCGAGCGCCAGAAGTCCCATCCCTTGGTGATGCACCATATACGTCTGAACGATAGCGTGCCTAACGCCAGGCGGCAGGCGTTCAGGCGTAAAGTCGATCGCTTCGTAGAAGCCATATGTGCCAAATGCACCATACTCCATCAGAGTACGGAGGTTGGCGATAGCTTCGTTGGGTGCGACCTGCAATGCTAGCAGCGTTGCATATGGTGCAACTACCAGATCGTTCGCCAGTCCGCTCTGTAGTCCCAGACCCGGCACGCCGAATGCGCGATACTGGTAGTTCATCTGCGAATCGCGCAGATTGAACGCCGACTCTGAGATGCCCCACGGAATACCGCGCCCGGTAGCATAGGCGATCTGACGTTCGACCGCCCCGCGATAGGTCGAATCGAGCAGGGTTTCGGGGAAATTGCGCATCACCAGCAGCGGCATAAGATACTCAAACATTGTGCCGCTCCAGGCGAGCAACGTCGGAGTTGCCACTGCTGGCGAAATCTTGCGCCCGATGTAGAACCAGTGTTCCTGCGGCACTTCGCCGAGTGCAATGGCGATGAAACTTGCCAGTCGGGCTTCAGACGCGAGCAGATCATAGTACGAATTGTCGCGCCGTCCTTCGCTGACATTGTAGCCAATGGCAAACAGGCGGCGACGCTCGTCGTAGAGGAAGCGGAAGTCTATCTCTGTGATCAGAACAGTGCACACGTCTGCAAGTCGCTCAACTGCGGCGCGGAACTGCGGATCTTCCGCTGCTGACGGCACATCGTCGTGCGGCATATCGTTGAGGAGGCTGTATGCCTGACGCGTCAGTGCTTCTGCCCATTCAGCCACACGCGACTCCCGTGCCAGGATGATTGCCAGGTCGGCAGCCTGCAACAACCGTGCGCGGTACCCCTCCAGCGTATCCGGAGTAGCGTCGAGCGCTTGAAGGAGTGCAATCAGCGAGGTGCGCCCGCGCGCATCGGTAGGCAACCGTTCCTGAATAATTTCCAGGATGTCACGCAGCCCTTCAATAATCCATGGTCCGTATGTCGGGCGTTCGATAAGTGCGCGCAACCCCTGGCGTAGGGTGAGCAGATGAGCGGCGAAGTTGCCGCTGTCAACTGTCGAAACATAGAGTGGCGGCAAGGGATGCAGGGTGCGCGTATCGTACCAGTTGTACAGATGTCCGCGGAAGCGCTCCATCCGCTGAATCGTGTCGAATACACGCTCGACGCGCTCCACCAGGCTGCGCGCACCCAGGTAGCCAAAATCGACAGCAGCCAGGTCGGCGAGCAGTTGCAACCCGATGTTGGTTGGCGAGGTGCGCTCCGCCACCACCGGTCGCGGCGTTTCCTGAAAGTTATCCGGCGCCAGGAAGTTCTGATCCGGTACAATGAACCGGTCGAAATATGCCCACGTTGCGCGCGCCACGCGGCGCAGCATCCGGCGATCATTGGCGCTCAGCGGCGCAACGTTGCGCGGGATGTACTCCTGATCGAGCCAGCGAGCGAAGAAGGGCGCCGCAACCCACGACGCCACAACTGGCAGCGCAGGAAGCCATGACGTGCGTAGGCGATCAATGCGCACTACTGCCAGTGCCAGCGCTACAACTGCCGAAGGCGCCATCCGCCTGATCAGGTAGTCGAACGAATTGGTAAGGCGTCGCTGCGCCTGTGCCGCCGTCTCCCATTCGAGCATCCGCCGATGGGTCACTCCCATGCGCCAGAGAGTGCGGACGATAGCGTCCATGTTTAGCCATGCCTGATCGGGAAGCATGGCAACGTTCAGCAGCAGTTGCAATGCTGGCCAGCGCAGACTTCCGATCGTCATGATCAGATGAGTGCGCAGGTAGCGCCAGTTGGCTGGCATCAACCGCAGGTTTATGACAGCAAAGGTTAGCGGCGCAAGGTAATGCCCCAGTGCCAGCAGCGTCCAGACGGCAGGGCGACCGGGAAGAACGAACCATCCAGCGACCAGGAGAGCAAGCGTTGCTGGGGGAGTCAGACTGCGACGCAGGTTATCGGCAATTTTGAAGCGACTGATCAACGTTAGGACGTTTGGTGCGCTACCGCCTGATGCACGTGGAACACGCGGCAGGAGCCATCCTGCAATCTGCCAGTCGCCGCGCACCCAGCGGTGCTGACGCGCTGAGTAAGCCGCATACGTCGTCGGGTAACTGTCAAGCAGTTCGACATCGGAGAGAAGCGCTGCGCGCGCATAACATCCTTCAATCAGGTCGTGGCTGAGGAGCGTATTCTCCGGGAAACGGTCGTGCAGCGCCGTCCGCATTGCGACCGGGTCGTAGATGCCTTTCCCAGCGAAAATCCCCTCGCCGAACAGGTCCATGTAGACGTCGGAGACCGCAGTGGTGTAGGGATCGACACCGACATTCCCCGATGAAATGCGCGCGAAGCGACTGCGCAACGCACTCGGCAGGTCGATGCCGACACGCGGCTGAAGAATACCGTAACCCTGCACCACACGCTGCGTCTGCGGGTCGATCACCGCCTGATTAAGCGGATGCGCCAGTGTGCCGATCAACGCGCGCGCCGTATCGCGCGGCAGTTGCGTATCAGCGTCAAGCGTGATAACGTAGCGAATTTGTGGCAGAATGCTGAGATCACCGATGAACATCTCGTAAGTAGTGTCACGTGCGCCAGCGAGCAACCGGTTGAACTCTTCAAGTTTTCCGCGTTTGCGCTCCCATCCCATCCAGCAACCCTGTCGCTCGTTCCACACGCGGTGGCGATGCAGGAGAAAGAAACGGTTGCTGCCGTAGCGTTCGTTCAACCTTTCGATGCCACTGACTGCCAGTGCAAGAAGGTGCTCATCTTCCGGCATATGCTGTCGAGGCGCATCGGCGAAATCGGTGAGCAGTGCGAAATGCAGATGTAGATCCTGATTAGCAAGCGCCAGCACTTCCAGCGACTCGATCTGTGTACGAATGCTATCGGGTGTGAGCAGCAATGTTGGTACGACAACCATTGTGCGTAGTTCGCGCGGAATACCATGACGAAAATCGAGTCGTGGCAGGACACGCGGGGGTACCAGGCGCGTGACTGCGCGATCAACCAGTTCTTTCGCCAGCGCGAATGCCGGAATGACCGCCGTAAGTGAAAGGGCAGCGGTAAGGATCGGTGAAACAGCAGAAGGCTCGCTGCGTCCAGTCGAACGGGCAAGGCGCATACCGGCAGCTGTGATGGCGACGGTTCCTGCTGTGATTGCGCCAAGATAGACTGCTTCGGGATGACGCAGCACTGCGCGGCGTACCACCTCGCCGGGTGTCAGGCGACACCCCAGCGACGCCTCAAAGGCAAAGCGCCCTTCATCGACCAGGTAATACCCGATGTGCGTTTCGCGCAGCGGACGTCCCTCTTCGCGGGCGCGTGCGGCGACGTGGATCAACCGTCGCGCAATGGCGTCTTCGCTCAATCCACTGCGGCGCGACAGACGCTCCAGTTCGTGTCGGTAGCGATCGCGGGTGGCAAAGGTGCTTTGACCATACGCGCCAGCCGGGTCCTGACGCAACACCTGTTCGACCAGACTGACACGCTCGAACCAATCGGGCCAATCGACCGCGTCCATCGTCCGCATGCTGGTGATTGTATTGGCGACCGATACCTGATTGGCAGATTGACGCCGCTGTTCGGCGAGAATAATCTCCTCGGCAGTGTTGTAGGGGATGGAAGGTTGCTGTTCCAGCCAGACCATCAGTTGGGCGATGTCGAACTCCCCTTCCTGATCGCGCAGACGCTGGATCAGTTCGACAGCAAGCGGCAGTGGAAGTTGGGGGTACATCCGCGCCAGTTGTCGAAAGGCAGTATTTCCCTCGAAGGATCCAACATGTTTCTGCGCCAGAATCCGTTCTGCCCAGGTTGCTCCTTCAAGGCGCAGGCGACGCTCATCGATCATCAGGCGCGCCAGGCGCCCCAGGTTTTGGATCAACCCGACACGCAGCATAATCGGAATTGCCCAAATCTCACCAATCGAGAGCGGCGCTACCGCTTCATATGCCAGGACAAAGCGAGTCAACTGTTCGAGATCGATCCGACCGTCAGTATGCTCGATCAGTTCGAGCGCCAGCGCATAGACACGCGGTTTGCCGTCGTGTGGTCCACCTTTCAGTTTAGGAAGTTCGTGGTAGTACCCTCCGGGCAGGTCCTGACGAATTTCGCGGATCTGACTGACAATAACGTGGTAGTTGTCAACCAGCCAGGCAGCGGCAGGGGTGAGCGGCTGGCGTTGCGCAGCATCGGCAGCGAGTGTCTGGTACGTCAGGCGCAGCAGGCGATGGTTGCGATCCACTGACGCAAGCAATGCGCGTGCCTTACCGGCTTGCATAACGACCGTGTGTCCGGCTGCGAGCGCCCGCGCGCGTTCTTCGAGTTGCCCGGTCGTCAGGATCACTCCGCGGATCGGACGATCCGATAGCGGCTGGCGCCGTTGGATGAAGGAAAATGTCTGCTGCACAGCGCGGGTCAATGTGTTAAACCGGTGCGAGAAGTCGCTAGTCAACGTGGCAAGGTTCATAGAAACACTCCGACAACAATGTCACAGTCGCGCCCGGTTGTGGCGCATAGGACCCTGTCTAGAAAGATCGGGAAGGATGCGCGTAAGACTGGCGCTCTGTGGTAACGGTGGCGCATCCAACGAGCGCCAGTTGCCGGACGGCAATGGCTAGCGCTTAATGATCGGCGTGCTGCGCCGCTGCACCATGATCCGCGCTTCGTTGGGAGGCAACATGCGCGTCATACCTTCAGCAGGACCAAGATCGACGATCTGAACATGAAAGGTATGACTGGGATTGGCTAACTCTGCGTTATAGGCAAGCTCGTCGCGCAGTACTTTGGTGATCACATCGTTGCTCAAGCCTTCCGTCCGCGCGCGATGGATAAGTGCGCTGATCTGCTCGGCAAATTCACGTACACTGAATGGTGCACGCTTTTGCCCGACAGCAGTCGCCTCGAAGCGGTAAAAACAGACTGGACAGGTGATGTAGTCACCAGTGATGGGTGTTGTCGGGCGCCACTCTGCGCCACAGTTCGGGCACCGCTGCACGTTGCGCTCAGTCTGAGTCATCGTCCCCTCCTTAAAACTGGATTTCGCAAGCCGCGCCTTCCCTGTATCAGCGACCATAGTCGCTGACATGCTTCGCCACCCAAACAATCGAGCGTGAAGTCACCAGAAACGCGGCGAGGAACGATACCGACGCTGGGATCGTGGTTTGGGTCACAATCGGTAGTATAACACAGAATAGCAGGTAAATCTACATATAAAATAGCGCAAATGCGAGTAATATGTGACAGAGACGTAACAGTGCTGCGCTCTACTACGGAAGGATGCCAGGCGAAGAGCGATCAACCGACCCTTTCCGCCACGAATGTATAATTGCCTGACACTAATCGGTACACAGCCGTCTCCTCGTCGCGCTGGACAAAGGTGACATCTTCTGATTTCCTCTGCCGGGCGACCGCTTTCCTGTACGATGGTTCCTTTAATAGCAGGAACATATGCGGTGGCTGTTGTGTTGGGCGGCACGACAATCGTCCAGACGAAACGATCTCTGTCAATGTGCCAGTCACTCACTGCGCGCCCATACAGCGTATCAAGCGCTGCACGCGCCGAGGTCAGCCCACCGCCAGGACGCGGGCGCAGCACCAGATGACGGTAGCCAGGACATTCGGGGTCGATGTCGATGCCGGCAACGGTGGCATACAGCCATTCTCCGATTGCGCCATACGCATAATGGTTGAACGAATTCATGCTCGGATCCTGGAACCCTTTGTCGTGCGTCCAGCCATCCCATCGTTCCCAGATGGTGGTTGCGCCCTGGGTCACCGGGTACAGCCATGAAGGGCAGGTTTGTTACAGCAGGAGCGCATAGGCGAGATCAAGACGTCCAACAGAGGTCAGGACATGTGGCAGATAAGGAGTGCCGACGAATCCGGTTGAGAGGTGCACACCACGTGCCAGGATGTCGCGTACCAGCGCATCTGCGGCAGCCGGACGCAACTCCGGCGGCAGCAGGTCGAAGTGCAGCGCTAGGACATAACCGGTCTGTGTTTCGCCTGTTACCCGACCTGCTCCTGTCACAAAGCGCGTGATGAATGCCTGGCGCACCCGCTCGAACAGGCGACGATAGCGGGTTGCGTCGCGCTGGCGCCCGATGATCGCTGCGATACGACTGAGCAGCCGGGCGCTGTGAGCAAAGAAGGCCGTGCCGATCAGGTCTTTCGCGGTGCCGCCATCGGTCCTGCCGCTCCCATCAAGCGCCAGCCAGTCGCCGAATCCGCGAAAGCCTGGATACTCTTCGTAGCAGCGGATGAAGTCGCGACTGCTCCGTTCCAGATATTCGACAAAACACTGGATTGAAGGATAGTGATCTTCCAGCAAACGTGTATCACCATAGCACAGGTAGATTGTCCAGGGACAGATAATACCCGCGTCTGCCCATGCTGGTCCGCCGTCGGTCAATCCGCTGATGCCCGCCAGCGGCGCAACTGGCGGGTATGCGCCTTCGGGGCTTTGTGCATCCTCCAGGTCGCGGATCCATTTGGTAAAGAACGGCGCAACGTGCGTGTTGAAGGCAGCCGTGCGGATGAATACTTGTGCATCACCCGTCCATCCCAGACGCTCATCGCGTTGCGGGCAATCGGTTGGGACATCAAGAAAATTGCCCTTCTGCCCCCAGACGATATTGCGTTGCAACTGGTTGATCAGCGAGTCGGAACAATTGAACTCGCCGTTGGCGGAGTCGCGGAGTGGATGACAATACCGGAGACAGCCTCCATGTCGGGGACGCCGGGATACCCGGAGAGTTCGACATATCGGAAACCATGAAAGGTGAAGCGCGGTTCCCACGTTTCACCCTCGCTATCGCCGCGCAGCGTGTAGTGATCCGTCGCGCGGGCGCTGCGCAGGTTGGCGGTGTAGATCGTACCATCCGGGTTGAGCATCTCGGCATGTCGGATCGTTACCGTCGTGCCTGCCGGACCCCGGACGCGCAGGCGGACCCGCCCAACCATGTTCTGCCCCAGATCGAAGACCCAGCGTGTCGTTTGATGAGTATGAAAAGCGGTCGGCAGTGCGATCGGGCGCAATTCTTCGTGGTGCCGGACGGTCGGACCGCGCATTGCGACCAGGGCAATATCGGGTGCGGTGAAGAGTTCCACAGGCTGCCAGGAAGAATCATCGAAGCCGGGTGTGTCCCATCCAGGGATCTCCAGTCTGGCATCGTAACTCTCGCCATGTAGGATATCGCTTTCCAGGACCGGACCGAAGGCATACCGCCAGGAACGGTCGCTCACAATCGTCTGGGTTCTGCCATTGGCGAGCGTTACAACCAGTTGCGCCAGCAGTTTGGGGCGATCTCCGTAATGTTGCCGACCAGACCATGCCACATGTCCGCAGTACCATCCATCGCCGAGGATGACTCCGATGGCATTCTCACCGGTGCGCACCAGACCCGTCACATCGTAGACCTGATACTGCACTCGCTGGCGATAGTCGGTCCAACCTGGAGTGAACACATCCTCACCGACGCGGTGCCCGTTGATCGTACACTCGTACAACCCTAATGCCGTGATGTACAGACGAGCCTGAACAATCGGCTCGTCTAGCGTGAATGAGCGCCGCAGCAACGGCGCCGGAATGGTCGTCCAGCGTCCGCCGACAAGCGTCGCGCCGATCCAGGATGCCGACCAGTCAGTGCGACGCAGCAACCCCATTTCCCACCAGGCAATCGGACTCATGGCGAGGTTTCCGATTTCGTCCCACACCTGAACACACCAGAAGACGCGCTGACGCGAACGGAGACGTGCGCCAGCATAGACCACGTGGATCGACTGATCCGACTCAACGCGACTACTATCCCAGATCAGGTTTCGTTCCGCCGTCACATCGTCGGCAGATGGTGCGGCAATGATACGGTACGCTGTTTGCCGCGCGCCGCGCCGATCACTGAACAGTCGTCAGCTCAGACGCGGCTTGAGAACATCGATACCCAAGGGGTTTTCCAGGTACTCACAGCGGAGATGTCCGACGTTGAGATGTGTCATGCTCCCCTCGTATCGTACTTTTGTTGTGCGAGCGCCCGTGCAATCGGCGCGAGTTCCAGCCACCACTGTTCCTTTGGTCGGCGGTATGTGGCATCAACCATATGCGGCAATTCGCCCAGGTCGAACACGCGCACCTTGCCATTGACAAAGCCAATAAACGCCGCCGCCGCCGTGCCTCGGTCGAGTTCCTCGCTCAGGAAGTGAATGCAGCGCGCTGCTAGGCGTGTCGCCTGGATGCGGTCGTAGGGTGACGGACTGCCTCCCTGCTGCAAATGACCCAGCACGGCGCGGCGCACGTCGAATAGGTCCTTTCCCTCTTCCTCGAACAGAGCGCAGATGACATCGGTCGTGTAGAGACGGTTCGCATATTCGTTGCGAATGATCAGGCTAAGACGCTTCCCGTGGCGAAATCCTTCGATCATCGTCTGAATGTCGGCGCGCAGATTGTCGAGCGTAATACCCTCTTCGTGCAGATAGACCTGTTCTGCGCCCGATGCCATCCCGCTCATTAACGCCAGATAGCCACAGTAGCGCCCCATAACCTCGACCACAAAGGTGCGTCGCACCGCTACTGCCGACTGCTTAATGCGGTCGAGCGCTTCAACGATTGCATTCAGCGCAGTATCGGCGCCAATGCTCAGCTCTGATCCTGGCAGATCATTGTTGATCGAAGCGGGCAGACAAATGATCGGGATGTTGAACGGTTCATAAGTGGCGCGTTCCTGATAGAGACGATGCGCTGCCTGGTAGCCGTTCCACCCGCCAATGATAAGCAAGCCGTCAATACGATGCGCGGTCAACGCCTGCGCAACCGCTGCGAGATCCTCACCAGCAGGTACCCGTCGGCTGGTTCCCAGTTCGGCGCCACCCATTGCCCCCCAACCATCAACCGCCTGCCACTCGCACTCGTCGATTTCTCCGGCAATAAGACCATCGAAGCCGTTGCGCACCACCAGCATGGTATGTCCCTGATTAAGACCGAGGCGCACTGCTGCGCGGACGGCAGTATTCATACCAGGTGCGGGTCCGCCAGCGTGCAGCAGTGCAATCCGACTTTTGCGCGCACGGGTGACACCCGGCAGAGCGCTGCTGAGCGCCTGGAAGGTCTGGAACATCTCTTTGAAACTGCCGCTACGCAGTTCCATCGCACGCTGATAGTCGCCAGAGTTGATCGCTATCGCCACCTGCTGCGTCTGCTCTACGCAATACATCAATGGTTGACGGGTGATACGATGATAGCGCATACCGATCAGCTGCGGCTCACTTTCGGGTGTGGCGCTCAGCAGTTCTTCGACAGCCGCATACCCGACAAGCGTGCTCATCCAGCGGTCGAAGGCGCTCGGTGTTCCACCGCGCTGCACATGTCCCAGGATTGTGACGCGCGCATCTTCACCCATGCGCTCCTCCAGTACCCGCCGAACATAATCGGCTGAGATCGGATTGCCATCACGATCGCGCGCGCCCTCAGCAATGACAACGATACTTTCGCGCCGACCGGACGCGCGTCCGGCGCGCAGCAGTGTGCACATGCGATCTTCCCAGCCTGATTCGGGTGGATTTTCAGGGATGAGCACATAATCAGCGCCACCGGCAATTGCTCCCATCAGCGCCAGATACCCGCAGTGCCGTCCCATCACCTCGACAACGAATGTGCGCTGGTGGCTGGCAGCCGTGCTGACGAGTGCATCGATGGCAGCGGTAATGCGGTGCAGCGCCGAATCGGCGCCGATCGTCATGTCGGTGCCGTAAAAATCGTTGTCGATCGATCCGACCAGTCCAACCAGCGCCAGAAATGGGTACTGTGCGGCGGTGTCACGTGATAGTTTGCCAGTTTCCACCAGTTCCGCCACCAGACTAGACCATTCGCGACGAAACGTATCGGCGCCGGTCAGGCTGCCATCGCCGCCGATAACCACCAAACGATTGATTCCGCGTGCGATCAGGTTCGCAGCAGCTTGCAACCGTCCCTCGCGGGTACGGAACTCGCGGCAGCGCGCCGTGCCGATGATCGTTCCGCCACGATGCATAATGCCGCCGACATCATCCCAACCAAGCGGGCGAATACGGTCGCCACCTTCCACCATACCGCGGTATCCTTCATAAATGGCGTACACTGGCACGCCGCGGCTCAGCGCGGTTCGTACAACCGCGCGTAAAGCGGCATTCATGCCCGGCGCATCGCCACCGCTGGTCAGCACGCCGATCCCTGTTGACAGCATCATACGACTCTCCTTCCCTCACTGCGCTCATTGAGCATTCAATATGATCGCATACTTCTCCGCTCCACCAGCGTGTATGATACCAGTCTTTCATCACCACTTTTTGCGTTCTCAAATGCTTAACATCGTATCAAAGCGAGCAAGGAAAAATTCATGGTATCATGAAAGAACACAGAAGCTTGTGGCATTCAGGCGATCCGCACCACTCGCTGCAATATCGGCATCCCTTCTGTCACTCCTGTGTGAGGCTATGAGTGCGAGTCTCAACTGCTCAACAGGCTTAGTCGTGCAGTTCTTGCCTGGTTGCCCAGTAAGAAAGCAGGATTATATGACAGAACATCAAGGTGAAGCAGACAGGCGAGAGACGTGCTGGCGCCTCCTTCTATCGGATGGCTAAACCTGTTCTCGTATCACTGCTGAGCGAGAGGAGGAGAGCAATGGCGCCGATACTTGTGATGGGATTGGGGAACGTTCTCCTGCAGGATGAGGGATTAGGAGTGCGCGCATTGCGTCGTCTGACGGAACGCTACATCCTGCCTGACGACGTCGAGGCTATCGATGCAGGTGCGCTTGGATTATCACTCCTCTCGTTCCTCGAAGGCGTCGAGGAAGTGCTGATCATCGACGCTGTTCATCGCGGTCAACGTCCCGGATCGCTTATTCGTCTTGAAGGAGAGGAGGTTGCCTGGGCAGAAACTATGCACCTCCTGCCGCAGGATGTCCGTCTGCACGAGTTGATCGCCCTTTGTGGCTCAGCGGGTTCATCACCGCAGCGGATCGTGCTGTGGGGAATGGAACCGGGAACTTCCGAACCGGGGTTGGAATTGACTCCTGAGTGTGAAGCACATCTCGATGATCTGGTGGATGCCGTCGTGCGCGAACTGCGTGCCTGGGGCGCCGATGTGCGACCGATCCCGGAGCGATCTGCAAACTAGCGGTTTCTTTAATTTCAAGCATCAGGACGCCCAGCTGTCTTCTTCTCTCGTCGCGGAATAATTACTCAAAGACCATATGCCCTCGGCTATACGAGGCAAAGCCCGCCTGCGCGGAACGCGAACTCCGACAGTGACCCTATCGGCTCTCGACTATCTCGGCTATTCAGGACAAAGCCCACCTTCGCAGAAAACGAAAACTACTGGCGAAACTGCCCCGGCAGGGATACCGCTTCCCAGTGAACAGTTGTCTGGGGGGGTGTACACCTGCTGTGGAACCGACGCCGCCGCTGCCTGACGAGCCGTTGCGAGATCGGGGAGATGACCTGTCGCAATCGCCTGAACCAGGATATTTCCCAAAGCTGTGCCCTCGGCAGGACCGGCGACTACCGTGCGCTGGCATGCGTCGGCGGTCAACTGGCAGAGCAGCGCATTCTGGCTCCCACCCCCTACGATCCGCACAGTCGAGATCGATTGACCGGTGAGCTGTTCCAGGGTGTCGATCACCTGGCGGTAGCGTAATGCCAGGCTCTCCAGACAGCACCGCGCAATTTCGCCCACTGTCTCGGGAACAGGTTGACCGCTGCGCTGGCAATAGTCACGAATGCGCGCTGGCATGTCGCCGACCGGCAGAAACTCTGGCGCGTCGGGATCGATCAGGCAGCGCAACGGCGGCGCCGCTGCCGCCTGGGCGACAATCGCATCCCAGGTGAGATGCAGTCCCTCTTCATTCCAGCGCCGCTGGCACTCCTGCAAGAGCCATAGCCCGCTCACATTTTTCAGCAGACGAATTGTGCCATACACGCCACCCTCGTTTGTGACATTGAACTGGCGCGCCTCCTCGTTGATAAGCGGTTCAGTTCGTTCAACACCGACCAGACTCCAGGTGCCGCTGCTGATATAGGCGCTGTGATCGTCAAGACCCGGAATAGCCGCCACAGCGCTGGCAGTGTCGTGGCTGCCGACGGCGATCACTTCTGCCGGGGAACGGAACCCAACTGCCTGCTGAACATCCGGCAACAGCGGACCAAGGGGTGTACCCGGCATCACCAGTGGCGGCAGAATGCGGGTTGGCAACCCCAGCCGCTCAAGCAGGTCAGTGGCCCATGCTCGCCTTCTGGCGTCGAGGAACATAGTTGTCGTGGCGTTGGTGTACTCTGCCACCTGTTTGCCGGTCAGGCGGTAGTGGAAGAAGTCGGGGATGAGGAGCAGCGTTGCTGCCGCCGCCAGGCGTGGATCATTCCGTTCGGCGTACAACTGATAGAGGGTGTTGAAGGGCAGACGCTGCAAACCAGTGCGTTCGTACAGTTCTTGGGGCGGGATCATCTGGTCAACCAGTTCCGCCATCCCTTCGCTGCGCGGATCGCGATAGGCGTAGGGATCGCCGAGCGGCGCACCGTGGGCATCGAGCAAGACATAATCGACTGCCCAGGTATCAATGCCGATACCTTTCAAGCGCACATCATCCTCACAGGCGGCGTAGCGTCGCATCCCCGCCTGGATTTCGCGCCAGAGCCGGTCAACATTCCAGAACAGGTGACCATCCCGCTCCTCCATACCGTTAGCAAAGCGATGGATGTCCTCCAGGGCAAAGCGACTGCCATCCCAGCGACCCAGGATCACCCGACCGCCGGAAGCGCCAATGTCAATCGCCAGAAAATGCGCCTCTTCACTCATAGTCGTACCTCTTTAGTGCAGGAATGCCTCATGCAAGCCGCCGTCAACCGTGATGATCTGTCCAGTCGTTTGCCCCAGACGCTGTGTGAGCAGGAGGAAGAACGCTTCCGCCTGATCACCTGGCGTCACCGGTCGCTTGAGGAGCGAGCGATCAGCGTAGAACTGAGCCGGTTTTGCCGTCAGCGACTCGGTTGGTTCATCTGGTGCAAAGGGGATGCCGTACTTTGTGAGTGAGGCGATCACCCGTTCGCGGGGAAACATACCGCTGCCCTGTACGACGGTTGCCGGGGCGACACCATTGACCCGCACCAGCGGCGCCAGTTCGATAGCCAGTTCGCGGATGAGATGGTTGGCTGCCGCTTTGCTGGCGTCGTAAGCCAGTGATCCTTTCTTTGCCACCACTGCATTGACCGACGTGGTCAGCACCAGACTGGCGGGCAAGCCCTGCGCGCGCCAGATCGCCGCCGCTTCGTCGGCAACGATGTAGTGCCCGGTAACACTAATAGACATGGCCATCAATTGTGCAATGTTGCATATATGCTTCAAATGCAGCATGGAAGATCGGAATTAGCGCGTGAAACTCATTAGCGGTCAGTCCGGTCACAGAACATCATGTCGTCGGATGTTCGATGATATACTTGCACATCGCTTCTCCCTCCATGTCAGTTCATATGAAAAAATGGTATACCATTAATCTTGATGAAGTCTATAGAAGACAAACCGCTCTCGCTTTCACCCTGTGGTCAGGACGACCTGATGGCATTCAGCTGCGTCGCCATAGGTGACACAGAGCGAGTGGCTGCTCCTAATGCTTCAGATTATTAGTTTTCAAGAACTCCTCAACGGTATTGAATGCGTTGAAGAACAACGGTGTCCCGGCGAATGAAAGTGGGGAAACCGGGCCGATTGTCATAAAAGAATACTCCCTGCTTGTAATATCAAACGACGAATGCGGATCACGAAACAACTGATAGAGATCAAGGGCTTTGCTTCGCCCACCTACCAGCTCGCTCAATGCTTTGAACTCCGCTCCCATTCCTAGACCAAAACCAAAGAAAAAGATGCGCAATTGCTCCAGAATTTCGCGGTGCAGACTGGATAGGGTCTGGCTAATGAATAGCCAGCCTACTCCGTACTTACGAGTGGTGCGTGCCGCATCAATCAAGATGCCCCGTACAGCTTTCTTCTCTTCACTCTCAGGTTCTTCACGGGGTGCAAGGCGGTGAGCTTCATCTATCAGCACCAGTGTGTTGAGACCTTGGCTTTGCCGATAGGCATATTCTGCCGCTGTGCGAGTACCTTCCAATAGCCGTTTGATCACCAGCGCTTGTATCGTCTCATTCCAGAACAAGGGAGTACTTTGCGGCTGGGATTGATCTCCACCAAAAAGGGGGAGCGTATTCCAACTCGCAGCAGTTTGAGTTGCCTGTTCTATAGACAAGTCTATCACGACGAGAGGCCGCTGATTTCGATCAGAGTTAAACAGGCTGGCCAACAGCTGCTCTACTTTCTGTGCTCCTGATCGATCTTCACGAAACAGTTGCGTAACAGGAAGCCAAATTGTCTGATATAGGTCATTCTGATTGGCACCAGCCATCTGCTGACGGACTCGTTCCCTAGCCTCCTTCGAACCATAAAATCGCACCTGAATACGCTCTTCCTGCAAATATCCCCACGCTTTATCGAAACTCTCACGTTTGTGTAACTTGGCAAGATGTACACTGTCTTTCTGCAACTGCTCACTTATGGCCTCTGCGGCCTGACGCTGGTTTTCGACTGCTTTAACGCCAAGCCGCTGAAAGAATCCTGACTCCAAGAGGATCTGTTCAAACAAGTTCCACCGGTCCAGCACCAAATTCCTCACGCTATGCACATTGGTCGGCTTTCCAAGCCTGTCCAGGACTTCTTTCATTCGCAACTGGAATGCGCCTGGAACTGCCTCACCTCTCGCCTCTTTAGCAAATTCACCCTGCGGATCAATGACCAGGAGTGCCATCCCGGGATAGCGGGCATAGGCCAGCAGGATCATCTTAGCCAGCACCGACTTTCCAGAACCGGTTTTGCCAAAAATGCCCAGATGGTAGGCTTCGCCAGCACCCTGGGGACCAGTGTCGAAATGTTTGAACCAAAGGGGCAAAAGCGGTTTTGAGCCATAGACATGCCCCAGGTAGAAAAGCTGGTCACGATAGGGCGAGAGCAATTCGGATAAAACGGCATCATTGACAAGATGAATGGGCGTGCCTGTAGCCGGGACAGTGCCCAGGATACTGGGACGGTAGCCATTGGATTCAGCAGAGAAGACGGCGCTGATCGTCATCTCCCCCGTATGGGTATCCTGGCGTTCGCTGACCGTATCCACCCGCCCACGCTGACGAATCAGGCTGCGCATGGTGGGGTCTTCGTGCCAGACATTGCGCAGTTTCACCTCAGTAATCTGTCCCAAAGCATAATGAGAAAGCCCATCCTGGTAATAGCGAAACAGGGCCAGTTCCCCCACAAGCTTCTTGCTGACGGCTCCGGCCAAGATGTCCAGCGCCAATTCACTGGTAGAGGATGGTGACCCCACCACGCCAATCCGTTCCGCTGCATCCACAAGCTGATCAAGATTATTCGTTGGCATAGGATCATACTCCTGACTCGGTGCGATAACCATGCAGGCCTAGAAAAACCTCACTAACGTCCCCCGAATACGTCTCAGCGATATGCTGGCTGGTAACCTGCCGAAACGTAGGGATGGCCTTGGGCAAGTGCTTGACCATACGATCCGCCATGTAGAGGGGATAGGGCTCCATGACCGCCGGTGTACCGCATTGATGACGAATGCCATGGAGCACTGTGGCCAGGCGCGCCTGATTTTCAGATACCGTCGGGTTCATCTCCACTCGAAGAGCGGGAAGCCAGGGATAAGGACGATAATAAACGACCCGGATTTCACCCAGTAGAGCAACAATCTCCCCTGTTACGCCCTCTGCTTCTTGCTTAACATTAGATGCGAGTGGAGCCAGATTCAAGTGCCAGGGTTGAGAAGGCTGTTGGAGAACCATAGGGCCTGTGTATTCACCCGGCTCCAGCACAAAACTTAGAAGTCCGCGATCGTCGTATGTATCAGGCCAGCCCATTTTCTGTCCAATTTCCCGTCTTGTCGTATATTTGGGTATCGCTACCCAGCAACGGTCGCTTCGAGCTGAGGCCAATACTGTTCGGTAGGCTTCCAGGAACGAGAGCACGCCCTCAAGAAAGTGGGCCGTCGTATGCAAATGTAAAACATCCTGACTCTTGTTCAACGCCTGATTAAAGTAAATGAGAGGGGTCGTGAGAGAGCCATCTATGAAGACAACCTCGTGCGGCGCTTGTGCTGCCAGTTCTAACTCCATACCGATCATCAGAGCGCGCAGGATGGTGCCTGTTTCGGCTTCGTGCGCCTCCGTCTCTATCCAAATTCGGTGGCGAGGTTCGGGCCAGTAGCGCGTTTCTGAAGGTGGCGTCAAGCCTTCGACAGCCACAGCAGCCGCTGCAATCAGGTCGCTGGCTAACAATCGCTCAACAGCATAGGAACCATCTACACCGCAGGTTGTTGGAACAGACGTATAGGGAACCTCGGCATCGCGATGAAGCAAGCCTGCTCTCTTGAGGCCCTCTCGCCATTCCTCGCGACGAGTGCGTACTTGCTCAAAATTATCCAGCAGTTTCTGACCAAGATCCGCTGTGCGTTTGAGAACCTCATCAACTAAAGCAGCAGGAAGTTCGCCAAAGGGACGCTCTCCAGATTCCATTACGAATTACTCCGTCGTTACTCTGTGGCCTTATTCTGTTCCATCAGAAGTATATTCTTGATTTCCTCTTTGCGCCAAGCCCGCCATCCATCCACTCGCACTGCTCGCGGCAGCAGCCAGCGCTCCCGCCACCAGGCGACCAGTTCCGAGAATGGCAAATTGCGATAGATTGGTTCAGTGTCACGGCCTTCCATGTATGCTTCCAGATTGTCCACCAGGCGAAACAGAAACACTTCCCGCTTTACGCCGTGACGGAGTAAATCGGATGAGAGACCTAATCGGCCAAGTGCTCGCACCATCGTTTGCCATTTGCGGCGTGGGCCAACGCCAAAGCCGCCTCGCGTCGAAATACCCTGGCCTTCCAAAAGTTCGCGGAATAAGGGGTACAGTTCCATCAGGTGAAAGGCGCCGTAGCCTTCAGTATAACCAAGCGACTCAGCGATGATTGTCCCGTTATATCTTAGGCGGTTATACAGGCTACTCCGCCCGAAAGCACTTGTCGTTGTGAGCGCCACAAGATGAGGGGGCAAGATCCGTCGTTCCATTTCGGTCACGCGACCACAATATTTGCGCCAATAGGCCTGTCGAATTTCATTCGATACCGCTGCCAGTGCAACCAACTTCCCACCCAACAGACGATCATACGGCGGCACTGCCCCCAGCGTATGGATGTCCATCGTCTGGTTGACCATCTCTGTCTTTCTGCCGGGAGGATAACGAAACAAACGGTCGCGTGCCGGAAAACTGAGGGGAGGAGACTGTAACGCCAGCAAACCGATTAACTTGTCATTGGCCTGATCGATGATAAGAAATCTCAAGCGGCGGCCATAGCCCTGGGAAAATGGAACGGACCAGAGTAATCGTGCTATACGGAAGAGATGATGGTCGTGCTCTTTGGTCACTTCAACCAATACGGGGTCAATCCGCTCAGCAACAACATCATCACCATTGGCGAAGAAAGGAAGATACTTGGAAAGATGCTGGCGAAGCCAATCTTGACGGGCAGCAATTTCTAATTGAGAAGCCGGTCGGTGAATTTGACGCAAACTCACCTTATCAAGCATGAGAGGACGTAGTGAACCGTCTTCTGTGACCACGAAACCTAGCTCGTGAAGTCTCTGTAGCAGAAGCTCTGCTAATTTTGCACTATCCACTTGGAAGATCCTGATGCCTAAAAAGACAGTGCTCACCAAATATAAGGTGAGGCAGCACAACTGCCGACCAACGCAGCCTCACACCTTCTCCATAATAGATGAAACCAGCAGTTTCTTCACTGTTTACACCTCTCCTGGAGCTGCACCCGGGAGCGCGGGCGTCTCGTCTGCGCGCACCTGGCTGATCCTTCGTCTGGTAGAGAAGACCGACGATTGCATGATACAGAATCTGCGCGCCTTTGTGCCTCTGTGCGAGCCACAGGATACCATGTCATACCATTCATCGGGAGCGCGCCGCGAGCACGTCAGTTTCATACCGCCGCACTTCGTTCAGGAAACCGGCGCCTACCGGCACATCGTGGCGGTAGCAGTAGGCATCCCACACTGCCCCCCACGGCATGCCCTTCAACTCTTCGAGCAGGGCAAGGCGCGCCGTGAAATCCCCGGCGCGTTCCAGTTCGCGCAGGCGTTCGGTCGGTTCGAGGAGCGCAATCAACAGCGCGCGCAGGGCATTACGGGCGCCGATTGTCCATGCAGCAACCCGATTGATACTGGCATCGAAAAAATCCAGACCGATGTGGGTGCGACTCAGAAAGCCACCGCGCACCACCTCCTGCATGATAGCTTGCGTCTCGTCACTCAAGGTCACGACGTGATCGCTGTCCCAGCGCACGCCGCGACTGACATGCAGCAGGATTTCGTCTACGTACAGCAGCACGGACGAAATTTTGTCCGAGACCAGTTCGGTCGGATGAAAATGCCCCGTGTCGAGGCAGAGGATCACGCCAGGGCGACGGACCGCGTACCCCAGGTAAAACTCGTGCGAACCAACGACGTAGCTTTCGGAGCCAATACCGAAGAGTTTGGCTTCCACAGCGTCACGGTTATGCGCTGGATCGAGTGGTTCTGACAGGATAGCATCAAGCGATTCACGTAGGCGCTCACGTGGTCCCAACCGATCAACCGGGTTATCCTTCATGCCGTCTGGAATCCAAATGTTTGTGATGCATGGCGTGCCCAGCGCCTGCCCAAAGTGGGCGCCGATGCGACGACATGCGATACAGTGGTCAATCCAGAAGCGGCGAATCGCCGGATCGGGGTGAGAGAGGGTCAAACCATCGGCTGCCAGCGGATGAGAAAAGCATGTTGGATTGAAGTCGATCCCGTGTCCGCCCGCCTTTGCCCAATCGAGCCAGGAGGCAAAATGCTCAGGGCGCAGTTCGTCGCGCTCGACCTTAACTCCGCCCGTTTCGGCATAGATGGCGTGAAGGTTGAGACGGTGACGACCGGGTAACAACCGGTATACCATATCAAGATCGCTGCGCAATTCGTCGGCGTTGCGCGCCTTACCCGGATAGTTGCCCGTCGCGGCAATTCCACCTTCGAGCGGACCGCCGGGATTCTCGAAACCGGCGACATCATCGCCCTGCCAGCAGTGCAGGCTCAGACTGACCGTCGCCATGGTCTCCAGCGCCGCTTCGGTATCGACGCCAAGTGCCGCATACCGTTCACGGGCGACGGCGTAAGCGGCTTCAATCTGTGCGGGAGTCGGCGCCGTGAATGTCATGCAAGCCTCCTCTGAACAGCGTGTCGTTGCGCTATCTGTGACGGCGTAGGGCATCGAGCATGTTGAGCCAGATGCTGGCGTGGATGGCGTTGTACTCGTCAACGAGTTCAGGTTTGACTTCGAGGGTACATCCGACCCGTTTCATGGATCGTCTCCTCACGCTCAGGGAGCGCAGCAGGTTGTGCAATGCCCCGCCGCGCCGCGGGTAAAGTCTGGTGTCAGACAACAGCACCGTCCCGCGCACTGTTGGAACGTCGCTCCTCCTCAACTTCTGTCAGACGCCGCAGTGCGTCTTCAAGCACCTTGATTGCGCGCAGGTACTCGTCGATAAGAATGTGCTCATCCGGCGTGTGGTCGAGGTTCGAGTCTCCTGGACCATACGCCAGGATAGGACAGCGCCAGACCGGACCGACAACGTTCATATCGGATGTACCGGTTTTGAGCAGGAATCCGGGCGTTCCGCCAGATGCCCGGATGCTCCGGATAAATGCGCGCACCAGCGGGTTGTTCTTGTCTGCCCGGTATGCCGGGCAGAGATCGCGGAAGCGTAACCTGCCGCCGTGAGCATGCCCGGCGATGGCGGATGCCAGCATGTCGGGAGGGACATCCGGCGGCAGGCGCACGCCGATGGTCAGTTCTGCCTGCTCTGTCAACCCATCGCTCCGGCTGCAGATTGTGCGCAACGAGGGGAGTAACTGGTCGAACAATCGCTCGCGCCCCTGGTTGTACGTTGCACAATAGGTGGCGACATCGTTCCAGCAGGCGACAGCGCGTTCAGCAGCGGACGACTCGCGTCCGGCGCTGTGACTCATCGGCTGCTCCCAGAATCCGTCCACCAGCAGGCGCCCCTTGTACCCGAGCGTGATCCGATCCCACCCGCTCGGTTCGCCGATAATGCAGGCGATAGGGTGATAGCGTTCAGCAGCATGGCGGGCGCCTTTCGATGAGGCAGCTTCTTCTTCCACAGCGCCGATCAGCACAAGGCGGAATGGCAGACGCTCCCCCGACGCTGCCAGACGCGCCGCAGCGCAGATGAATGCAGCGAACGGTCCTTTGGCGTCAACCGCGCCGCGACCGTAGAGCCTGCCGTTCTCGATGCGCACCGGGATTTGCCCCGGAACGGTGTCGATATGACCGAGCAGCACCAGATCAGGCCCGGCGCCGACAATGCCGACTGCATTTCCAGCTTCGTCAACAAAACTGTCGAACCCCAGACGCGCCATCTCCGCCGTCAGAACATGCGCCAGTTCCGCTTCCTGGGTGGAAACAGACGGGATTTCCAGCATGCGGGTGAGTAGGGCGACGGGATCGAGCATCATGCCAGCACCTCAGCGATTGCAGCGATCACGACGTCGATCTGCTCGTGTGTAATGACCAGCGGCGGCAATAACCGCAACACATTCGGTCCGGCGGGCAATGCCAGCACGCCGCGTTCCATCAGCGCAACCAGGAAGGGCTGCACCCGCTCTTTCAGTTCGATGCCGATCAGCAACCCCTGACCGCGCACGGCGCGCACACGAGGCAGACGCAGCGCGCTCAGGCGTTCAAGGAAGTATGCACCCTTCTCCGAAGCCTGACGTAGCAAATCCTCATCACGCAGCGTGCGCAACGCAGCGCGAGCAGCAGCGCAGACAAGCGGCGATCCGCCGAATGTCGTACCGTGACTGGCTGGCGGCAACGGACCAAGGACGGCATTGATAGCGATGGCGCCCATCGGCAACCCGCCAGCGATCGATTTTGCCAGACAAAGGATAGCCGGTGCAATGCCATGATGCTCAATAGCGAACAACGCACCCGTGCGCCCGAAACCGGTCTGCACCTCATCGATGATTAGCAGCGCGCCGCGTTCGCAGCAGATGCGCTCGACCTCCTGCAGATACCCGGGCAGTGCAGGATGAACGCCGCCTTCACCCTGCACCGGTTCCAGCAGAACCGCCGCGGTTTCCCCGGTAACCGCAGCATCGATTGCGTCCACATTGTTGTACGGTACGTGGGAAAAGCCGGGCACGAGCGGCATAAACGGCTCGCGGTACTTTGGCTCGAACGTTGCCGAAAGCGCCCCCATCGTGCGGCCGTGGAACCCGCGCACAGCCGCAACGATCCCGGTTCGTCCAGTCTTCAGGCGCGCGATTTTGATTGCGCCCTCGACTGCCTCCGCGCCCGAGTTGCACAGAAAAATCCGCGCAGCAAAGGGCAGCGCGGCTGCCAGTTCTGTCAGGTACGCGGCACGCTGGTCGTTGTAGAAAATCTCCGGGCAACTGATCAGGCGCTCCGCCTGTTCACGGATGGCTGCCACAATCGCAGGATGGGCATGACCCAGGTTTGCAGCGCCCTGTCCGCCAACGCAGTCGATATACATGCGTCCATTGGCATCCCAGAGCAGGGCGCCTTCGCCACGGACAATCGCAACCTGACGTTTGGGGTAGACGCCGGACGTGTATGCTGCCTCGGCGGATATGATAGACTCACTGAGCGGTAGCGTCATGATCATCTCCTGAATGACGGTGTGTGACGACCGGTTGGGCGATCTACTGTATCATACCTGAAAATGCTCAGGGAGTCGCTATGCTTCAAGAAGAACTTCCATTCGTGGCACGGCTCATACGCGGTCAGCGTGTCGCCTCACTGGGAACGCTGGCTAAAGGTGCGCCGTTTGTGTCGCTGGTAGCGTATGCTGTCGAGGATGACCTGTGCGGGTATCTGCTCCATCTGAGTGATCTTTCGCCACACACCCGCCACCTGCGCGCTGATCGACGTGCAGCACTGCTGATCGCCGAGCCGGAGACCACCGCAACGGCGGATGTGCAAACGCTGGCGCGCATCACGCTCAGCGGCGTCGTTGACCTGGTGGCAAAAGACACCCCGGAATACGCGACCGGACGCGAACGCTACCTTGCGCGTCATCCGGCAGCAGCGATGCTCTTTGATTTCACCGATTTCAATCTCTACCGTTTTACTGCCGACAGTGCCCGGTATGTTGGCGGCTTCGCGCGCGCCTATACGCTCACCGTCGATCACCTGCGACGAGCGTCGTCGCTCCCTGACACTCAACCGCCGGGGGAATCGCGCGCGGGAAGTTGACGCCCCCCTGTTCTATCCGCTGGCGGATTTGACGCTCGATCACAATTCCGGTATAGTTGTATTGTCTGAACGTTGTATGGTACATCGTTTCCCATGCCCGCCTCCGCTTACGAATGCGCAGCGTTGCTACTGGATACTGTTCCAGGCTTGATGCGCACCATCGCCAGCACCATGCGCCAGCGCTACGGTGACGATGACGACATGCCGACGCTGGTGCAACTGCGCATGCTGGCGATGCTTGCAGATCGTCCGTGGAGTTTGAGCGAACTCGCGGCAGCGCATCAGGTCACGCCGTCGTCGATGTCGCGCACAGTGGATGTGCTGGTGCAGCGCGAGTGGGTGGCGCGCACCACCGCGCCAGATGATCGCCGTAAAGTCGTGCTGCACCTGACGCCTGCCGGTCACGCAGCGCATGCGGCAATGATCCACGCTGCGAGAGACGTCGCTGCTGCACTGCTCGCGCAGCTCGATGCCCATGATCGCGCTCGCCTGTACGATGGGCTGAGCGCCCTGCGCACGTTGCTCACTACATCCCGTCCGACGCCGGTTGGTTCTGTCTCAGGAGAAATTTCATGAGTCCGCTTTGTCGCTCGCTGACGTTCTTGAAGCCGTATCTCTGGCTCTCTCTTGGCGCATTTGTAAGCCTTGTCCTGGCGGCTGGCACCAACCTCGTCACGCCGCAAGCACTACGATTGCTGATCGATCAGGGCATCACAGCACGCAATCCAGGTGCGCTAGCGTGGCTGTCGGTTGCGCTGGTCGGTATCGCTGTCATTCGCGGCGTGTTCAGTTTTACGTCCGGTTTCTGGTCCGAAAAGGCATCGCAAGCGGTTGCCTACGATCTGCGCAATGCTCTCTTCGCCAAGATACAGGGGCTGAGTTTTTCCTATCACGATCGGGCGCAGACCGGGCAGTTAATGACCCGGATCACCAGTGATGTCGAACAGGTGCGCACCTTCATCGGCATGGGTCTGTTGCAGTTGTTGAACGCCGCTGCGCTGATCATTGGGTGCATTGCAATGATGTTGTTGATGAACTGGCAACTGGCGCTGATCGTTCTGCTAACCGTGCCATTGATGGCGGGAGTCATTAGCTTCTTTATGAATGTGGTGCGACCGCTGTTCGATCAGATCCAGCAGCGGTTGGGCGCACTCAACACGGCGTTGCAGGAGAATCTTGCCGGTGTGCGGGTGGTGCAGGCATTCGCACGTGAACCATATGAGTGGCAGCGCTATAGTCACCTGAATCAGCGCCTGCTTGACGCCAACCTGCATTCGATCCGCGCCATGTCGCTGGCATTCCCGCTGATCTTTTTCATCGGCAACCTTGGCACGCTGGCGGTTATCTGGTTTGGTGGATATCAGGTGATCGGTGGAGCATTGACCATCGGCGAACTTGTAGCGTTCAACACCTACCTGGCGTTGCTGATCATGCCGCTAATGATGTTGGGCATGATCATGGCACAGCTGACCCGTGCAGCAGTGAGCGCCGAGCGCATTTTCGAGGTGCTTGATGTCGAGAGCGAGGTGCGCGATCGTCCCGGCGCTTGCCCGCTTCCGCCGATCAACGGGCGTGTTGTGTTTGATCATGTCTGGTTTGGCTATGGCGTCAGGGCGGACGATCATCCAGTGTCCGATGCGCGACGCCCGATACGCGAGGAGAAGTACATCCTCAAGGATGTCTCATTCGTCGCAGAACCGGGGCAGACGGTTGCCATTCTGGGGAAGACTGGCGCTGGGAAGAGTACAATTATCAATCTCATCCCGCGTTTCTACGATGTTACCCACGGTCGCGTCACCATCGACGGGATCGATGTGCGCGATGTGACGCTCGAAAGTCTGCGGGCGCAGATCGGGATTGTGTTGCAGGATACCACGCTGTTCAGCGGCAGTGTACGCGACAATATTGCCTACGGTCGCCCTAATGCGACAGATGCCGAAGTCGAAGCGGCTGCGCGCGCAGCACAGGCACACGAGTTTATTATTGCCCTTCCCAATGGGTACGACACAATCATTGGCGAGCGCGGCGTCGGATTATCAGGCGGTCAGAAGCAGCGAATTGCCATCGCGCGTGCGCTTCTACGTAATCCGCGCATTCTGATCCTCGATGACAGCACCTCATCCGTCGATGCGGAAACTGAGTATCAGATTCAACTGGCGCTCGAACGATTGATGAAGGGGCGCACCTCGTTTGTCATTGCACAACGCATCAGTACAGTGCGTCGTGCCGATCTGATCCTGGTGCTCGATAACGGTCGCATTGTTGCGCAGGGTACGCACGAGGAGTTGCTGGCAACCAGCGCTCTCTACGGCGAGATCATTGACTCGCAGTTTGGCGGCGTGCGAGAGTTGGTGGAAGTCGGACCCCCGTCACGGCAGCAGGTTGAACATTCTAACGTAGTCAGGGATGTATGCTGAGCGCTATATGGAGCGTCAGCGTCCTGCACAGCACAAATGATGACTGACCTATGGCAAAGCATCATCCGTTGTTCGTCCAGTTGGTTAAGGTTGCGACTGCGGTGCACGTGGCGCTCTATCGGTTGACGCACGGCGCATTGCCGCATCCGCTTCTGGGGCGTCACTGTCTTCTCCTCATCACGACCGGTCGGCGCAGCGGGAAAAAACGTATTACCCCTTTACTGTTCGTGCGTGACGGCGGCGACTATGTTGTGGTTGGCTCGTGGGGCGGCAGTGATACGCCGCCACATTGGTATCTCAATGTGCGCGCCGATCCGCGCGTCGTAGTCGAGGATCACGGGCTTGTGACCTCTGCTGTCGCCATTGAGATCGATGATCCGGAGGAATATGAGCGATTGTGGCGGCGATTGGTTGCTCTCTATCCTGCCTATGAGAAATACCGGCAGCGCACAACACGACGCCTTCCGATTCTCCGATTGAGTCCGGTCGGAACGTTGAAAACGATCAGGGATCAACGTATATGATGCATATGTTGCAGCGGGTTGCCGAGTTGCCGCAAGAGCGGGCGGAACAACGGGGCGCGGTCGCGCGTCGGCTCCTTGGCTATTTGCGCCCCTACTGGCGGCGATTACTGGCGATCCTTATGCTGGTTGTGATTGCAGCAACATCTCAGGCGCTGGGTCCGTTGCTGATCGGCGTGGCGATTGATGGCGCAATCGCACAGCGTGATGGGAACGAATTGAATCGCCTGATGCTATGGCTCCTGGTGGTGTATGTCGCCGGTCTGGCTGCCGGACGGTATCAGTTCATGCTGATGGGTGAGGTGGGGCAACAGGTGCTGGCGCAGCTGCGCAGCGAAATCTTCGCCGCATTGCAGCGGATGTCATTGCGCTTCTTTGACCGCCGCCCGGCTGGTGAGTTGATGTCGCGTGTGGTGAACGACACCGAAGTGATCACCCAGTTGATGGGTCAGGGTCTGGTACAGGTGCTCGGCAGCCTGTTCGGATTGATCGGCATCCTGGTGGCAATGATCGCCCTCGACTGGCGACTGGCGCTGGCAAGCTTCGTCGTTATCCCGGTGATGATCTGGATGACCGGTCTGTTCTCGCAGTTGTCGCGCCGGGCGTTCCGACGCACCCGCGCGACGATTGGCGATGTGTCAGCGGATATTCAGGAAGAAATTGCAGGCGTCAAGGTTGCGCAGGCGTTTACGCGCACTGCTCTTAACCAGCAGCGCTTTGCGGAACGCAATGCAGCAAATCGTGATGCAAATGTGAATGCGACTGCGATCACGTCGGCGTTTATGCCAGCTGTGGATATACTCTCGACCATTGCTGTCGCTATTGTGGCGGGTTTTGGCGGCTGGCTGGTTCTGCAAAACGCGGTGACCATCGGTGTGGTTGTAGCATTTCTGACGTATGTGCAGCAGTTCTTCCGCCCGGTGCAGGCACTTTCGGCGTTTTATACGACTGCTCAGTCGGCGCTGGCGGCGGCGGAGCGTATTTTTGCTCTGCTTGACACCCCCCCCGATCTGGTTGATGATCCCGACGCCCAGGAACTGCCACGGGTCGAGGGACGGGTCGAGTTCGATCATGTGTGGTTCAGTTATGGCGCTCGACCCGGAGATCAACCGGTGGATGGAGAGCGCTACGTACTCAAGGATATCTGCCTGGTTGCTGAGCCAGGGCAGACGATTGCGCTGGTTGGTCCGACCGGCGCTGGCAAAACGACGCTGGTTAACCTGATCGGACGTTTCTACGATGTCAGCGCCGGGGCGGTATTGATCGACGGCGTTGATGTGCGCAAGGTGACGCGCGCCAGTCTGCGCTCCCAGATGGGAGTTGTGCTCCAGGATAGTTTTCTCTTCTCCGGTACAATCGCCGATAACATTCGTTATGGACGCCTCGACGCGACCGATGAAGAGGTTGAAGCGGCTGCAAGGACTGCAAATGCGCATGATTTCATCATGCGACTGCCGGATGGGTACCAGACGCACCTGAGTGAACGGGGGAGCAACCTCAGTCAGGGGCAACGTCAGTTGATCGGGATTGCACGCGCAATCCTGGCAGATCCACGCATCCTTATTCTCGACGAGGCGACCAGCAGCGTCGATACGCGCACCGAACAGTTGATCCAGCAGGCGCTGCGTCGTTTGCTGCGTGGGCGCACCAGTTTCGTCATTGCCCACCGTCTCTCGACCGTGCACGATGCCGATCTGGTGCTGGTGCTCGATCAGGGGCGGATTGTCGAGCGCGGCACACACGAAGAACTGCTCGCGCGCGGCGGGTTGTACGCCGAATTGCATCGCCGCCAGTTCCGCGATGAACCGCTGCTCCGGGCAGCGTGAACGGCGCAGCGGCACAGCAGGCGCAGGGAGATAGATGGAATGGAACTCTGTGCCCTCGGTGTCTCAGCGGTGCATGGTTGCAGTGAAATCATCGTTGGAAAAGGAAACGGCGTGCGGCGGGGAAAAGACGAGATGCTCTCAGATGCGCTTAACGCCGATCACCATTGACCACTGCGAACGACGGGCGACGCAGCATCTTTACCGCATATTCCAATCCCTCGCGTAGTGTGGCTCTGGTCACCAGATCGCCCAGGTCAACGCCACTGGCAACGAGCGCCTGCGACACTTCGGGATTGATGCCGACCAGAATACAACGCGCTCCCAGCAATCGCGCTGCGGTTGTCGCCTGGATCAGCCAGATGCTGACCTGAGCATCCACCACAGGCACGCCAGTGATGTCGAGGATCGCCGCCTGTGCGCGTTCTGCGACGATCTGTTCAAGGAGACGGCGCTGTAACAGGCTGGCGCGCTCTGCATCGATCTCCCCAACCAGCGGTGCAACCAGCACCCCTTCCATGATTGGAATAATTGGCACACTCAACTGGCGTACTGTTGCGCTGAGTTGTTCACGCGCTGCGGTTTCCTCGCGCAGTTGGGCCAGCGCGCGTTCGAGTTCAGCTGCACGCTCCGCCAGCAGTGCGTTCTGGTGACGCACCTCGGCGCGCTCGCGCTCAAGTTCGGCGGCCATATCATTGAATGCATGTGCTAGCAGCACCAGTTCACGCCCTCCCCGCGGTCGAACGCGAGCTTCTCCCTCGCCGCGCGCCAGACGGGCGGTAGCGGCGACCAGTTCGCTTAGCGGACGGGTAATGAGCGATGCCAGCAGCACCCCGAGCGCAATTCCGGCGACCAGGAGCATAGCGAGCACACTGCCGCTGATCGTTTGAGTGCGACCGGTCTCTTGATCAATTTCCTTCGTGGCAATTGTTAACTGCAAGAGCGCCGTGTCCGAGAGCGCGGACGCTTCACGCGACAGTTGACCCGCCTGAGGTCTCAGGCGACTGTTGATCAGCGTTTCGGTGCGAATATAGGCGCTCGACAGGCTAGCAATGCTTTTGAGCGAGCGATCAAAACTTTCAGAAACACTCTGCAACCGTTCAAGATCGTCTGGTTGGACGACTCGTGTCTGACTGTTTAGGACGAGATAGCGGCGCAGGAAGGTGCGCGCCTGACGCAGTTCAGCGATCGCGTTATCGGCGGCGCCTATCGTATCGTCGCTCTCCATCTGCCCGATCCAGACATACGCCAGTTGCAGGCGCGTACTTGCCCGGCTCAGGTCCATCAGTGCCAGATAATCGCCTGGCGTCACCGGTCTGGCATTGCTGATCGCCTGCTCGATAGTCTGGTATTGCTGCAAGAACATGGTGTACAGGTCGTCACGCATGCGCTGCTGAGCAGTGATGCTGGTGCTGGTCTCGTCAAATATCTGGCAGTAGGTTGCTGCCTGCGCTTGTATTCGCTTCAGATGCTCGAGCATTGCCGGGTTGTGCGCGTCTCGTTGCAGGCGCTCAATCGTGCGTTGCAACGTATCGAACTGGCGAACCGCATCCCAGTATCTGCTCTCGTCTGGTTGCAGCAGATACCGATCCACCTGGCGTTGCGCATCGGCGATAGCAGTGAATGCCTCAATGCTGTAGCGCGTGTCGATGGTGACATTGGAGCTCAGTTGCTCCAGGCGGTCACGGATGGCGCTCAGGTGAGCGAACATGAAGAGACCAAGGATTAGCGTCAGAGAGACGACGATGCTGTATCCCAGGATAAGACGCGAACGAAGCGACAGGTCGCGTCCGAGAACAAGAGGTGTGGTTGTGCGGGCAGACGAGGCCATATACATTCATTCTACTCTTTATAGTGATGCTCTCTTCTGGCATCATCATACTGTACCGATTGAACCCAAACGTTGGAGAACGGTTAACGAAATGCGATCAATTTGCTTACAATACGGGGCGCGTTCGCAGGTTGCTGACGCATTCCTGCACCATGATTGTCGTACAGTGCGGGATCGTGTACAATAGGCGGGCGGTTGGTTTTCTCTGGCGGCTGCACGTCCGCCGGATCGATAAAGCTGGACAGAAGGACGCTCCCATGACAAGTTCGCTTCGTGATTTTCTGGAAGTCCCCTACGATGAACTCGAAGAACTGAACCTTCAGATGAAGGCGCTGCGCCTTGCCCGCACGCTAGTGGACATCCTACGCGAGGAGCGCAGCCGGTAATGTGGATGATCTGTATCGCCGCGAGGGTCTGGTGTGTCACGTGGCGACAGAAATCGAAGGATTTCTGTTCCAAGGGCAACGCGCTGAGCAACGCTACCGCGAAACCGACCGCTTCGAGTTTATTACAACCAGCGGCTATTACCACTCGCTGCCGGGTGATGCGCTGCATCTGTTTATCGATGCTTCAGCCGAAGTGCAGTGCGCGATGGGATTTGCCAATGAAAAAGACCACCCAGAAGTCGCCCCATCACAGTTCGAGATGAACTACTCACGCACTGAAGCGCCGATTGCCGCCGATCAGGTGCTGATCTACAAACTGGTCTGTCGCCAGGTGGCGCACAAGGTGGGAATGACGGCAAGTTTCCTTCCCAAGCCGGTCACTGGCGTCAATGGCAGCGGGATGCATACCAATCTGTCGATTGCGCGCGGCGATACGAACCTGTTCTACGACTCCGCCGGACGTGACGGTATCTCGTCCTTTGGCTGGAGTTTCATCAACCGTATTCTGCATCACGCCAAGGATCTCTGTCTGATCCTCAATTCAAGCGTCAACGCGTATCGGCGTCTTGATCCGCACTACGAAGCGCCGAAGAAGATCAAGGCGTCGCCGGTTGATCGCGGCGCCATGATCCGCATTCCGATCGGGAATGCATGCTCAGCGCGGATCGAGGTGCGCTCGATTGCGCCGGATGCTAATCCGTACCTCGCCATCTGCTCGCTCTTGAGAACTGGCCTCAAAGGCACAGAAGTCCCGACGATCGATCCCTATCAACCGCTCGGCATCCTGCCCGATAACATCTATGATGCGCTCGATCACTTCCGTGCCAGCACATGGGTCGAAGAGATCATAGGGGAGGATGTAGCAATGCGCTTCGCAGCCACTAAACAGGCATCCGCCAATCGTTGCCCGCGCTTGCTTGGGACGATCATCAAGCACGCTGAGATTCAGTTTCACCACGAAGTGACCAATCAGCATTTGTGGAACTTCTTCTGATGCAATCTACCTGTACGCAGACCCATCCATGTCTCACACAAAAAGAGAAAGGGTGCTACTCGCTCGTGCGGCGGCGCACAGAAAGCCAGCAGCAAGTCTGTGTCGATCATACGCCGATCTGGACAGGCGAATCCCGCCAGGAGCGCTTCTGATGGGGCGTCCTGTTGCTGCTCGAAGAACAGAGGAGTCCACATGCCAGAAAAATCACCAGGCTGGGAAGGAACAATCCTGGCGTTCGTTATGATCGCAACCGTGCTGATAGGGATCGCCTACAGCATTGCGCTTGTCTACGAGATACCGGTTCCTTGGGCGATTCTGTTGATTATTGCGGCAATTGCCGCACTCTGGTTGCGGCGTCGAGGGAGGAAATAGTGTTGTTTACGAAGGACTTGCGCCGATTTCGTTCTCGATAGCAGGGAGCAGATTGCGTGCGAGGGTAACAAAATCTTCGATCAGGAATGGCTTGGCAATGTATCCATTGATCCCGGCGCTCTGCGCATCGCGTTGCAACTTCGGGGTATCGTATGCCGTGAACAGCACCGTCGGCAGATCAGGTTTTGCCTTTCTTATCGTTGTAAGTAATGACAATCCATTCATCCCGCGCAGATTATAGTCGCTCATTACCAGATCATAGGCATGCTGGTTGAACAATTCCAATCCTTCGTCGGCAGAGTAGGCGATATCGAGCAGGTACGGCACGCCAAGCGTTCGCAGTCCAAGTGCAATGACGCTGGCGATTGTACTGTCATCTTCGACAAGCAGGATGCGGAGTGGTTGCCTGACCATGGTGATGCCCCTCTTTGGTAATCGAGATGGGTATAGCATGTGTTCTGGCGCGATGAAGGCGGGGACGTAACGGTCTGAATTCTACTTCTCTTGCTTGTATGGTACCATAGGAAAAGTAAAATACAAGTGACGATGTTCTCATATGTTTTCGTTTTCATCCTCTATTGATCCCGTCGATCTGGAAGTGTTCCGCAATCGCTGTGCTGCTATCGCCGAAGAAATGGGAGCGGCGCTCGGTCGGAGCGCACTCTCGACCAATATCAAGGAGCGACGAGACTTTTCGTGTGCGGTCTTTGACGCTCAGGGGCGCATGGTGGCGCAGGCAGCGCACATTCCTGTGCACCTGGGGGCGATGCCGCGCTCGGTCGAGGCGGCGCTGGCGCACGGTATGCTTGCTCCAGGCGATGTCGTGGCGCTCAATGATCCCTACCTTGGCGGTACGCACCTGCCTGATATTACCACAGTTGCTCCGGTGTATGTTGGCGACACACTGATCGGCTACACGGCGACGCGCGCTCATCACGCCGATGTCGGCGGTATGACCCCCGGATCGATGCCAATGAGCCGTGAGGTGTATCAGGAGGGGTTGATTATCCCGCCAACCCTTCTGGTGCGTGGCGGCGTCCCAGATGAGTCGGTCATCGGATTGATCTGTCGCAACTCACGTACCCCCGAAGAGCGACGTGGCGATCTGGCAGCGCAACTTGCCTGTCACCGCATCGGCGCACAACGCCTGGCGGAACTGGCGGAGCGTCACTCCCCTGCCTGGGTAGCGCGTCATATGGAGGCGCTCCTGGCGTATGGCGAGCGCCACATGCGCGCGGTGATCGCGGCAATTCCAGATGGAACGTATACGTTCGACGATCTGCTGGACAACGACGGCGTTGACCCCGACCCGCTCATCATCTGTGTGCGCATTGACATCCATGGCGAGACTGCAATCGTAGACTTTTCAGGAACAGCAAAGCAGTGTCGTGGTCCATTAAACGCCCCACGCGCGGTCACCGAGTCAGCAGTGATCTACTGTTTCCGCTGTCTTGGTCCGCCTGATATGCCGTTGTCCTCTGGCGCATATGTGCCTATTGATGTTCGTGTTCCTGAAGGGTGTATGCTGGCGCCGCGCCCTCCAGCGGCAGTTGCAGGGGGAAACGTCGAAACGGCGCAGCGGATTGTCGATGTAGTGTTTGGGGCGCTGGCTCAGGCGTTGCCTGACCGTATTCCTGCTGCTTCAGCAGGAACGATGAATAACTGGACATTTGGAGGAGTCGCGTCGAATGGTGCGTCGTTTGCCTACTACGAGACGCTTGGCGGAGGAATGGGCGCTCGCCCGACACTTCCCGGTCTCAGTGGCGTGCAGGTGCATATGACCAACACTCTCAATACGCCCGTCGAGGTGTTGGAACGGCAGTTCCCCCTTATTGTTCGTCGCTATGGATTACGGCACGGATCAGGCGGTGCAGGGCGAATGCGTGGCGGCGATGGTCTGGTGCGTGAAGTTGAGTTCCGCGCGCCAGTGACGGTGAGCCTGCTAAGTGATCGACGAGTCTACGCCCCGTATGGCTTGAACGGCGGCGCTGCCGGGTTGCGTGGACGTAATGTACTGATCCGCGAAGGTGAAGAGCGTCTGCTGCCCGGCAAAACGACGGTCGAGATGCTTCCCGGAGACGTTCTGCGCATCGAGACGCCTGGCGGCGGCGGGTTTGGCGCGCCTCTACGGTGACCAGACGTACAGGAAGAATGCCATGTCGCTGTATGGGTTGCGCCATTCGCGTATACGTTCGAGTTCGGGGAAGCGCTGTTCGATGCTGAACGCTACAATCTCTTCGGCATCGAGCGCCATGTAGAGCGGGCGCTGCGCTGCCAGGTCGCCGAGTTGTTGTCGGGCGTCGGTTGTATGCATGTCGATGTCAATGAACGCAATACGCGGATCATCGTTCAGATAGATCTTGGGTCCAAGGTGAATAAGGCGCGGTTGCAGCAGGCTTACCAGAGTGATACTGCCTGATCGATCCGCTTCAACGCGCAAATGGTGCACAATCTCTTCGAGATGGTAGCCTGCTGTCCACGTTTTGACATACTGGTGGCGATCAGCGGTCGTTAGGGGAGCATGTGCCGGATTGCGGATGTACTGGAAGGCAGAGAAAGCGCCCCACAGGCACGTGACCAGGGCCAGCGCCGCGCTGATGTTGCGCAAGGCTTCGCGACGTTGTCGGTGTTGACTCAGGCTCAGTCCGGCGGCAAAAAGGATCGGAACCTACACGGGCAGGATATAGCGGGGATAGAGGACGCTCCCGATAACGGCAAGCGCCAGACAGAACAGGCTGGCGGAGAGAGAGAGAAACAGGTGCTATCGGCGTGTCCGGGACGTCGCCAGACCAATGCCGGCGATGATAAGCACCGACAGTGGCATGGCTATCGTGATCTACTCGCCAATCTGGTACAGATTTCGTCCCAGACGCTCAACCTGGAGCATCAGGTCGAGTGCGCCAACTTTACGTCTCTCGGTGCCGCCATAGTTGAAGGGTGCAAATGCGGCAAGCGCCAGCAATGTGACGATCAGTGCGGTGCGCATCATCTCCCACCGCCGATGTCGCTGTTCCGGCGGCATCGTGCGCATGAGTATGGTCAAAGCCGGGAGCGCGAACAGGAACACTCCGGATAGTTTGACCAGACCGGCAAGCGCCACGAGTGCGCCGACACCCGCCGCATGCCAGCGGTGTGGGTTTGACATCTGATTGAGGCGCAGACTCAATGCCAGCACAAAACTGGCGACGCTGGTAAGCATCGCGTCAGGAATCGCCAGCAGGTCGTGGACGATAGCCAGCGGTGAACAGATGTAGAGAAGACCGGCAAAGATGCCTGCCCGTTGATCGGCGACCATCTTTCCGCTGAGCCACAATCCGATGACGGTCAGCCAGCCGCACACGACCGAAAGGAGCCTGCCGCTCACGAGTGGATCCAGTGGCAGATGCACAAGCGCGGCAAGCAACAGTTCGTGAATAAGTTTGCCGTCGTGAATTGTAGACAGGAATTGGTCGGGAAAGTGTTGAGCGCGGGAGAGATACACTGCTTCGTCATTAAAAGAGAGGAATCGCCATCAATCCTGGCAACCGTGTGGTGAGGAAGAGTATGCAGAGCAAAAGGAGTGCAGATCGTTCGTTGCGTTCGCTGGTATCTCCGTCCATGTCACCATTGCCTGTGTTTCGGATGCTGTCTCTGGTTTGTTTTTTTGCGTACTGTGCCGTATTTCCCGGTTCGACTATCACCGTTGCGCTCGATGCCGTTCCAGCGTGGGGTCTCTGGATGGGCGCTGCGATGCTGATTGTCCAGGGGTTGGCGGTTATCTTCTGGGCACTGGGGATGTATGGCGCGCGTGGCGCACTGGCGGTCGGGCTGGCAGCGGTACTGGCATGGGCGGTCGAGCATATTGGTGAAACAACAGGATTGCCGTTCGGTCGCTACCAGTATACCGATATGTTGCAACCACAGATACTGGGAGTTGTGCCGGTTCCAATCACGCTTGCCTGGTTGATGGCAGGTTTCGGGTCGTGGCAACTGGCGCGCCTGAGCCTGGGTGCGCGCGGCGGGCGTATCGCGCTTGCAACGCTCACCGGTGTATTGATCGTTGTGCTTGATCTCCAGATCGAAACGGTTGCCACGCTCATTAATACCTACTGGTTCTGGATCGACGATGGTTCGTACTACGGCGTGCCACTGCAGAACTTTGCCGGTTGGTGGGTTGTCGGGTTCCTGATTGCGCTTATCGTTGCAACAATCCTGCCCCGGAACGGCGAGAACGAGTCTGACCGTATGCCGCTGTCGATCTTAGCGAAGCGCGAGCGCATCGTCGCATTCGTCTGGCAGCATGTACCCGCCCTGCTCTATATCCTGAGCAGTATCTTCTTCACTGCTGCAAATCTGGCGCACGGATACCCTCTAGCTAGTCTGGCTGGCGTGATCTTCCTGATAGTCGCTGTATGGATCGGTGCCATACGGCGACAACATCGTCCCACACACGGTTAATGCCGCGTCGTCCGCGAAGCAGGGTGCGGTAAGATTCCAGACGTTCTTCGTTCACCTCGTCGCGCAGCGCATCGACTGCAGCGGTCAGACGTGTCTGAACCAGACCCACAATCATCTCTTCAGGGAGTGTAGTGTCACACGTATGGGGCGGACCCACGCGAATGAATGCTTCGGGACGCTGTTCACCGCGGAACTCGTAGCGCAGCGCGACGGGCCAGAAGAGCACATCACCTACCTGTCTGGCGATGCGCGCAACTCCAGGATAGACCTTCAACGGACGACGATCATTCGGTACAATCCGTCCTTGCGGCAGTATCCAGAGCATGCGGTCACGTCGTTCACGCAACAAACGACTGATGTAGGCAATTGATCGCTCCGCCTCGCCAGGGCGACGCCGGTCGACCGAAAATGCGCCGCACCAGGTGAAGAACCAGTACACGCGCAATTGCTTCTCTTCCATCATGATATAGCTCTGGAACCGCTCATTGAGCACGATCTTGTCTACAAGGAACGCCATGTAGCCGTCCCACCATCCTGGATGATTCATATAGGCAATAACCGGACCTTCGGCAGGATGGGGAACAGGACCTTCAATAGCAATCCAGACCCGGTCGAACATCGAGCGGCAGGCTGGCAGCACCAGTGTGCGATAGATTAACTCCTTCCCTAATGCATTATGATTTGCAGGGATGGCAGGAGCAGCATTGTGCAGGACAGTCGCCTGCGGTTCGGTAGTACGCATATGAAGTGCCGCGGAGAGTGAAGGTGCCGATTACGGTCCTGATAATGACGTTACTGAAAAACTTACCGCAGAGACGCCGAGAGCGCGGAGCGCCGCAAAAGCTAAACATGATGTATGCATGGTGGCGTTTGAGCGAATCGATTTTCTCTTGAACGCTGCGCCTCTGCAGTGAAATAACCTAATTTACAGTAATAGTACCATACGGATAGTGTTTTGTGAAAAACAGGCTGCGCATTTGAACACACTTCTCTCTGAGTGGTAGAGAACGGTAGAAGATTATACTTCAACGGGTAAAGCGTCGCGGTAGTCGTAACCACCCACGCCGTAGCGCAATCTCGATGATCCAGAGAAGCGCCGCAAGACCGATCAACCATGGCCACAGACCGGTATCTAGCAGCCGTTCAGTGCTGAGAGGAACAACGCCCGGTGTTACAAGCGGTCCGCCGCGTAGCGCTGTTCCGCCCGTAATGGCGCTGATGTCGTTCAACAGACGTGCGCCAGCCTGTGGATCGGTGGGAGGCAAGTATTCATCAGGGTAGCGCTGCACGTAGCCAATCTGCGCCAGGCGTACCTCATTCCCCTTTTGCTGGCGCACTTCGATTGCATACGAACCGTCGGCTGTCAGAGTCAACGCCTGTTCATAGCGCCCTGGTGCCGTCTGACGGAGTGTGATCAGTCGGGATGAACCATCTGGAAGCACGATTGTCGCCTGGGTATCTGCCAGGTCCAGCGGTCTGCCGCCCGGCGCCACGGAGTCGGCAACAATGCGCACACTATCGCCGTCACGGATGGCGCGCACCTGAAGCGGACCGCTATCCGGCTCAGGGAGAGTGTAGCGAATCAGTTGCGCCCAGAAGCGACCGTAATCGGGCCAGTTTGACCAGTTAGCAGCCCACGGCGCTTCTGCGCCAGGCGTCCACGCAGCAGCGCGCCCAAGCCCATACTGCCAGACCGCCAGCACCGGGTCGCCGTTAGGGGAACGGAGGACCAGATCGGCGCCGGGTTTCAGAAGCGTAGCCACGTATCCTTTCAAACCGGGGATCTGCTCCGGCGCGAAGTCGCGCAACATGGGATGCGGAGCGGTCTGCTCGGCGCGGAAATCGCCCTCAACCTGCGGTTCTGTGCGCACGATTTCGCTCTCGAGCAGCGTCAGGCGTGGAATATCGTTTGGTTCGGCGGCGTAGTGATACCGTCCCGCGCCCCAGCGCGCCAGTTCCTGGAGCAGATTGATGTCGGCGTCTGTGCCGATAGCAATCGTCGAGAGAGTGATATTCTGGCTGCGCGCCTCCTCAAGCAGCATCCGATATGCCTGTCGGTCGTCGGTGAACGAACGACCATCGGTGAGCAGCACTGCGTGACGTACCCGTCCAGGTTGCTGCGCCAGGGCTGGCAATCCTTCACGCAGCGCATTGTAGATGTCGGTTCCGCCGCCCAGGGGCAGTGTGCTGATACGACGCTGTACATCGGCCAGGCTCAAACCAACGCCAACCGGCTGAAAATCGACCACCCAACGGGTTGAGACATCGAATGCCAGCACGCCAATGCGATCCTGTTCACGGAGCGACTCGGTCGCCATGATAGCGGCTTCTTTCGCCATTGTGAATTTGGAGATGCCGGTTTCGGGTCCCATGCTGGCAGATTGATCGATGATCAACAGCAGGGTCGTATCCGAGCGTTCTGGACGCGGGGGTGGAGTCATTTCGACCGGCAGTGTTTCTTCGAGGGGGGTGTTCTTGTAGGCGCCGAGCGTAAAACTCGATTGTCCCCCAATCGCCAGTAAGCCGCGCCCTTCGCTGCGGACAAATTCGCGCAACGTCGCCATTTGGTCGAAGGTCAGCGCGCTCGCAGGTACGTTGAGCAGCACAATCCCTTCGTAGAGACCAAGCGCCGAGATCTGGGCGGGGAGCGCCGTCGGATCGGTTACATCTGCGATGACTCCTGCTTTACGGAGCGCGCTCCGCAACGGTGCGCTAACAGCGCCACCCGGTTCTTCGACCATTAGAATGCGAGGCATCGGAGCAACGAGAATAGCTGCACCGGCGCGATTGTTGCGCGCAAGTGTGTCGGGCTGACCGCTGATCGTCGCCTGGAGGCGCAGAATGCCCGGCTCACCGGCGCGACCAGTGTACAGGTAGGTATTTTCGCCGGGTGACAGACGCACCTGTTGCGTCAGCACACGCTCATTGCCAGCGGTCATCTCCAGTTGAACACTGGTAGCAACGGTGCTGACCATCACGATGCGGGCGGTAAACTCTTCCCCTTCACGCAGGGTGGCTGGCGTCTCAACTGTTGCAATCCAGAACTCGGACAATGCCGGTGCCTGATACTGTTCCGTATCGACTGGGATACCGGCAAGCGCCAGCGCCCGCGCTTCGGCGATCGCATCCCCTCTGGTCTGAAGACCGTCGGAGAGCAGCACCACCCGTCCGCCACTGGTACCGATCAACCCGCGTGCTGCACGCAGTGCAGCCGCGATGTCGGTCTGGTCGCTGCGCAACGTCCCGCCTTCTGCCGCCACGGTCGCACCGAAGGTAATAATCTGCACTGGCGCATTGCTACTCGCAGCAAGCGCAGCTGCACGCGCGCGGAGTGCCGACTTTCCCTGATCGGTCAGACTGTCCGATTGATCAACCAGCACGACGATGAGCGGCGCGGCAGCAGTCTCAATACGCCTGTGCAGGATGACGGGGTTAGCCAGCGCAATGATAATGAGCGTGACGATGGCAACCCGCAGCACAAGCGCCATTGCTGGCAGACGACCGCGTTGCCAGAGCCAGCCGCCAATGATCAGCGGCACGATCATCAGGAGCGCCAGGAACTGTGGATTGCGAAGGATCATTAGCGTCAACCTTTACCTGCGGCGTAACACATAAACCCATTCAATCGCTAGAATGATAAGGGCAGTGCCAGCAAGCCAGGGCCACAGATCGATCATGTGCTGTCCAGACGCGCTTCCGGGGTCATTTCCTGGTGCCCGCAGCAATGGTGCGCTCTGTGGACGAAGATTCGACTCGATAGCGGCGCCAGCATTGACACCTACCACACCAGCGAGAATAGTTGTGCCGCTACGCTGTTCTTCGACTGTGTGGAATCCGGGTTCGATCAGGGTATCGAGTGTGACGACCGATGTAACCGGCACTTCGATGCGTCGGCTGTCGGGACCACGGATCACCAACGCAGTCGTGCGTGGATCGGGTCGAATTGTTAGCATCTCGCCAGCGCGCACTGCCTGTGGCAGCGGCGGTGGCGCCAGATCGCGCACCGTGCGGGCGACCAGAAGCGGGAACGCCAGGCGTGTCGTCAGGTTGCCACTGGCAAGATCGAACGTCCAGATTGCAACTTCACGACCTTCAATTCGCCCACGCAGAATCAGTGGTAGGTCGCCGGATGCTAGCAGCACTTCAGCCCACGGCGGCGGCTCGATTCGCCGGACAGCATTGAATACGACGCCCCCAAAACCAAGCCCTTCCAGCGTACTGCCGCGTTGACGCAATGGCACCCCAGTATCAAGAAGTTGGAGATCAGGCGCCACACGCAGCAACGATGAATCTGGCGGTGGTGCAATGACCAGCACCGATCCCTGGGGCCAGGCATCAGGGAGAAAACCATCGAAGATGGTGAGATCTGCAATCACGCGCTCAGGTGTCGTTGCATAGGCATCAGGGGTCGTGACAACGACAGTGACGCCAGGGATAGCTTCGAGAGCGCGACGGAGAGCTGCTGGCTGGTTCGATACCAGCAACGCCACAGCCGGGCGACCCTGTGCTACGCTCAGATAAGCAGAATCGTCCTGCGGCAGTGCGTCACGTCCATCGATCACTGCGCGTAGCGTCTCTACGCCGCCCGGCAGTGTCCAGCTGATTTCGGTTTCACTGTCTGGCGCTATTGTGACCTGATCCTCTGCCAGCACCTGATTACCAGAAAAGATCCGCAGCGTCCCGTTGAACGGAGCGGTGTCGTAACTGGCAACCCGCGCATACACCTGGATGCGACTGCCCCAGGGGCGACTAGCAAAAGCGATAATCGCGCGGTTGGGAATCGCTGAACCGATCTGCACCCATTCCACAGGCACAGCAACATCACGCACCGGCTGCGGTGGCAATGCTCCATCGGTCAGGACAATGATCCGTCGGCTGAACTGTGGGTCGAGAGCGGCTTCTGCCAGCGTCAGCGCCTCGTTGATCGCCACTCCGACGCCGCCAGGTTGCAGTGTGTCGAGCGCTACGGTGAGAACGAAAGGATCTTCGCCTGACGCAACAATCTGCGCCCGAGGTCCGGCAGCTATCAGCGTCATCCGGTCGCCAGGGGAAATCGCTGCGATAAGAGCGCGGGCGCGTTGTCGCACCTGTTCAAAGCGGCTTGCCCCCCCGTCGATCGCAGCCATACTGCTCGAAGTATCGATGATCAGCGCGGTATGACGTGCATCAGGGGCGGGCGCACCTGCGATCTGTGGTCCTCCTAGCGCGAAGCCAAGCAGCGCAGCAACCAGAAGATGCAGTAACAATAACAGCGTCAGCGGCAGACGACGACTCCGCTCACCGTCGATACGGCGTGGAAGATTTGCCCAGAGCAACAGACTCGGAACAGGTACGCGCTGACGTCGTTCGCGCAGCAGATGCAGGAGCACGATAATCGGCAGGGCAAGCAGCGCCAGTAATCCGAGTGGCAACAGAAAACTCATATGCTATGTCAGTATCTGGCGTGCGCGCAGATACGGAATAATCTGTCGCTCGAGCGGCCACGTGCTAAGCACGCGCGCATATGTTGCACCACGCCGCCCGCAGATCGATTCGATGGTCCGCTGCCAGGCGGCAAGATTACGACGGTAGTGTGCGATTACTTCATCATCAATAATCAGTGGCAAGAGTTTACCCGTCTCGACATCTTCGAGTTCGACGGAACCGAGACGTTCAGGGTTTAGTTCGCGTGGATCGAGAAGATGGATCACGAGTATCTGCCATGTCGGCGGCGGGTAGGCGCGCAATCCCTCCTCAAGCCCTTCAGGTACGAGCAGATCGGAACAGACGACCAGCAACCCTCCGCGCGGATGACGACGCGCATATGCTTCGAGTGCCAGTCTGAGATTAGTTTCGCCGCCTGGTTGTACCTGCTCGATGAACCGCAACATCTCGATCAGGCGCGATTTTCCCTGTGCCGGTCCGAACTCACGGCGCACGTCGGCATCGAAAGGCGTTACATGAAGCCGATCATTGTGCGCCAGCGCCAGATACCCAAGCGTTCCAGCAATCAATTGCGCAGCGCGCAGTTTAGCAGGAGATCCCCACGCCATCGAGCGCGATGCGTCCAGTAGCAGATGAACATTAACACCCTGTTCGATCTCGCCCAGTTTGACAAAGAGTGCATCCTGGTGCGCATACACGTTCCAGTCAACATAGCGATAATCGTCACCAATGCTGTAAGGGCGATGATCGCTAAAGATAGACGTAGGCAGCAGGCGATGGCTAAGATGTGCACCACCAGACGGGCAACCACGCAAGGTACGTTGCGCCTGCAGGCTTAACCGTTCCAGGCGGCGTAGAAAGGCTTCATTGAACAGCGGCGGAATCTCCGCCTGCGGTTTAGGGCTGAAAATATTCCTGAACCACATCACGTTCGTCGAGTGGGATGCGCAACGGGTCGGCGCCGATTGCGCCGCCTGTGCCCGATTCCCCGCCAGAGACTGTTCCGACACCGCTCTGCAGTGAAGCGTCTGGATTCTTGATCACACCAGCGCTCTGCCCGCTGCCCTGCGCCTCAATCGTCACCGGCTGTCCTTCAACGCCGAGACGTCCAGCAGGAGCAATAGGGCGCTGTTCGCCGGAGGGGTTATTGCCCGCCGCACTTCCAGGCGTGCTCTGCTGGTTTGCGCCATCTGCACCGGGTTGTCCCGGTTGACTGCCAGGAGTGCTCGCCTGCCCCTCGCCCGGCCCATTCGATGGTGGAGCGCTGGCAGACGAAGATTGCCCTAATCGATCAATTGCCTGCGCCAGTTCTTCAAGCCCCTGAGCAGCACTCTGCTGACCAGCAATGTCGCGCGCCGATTGACGCACTTGCCTGGCAAGTGCAGGATCCTGCTGTTCGATAGTGCGTGCTGCATCCTGCAACGCACGCCCAAGTGCCTGCCGCGCTTCTTTGGACATCGCGCCAGCCTGATCGGCAAGTTCACGCAAGCGCTGTGCTGCGGCTGCAGTATTACCACGGTCAAGCGCATCAGCAACTGGTCGCGTTGCACCCAGGTCACGCAGTGCATTTGCCAGCGCCTCGAGTGTCCTGGGGTCTGCGGCGGGTGGTTGCGTCGTCTGAGCTGGAGTCGAAGCAGGTTGTTGATCACCAGCAGTGTTTCCTGGACGGAAAGGCATCATCTCTTCACCAGGATCGAGTGGGATGATCTGATCACTAATGGCAATCGGAGCGCCATCATCCGCCGGGAATGGCAAAGGGAGCGTGCCTGATTGAGGCAACGCTGGCAACGATACCACCAATGGATTGAGCAACATCCCACCAATGCCTGAGATCAGCAATAACCCGCCTGCCACCAGCACCAGTGCCAGCAGAGTCAACAGGTCAGTCCATGGCGCCTTCTGATGCTGATTGATATACCGCTGCACTTGTTGCACTGTGTGGGTCGATTGATCGAGCAGGCGCGCCATCATTGGCGAGGGTTGCCTGCCGCTCTGAAGCATCTCGACCGCAGTCGCCAGTTGCTCATTTAGGCAGAAGCGCCGATCAAGGCGACGAGCCACGTCTGTCGGGCGCATTGGCGGGCGCAGCAGGGTGATGAGTGCAATACCCACAATAGCGAGGGCAATGGCTGTCAGCTCCTGCACGCTAATCTCCAGGTTCCAGAGCAGCCGTGCACCCATTCCGATGCACCACACGCCGATTGCAATTGACACCGACTGAAGGATGGTGCGAAAAGCACGCCGTGCCCAGCGTTCGGTTGCTAGGCGCTGCAACTGTTCTATCAATGGATGATGACGTTCCAGCATCACCAGACCTCTGCCTCGCGCACAACCAGGCGGCGCGTCATTCCGACAACGATGCCCCCTAGCCCGACAAGGATTAGAATCAATCCGGCGAGGGTCTGGACACGGTCGATTTCAGCACGCAGTTCAAGGGCACGCGCAGCGCTTTCGTGGTTGCCAAGCGAGAGAAACTCAGACGCTGCCAGATTAGCGACAGCCCGCGCATCGGCGAATGTTCGCCAATCTTTAGCAAGGGTCATTGCCTGTTCAAGCAGTTGGGTGGCGCGCAATCCGCGATTGGCAATTGCCGCATATATGCGCAGCGTCTCGATACGTTCAGCATTGTCGAGCGCAGTGTAGGCTTCAAGCGCACGCTGCGCGAGATCGGCAGCCATGGCATAATCCTGTACCTCGAGCGCAGCCCGCGTCTTGCGCGCCAGTTCTTCGGCGGTCAGCCCCAATTCGCTTCGCCTCAGCAAATCCTGCGCGCGTGTCAATACATCGTTCTGTCGGGTATTGCGCAACCACGGAATCGCCAGTTCCAGTTCGCGTTTGGCCTCAGCATAGCGACCATCTGCCACCAGCGTCTCGACAGGAGTGAGGTCGTACTCAGTGAGCGCATTATAGCGAAACCCGCCTTCAAGATAAGACGGCAACCACTCGCGCCACATACGTTCCAGCTCAGTCGCAGATGTGCCGTACACCCGTTCGAGTGCCGAGCGATAACCGCTGCTACGGCCGCTCACGGTAATAAACTCGCGCAGTTTGGCGAACGAATAACGTTCGACCAGGAACGCGACGATAGAGAGGGTTTGCGGATAGCCGATCTGTGGACTGCCATAGATCTGGTCCCGATCATCGAGCGCACTCCAGGGAAGCAGTTCATCACGCTCCAGCGCCTGTCGCAACGCTGTTACCTTACGCTCCAGTTCCGGTGAAGGGCGCTCAACATACTGGGCGATGCCTTCGTGGAAACCGACATTCAGACGATTGGCAGAGAGCTCCGCCAGCACAATGTGGGTCAACTCGTGGCGCACATTATTCTTAATCTCTTCCAGTGACTGTGCCCCAGTCTGATCAAGAATGACCACCACCTCGTTCCGGCGGAAGTCAGCATGCGCAATGATCCCGCGAATCGGTGCTGCCAGCGGATTGGCTGTATCATACGCGCGGCGGTTCGGGTAGAGACGCAGTGTGACTGGCGTTGGTACGGCGTAGCTGAAGATCGATGTTATTTCGTCATATATCTCGTCGACGAACGTTGCATACTTCTCAGCATACGCAAGATCACCATCAGCGTAGAGGATTGCGAAGTTTTGCGTGCGCAGCTCATACCATTGTGGCAGCGTCGCCTGAGCCTGAGCAGGTACTGGCAGCACATAGACCACCAGCGCCAGAAGAACGATTATTGCCGTCAGTAGACGCGCCAGCATGCGCATACGCTTCTCCCCGGCATGAAAAAATCGTGTAAGAGCCAGCAGAAATAACTGAACATGGAAAAGTCTACCACAAGACAATGACTTCTGCCTAAGATAATGATGAGAAAGGTTGAAAAAGGGTGCATATTGGATGTTGCACGAACACGTTTGCGTAGTTCAATCGCGCTGGAACGCCCCTCCCTTCCTGTGGTCTACATTGCAAACCATCTGTGATTGTCGCGGTTACGTGCTATAATAGCGATCAGGAGTTTCAAGGTGAAAGGTTGTTCCATGCCATCACGATCGCGTTCACAGCGTCGTCGTCAGCAACAGCGCGCCCGGTTGCAACAGCGCACGGCGCCTGGGCGAACTGTAGAAACACGTCCATTGCCTGATGAAGTCGTGACAGAAACTCCAGCTCCGGACGAAGATGGAGTGGTGCAGTCCCCGGCTGAGGCACCTGTATCGGCATCGACCGTCTATGGGCAATTTCTGCCTGCCACTGCTGCGAGTCGCGCGTCGACCGAACGTGAGACGATACTGAGCGCCTCATCGCGTCGGCAGCGGCGGGTAGCGCGCCCTGCGCTTGAACCGGTCGATTACTCGCTCGATTATGAGATCGCCCGCCACGATCTCCGGCGGATTGCAATCCTTGCCACACTCCTGCTCGCCGCAATGGTAGCGCTGCGTCTGTCTGGATTGGTCTAGCAGTCTGGCAGCAGGCAGTCGCTGAACCGGACGTCGTCATGTCAGATCGGTCTCGGAGCAAAGCGGCGCGTTTGCGCCGGATAGAACACCTGCTCTACAATGCTATTGGTGGCCTGCGTGTTGTCGACCTTGCCGAACGGTGCGGCGTTGATCGGCGCACAATCTACCGCGATCTTGCTGCGCTCGAAGAAATGGGCGTACCGGTATGGCAGCAAGGGGGACGCTACGGCATCGAGCGCGAGGCCTATCTCTCTACAGTGCAATTGAACCTTAACGAAGCCGTTGCGTTGTTCTTTGCGGCACGCCTGCTTTCGTATCATAGCGACGAGCACAACCCACATGTCGTGTCGGCATTACAGAAACTCGCTGCGAGCCTTCCCGACACGACCGTTTCCACCCACATCGCGCGGGTGGCCGATCTCATTTGTGCGCGAGCACAACGAACGGAGTATATTCGCATTCTCGAAACGATCACCCGCGCATGGGCGGATCGGCGGTGTGTCGATATTCGTTACCGTGCGATGAACGGGGAGACAACGCAGCGCGTGATTGAGCCATACCTGCTAGAAGTAGCGCGCAGCGAACCGGCATCATACGTTATTGCCCACGATCAATTGCGTGGCGCGCTGCGCACATTCAAGCTCGAACGCATTGAGCAGGCGACGATCCTCGACGAAACGTACACCATCCCTGAAGACTTCGACCCCTACGCGCACCTGGCCTCTGCATGGAACGTCATGAACGAGACCGAAGTGGAAGTGCGGTTACGGTTCACTGGCGAGGCTGCTCGTCGTGTGCGTGAGAGCGTCTGGCACCATAGCCAACAGGTTATTGATCACAGCGATGGCGAATGTGATATTGTCTTGCGCGTGGGAGGAATTCGAGAGATCCGCTCGTGGATTCTAAGTTGGGGTGGGGATGTTGAAGTGCTGGCGCCCGCCGCGCTGCGCGAAGATATTCGGGATCAGGCGCGGCGGATGGCAGCGATCTATCATGCTTCTTCGCCGTAGATTTCCTTCAGCAGGCTGCGCTTCTTTGGCTCAGGCTTCTCACGTTCTGCCCGGCGGCGCGCAATTTCTGCCTGCTGATCCTGAGTTGTGCGCAGGCGGCGCATAAAGCGGTCAACCTGACCGGCAGTATCAACAATGCGCTGCTCGCCGGTATAGAACGGATGGCAGCGCGAACAAACATCGACGCGCAGATTCTGGCGGGTGCTGATCACAGGCCAGATCGCTCCGCACGTGCCGCAGACCACCTGCGTGTTATAGTTTTGGGGATGAATACCCTTTTTCACAGATGCGCTCCTACTCTGTAGCGTAGACGCTCACGCGCTTCTGATTGCGCGAATGCTGCTCAAAGGTGACAACACCATCAATCAACGAATAGATCGTATAATCACGTCCAAGGCCGACATTGTTGCCTGGCTTAATCTTTGTGCCGCGCTGGCGAACGATGATCGTCCCCGGTCGGACGCGCTCACCGCCAAAGCGCTTGACGCCCAGCATTTTCGGGTTGCTGTCGCGCCCGTTGCGTGAACTGCCAACCCCTTTCTTATGAGCCATTGGTCTCTCCTTCCGTGCTGCCCGTCACACGTGGTTCATTGGCATCAACAATAATTTTGCTGATCGACACACGCGTATATTCCTGCCGATGACCCGTGCGGCGGCGATAGCGTTTCTTGTTCTTATAGCGGAACACAACGATCTTGTCACCTTTCGTGGTTCCCAGAACGGTCGCCACTACCTTCGCGCCATCGACGGTTGGCGTCCCAATCCGCAGTTGATCACCGCCGATCAACAGCACGTCACCGAGTTCGATCTCGCTTCCCGGCTCAGCGTCGAGCAAGGCAATATCAAGCGCCTGTCCTTCCTCAACGCGGTATTGCATTCCGCGGTCGCGTATAATAGCGTACATTGCCATGCTTCTCAACCTATTGGGCGCGAGTGTAGGCGCCCGTCCTCACAGACAAGAAGAAGAGAGTGGTAGATCCACTCTCTTATTCACTCGCGCTATTATACCAGAGCGACGGTGCGGCGTCAAACACGTTGCACATCGCTACAGCAGGATATACAATAGCGAGTGGAACGTGCAGGTTCGCGCGTTCAATTCCGCTCCTGCAGTACTATGACCGAACTGGCACACATCCTCGTGGTCGATGACGACGCCGATGTGCGTCGTATGCTTCAGATTCTCCTGACCAACGCCGGGTATCGTGTGTCGCTTGCCGCCACTGGCGAAGAGGCGCTGGCATACCTGGAACTCGTTACCCCTGATCTCGTGCTGCTGGATGTGGCATTACCAGGGGTTGACGGTTGTCAGGTGATGGAGCACATCAAGTCCAACCCAGATCGTCCGTTTATTCCGGTCATCCTGGTCACCGGGCATAGCGATCCGCAATCAAAAGTTGCAGCGCTCGATGCTGGCGCTGACGATTTCCTGGTCAAACCGGTCGATCTGGCTGAACTCCTTGCGCGGGTGCGCGCGATGCTGCGGTTGCAACGCAGTCAGCGCTCGCTGCGCGCTGAGCAGCGGAAGACCGAATTGTTGTTGCACCTGACGCGCGAACTGGGGACGACTCTCGATCTTGATCGGTTGCTCACCCAGTTTCTCGACCGGCTTGCCGATGCCGTCAGTGCGGTGCGCGCAAGTATTCTGGTGCTTACTAGCGACCAACCGCGCCTTTTCTCCAGCACGCGCAATCGCCCAACCATTCCGTTGACTGACATTCTCGGTCAGGGTGTGGCCGGGTGGGTGCTGCGCGAGCGGCAACCGTTGATTATCAACGATACGCGCGACGATCCGCGCTGGATCGCGGTAAATGCCCAGCAGCGCGCGGTGCGAAGTGTTGCTGCCGTGCCTCTAGTACGCGAGGGGCGCGCCCTTGCTGCAATTACGCTGGTGCACCATACTCCCGGCTATTTTAGTGAGGAACATCTGGAACTGCTGAATGCTGTAGCAGCACAGAGCGCAATTGCGCTCGAAAATGCCGAACTGTTCCGTCTGACCCGCACCCAGCGCGATCTGCTCGAGCGCCGCGCCGAGGAACTTCAGCGCATCAATCAGATCAGTCGCTACCTGACTGAGTTGATGAGTCCGGATCAGCTGCTCCGCCTGGTGGTGCATCTGATCCATCACACGTTCAGTTATCCGCTGGTCGCCGTCGTTCTCCGCGAGGAGGACCGTCTGGTGCTACGCGCCGCTTCAGGCAACCGCACTATCGAACAGGCAATCGGTCAGGTGACGCTCTCTGAAGTCAGTGCTGCCGGACAGGCGATTCTGCACCGCAAACCGTACCTTATCTCCGATACACTGCAAACGGAACATGCGATGTTAGCGGCTCTCGATCGCAGCGTGCGCTCAGACCTAGCAGTGCCAATCCAGACCGCGCGCCAGGTCTTTGGTGCCCTGTCTGTTATGTCGCCTGTGCCTGAAGCGTTCGGTGACGCCGATATCCGGCTTCTTTCGACGCTGGCGAGCCAGCTAGGCATTGCCCTGGATAACGCACGCCTGTTCGATATGGAGCAGCGGCGCGTTCGCCAACTCGGTATGGTAAACAACCTGTCCCTGGCAATGACGGCACGTCTGGATGCAGCGGAAAATCTGACCATTGCTGCACGCACAATTGCTACGATCTTCGACGTCGTTGGATGCGGTATTGTCCTTACTGAGCCGGGCGCTATGGATGGCGCAGTGCATGCCACTGATAGCGTTAGGAATCGTCTCCCCTGGCGCGCGCTTGCCGAAACGGTTACGCTTTCTGCTCCTCTCGTGCTTTCGGTGAGTGATGATCGCCTGGCTGGATGTGCGACTGAACTCGTGGCAGCTGGCGTTACGACGCTAGCAATAGCGCCGCTGCTAGCGGAAGGTCAGCAGATCGGGCTGATTGTGCTCGATGTCAGCGGTTATGAACGGCAGTTCCAGGCGACCGATCTCACCCTGCTCGAGACGGTCGCAAGTTTGCTGGCGCAGGTGATAGAGAATGCTCGTTTGTACCACAGGGTGGAAGACGAGCGCTCGACGCTTGGCGCCGTGCTACGCAGTGCTGCCGATCCAATTCTGTTAATCGATCCGCACGACCGGTTGCTGCTGGCGAACCCAGCAGCTGAGCAGCGCCTTCACCTGACAGCCACGTCTGGGAGTTCGCTCGACCAGCTGGTCGAGAATCGCGATCTGCTACGTGCGTTGAATGGCGCTTCCGATAATGGTCAATCGGTGGTGGAAGTCGCTCTGCCCGACGGCGCGATCTTCAATGTCAGTGTCGCGCCGGTGCGCGGTGCCGATGATATCTTGATCGGGCGCGTGGCGGTGATGCAGGATATTACTGCGATCAAAGAACTCGAGCGCGCTGAACAGGAACGCCTGCGCGCGATGTTCCGACGCTATGTGTCGCCCCAGGTGGTTGAAGAGGTCCTGGCGGGCGGGGGAGAGTTCGGTGCACCGCAGGAGTGCAATATTGTGGTGCTGTTTGCCGATATACGCGGCTATACTGCGCTCGCCGAGGGTCTGGAGCCGCATATCCTTGTCGAGGAGATCCTCAACCGCTACTTTACCGCAATGACCGAGGCGCTCTACCGTCATGGCGGTACAGTCGATAAGTTTCTGGGCGACGGGTTGATCGGGGTGTTCGGGGTGCCGATTGCCCGCGATGACGATGTGCCCCGTTCGTTGCATGCAGCCGTCGATCTTCAACTGGCGTTCCACGAACTGCGTAATATCTGGCGTCGCACCCTGGGTCTCGATCTCGGGATGGGTGTGGGAGTCGCTTATGGACCGGCGCTTGTCGGGACGATTGGATCACCGCAACGCCTTGACTACACCGTGATCGGAGATGTTGTCAATACGGCGAATCGCCTGAGCGGACTGGCGCGCGCCGACCAGATTATTGTCTCCCATCGTCTGATCGATGCGCTGCCGCCGGATTGTGACCTGCCGTGGCAGTTGCGTCCAATCGGTCATGTCCAGCTCAAGGGGAAGCACGAAGCGCACCTGGCGTATGAAATCGTGTATGAGGCACAGTGCCACGTCTGATGATCGTGCGACTGTATCCTTTCATTGTCGCCCTTCCCGCGCCAACCGCGCCACAACCTCGACGATCAGACGGTGCTCCACGTCTTTGATACGTTCGTGAAGCGTGGCTTCATCATCACCGGGCAGCACCGGCACTTCGGCGCGCGCCAGCACCGGTCCATCATCAACCGCCGGAGTGACCCGATGAATGGTGCACCCGGTGACCGGCAGACCAAGCCGGATCGCATCAGCAACGACGTGTGCGCCACGGAGCGCTGGAATAACGATGCCGCGCGATGTGACAAAGGTATCGCCGCCGTCGTCGGGGAGCAGTGCCGGATGTTGATTGATGACCCGGTTGGGGAACCGATCAAGGAATACCGGTGAGAGCACGCGCATAAAACCGGCAAGGACGATCAGGTCTGGCGCAAATGCGGCAACAACGTCCGCCAGGCGGCGTTCCCAGGCGGCGCGCGCAGCAGGATCGCGCGGATGCCGCAGCGGTATGAAGGCTGCGGCGACGCGGCGCTTCAGCGCGCGCTGCAACCCGTAGGCGTCGGCGCGGTCGCTGACAACCAGGACAATCTCCGCGTCGCCAAGGTCTCCTGCCTGCTGCGCATCTAGAAGCGCCTGAAGGTTCGACCCGCTCCCGGAGACTAGCACGGCAATCCGGTAGGGTTGCGCCGAAGCGCTCATTGGATTGCCCTCGCACCAATATCGTGGCGGTAGTGCATACCGCGAAAGTGGATCAGATCGATGGCGGCGTATGCCCGCGTCAACGCTTCGCGCAGGCTGGCGCCGATGCCGGTGACACCGAGCACTCGTCCGCCAGCCGTGACCAGTTGATTGTTCTCCCACGCAGTGCCAGCGTGAAAGATACAGACATGCGGATCGGTGACCGCATCGATGCCACTGATCACATCGCCGCGCTGCGGCGTATCGGGATACCCTTCCGCCGCCAGCACCACACATGCCGCTGCATCACTGCTCCAGTGCACCATATCATCGTGGAGCCTGCCCTGCCCGGCGCACGTCAGCAGCGCCGCAAGAAGATCGCCCTGCAGAAGCGGCAGAATCGCCTGCGCTTCCGGATCGCCGAAGCGCGCATTGAACTCCAGCACCCGTGGTCCGTGCTCGGTCAACATCAGCCCTGCATAGAGCGCGCCACGGAACGGTGATCCTGCGGCTGCCAGCGCGCGTAGCGCCGGCAGGATGATCAGCGCCGTCAGTTCGGCAATGTCGCTGGATGTGAGGTGCGGTGCAGGGGCATATGCGCCCATTCCACCGGTATTCGGACCGGCATCGCCGTCGCGCAGCCGCTTATGGTCCTGCGCGGGGAGGAGCGGCAACGCACGTTCGCCATCGCACAACGCAATCAGCGACACCTCTGGACCGCTCAGGCGCTCTTCCAGCAGCAGCAGCGCACCGGCGCGGGTAGCGCCCAGCAACCGGATCGCATCCACTGTCTCGCTTACCGTCTCCGGCACAATCACACCCTTACCGGCAGCCAGCCCATCCGCCTTCACCACCCACACCCGCCTGCTCGACCGCACGAACTCGACCGCTGCATCGGGATCGTCAAAAATGCGCGCCTCGGCGGTTGGAATCCGCGCATCGATCATCAGGCGCTTGGCAAAAGCTTTGCTGCTCTCGATCCGCGCCGCCGCTGCAGTGGGACCGAAGACGGGAATACCGGCGCGCAGACAGGCATCCGCCAGTCCTGCAGCCAGCGGCGCTTCGGGACCGACGACGACCAGACCGATCCGTTCGCGCTGCGCCACCTCGATCACCATCGGGATGTCCAGAGCATCGATGGGGACATTGCGCCCGATCTGCGCTGTGCCCGGGTTGCCCGGCGCGATGAAGAGCGTATCGAGCAGCGGCGACTGCGCC
>Ga0272447_1000030_pt1 | contig 101901 bp, 85 predicted proteins | sample YNPCB0133_FD_194589 | JGI IMG/M metagenome (GOLD analysis project Ga0272447, IMG submission 194589) | Hot spring microbial mat communities from Yellowstone National Park, WY, United States - YNP-CB-013-3 | ecosystem: Environmental > Aquatic > Thermal springs > Hot (42-90C) > Sediment | place...
ATCGAAATTTTGTGAACAGCATCTGCCCCGGGCAAAGCCAGTGCAACCAGTGCATGCCCGATTTCGTGATAGGCTACGGTTTCGCGCTCTTTGGCATTGATGACACGGTTTTTCTTTTCCAAGCCTGCTACGATACGTTCCAGCGCCGTGGTGAAGTCTGCCAACTCAACGGCTGCGGCCTTGCGCCGCGTTGCTGCCAGTGCCGCTTCATTGACGAGATTGGCTAGGTCGGCTCCGGAAAAACCTGTTGTCAAGGCTGCAACCTGCTCTAGGTCCAAACCAGGGGCGAGCGCGATCTTCTTGGTATGAACCTTGAGAATCGCCAGTCGTCCCTTCTTATCAGGACGGTCTACGAGTACTTGGCGGTCAAACCGACCGGCGCGCAAAAGCGCCGGATCGAGAATTTCTGGTCGGTTGGTCGCCGCTAGAATGATCAAGCCTACTGACGTATCAAAGCCATCCATTTCGGTCAGCAACTGGTTGAGCGTCTGCTCGCGCTCGTCATGTCCGACGAGTGGCCCGCCCGCGCCACGCGCCCGTCCTAGTGCATCCAGCTCATCTATGAAAATGATTGCCGGTGCGTGCGCGCGGGCTTGCTCAAACAAGTCGCGTACCCGGGCGGCGCCCACTCCGACGAACATTTCAATGAACTCCGACCCCGAAATCGAGAAAAACGGCACACCGGCTTCGCCAGCAACCGCCTTGGCCAGCAATGTTTTGCCAGTACCTGGCGGACCGACCAACAAAACGCCCTTGGGAATTCGCGCTCCTAAGCGACCGTACTCCTGTGGCGCTTTCAAAAAGTTGACAACTTCTTCTAGTTCGGCTTTGGCTTCATCCACCCCGGCTACATCGCCAAACGTCACGCCAGTTTTCTTCTCGACATACACCTTGGCGCGGCTCTTGCCAACGCTCATAAAGCCGCCCATACCTTGCTTTTCAGCAAACCGCCGAAACAGGAAGAACCACACCCCAAAGAAGACCAAAACTGGTAATACCCATGAAAGTACGTCCCGCAACCAGGTGTTTTCCACAATACGGGTGTACTTGATGCCATACCCTGACAACCGCTCTGCCAGCTCAGGCTCCACCCGTGTCGCCGTAATCATGGTCTTGCCGCGATTGTCCGGCGTTTTCAATCGTCCAGTGATTGTCCTGTCGGCAATGATGACCTCTTCTAGCCGGCCTTCTGCTAAAGCCTTCTCAAACTCACTGTAGGGAACCGGCTCAACTGTGCTAAACCGGTGCCAGTACTCCTGAAAAAGAAGGATTGCCAGCAGTGCTACGATCCAGTATCCGAAGTTCCAGCGACTTTCCTTCTGCATCTTTGACCTTCCATGCTGCGGGACAAGCTCAAGACTACCAAAGTCTGCTCTTCACAGAGGGCCAAAAACGCCGCCTGAGCGGCGGCGTTTCAGGCACATCCGAATGCCCTTTTGGGCAAGACAAAAGAGCTCAGTGCTCGATAGGGATCGGACGCCCCCGCTGCGGTCGGCTTGGTGTCCGCTTGCCAATGGTTAGTCTCAGAACGCCGTTTTGGAAACTGGCCTTGATGTTGTCAGGATCAGCATCATCGGGCAGGTTGAGCATTCGTTGGAAAGCACCATACGCACGCTCAATGCGATGTTGCTGGCTATCCTTATACTCCTGGGCATGGCGTTTCTCACCCTGAATAAACAACACGTCCTCATCCAAGGTGATGTGGACATCCTTCGGTTCTACACCAGGCAACTCCAGCGTAATGTTGTACTGCGTTTCTGTTTCGTAGATGTCGAGCGCCGGGCGAAGGAAGCTCTGCCACTCAGCCGACGGAAGGCTCGGCATCATTGTAGTGGGCCAGCCTAGGCCAAAGCTACGAAAGGCCTCGTTGAACAACCTGTCAATCTCGCGTTGCAGTTGGAGCACTGGTGAAAGGAATGTAGGTAGAGTGGACTCAACGGCTTCGCGCGATGTCCCTCCAGACTCTACCCTACGTACCGGAAGTGCTGTTTGTTGGGTTTCCTGCTCTTTCTTGAACCAGTTCCACGGGGCTAATCTTTTCAGGTCCATGACAAATCTCCTTGGGTTAGAGCTTGCGGCTAGGGCGAAGGGTAAAACCTTGCCAACAGCCGCTGGGAGCATACTGGCTTGAAGTTACTACTAACTCAACTCCTGAACTGAAATAGCATCCTACTTAAAACTTACCCTGCTGAACGCCAAAGCCAGCTAAAACCCCAATCGTCCAAGCCATTTGTATTTTCGACTTTCCTCTCAGTGGTCATGGCTCTGTAGTTTCAAAGAATGATCTGAACAAGCTGGGGCGATTAGAGATGCTTCCTTGCTGGACATTTTCAGAGCTTAAACAAGGGTGACATCCTCCAACAACCAAGTAAGTTTCGTCCCAAGCGGACAAAGTTTGTCTTCCAAGGGACGCAAAATTTCTTTGGCAAGCGGCAACAACAGTCCGGGAACGTTTTAGCTAGCAGCAAGCATTCAAGCAGCCGGTGGTTCTTGACGCGCAATGCCACCTTAGTGGCGAAACACTCTTGCCTGCGGAAGTGAATGCTTCATCAGGGCTTGAACCAGCTTCCAAATAGCGTTACAAGCCCTAGTAGGGCAAAGCTGGCAGCGGCTACAGCCCGGACTAGTTTCATGGGGATTTTGGATGCCAGCCGGTCCCCAACAAAGATGGCAGGTACATCAGCGATTAGCATCCCTAAGGTAGTGCCAAAGACGACCTTCCATGGCGCGTCGTAGTGGGCGGCAAGAGCCACGGTGGCAATTTGGGTTTTATCACCCATTTCAACAAGAAAAAACGTAAGTAGTGTTGCGCCAAACACACCGAAGCGTTGGACAACTTGGGTCTCTTTTTCGATGTGGTCAGGGACAAGCGTCCAGATGGCCATGCCGAGAAAAGACAGGCCAAGTATCCAACGCAGCGCGTTGGGGTGAATGGCACCGGTAAGCCACGTCCCCAGTGCGCCAGCCAAGCCGTGGTTGAGTAGGGTGGCTGCTAGTATGCCTAGAACAATAGGCCACGGTTTTTTGAACCGCGCCGCCAGAATGAAAGCAAGTAGCTGGGTTTTGTCGCCTACCTCCGCCAGCGCGACAACAAATGTTGAGACAAAAAGAGATTCCACGGGAAAGCTTAGGATGCTCAGAAGACCACAGAAACAGGCACAGGGAAGCCAAACGCCTTGAAGCCAGGCGCTCAGAGAAAATACCCAAGGAGCTTGCTGTGGAAAGTTTTGTGGTGGGGTGGTGGAGATGGAGGGAGTCGAACCCTCGTCCGCAGACCTTCAGTGCCGGAGACTACGTGCGTAGTCGCTTCCCTTGTCTCTCGTACCCTGCCGCCGGAACAGCGACGTGAAGCAGCTAGGGTACCAGCCCAGTGCTGTCTCGCGGCAACGCCCTAGGCACGACATTGCCGCCAGCTCGTGAGCGTCACGCCCGCTTCATTTGGCACGAGCCACCAAATGAGCAGACGGCCCTGGAGTGATTAAGCTGCCAGAGCGAGTTCCTGCGTTTCGGCAGGTATTTTTTCCCACGCTTTTTGACGAGCGGCATGGTCGCCCGGCACGCCTCACGTGCACCTCACGTGTCCACGTCGAAACCGTGTCATCCCCACATCTCAAAGAGCTGTGTGCTCAACAGCACTACTACAACCAAGTATATCACACATTTTTACCCGCGCTAGCCGAAACCTGGCAACCTGAACAGTTCGGCAACCTCGCCAGATGCCTTGTCAATCAGAGGCCGCGCCCCATGCTTACCCACCGGCAACTTGCTTTCCAAGGCCCCCAGGGCTGGCAGGGATTCGTGAAATGCAGGGCTGGCGCGTGTTATCGTTGTTCTGATTCTTATTTTGCATCCTGCTGGCACACCATGGACCTTCAGCATATTCGCAACTTCTCAATCATTGCCCATATTGATCACGGCAAATCCACCCTGGCCGACCGCTTGCTTGAACGAACTGGCGCCCTGACACAACGCGAGATGGCTGAGCAAGTTCTCGATGCCATGGACTTGGAGCGAGAGCGCGGCATCACTATCAAAGCCCATGCCGTACGTCTTACTTACCGGGCACGTAACGGTGAAGACTATATCCTGAACCTCATAGACACACCCGGGCACGTGGATTTCAGTTACGAAGTCTCGCGCTCACTGGCTGCATGTGAAGGAGCGCTCGTCGTTGTAGATGCCACCCAGGGCGTTGAAGCCCAGACGCTAGCCAACGCCTACCTGGCCCTCGAAAACAATCTCGAAATGTTTCCGGTCATCAACAAGATTGACCTGCCATCAGCCGAACCAGAGCGTGTGCTGGCTCAGATTGAGCAGGTCATTGGCCTTGACCCAAGGCATGCCGTTCTCGCTAGCGCCAAGACCGGCGTAGGAATAGACGAGCTTCTCGAACGTATTGTTGAGCGAATCCCCCCTCCCCAGGGCGACCCCAACCAGCCTTTGAGAGCACTTATTTTCGATTCATGGTTTGACAGCTACAAGGGCGTCGTTGTGCTCGTTCGTATTGTGGACGGCATTTTGCGACCTGGAATGAAGATTCGCTTTATGGCCACTGGGCGTGAATATGAAGTCGAAGGTATCGGCGTCATGACGCCCAAGATGCGCGAGATTGGCGAACTTAGTGCCGGAGAAGTTGGCTTTTTCTTCTCCAATATCAAAACAGTTTCGGACGTACGCATTGGCGACACGGTAACCGAAGCAATGCGTCCAGCAGCCGAACCCCTGCCCGGCTTCCAGGAAGTCAAACCTATGGTGTTTGCTGGGCTCTACCCGGTCGAAAGCAATCAGTATGAAGCACTCCGGGATGCGCTCGACAAACTGCGTCTGAATGACTCTTCTTTTCTCTATGAGCCAGAACATTCGGCTGCTTTGGGCTTTGGCTTCCGTTGCGGTTTTCTTGGATTGCTCCACATGGAAATCGTCCAGGAGCGTCTTGAACGTGAGTTTGGGCTCGATCTCATCACCACAGCCCCTAGTGTTCGCTTTGAGGTTTACTTGACCAATGGCGAGAAAATCACCGTTGACAGCCCGTCCAAACTGCCCGAGCCGGTCAAGATTGACCACATTGAAGAACCCATCATCCGCGCCACCATCATGACGCAGGACGACTATCTTGGACCGATTCTGGCTTTGCTGGACGAAAAGCGTGGTGTTCAGCGCGGCTTTGACTACATTGGTGAAAAGCGCGTCATGCTGACCTATGACCTTCCTCTGCTCGAAGTTGTTCTTGATTTCTTTGACCGCTTGAAATCGGTCTCACGAGGTTACGCCTCACTTGATTACCATCTGAAAGGCTACGAGCCAGCCGACCTGGTCAAGCTTGACATTCTTGTCGCCGGTGAGCCTGTGGACGCGCTTTCACTCATTGTTCACCGAAGCAATGCCTATGCCCGTGGAAGGGCTCTGGTTGAAAAGATGAAAGAACTCATTCCCCGGCAGCTCTTTGAAGTGCCTATTCAGGCTGCCATCGGCAACCGCGTCATTGCCCGTGAAACCATCAAAGCCATGGGAAAGAACGTCCTTGCGAAGTGTTATGGCGGTGACATCACACGCAAAAAGAAACTGCTTGAAAAGCAAAAGGAAGGGAAGAAGCGCATGAAAAAGGTCGGTCGGGTGGATATTCCACAGGAAGCATTTCTCGCCGTATTGCGCGTTGGAGACAACAGATGATGCAACGTGGAGTCTTTATGACACAGCCGTAGCGCATACTGTGATGCGATTGACGCAGAACCATCAAGATGCGTAAACGCGGTAATCTATTTCTGGAAAAATAGTGTCACGACTTTCTACTTCTGCCAGCCAGGCCTCATCCACCTCATGACTGGTGATCATCTCGTAGAGACGGGTAAAGCGGTGAATGTGGTCGCGGAACCGCTTCTCAGCATACTGCACCATAGTTTTGTTTGTGATGATAAAAGCCCAGTCGCTTGATTGTGCTAATAAAAGCTCCCGTGCTGCCTGATTAAGTGCACGGTGCATAAGCGGGCTCGGTGGTGACGGAAACCAACGAGCTAGTTCTTCCATACGTCGCTCAGCTTGGTGCTGGTGGCGGTACATCCACTGGGTATCTCGGTTAAGCCAAACCCGGTTGTAGCCTTCTGCGCCCCAAGAAGATGCCGACGGAACTTGGGGCTGGTTGTGGGGAAACATTTGTAGGTAATCGCTTGGCGTCGCAAGAACTACTTCATTCTGATCGAAGTGGATTTTGCGGATAAGGAAATCCAAAAACTGCGGTCCTTCATACCACCAGTGGCCGTACAGCTCTGCGTCATACGGTGATACCACCAAGGGTGCGCGTCCGATGACTGCCCGCAGGCGGCGCATCTGAGCCTGCCGAGAAGCCAAAAAGTGGCCGGCATGCTCGGCTGCAGTCTCCGTTGCCCAAGCTGGTACGTAGGGCTGCTTGTGGTGTAGGTCTACCTTGCCTGTAACACGAAAGTATTTGATGCCAATATTACGGCGTATGCCATCGGCGTGGAGATAAGGCTTGATGTAATCGTACTCAGCTTCATAGCCTAGGTCCTTGTAAAACTCCCGGTAGTTGGGGTGACCTGGATAACCAACAATTGAACTCCAGACCTGCTCACTGGTTTCTACATCTCGGGCAAAGGCTGCAACACCGGAAGGTGTAATCGTCGGCGCGAAAATTCCCCGCGCCGGCCGTGGTGAACCAAACATGATGCTATGTGAGTCTACAATGAAATAATTCAGGCCAGCTTCTGCTAGCAGCGTATCCAAGCCCGGCTCATAGGCACATTCAGCTAGCCAGATGCCAGGCGGTTCTCGGTGAAAATGCTTTTTGTAGTTGTGTACAGCAACCTGAATCTGGGCTCGCTGGGCTGACCTATAGCGCATTAGCGGCAAAAACCCATGGGTGGCGCAGCATGTAATAATCTCAAGCACCCCTTCTTCCTGTAGTCGCCGAAAAGCCCCGATAAGGTCACGGCGATAGATGTTCTCGTAGAGGTTGTAGACGGCATGGAAGTGTTCGTAGTGTGCCTGAGCAGCAGCGGCAAAGGGCGTGCCTTTGGTGCGAACGATCTCTTTTTCGGTTAGCTCGACGAGTTTGCTTAGATGCCGTACATAGCGCTCGCGCAGTAGAGTATCCGCCAGCATTTCGCATAGCGGCGGTGTTAGGCTCATTGTTAGCCGGACGCGCACGCCAGCACGGTGCAGGTTCTCGAAAACAAACAGCAAGGGAACGTATGTTTCGCTGATAGCCTCGTAGAGCCAGTCTTCCTCAAGAAATTCCGGGTACTCCGGATGCCGCACAAAGGGTAGGTGGGCATGCAGGATTAATGCTAGGAAGCCAGTTGCCATGGGTAATAGCCAGGGGATTTGTGGTTGTCCTGCCTGCGATTTTCCGTGCCGGTACGGCGTTTTGTCTCTTAGGTTGGCAAGGCGGCTTTCCCAAACTGTGGACTTTCAGATGTGGATGGGACTCCCAAAGACTCCGTGAGCTGCTTCCATAACCGACTCTGACAGGGTTGGGTGAGCATGGATGGTACGCACAAGTTCCTCAGTTGTCAGTTCACCACGGAGCGCGACACATGCTTCAGCAATCAACTCTGTTGCGCGGGGGCCGATGATGTGCACACCTAGAAGTTCGCCATACTTAGCATCGCTGACAATCTTCACCATACCCTCGGTTTGCCCGAGAATCCGTGCCTTTCCACTTGCGGCAAACGGGAATGACCCAACTCTCACTTCGTATCCCCGCGCACGTGCTTCTGCTTCAGTTAGCCCAACACTGGCTACTTCTGGCTCGCAGTACGTACAGCGCGGTACGTGGTCATAGTTGATGGGCTCAGTAGCACGTCCGGCCATGTGCTCGACAGCGACGATACCTTCAGCCGAGGCGACGTGGGCTAGCCAAGGGGTGTTGATGACATCGCCAATAGCGTACACGCTCGGTTCACCTGTCTGAAGAAAACCATTGACAACGATGTAGCCGCCTTTGTCCGTAACGGCTCTGGTGTTTTCGAGGCCGATCCCACTGCTAACCGGTTGTCGCCCAACGGCTACTAGCAACTTCTCAGTTTGAATTGTGGTGCGTTCGCCTTGTCCGCCCACGAGCGTCACGGCTACGCCCTGGTCGTTGACTGTCGCAGTCTCACATTTTGTGCTGGTTTTGACCGTGATTTTCTGTGCCCGCAGGGCACGCTCTAGCTCTGCACTAATGGCGGCGTCCTCCATAGGCAGTACGTGTGGCAGCATTTCGACAAGCGTCGTTTCGACGCCAAAGCGCGCCATAACTGAAGCAAACTCTACACCGACGGCGCCAGCTCCGAGAATGACTATCGAAGCTGGTAGTTCGGTCAACTCTAGGGCATGGTCGCTGTTGATAATGTGCGTCCCATCTGTTGGAAAGCTAGGGATGTCGCGGGGGATGGAACCTGTGGCTACCAAAATAAACCGTGCTTTGAGGTACTGCTTCGTGTTACCGTTGGCTACACTAACGGTATGTGGATCCTCAATAAAGCCAAAGCCTTTGAAGACTTTGACCTTGTTTTTGTTCATCAAGTATTCGACTCCCTTGGCCGATTTGAGCACGACCTTCTGCTTGTATCTCCGTACACCTTCGTAATCTAGCTTTACGTCAGAAACGATGACGCCGTAGTCAGCGGCGTGCTTGGACTGCTCGTAGACTGAAGCGCTCTCTAGCAGAGCCTTAGTGGGAATGCAGCCGCGTAGCAGACATGTACCGCCGAGGTACTTGTCCTTTTCAACAATTGCTACGCTTAGCCCAAGCTGCGCTCCTCGGATGGCGGCCACATAACCGCCTGGGCCTGCGCCAATGATTACTACATCGTAAGAAGCATCAGGGGAAGTCACTGTTACGCCTCGGTACTAAGGAAATGGAAGGGGGCTGGAGAAAACGCCACCCTGCTTCTTTTGGGGTTGGGTGTTCCAGGACAGGGGAAAAGACCTGGAGCCAAGACCTAGCATCTAAGATGGCTACAATCAGAGCGGCTCGCACGCACAAGACACAAAAAACGGATGCCAAGCGGCATCCGTTTTGGCTTGGGAATTTGGCTGGGAGACAGGGACTCGAACCCCGATACTCTGGTCCAGAGCCAGATGTCCTACCATTGAACGATCTCCCAAGAAGAACTGACCGCAGCCAACACGGCACAGCCAGCGCCGTCCATGTTGGTCAAAACGGGCTAAAAAGTCAATCCAAAACCTCATCCCGGGTTGGTTCTCTGCTTGACAAAACATCTAGGTGACTCCATATCCCCCTTGGGCTTTCTGGATCAGGAGGCGCTCCGACAACACTTTTTTCCTAGGAATTTTTTGCAGATGAGTAAAGTTGCTCTTATTACGGGAATCACCGGACAGGATGGCTCCTACTTAACCGAGCTGCTTATAGCCAAGGGTTACGCTGTCCACGGGATAGTCCGCCGCAGCAGTTCGTTTTCTACAGGACGAATCGATCACTTGTACCGTGACCCGCACGACCCACAGCGCCAGCTTACGCTGCACTACGGCGATCTGGCTGACAGCACCAGCTTGCGGCGCATCTTGGAAGCTGTTCAGCCTGACGAAGTCTACAACCTTGCAGCGCAGTCGCATGTCAAGGTGTCTTTTGAGCAGGCTGAGTACACTGGTGATGTGGTTGCCACTGGAACACTACGGCTATTGGAGTCCCTGCGTGATGTTGTAGCTCGCACGGGCAAGCCTATTCGTTACTATCAGGCCGGCTCTTCAGAAATGTTTGGAGCGGCTGCTCCGCCGCAGAGCGAGACGACGCCGTTTTATCCTCGCAGTCCCTATGCAGTTGCCAAGGTGGCAGCCTACTGGTACACCGTCAACTACCGTGAGGCTTACGGCCTTTTTGCCTGTAACGGCATTTTGTTCAATCACGAAAGTGAGCGGCGGGGAGAAACTTTTGTGACACGCAAAATCACCCGCGCCGTTGGGCGCATCAAGTATGGGCTTCAGAAAAAACTCTACTTAGGCAATCTTGATGCCAAGCGAGATTGGGGCTTTGCTGGGGACTACGTTGAAGCCATGTGGCTTATGCTTCAACAGGAAGCTCCAGATGACTACGTCATTGCTACCGGCGAAGCCCACTCAGTACGTGAGTTTCTTGAAGCGGCTTTCGCCCGAGTAGGTCTTGATTGGCGGGATTACGTCGAGATTGACCCACGGTACTTTCGACCGACGGAAGTGGATCATCTGCTGGGTGATGCCAGCAAGGCCCGGCAGCGTCTGGGCTGGCGACCTCGGGTCTCCTTTTCGGAGCTTGTAGCTCGGATGGTCGACCATGATCTTGAACTAGCACGCCGCGAAGCTCTTGTGCGTGCTTCTACGTGAAGAGGGAAGGGATATGGAGAAAGACGCCAAAATCTATGTCGCCGGCCACTGCGGACTGGTCGGTTCGGCTATTGTGCGCAAGCTCCGCGCCGAAGGTTTTACAAATCTGCTCCTGCGTACTCGAAGTGAGCTTGACTTGACGCGACAAGCCGAAGTTGAGTCCTTCTTTGCTACTGAGCGTCCAGCATATGTCTTCCTGGCAGCGGCCAAGGTAGGTGGTATTTTAGCCAACGATACCTACGGGGGAGACTTCATCCGGGACAACCTGCTCATTCAAACGCATGTCATCGAAGCAGCCCGCCGAGCAAATGTCCGGAAGCTTTTGTTTCTTGGCTCTTCTTGCATTTACCCAAAGTTCGCTCCACAACCGATGTCTGAAGATTGCCTTCTAACTGGCCCGTTAGAGCCGACTAATGAACCCTATGCCATAGCCAAAATTGCCGGGCTGACCATGGTCAAAGCTTACCGAAAACAGTACGGTTTCAATGCTATTTCATTGATGCCGACCAACCTGTACGGGCCAGGCGACAATTTCGATCTCATGTCTTCGCATGTTTTAGCAGCCCTGCTGCGCAAGTTCCATGAAGCCAAGGTAACCAAGGCCCCTACAGTCACGGTGTGGGGGACTGGAACGCCTCGCCGTGAGTTTCTCCACGTAGACGACCTAGCCGACGCCGCCCTGTTTCTCATGCAGTGCTATGAGGACGAAGTGCCTATCAACGTCGGTGTTGGCGAAGACATATCCATAGGTGAGCTGGCAGTGATGATCCGGGACATTGTTGGCTATGCCGGGGAGATTGTCTATGACCTCTCAAAGCCCGACGGAACCCCACGCAAGCTGCTAGATGTCTCGCGGCTGCGCGCCCTTGGTTGGCAGCCACGGATCAACCTACGTGACGGAATTGCTGCAACATACGCCTGGTACTGCACCCACTATGGCGAACGAGGCTACTACCGTGCTTGAAGAAACTCCCCAAAAACCTCGTGCACGACGACCCTTTGTTGCCAGTGAAGATGTTCCTGCTTTCAAAACCGAGCTAGTGGCCGCTTTAGCGGAGCAAGGACTTCCACTGAGTACTTCCCAAGTGGCTGCCCTAGCAAGCCATTACTGCCTACTTGGCGAAGCTAACAACCAGTTCAACTTGACCCGCCTGATAGCCCCTGCTGAGGCCGTTCGCTGGCACTACTTAGACATCTTGGCAGCTTTGCCATATCTCACGGCTCTGGCAGTAGAAGGAACGAATGGAAAGTTGGTCCGGTGGGTAGACGTTGGCTCTGGGGGAGGGTTTCCTGGCCTAGTTCTGGCCGTAGCTTGCCCAAACTGGCACTTCATTCTCGCCGAACGACGTGCTAAGAAGGCTGCTTTCCTTCAACACTGTGTAGAAGAACTCGCTCTTGGGGGACGGGTTCAGGTTTTTGCAGGCGACTTTGAACCAGGCACAGTGAACCGAGCTCTGAAGCTTTGCAACGTGGATGTTTCACGTGAAACGTTGGGTCTCTTGGGACGGGCCGTTGAAGACGGGCAACGAAAACTTCCTCGGCTGCTTGCTGTCCCCGTCTTTGTTAGGGCTGCCTTTTGGCTTGGTCGAGGAGATGCCCAGAGCCTGGCTAAGCACCTGCCGCCCAAGTGGAAAATTCAGCAACAACATCTGCTTCCCACGGGAAACTGCCGGACGGTTATAGTTCTCGTCCGAGAATAAACTAATTTTTACGCCCTCTCTCTGCCTGCGCTACAATCGCCCTCTAGAAAGCAAACCAGGCATGTTTCACACCTTCGGCGCGAGCAAGGGGGATGGCATGGGGAAGATCATTGCCGTTGCTAACCAGAAAGGCGGCGTTGGCAAAACAACGACGGCCATCAATCTGGCAGCAAGCCTAGCTGTCAACGACCGGCAGACACTCCTTGTAGATGCAGACCCACAAGCTAATGCCAGCAGTGGCGTTGGTATCCGGCGCGGCACACTGCGTCGCACTCTCTACCATGCCCTTATCCTAGACGAGCCGCTGAGCAACATCATCCAGATGACAGAGCTGCCAGGACTTCAGGTGGCTCCTGCCGATCGCAACTTAGCTGGGGCTGAAGTTGAGCTCGTCAACCTCGAAGAACGCGAATTCGTGATGCGTCGTGTGCTAGGAGGCTATCGGCAACGCTACGACTATATCATCATTGACTGTCCGCCAAGCTTAGGGCTGCTCACCATCAACGCCCTAAGTGCAGCCGACTCTGTTCTAGTTCCCATTCAGTGTGAATACTTCGCCTTGGAAGGCGTGTCAGAGCTTCTCGATACCCTAACCCGCATCCGACGCAGTCTCAATCCAACCTTGGCTATCGAAGGGTTCCTGCTCACAATGTTTGACGAGCGAACGAATCTCTCCAATCAAGTCGCGGCTGACCTGCGGGATTTCTACGGCAAGCAGGTCTTTGAAACCGTTATTACCCGCAACATCCGGCTTGCTGAGGCGCCAAGCCATGGGAAGCCCATCATTCTCTACGACATCAAGTCACGAGGGGCAAACGCCTACCTGCAACTCGCCAAGGAGGTCATCTCGCATGACAACCAGAAGGGCGCTTGGACGCGGATTGAGCGCACTACTTCCTGAGCGTACACCCCAGGCTGGTGAGACCCTGCTCGAACTCGACATCGAGCGTATTATCCCTAACCTAGACCAGCCTCGAACCGCGTTCCCTGAAGAAAAGCTCGAAGAGTTAGCACAGTCCATCCGCGAACACGGAATCCTTCAGCCGATTGTGGTACGTCGCCATGGCGAGATGTTTCAAATCGTTGCCGGCGAGCGACGTTGGCGAGCTGCTCAGCGGGCTGGATTACACCGCATCCCGGTAGTCATTCGGGAAGTTCCTGATGAACAACTCCTGGAGCTGGCGTTAGTTGAGAACCTTCAACGCGAGGACCTGACGCCGATTGAGGAAGCGCAGGCCTACCGGCGACTGATGGACGAGCTAGGCCTAACCCAGGAACAGATAGCCGTTCGCCTCGGCAAGGATCGCACCACAGTTGCCAATGCAATTCGTCTGCTACGGCTTCCCTCCGATATCCAAAAGCTAGTCGAAGATCAGTTGCTTAGTCCGGGGCACGCTCGCGCTCTGCTAGCTCTAGACAGGGAGGAACTTCAGCGACGTGTTGCCCAGAGCGTTATTGAGCGCGGGCTCTCTGTACGAGAAACTGAACGACTGGTTAGGCGCACCCTGCGCGGCGAACCGGTCTTGGTAGGAAACACCTCATCCGCTGACCCAAACGTCAAGTTTGCCGAATCTAAGCTTTCCAAGCTTTTGGGTACGAAGGTTCGTATCGTTGGGCGCGGGGGGGGTGGCTATATCGAGATTGCCTACTACAACGCAGAAGACCTCGATCGGCTCTACAATCAGCTTTTGCAACTAGCCGGTAGTCAGCATCAGTGAGAACATGTGTTTCACGTGAAACATGATTCTCTTCACCTCGCTGTTTGCTGTCGCTATAGTCAACTGCTTTACGCAACTCTACCACTTTCTGGAAGGCCGTCGGTCATGGCTTCTGAAACAGCGCCAACAGCAACGTTGGTCATTACCCCTGAAGTCCTTGCCCTTCATCGCCTAACCCCTGAGGAATATGCTCGGTTGCACCAACTTCTTGGGCGAACTCCGACCCTCGTTGAACTAGGCATGTTCTCCGTCATGTGGTCAGAGCACTGCTCGTATAAGTCGTCGCGGATACATCTAAAGACCCTTCCCACGACTGGACCGCGAGTTGTCCAAGGCCCTGGGGAAAATGCCGGTATCCTTGACATTGGCGAAGGCTGGTGCATTGCCTTCAAGATTGAATCCCACAACCATCCTTCCTTTATCGAGCCTTTCCAAGGAGCAGCGACCGGAGTTGGTGGTATTCTGCGTGATGTTTTCACGATGGGAGCACGTCCAATCGCCCTGCTCAACTCACTACGCTTTGGTTCGCTCACTGCCCCCCAGCATGGCCCACGTAACCGAGCGCTCCTGGACGGCGTCGTGCGCGGCATTGCTCACTATGGTAATGCCTTTGGTTGTCCAACAGTTGGTGGTGAAGTTTACTTCGAGGACTGCTATACCTTGAATCCCCTTGTCAATGCCTTCGCCTTAGGTATTGTTCGCCGAGATCGAATCTTCCTAGGTAAAGCTACAGGCATTGGCAATCCCGTCATGTACGTAGGCGCCAAAACCGGTCGGGACGGCATTCACGGCGCCACAATGGCCTCGACCGAGTTTGACAACAATGCCCTTGCCAAGCGTCCAACAGTCCAAGTCGGCGATCCATTTTGCGAAAAACTACTGCTCGAAGCCTGCCTTGAAGCCATGCGTGCCGGCTGCATTGTCGGCATCCAGGACATGGGCGCAGCGGGATTGACCTCCGCCAGTTGTGAAATGGCAGCCCGCGCCGGAACAGGCATTGACCTAGAGCTGTCCCTTGTGCCCCAGCGCGAAACCGGTATGACGCCATACGAGATCATGCTTTCTGAGTCGCAAGAACGCATGCTTCTTGTAGCAGACAAAGGGCGAGAGCGCGAAGTGCAAGAAATTTTCACCAAGTGGGGACTTTCAGCTGTTGTCATCGGGCGGGTTACGGATACCCAACGGCTGCGGGCCTATCACCACGGGCAGCTAGTTGCTGACATCCCAAACCGGTTTCTCACCAGCGACGCACCTTGCTACGAACGTCCGGCAGCGCCCCCAAGTGGCTGGATAGAGGAGACAACAGCCCGCCGAGTTGCTCAAGAAGCAGAACTAGCCCAGGTCTTTCCCATAGCTGAACGAAAACTATCAGCTGCCCGTATTCAAACTGACCTACGGAGTTTACTCAGCTCCCCCAATCTTGCCTCACGCCAGTGGATCTACCGTCAGTACGACCACATGGTTCGCACCAACACAATCGTTCTACCCGGAGCAGATGCGGCTGTCATTCGCATCAAGGAAACACGCAAGGCAATCGCTATGACGCTCGACGGTAACGGACGCTATGTGGCTATCGAGCCCCGCCTTGGGACAGCGCTTGCCGTGGCAGAGGCCTGCCGTAACCTTGTAGCTGTTGGCGCAGAACCAATTGGGCTTACAAACTGTCTCAACTTCGCTTCCCCAGAACGGCCAGAAGTGATGTGGCAACTACAGGAAGCCATTGCTGGCTTAGGAGAGGCTGCGCGTGCTTTTGGAATACCTGTTGTTAGCGGCAATGTCAGTCTCTACAACGAGACGGAAGGGCAGGGCATTTTCCCCACACCAGTCATTGGTGCTGTGGGGCTCATTGAGGACGCACGGCTGGTCATTGCTCCTCGCACGCTGGAAGAAGGGGCAGCAGTGTACCTACTGGGCACAACAGGCGAGGACCTTGGAGGCACAGAGTACTTACGACAACGATGTGGCGTTACAATCGGCCCTTTACCAACGCTCAATCTCAATGCTGAACGCCAGCTCCAGCGCTGTGTCTTAGAAGGCGCACAACAACGCCTATGGGCTGCAGCTCATGACTGCTCGGATGGCGGACTCTTGGTTGCCCTTGCCGAACTTTGCTTTTCTGCCTATGGTAAGGCTAGGTCAGGCGCAGAGTTAGCTCTCTCAACGGGAGCTACCGAGCTTTCCCAGGCCGGACTCCTGTTTGGCGAAACACCTGGGCGGATGCTGGTTGTCGTCGCCAACTCCCGCCGTGCCGAGACTGAAGCGCTCTGTCACAAACACCAAGTTCCCTGTCAGCTACTCGGCATTGTCCGCGGAGACCGGCTTACCGTCACCGTTGATGGGGAGCTTGTGCTTGACGAGCAGGTTGCGGAACTCGAGCGGCTTTGGCGCACTTCACTTCAACTGTGACCTGCTTGCGGCAAGGTTCCCACCAGCTAACCTGTGCTTTTGAGACCGCTCGAGATAGCGTTAACGGTCATCAACAAATCCACCAGCAGGCTTTCACTCTGGACTTCATCTGACGCAGCCCGAGCAGCACGCCACGCCTTGAGAAGTTCGATCTGCCGCTGGTGGAGCGCAGATAACCCAGCCCGCCGAAGCTGCATGGTAAGTGCTGTCCGCTGGCGGCGTTCTGTGAGTGGCACGCCAAAAACTTGTTCAACGCCACGGCGGGTTCGCTCAAACTCAGCTAGAATAGACGCAAGTACCGTCCTTCGGATAGCGACATCGGGAACCAGTTCAGCATAGGCCTCCATCCATGTCGTATCGGCTAGGAGAAGCTGACTACCGACATTCATTAGGAGCAACCGGGTCGGATACCATCGCATGGCGTCTTGGCGCAGTTGCGCCAGCCACTCCGGATGGTGCGTTGCCAGCCTTTCTAGTGCCGTGCCAAGTCCGTACCAGCCAGGGAGAAAAAATCGCGCCTGGCTCCAACTAAATACCCATGGAATAGCGCGCAGGTCAGCCAGGGTGCGCTTCCCAGTACGGCGTGCCGGGCGTGACCCAATCCGGCTTGCCTCAATAGCATCTATCGGCGTTGCATGGGCAAAGAATTCCAAAAAGCCAGGTAGATCGAGCAGCGCTCGGTAGGCACGATAACTCTGCTCGGCAAGGAAGTCCATGATCGGCTCGATAGGATGGGGTGTTTTCTTGGTGGACTGGGCCAGCAAGTAAGTTTCAAGTACCCCCGCCGCGAGCAGTTCAAGCTCATACGTAGCAGTAATCAGGTTAGCGTACTTCTGGGAAATTGTTTCACCTTGTTCCGTCAGTCGCAGGTCCCCTGATACCGACTCAGGTGGCAAAGCATTCAGAAAGCGATGGGTAGGACCAGCACCCCGACTGGGTGTGCCACCACGACCGTGAAAGAAGCGCAGCCGTACACCACGTGCCTGCGCCACAGCCGACAGCGCCTGCTGAGCCCGATACAGCCCCCACAAGCTGGCGACAGGACCAGCATCCTTGTTGCTATCGCTGTAACCAATCATGACCTGCTGCACTGGCGGCTGTCCCGGACGCTGCATCCAGGCCAAGCTACGGCGCGTCATTGGATGGTCTAAAAAAGCAGACAAAACATCAGGACTATGCTTCAAATCGTCAAGCGTTTCAAAAAGCGGAACAACAGGCAGGGGACATACAAGCCCATCCGATGTGGAGATGGTAAGTCCAGCTTCGCGTGCCAGCCCGTACACAGCCAGCAGATCAGAAGTCGTGCGAGTCATGCTCACAATGAGCGCTCCTAACCCTGACCAACCGTACTGCCGACCATACTCAGCCGCCACCCGCAAGGCACCAACTACACGCTCGGCGGCATCACCAAGTGGCATCTCGGATGAAACCAACGGTCGCGCCTGTGTTAGTTCGGCTTCCCAAAAAGTACAGCGACGTGTCTCATCCCAAGTATCGTACCTGCCATCTACACCAGCCGCCTGAAGTAGCTCCACAACAGCCTGTTCATGAACAGCACTGTTTTGCCGAATATCGAGCGCTGCCAGATGAAACCCAAAGGTTTCCACCAAACGCAGCAGCGGCCAGACTTCAAGGTCACACAGACGTTTTGCTCCGACCATCTGAAGCGACTCACCCAGCAAACGCAAATCAGCTGCCAGTTCAGCCGCTGAGGCATAGGTCCGGCGTGCTGTTGTCCAACCCAGCTCTTGCCCCGGCAAGCGTGCCAGCATCACGTTGACCGCCTGTCGCCACGACTCATAGGGGTTTCGTTCCAGCGCAGCTTGAAGTACCGGATCGTGCGCGCTCCGTGCGGTGGACAAGTAAGTTGCAAGCACAGCCGGCGGCGACTGGCAGTGATCCGAAAGACTTATGCGTGCAGCTAGTTCTTTCAGACGAGAATGCAGCAGTTGCAAAGCAGACCGACGGAGCGTAAGCAGAGCTTCGCGGGTCGTCTCCGGGGTAACGAGCGGATGTCCATCACGATCACCGCCAACCCATGTGCCAAAGGTGATGCGCGGTAAGCGAGCCGGGTCAGTTGGACGCACTTCAGCATCCAACTGAAGCTCATCCCATGCGTCGAGCAAACGCCGATCCAGCCAACCAATGGCTTCTGGCAAGGTAGTCGTTAGGTAATGAAGAACATTGCGGAGCTCGTCAGCCACCGTCGGCTTTTCCAGATAAATTTCACCCGTGCGCCACAGGCGTTCCAACTCGCGCTTGATCTCATCTCGAATAGCGCGGCGTTCGTTAGGGGTCCAAACTGAGTTTTCAAGCTTGACCAGAAGCAGATAAAGCCGCCGGTGGTGCTCAAGCACCGTCGCTCGTTTGGCTTCCGTGGGATGTGCTGTCAGCACCGGCTCAACATGAAGATGCCTAAGCGCGGCAGCGATATCCGCAGAAGGCCACCCCTGCTGGCGCAACCTATGCAACACCGCGCCCCACAACCCTGGCTCAGCAGCGCAGCCAGCACTGGACTCCAAGGCCCGCCGGTTCTGAGCCGCTGCATTCTCTTCTGCCATGTTGAGAAGCTGGAAAGTAATCGAGCAGGCCTGAACAAAGCGCCTGTGAGATGTCACCGAATTCGGGAAGGTCCCTTCGACAGGCAAGGCCTGTGCTAAGTCCGAAGCTCCTGTCTCAGCGAGCACTTCGCGAAAGCAAGCCACGAGGAACCGATAGTCACGTTCGGCACGTGCTATGTCTGCCAGTGGCGACGAGGCCGTGGGTACCGTCATAATCTCCGCTTTCCCGCACCCCAGATAGCTACAGCGTCTGTTCAACTTCTAAGATCACTGTTTGAAGAACATCTACCAGCTCGTCAACCTGCTCGGTTGAAATTGCCAAAGGCGGCATAAGGACAACGACATTGCCAAGCGGTCGAAGAATGATCCCGTAATCACGGCAGCGGTCTGTAACACGATACCCTATGAGTTGATCCGGCGGAAACGGCATCCGGGTTGCACGGTCAGCAACGAGTTCAATCCCAACCATCAATCCCCGCTGCCGAATGTCTCCAACCAGCGACAGTGTTTGCAGATCCTCAAGTCGTTTCGCTAGATGAGCAGCAACTGCCCGCACATGGTCAAGCGTTCGATTCTGCTCAAACAAGGCCAGATTTGCCAAAGCTACAGCACAGGCCAAGGGATTCCCCGTATAGGTGTGTCCGTGAAAAAACGTCTTAAACTCCCTAGCCTCACCTAGGAAGGCAGCATAGATAGCTTCCGTGGTCAGCGTTGCAGCCAGTGGCAAATAACCACCTGTCAACCCCTTGGCTACACAAAGCAGGTCAGGAGCAATTCCCTCGGATTCGCAGGCAAACATCCAGCCCGTTCGACCAAATCCCGTAGCAACCTCATCGCAAATCAGCAGCACGTCATAGGCTGTACACAGCTCACGCACCCGCCGGACGTAGCCTTCAGGCTGGGCCAGCATGCCGGCCGCCCCCATCATGACGGGCTCAATGATGACGGCTGCGACTTCATCAGCGTGCTTGGACAAAAGCTGCCCAAGCTCTTCGGCACATGCTAATCCGCAGCCCGGACGTTCAAGCCCAAGGGGACAGCGATAGCAGTGCGGCTCTGGCGCTGTTAGCGTCTCAAACAACAACGGGCGGTAAAGGTCATGGAAGAGCGCAATGCCTCCGACAGAGACTGCACCTATGGTGTCGCCATGGTAGGACTCACGTAAGTGAATGAACTTGGTTTTTCTCGGGCGCGGGTCGGGACGCTGCTGCCAGTATTGAAAAGCCATTTTGATGGCAACTTCAACGGCCGTCGAACCAGAATCCGAGTAAAACACTTTCGTCAAACCAGGCGGCGCAATCTCAACTAGCTTGGCCGCTAGCTCAATAGCTGGCGGGTGTGTCAACCCCAAGAGTGTCGTGTGTGCTACCTTGTCAAGCTGGTGGCGGATGGCGGCGTCGAGCTCAGGAGTACGGTGCCCATGGGTCGTGACCCATAGACTAGACACACCATCCAAATAGCGCCGGCCTTCAATATCGTACAGGTAGCATCCCTCAGCACGTTCGATGATCAGAGGACGTGCCAATTGCCATCCCTGCATCTGGGTGAAAGGATGCCAGAGATGGGCCTTGTCGAGCGCTTCCAGTCGTGAGCTAACCGATCGGTTGTCAAAAGAAGCAGCGGACATTGGTTTTCAACCCTGCACCAGACTGCGTAAACGAGATTTTGGCAAAAAATGAAGGCCGTTGCCTGCTTCCAAGCAACGGCCGCCAAACTAAGCACGAGTTGGGCTACTCAGCGCCGTCGTTGCCAATGGCCTCTACCGGACAAGCGTCCATAGCCTCTAGGCACTGCTCCATTTCCTCATCGTTCTCAGGCTGTTTGTATACATAGGAGTAGCCGCCTTCGTCGTTGCGTGTGAAGTTATTCGGTGCCGTATCACGACACACATCACAGTCAATGCACTGGGTGTCTACATAGAACATCCCAGGTACGTTGTCTGGATACTTATCTTCAACCGATGCCATTGCTCAATACCTCACCAGGGGAAGTTTTTCGCCAGAAGTGGTCAAACACCAGTCAAGTCTGGCATCTGTCACTCCAGACTGCCGGATACTGCCGATGCTGTGAAGCTAGTGCAAGGCCAGAAATTTTTTCAATACTTTCATTGAAAAAACTTCCGGCCTGTCTCCCAGCTAGGACTTGCAAAGTGCCTACGCCCTGCCCAGCCCTTCAGACAGGGCACTTCAGGCCAGCCCCTACGCGCAAAAACCAAAAACTCAGGTTTTCAAGGTGGATTGCCCCTGTGCCGTTTGACGAAAGGCAGTTGCATGGATAGCGTGAATTGTGCACCTACTTCGCAACTAACTGTTCTGTCCAAACTAAATATGTCTTTTGAGACCATCATGCGTGGCGTGCTTGACCGAATTGAAGGAGCACGCGGGTGGGCTTTCCTTGCCGATGACGGAGAAATCGTTTTTCGCCAAGCTGTTGGCGACTTTGAAACGCTGCCCTTGCTAGCAGCCTACCATGGCATTACGGTAGGTAACTACCGCCGGTTTGGGCTGCGGGACCTGCTCGAGAACATTCGCACCATCATCTGTACGTATGACGAGGCTGTTTGCGTTCTGAAGCTCTTTCCAGAGAATTACTTCCTGGTTCTCGTCCTGACGCGCGAAGCCAACCTTGGGTATGCCCTGTGGCTATTGGATCAAGCCATGCCTGCTCTGCTCAAAGAAATTGGGTGAGGCACTTGTGGATAGCAAAAAGCCCGAAGCTAGTGTGGAAGCGAGTGTCTCTAGGCCGATTTGATGAGCCGGGCGAATGCCCGCAGGCCGTTTACGATGTCTTGCTGGTCAAAGGTACGAGAAAGAGCGCGTTCAATTTCGTCGCTCATCTGACCGATCCGGCTTTTGAAAGACTGTTCTGCCCGCTCAATAGCGCTCTGAAGGGCAAGGATGTCCTGATGGGCCTTGGCGTTTGCACTAGTAAGCTTGGACAGTTCCTCAGAGACTTGTGCCATCCGGGAATGCAGCGCTGCTAACTCAGCTCTAACCTCTGCAAGGTCACTTTTCAGCTTCAGCGTGTCGTCGCGTGGAAAGCGGGCTTCTTCGCCAATGTCTGAGAGCTTGCGATGCAGGTACTCATACGCTGCGCCAAACGGACGAAAGACCATTGTCACCAGGTAAAACCCGGCAAACCAGTAGCCTACGCTGCCGTGAGTAAAATGGGTGAGCCCGCCGACAACGATGGCAGAAAATACGTGAAGCCCAAGAGCAACCCAAAGTGTTGTTCGCTGAGTCCGTTTGACATACGTAAGCCGTTCATCACTTACGGTCAGCCCGGCGTCACGAGAGCGCTCCAGCTCGAATTGCACGGCCCTTGCTTTGAAGTGGATGTCCCAAGGCACGGTTAGAATCAACAATAGCCAGACAAGGCAGACAACCCCCATGCCAATATCAAGGGCTAGTCTTGGGGTCAATGCTGGTAATTGCCAGCCACTCAGCCAAGCTGTGACGGCGAAAACCAAAAGCAACCCTATGCCGATCCAGGCCGTGACGAAAAGTGCTTTCAAAAATTGTTCAAACACGACCTCTTTCCCTTCAACTTCGGCGAGTTCAGAAGCGGCTGGCGGAAATTGCCAAAAAGTCTACTCCCGACAAGTGCTTTACACCCTTTTGCCCACACTGCCCATCAGCCGTGGGTGCACTTTATGAATCAGCACTGGCAGCTACAACTTGCTCAGTAGAAACCGCGGCACTATTTTCTGCGCGGTAAAAAAGGATACGCCCACAGTTATCGCATGTGTGGATGCCGTTTCCCTGCCGAACCAAGCTGTATACTTGCGGGCGCAAGCGCATCCGACAGGCTGAGCAAGTCCCATTGATGACCTGTGCCATTACGTGGCCTCCGCGAAGTTTGGCGAGGCGGTTGTAGTTGGTAAGCCACGTTTTCGAGAGTTTCCCCTCAATCTCACCGCGTCGGACGCGGATGAGCTCAACTTCAGCTAGGTAGGCGGCTTCAGCGCGGGTATTCTCGGCTAATGCAGTATCTGTTTCTGCACGGCGTCTTTCGATCTCAGGGGCATACGATGCAATTTCCGCCTCGAGTTTGGCGGCTTCAGCCCTAGCTTCTGCAATCCTGGATTCGCACTGCGTTACAGATTTCTTGGCCATGTCGATTTCCCGGATGGCCGTCTCGTATTCACGCTGATTGCGAACCCGCTGGAGGTCAGCATTGTATTTGGCAAGTTGTGTTCGAAAGAGAGCAAGATCGCTTTCAAGATCACGGAGGCGACGGCGAACAGCATCTAAGTTAGCTCGAGCAGTCGTATAAGCAGCAATCTGCTGTTGAAACTCAGCTTCTATCCGTTCACGTTCGGCAGCGAATTGACGAATCTTTGTTTGAGATTCAGCAAGTTGACGATCGATTTCCTGTAACGCAATGAGCAGCTCCAACTCCTGACTCACAGACACCTCCTACCTAAGACGGGACAGGATGGGGGATTGGAGAGTACTACCTTACTTGTGCGGAGGCAAGAAACTGCGGTTCTTAGCCAGTGTGGCTTTCAGCGTAACCCCAGGCATCCCTCGGGTAAAGAAGAACATAACGTCCCTTTCTCACTTGCTGCCAGCTGCTTGGTCTATGCCGGCAAAAGCTTTACTCAATTTCGTCAGGGGTAAGACAGATGCCTTCAGACGTTACTGGCGTCCCCGTCCTTGACCAGAATTCAAAGGTCAGCGTCCGTCGCCCCGCCTCGGTTACGTACTCTAAGTGCAGCATGTCGCGCGGATGCTCGCCCGTGTTGCGGTAAAACCGTAGGTTACGCGCCGCAAGAAGCTGATACTCCCGCTGACGCCAGGTGAGTTGAGTAGGTGGGGCATCAGGATCGAGTTCTAACGCTTCGACCTCCCCATACTCCGTCGGCTCGATGGGAAAAGACACAATGGCACGTCCGGCAGTAGCTTGGGGCGTTGGCTGATGAACCTCAATAAAATGCCGTCGCTCGCCGTCAGTTACTTCAAACTGCCAGAACACAAGGGCCTGTTGCTCGATGTCCACAAACCGATGGGCTTTGTCAATAACCCACTTGCCTGGAAGTGGGCTTGTCGGAGAAAGAAAAATAGCGTCTCCTTGACTCAAATCCGTTAGAGCACGTGTTCGACGCTTGGGCGCTGTATCCTTTTTTCCAAAGAAAGAAAACCACCCCACAGGGCCATTCCTCCTACACCACCGGATACGTAGGTCAGGTGCAAGCGACTCGCTCGGCCACGCGGCGCAGCAGATCGGCTATCTCAAAAGGCTTGCGTAGACAGTCTTCAGGCGCAAAGTTGAATTCTGGCGAATTCAGAATTTCCTCAATCTTCTCCGACGCCGAGCAGATAAGGATAGGAACCTGCCACATTTCTGGGTTGTCGGCAGCGCGGATGACTTCAACCAGGCGCGTTCCATCAATTACCGGCATCATCACGTCGAGAATGATCAGGTCTGGAACGCACTTCTTCAGCAGCATCATCGCACCGATGCCATCTTCCACAGCTGTCACCTCGTAGCCATTCTGGGCCAGCACCTCCGTCAGCAGCTCACGGATGTCGGCATCATCATCCACCACGAGAATATGCTTTTTGGCTTCCATCATCGGTCGGTATAAGGGAATAAAAAGAGTGTTTTAGCTAAAAGACACAAGCCGGAAAAGTCAGGGTCAGAAAAAGATACCTTCTCGCTCTTCCAGACCACGGTCAATCAAGCGGCGGATTTCACGCTTGACACGGTCTACCTTGCGCTGGATGACCTCGTCCCGGTCATCAGGATTACCCCGAAAGATAAGTGGTTCGCCAAAGTAGATGCGATACTTAGTCGGAAAGGGAATCATTCCTAGTACGCCCAGCCAAGGAAAGGTGGGTGTAATGGGGAAATAGGGCATGCCGAGCAGCCTGGCGAGTGGCTTGCAGTCCACAAAGCTGGGCGCCTGCTCTTCGCCGCCAATCACGCCAAAGGGAACAATAGGTGTGTTCGTCGCCAATGCCAGCCGCATGAAGCCTAGCCCAAACCGGACGAGTTTATAGCGATCTTTCCAGACCTTGCCTGAACCACGCGCCCCTTCCGGGAACACGAGAATGGCTTCGCCCTTTTGAAGCAGGCGCTCGCAGTTGAGCGGGTCACCCACAATTGCGCCACTGCGTTGCAGCAACGTACCCAATAGAGGCACAGTGGTGAACCATCGTTCCACCATGGCACGGCAGAGCCGTGGAGGATTTGCCTCAAGCAGCATGGCGACGGCAACCATTGCCCCGTCAATAGGCAGTTGCCCGCTGTGGTTTCCAATCAGAAGGACTCGTCCGGGCGGCACATGTTCGATACCGTAGGTTTGCACCCGCCAGTAGTGCCGGTAGAGCCACGCAAACAGAGAGTAGCCGTAGCGTGCTGTTCCTGGGTGAAGTCCCCATGAGTCGTAGCCATACTCATTGACAGCAGTTGGAATTTGACGCATTTTGGCGTCTACTTCTGCATCTATCAAAAAACGCTCGGCAAGCGTTGCCAGCCAACCACTTGAGGTAACAGTTGGGAGAAGTTTGCGTGGCGTTGTCCGACGCCGTGTTCTGGGTGGTTGGGGTGGGGTCTCTGGCAGCGCTGTTTCTAGCACCGGTGTAACCCGAAGTCCGGATTCGTCACCCAGAGATTGAATGGGAAGTACCTTTTTCCGTGGTACCTGTTTGGGTTTTTCTTCCCCAGTCACCACCGGCGGCAAGATGGCAAGGGGCGGTAACGACGGACGCTTGCGGGACATAGTGGCGTTGCTCCAAGGTCAGGGGCGCTTGTTTGCACCCCGAAACGGCAGCACTTTGGCTTTTTTGCATGCGACGTGAGCATAGGCCTTCTGCTTAGGCAGAAGCAACGGCTTCACTCCGCCCTAAAGACACTCTTCGTATGTCTCTTCCACTAACCCGTAAGTAAAGCCCCTACTCCGTTGAAGGAACAAACTCCAGACCGTACTGGTTTCCTTCTTCTGCAATCCATTGCTGCTGATGTTGCTCATAGTCTGCAAGGCGCTGGTGCATGTGTTCGATGGCGCGGGGTGATACTCCTTCGACAAGCATCCGCTCTTGCTCTTCGAGCAAGGCATGTAGTTCGTCGGCAAGGCGGGTTGCGCCAGCGTTGAAGGGGCGTAACTGCTTGAGCTGCTGGCGCGCAGCAGCACTAGCAGCTATCAGTTCCGGCGGTACGGGCTCATTAGCCTCAAGCCGCCGTATAATCAGGCGATAGACCCGCTCACCTTCATTGCATGCCTCAGCAAAGCGAATAACAGCCTTGTTTTCCGGGAACAGATTTGCTCCTGCCAAGAAGTGAGCCAGCGATGGCGAATTGCCTCGGTAGTTCCAAAACATGAATCCAAAGGAAAGAACTACTATGGCTAGCAGCACAATTTGCCACACGCGCCAAACCCAGGGTGTTTTATGTTCACTTGGCGGTGAGTAGGGAATGAAAAGCGCCAAACAGATACCGGTTAGCAACCCGCCGACATGGCCGGATCGGCTAATGAAGGGGATCGAAAACGTAATAATCAGGTTGAGGGCAAGAGTAAGCCAAACACCGCGCCGCATGGTTGCCCGCACCAAGGGCGGAATCTCAGAACGATACTTGTAAACAAAGACCAGCAAAGCGCCAAACATGCCGAAAAGCGCCCCTGAAGCCCCCGCCCCGATGCTTTCAGGGTGGGCAAAAAAATAGCTCGCCACAAAGCCGCCAATCCCTGAAAGCACGTACAGGATGGTAAAGCGTGCCGACCCATACAGCGACTCCAACTGCGGCCCAACGACCCACAAAGCATACATGTTGGCAACAAGGTGAATGACCCCAATGTGCAAAAACATAGGGACGACTAACCGCCACAACTCGCCTTGTGCAATGAGCTTTCGGTTGCAGGCACCAAAAGCGGTCAGGACTTCGGGGTCGGTGGAACCGCCAGCAAAAGCCGTCAGCAAAAACATGACGACATTGATCCCAATGAGCACGTAGCTTAGTGGAGCGCGCCGAAAGAAGACCGCTTCGACAAACTTGGCGGCTCGCTGGCGTTCCCGTTGCTCTTGTTCCACCTCTGGTGGCAGTGCGCCACATTCCAAGCAACGCGGTATGTTACTAGGCGTGATCAGACCGCATCGGTGGCAGACCCGCAAAGGGCGTTCAGTCACTGGTTCCATGGCTAATCCACGAAATACTTCGCCTGCGCGCGGTACTGTCGGTCTACAGCTTCCAAGAACGATTCATGGGCGGGCGGAAGCGAAACGCCCAGCCGATGGCTGACTGCCGCAGCCATCCTAGCTGCCACTCTTGGGCGTACCTTTTCGGGTAGCGCTGCACGACGCAGCAAAAAGCGTTCTACAGCCGCAATGTCATCTGCGGTTAGAGCCTGGATGTTGCCGATATTTTCTGTGTCTTGTGGTGACAGACATTGGACATCTGCAGCGTGGGTGGCTAGAACTTGGTCAAGGGCTGGGGTTGTACCTAAGCGCTCTTTGACAACAACGGTACCGGCAACCAAGTCACCTAGCCGCCGGGCTTCTCGGTGCAGCAGGATGCACACCACCCCCAAAGCATAGCTGCTTGGCAAAAAGTCTATCATCCGCAAAGCATTGCGCACGAGTACTTCAAAAAATCCAACAGGGCGCCCATCAACCCGGATAACTCGCAGTCCCATCCACCGCTTGCCCGGCGTTTGACCGCTCCACAAGGTTTCAAAGATGACAAAGTAACCAAAGAGAATCAGAAACGACACCAGCACCCCTAAAGAGAGCAACCACAATTCAAGTGAGCGGTTCAAACGCAGAAATTCACTGGTTTGCCCTATCAAGAGACCAAGGGCAAAGAAGGCGAAGAGTTGAAGACCGTGATCAATCAAAGCAGCTAGAAAGCGACTGCCAATACTGGCCAGTGCAAACCGCAGCTCGACGCGCTCCGGGGTTTCGACGACGAGTTGATTGTCGAGCCACATACCTAATCCAGTAGCAAGAGGTCGTTTTTTGCTTGATGTGGGACTACATGGTACGTCTTTGAGAACTCCATCGTAGGCCAACTTGCAGGTCACAGCCTAGGTTTTGTGGATGTTGACACCAGCAATGCCCTGGCGGCCAGTCCCCCAAGAAGCGCCAAGGACCGACCCAAATAGGGCAGTGCTCCAGTTCACCCATTACAGGGGGTGGCGTCAAGCGGCCGGGTCATTTGGGTCAATAAAAAATGGGCTGCCGCCCAGAACTTGCCAACCAAAAGGTCTAGACGGCAGCCTGCCTAACGAACTTTCGGAAGATGGCCGCCACTACTGACCGTCATCATAAAACGTCTTGAGCTTCCGGCTTCGTGACGGGTGGCGGAGCTTACGAAGTGCTTTGGCTTCAATTTGGCGGATGCGCTCGCGGGTGACGTGGAAGTACCGCCCGACTTCCTCTAGGGTCCGTTCTTGGCCATCCCCGTCTAGCCCAAAGCGCATCTTGAGGATTTGCTCCTCACGCGGGGTCAGGGTGCTGAGTACTTCTAGCGTAGCTTCTCGCAAGCCCTTGCCAACAATCATTTCTGCTGGGTTGAGGCTGTTGCGATCTTCAATAAAGCTGCCAAGGTTTGACTCGCCATCATCGCCAATCGGCGTTTCCAAGCTGATGGGCTCCTGCGCAATCTTCAGCGCTTGTCTTACCTTCGCAACCGGCAAATCTGTCCGCTGAGCCAACTCTTCATGAGTGGGTTCGCGACCTAGCTCCTGAACCATCAACCGCGCTGTGCGCACAATCTTGTTGATGGTTTCAACCATGTGAACCGGAACGCGAATTGTCCGTCCCTGATCGGCAATGGCACGAGTCACCGCCTGACGAATCCACCAGGTGGCGTAGGTCGAGAACTTATAACCCCGCCGGTAGTCAAATTTCTCAACCGCACGCATCAGGCCGATGTTGCCTTCCTGGATAAGGTCGGAAAACTGTAAGCCCCGCGAACGGTTGATGTAGTTCTTGGCAATCGAGACGACAAGCCGCAGGTTGGCTTCGATCATTTCGCGCCGGGCTTTCTCAGCTTCTTCCGTTGAAGTGAAGATTTCCCGCAGCGAATCCTTGATGCGTCTTGCCGGTTCAAGATAACGCTTCTCGATGTCGGCAATGACTTTTTGCGCCTGCTCGATTTGGGCACGGACTTCGGCCACATCAATCAGCGCACGCCGCCGCTTGTCTTTTAGCGCCTCTTGGGCATTTTCAATCTTGCGCTCCGCATCCTGAATCTGCCGCACCACGGCTCGGATGCGATCTGTGAACCTTTGCCGTATCTGGTCAGAAAAAAGTACGCTGCGGATGAGCCGCGACAATTCGACCCGCTTGCGAAGGTACTCCCTGTAGCGCTGCTGGGCTTTGCGGGGGTTGCGCTTACGTTCTTTCTCAATTTTGGTAGCTTCTTCACGGATTTCTGCCAGCGCACGTGAAATGGCCTGAAACCGCTCAATGGTCTCAGACAGGTAGCGCTCCTCGTTTTCCAGCGTAATGTCTTCTGCGTCTGAATCCGAGGTGTCTATGACCTGCCGGATGCTGATCTTGCGTTCTTTGAGCTGTTCAGCGAGCTCTTCGAGTTGCTCGGCAACGATTAGCGACCGCGAATGGGCTTTGTACAGGCGCCGGCGGCCGCGCTCGATCCGCTTGGCGATGTTGACTTCGTCTTCCCGGGTCAAAAGGGCAACGTTGCTCATCTCGCGCAAGTACAACGTCATTGCGTCGAGTGAGCGATCGCTTTCAGAAGCCGATAAATCAGGTGGCGGGGCAATGCCGTTGCTTTCGGCATCTTCGATAACTTCTTCAATTTCTTCTGGTTCCTCCGTCTCGGTGTCAAGAAGGAAGTCATCTTCCTCAGGCACCGTGGAGTCTATCTCAGCTAGAAGCTTCTCAAGGTCAATAGAAAGCGAGGTTTCCCCCGTCGGGTCAGAGTCGCTATCCATCAGGCTTTCTTTCAAGTCGAGTCGCATGGCTGTACCGGTCTAAGAAGAAGAAGTACTTGCTCTTGCTGTTACTGTTGGTAAACTAGGCGCAATAAGGCTTTGGTGTATGTTGCCTGCTCTATTCCATCGGGCGACCCCTAGCAGGCACAAGGGTCTTGAAGGAGTATAGTGGTTTCATGGGTTTAGCACTGTGCGCTCCATAACAACAAACTCAACCAAAAACGTATGCCCCAGGTGGGGTCTCTGGGCATGAGCTTATAGACGCTCACGCCAGCTTTAAAGTTTCCTCTCCGTGCAATTTTTCTTCAGCCAAGCAAGCCTCCCCGCCCATGCCCCTGCCCACTTCACTTATCCTTGCTACCCGAAATGCCGGGAAGCTAGTTGAGTTTCGCCACCTACTGGCTGATTTGAACCTAGAAGTTATCGGCCTGGATGCTTTCCCAACTGTGCTACCAGTACGTGAAACCGAAACCACATTTGAGGCCAACGCACGACTCAAAGCGCGCACGGTTCAGGCCCAGACCGGCGGGTGGGTCATTGCGGATGACTCCGGCCTACTGGTAGATGCCCTTAACGGCGCACCCGGTGTTTTTTCGGCACGCTACGCCGGTGAGCAAGCATCTGATGCTGAAAACATAGCTAAGCTCTTGGCAGCTTTACGCAACGTACCACCTGACCAACGCACAGCCCAGTTCGTTTGTGTCCTAGCCCTGGTGACCGAAACCGATGAGGCATGCTTTACGGGTATCTGTACCGGCAGGTTGACGGACGCTCCACGTGGCCAGTACGGTTTTGGCTATGACCCACTGTTTATACCTGCAGGCGACACCCGAACCTTTGCCGAGATGACCTTAGAAGAAAAGGCAGCCTACAGCCACCGGGCGCGCGCGGCGCGTGCTCTTGTCACTGCCTTGCAAGCGCGTCTGGCAAAAGGTCCATAAGCGTGGGTAAAGCCGCATGCAACCTTGGTGTTGGTTGAACTTGCCAAAGCTCCACCGGCAAAGCTTGAGAAAGCTAACGGTTCTAGACATGGTTTTCTAGGGAGCGCCATGGCTTTGTACCAAAGGAGCGATAACCGATGTCTTCTATCCTTTCTGAAATTCTTGAGGCAGCAAAAACCGTCCGTGCGATTGCTCAAGGCATGGCCGTAACCTTAAGCTACATTCCAAAGCAAAAACTTACCCGCCAGTATCCCGATGTGCCAGTTGAGCTATACCCACGCTTTAGGGGCGAGCACTATCTGGCACGAGATGAAAATGGCAAGGAACGGTGTGTTGCCTGCTTTTTGTGCGCTGCCGCCTGCCCAGCCGATGCCATCTACATCGAGGCCGATGAGGACCTGCGTCCTTACGAGGAGCGTCCAGGCGTCGAGCCGCGATATGCCCGCGTGTACAACATTGACTACGGGCGGTGTATTCTCTGCGGCTACTGCGTCGAAGCTTGTCCCAAGGACGCCATCAAGCACGGTCATAATTTCGAGATGGCTGTGACAAACTTCGCCGACTTGGTCAAGGATAAGCAGTACCTGCTGTCCAACCTAGAGCGCGAAAAAACAAGAAATCTGACAATCCGCAGTGATGCTTGACGGCGCGCGCACTCGCACCCCACACTGCCTCTGAGCTTACGCCGCTACTTACGAACCTGGCGTGGCGTTTGCCGCATTCTCAGCAGGACTTTCTGATGTCTCTTCCTTTTGCTGTTGCTCTTTTTGCGATTGGTAGTGCGCCAGCAAGGCCTTCCCTTCGCGGCTGCGAGGGTCAATCGTGCGAATGTGCTTGTTGCCTACCATTTCCCATATCGCCATCACCACGCCATTTTTCTCAACGGCGCTATAGGTTTTCTGCTCGGGGCTGATTTCTGACTGAGCGACTTCCGACATAGCTTAAGCAGAATTGAACCTGATTTCTCCGTGCTCTGGAAGAGTTTGCAACTTGCTGCTGCAACTGCATAGGAGCATATTCCTGAATTGGAGTTCTGTCCAGAAGCCTAGGGCCTTTTTCCCACAGCAAACCGCGCCTTGCCGCAGCCAAAAGTCGTGGTTTTGATAGCTTTTACGCTACTGAGGAGGTAAAGATGGTTTTGCGCTGTCCTATCTGCGGAGCCATAACCACTTGGGAAGGAAATCCGACCCGCCCCTTTTGTTCCAAAGCCTGCCAACAGCGAGACTTGGGTAACTGGCTCAACGAACGCTACAGTCTACCAATAGATGATGATGAGTTGTCACCCGGAACGGAAACCGAACCGCTCCTTGAAGAAGAGACCGGTTGACAGGGATAGCCGGCAGGGTGGCGTTGTGTTTTTCGCAGCACCACAAGGTTCTCTGACTTGTGGCCTGACCTTGGCTGCCTAGCAGCAGCCACAGCTACACGACGAGGCAGGAACACCATGCTCCGCGTCTTTCTCTGGGTGGATACCAAGCGCTATGAGGTCGGTTCTCCGTCTTTCTTCCACTGTTTCTTCTCAACCGTTGCCTACCGTTTGGAAAATGATGCCTGGGGAAGCGTATATCCCCGCATTATGTTGGATTTCTACAAAGGGCGGCTGCGCTACACCGATGCCCCCCAAGCTCTCAGCGAACTTGATGCCATCCAGCTCGGCTTTGAGATGATGCCACCGGAGGACATCATTTGGGATTACGACGACCTTGACCGGCAGCCCCCCTGGGCAGATGGCGTCCTAGAAAGCGTCTCATGTGCTGCCGAGTGCTTCTTTACGCCGACCGAAGAGCACCTTTTTACAGTGCTTCGGAAAGCATTTACACGTAGCATCGAAGTTCGCCATGACGTGCGCATCCACCGTATGGCATAGCCCCCTTTACCCCGTTTTGCATCTCATCTGGTAAGGAACCCATTTGCTATGTCTGCATCCCGTGTCACGCCGGGCGACCTGACGCGCATCAAGGCCGACGGCAAGCGCATTGTCGCCCTGACTGCCTATGACCGCCCAACAGCCCTAGTTTGTGAAGCAGCCGGCGTAGACGTCATCCTGGTTGGCGATTCTCTGGGGAACGTGTTGCTTGGTTACGAGACAACGCTTCCCGTGACGATGGACGAAATGCTCCATCACGTCAAAGCCGTCGCGCGTAGTACACACCGGGCCCTTGTTGTTGCTGACATGCCGTTTCTTGCTTACCAAGCTGACCAAGCTGAAGCGCTCCGCAATGCGGGACGGTTTCTCAAAGAAGGTGGCGCACAGGCTGTCAAGCTTGAAGGTGGCAGCCGCAGTGCCGAAACCATCGAGCGCATGGTCACAGCCGGCATTCCGGTTATGGGGCACCTTGGCTACACCCCGCAGTCAGCCTACGTTTTCGGAAGAAATGTCGTTCAAGGACGCGATGCGGACGCCGCCATAGAGCTTGTCAACGATGCTCTGCTTTTGGAAGAGGCCGGTTGTTTTGCCATTGTCCTAGAGTGCGTCCCCCACGAAGTTGCCCGGGCCATCTCCGAGCGACTTCAAATTCCTACCATTGGGATCGGAGCCGGCAATGGTTGTGACGGGCAGATTCTTGTCTTTCACGACGCCGTTGGTTGGGGACCAGGCGCAAACCTAAAGTTCGTCAAACGCTATGCCAACGTCGGCGATATTTTGCATCAAGCCATCAGTGACTATGTCCGCGAAGTGCGCGAAGGCGTCTTTCCGGCCAAAGAACACTCGTTTTCCATGTCGGCCGAAGCCCGCGTGCTGTTTGAGCAAGAGCTGGAAGAACTGGATGCTAGTTGTGAAGAGTAGCCATTTTTGCCTAGGAGTGCGGGTATTCTGCCTGCACTACCGAAAACGTAGCCCCCTGCCCACACGTACACAAACACCAGGCCCGCACAACTGACCAGTCCAAGTATTCTGGAGCACCTTCAATGACCACGATCAAGTTTGGTACGGATGGTTGGCGCGGACGCATTGCCCGTGAGTTTACCTTTGCCAATCTAGACCGGGTTGCCCAGGCTACTGCCGAGCAGTTCCTAGCTGATGCTGACGGAACAGCCCCCGTGGTTTACGTTGGCCACGACTGCCGCTTTCTCGGCGAAGACTTTGCAGCACGCGTAGCCGAAGTCATGGCCGGCAATGGCTTTCAGGTACGGGTGTATGACCGGTTTGTGCCAACCCCTATGGTTTCCTATGACTGTTACGCCGAACACGCCCGTGGCGGGATCGTCATCACAGCAAGCCACAATCCACCGCAGTTTTCGGGCTTCAAAATCAAGCTTCCCTTTGGGGGCTCAGCCCCGCCGGAATACACCCTTCAGGTGGAAAACCGGCTCGATGCTAACCCACCGCAAGCAGTAGGACTGCGCGACGCTATTGCTAGCGGCCAAGTACAGTATGTGCCCCCGTCAGAGCGCTACCTAGCACGGATACGCGAGGTCATAGACCTTGAACGCCTGCGCACCTTCGACGGCGAAGTACTTGTGGATTCAATGCATGGCGCCGGCGGACGCTATATCGAGCAGTTGCTCCAGGGCGGCCGGCTGCGTGTCACCACCCTGCGCGCTGCACGGGACCCCTACTTCGGCGGCATTCACCCAGAGCCAATGATGCCGCAGCTTCAACCCCTGTGTGATGAGATCGTCCGCCGCCGGGCCTTTCTAGGACTGGCAACGGATGGCGATGCCGACCGTATCGGTGCTGTGGACGATACCGGCGCTTACCTGAACACCCACCGCATGCTGGCTATTCTAGCGCTATATCTCATCCGCAAGCGCGGACTGACCGGCGGCATTGCCCGGACGGTTTCCCAAAGTGTCGTCGTCAAGCGCATTGCCGAGCGCCACGGGCTGCCAACCTATGAAACACCCGTTGGCTTCAAGCACATTGCTGCCCTGATGCGAACCCACGATATTCTGTGCGGCGGCGAGGAATCCAACGGCCTTGGCTGCAAGCTGCATATTCCAGAACGGGACGGCATCTTTAGCGGACTGCTCTTTTTGGAAGCTATCCTGGCCTTTGGCAAGAAGCCATCCGAGTTGGTAGCCGACATTTCAGAAGAGTTTGGATTCTTTACCTATGACCGGCGCGACCTGGCACTTGACCATATCGATCAGGGACTGGCGTTCATCGAGCGCCTGAAAGCCGACCCGCCGGTGGCTGTCGCCGGTTATCCGGTGCGCGAGGTAGGGCTGCTTGATGGCGTAAAACTCTACTTCGAGGATGAAAGCTGGTTGCTGTTCCGGGCTTCGGGCACCGAGCCACTGGTGCGTGTCTACAGCGAGGCGACAAGCGTTGAGAAGATGTCAGCGCTGCTGGCCTTTGGCGAGCAGTTGGTGCGCCGGTCGCTTTGACACTGCGGCCGGGCTAGCGGCGACAGCAGCCCTTCCACGAAGGAAGCCGGGCGAATGGACGCCGTTTGGTTTGAATGGACAGCCTTTATCCTTACCGGGGTGGTCGGTCTCATCGTCTCCGGCCACGCGCTGCTCTACAAACGCGAAGCGCGCTCGGCCCTACTATGGCTGCTCGTCGTCTGGTTTCTGCCGGTTTTGGGCGCAGTACTCTACCTGCTGATCGGCATCAACCGCCTTCAGCGCCGTGCCCAACGGCTTCGGGATGCTGCTACCCTGCCACCGGCCTCTGAACCTGTCGAAGGCGAAGACCAGACCGACTCGCTTGCCGACAAGGACCTAGGGGGACTGGCGCGCCTTGTCCACCAGGTCACAAGCCAACCGCTGCTGGCCGGAAATCACATCACACCACTGGTCAACGGCGTGCAAGCCTATCCGGCCATGCTCGACGCCATTGCCCGGGCCCGGCACAGCATCGCCCTAGCAACCTACATTTTCGACCGCGATGGCATCGGCGACGAGTTTGTACAAGCCCTGCTAGCGGCGCAGCGGCGCGGCGTCAGCATCCGCATTCTCATTGACGATGTGTATGTGCGCCTGGTACGCGGATCAGCTTTCAAGTTTCTCAAAGCCGCCGGGCTGAATGTGGTTTCCTTCAATCCCCCGGTGCTTCCAGCGCGGCTTCACGCGGCTAACCTACGCAATCACCGCAAGCTGCTGATTGTGGATGGCCAGGTTGGTTTTACCGGTGGCATGAATATCCACCGCCCCTACTGGCGGCCGGATCGCCCGGCAACGGCTTTTCGTGATCTGCATTTTCGTGTCGAAGGGCCAGTCGTTCGCCACATGGTGGAAACCTTCACCGACGACTGGTACTTTACTACCGGCGAACGCCTAGACACAAAGTTCTGGGGAGAAGAAGGCCCCCAACCGGCCGGGCCGGCACTGGCGCGCGGCATTGAAGCTGGCCCGGATGAAACCCTGGACCGCCTGCGGTGGGTTTTCCTAGGCGCGCTGAATGTGGCACGGCAGACCGTCAGAATTTGGACACCCTATTTTGTTCCTGACCAGTCTCTTCTGGCAGCGCTGAGCACGGCAGCGCTGCGCGGCGTCGAGGTAGACATTCTAACGCCGGTTGAAAACAACCACCCGCTGGTTCAGTGGGCTGGACGGGCACACTACTGGCAGGTCCTTGAACACGGGGCGCGCATCTGGGAGCGTCCCGGCCCGTTTGACCACAGCAAGCTCATGGTTGTGGACAGTCGCTGGGTGTGCATCGGTTCAGCCAACTGGGATGCCCGCAGCCTGCGGCTCAACTTCGAGTTCAACCTAGAAGTCTACGACACAGCCTTGGCGCAGCAGTTGGAAGCGCTGTTCCAAGAGGCTCGCCAAGAAGCAGCTCTTGTCACGGCGGACCAACTCCGGGCGCGTCCGCTGCCGATTCGCCTGCGCGACGGTGCGGCACGGTTGTTTTCTCCCATGCTGTAGGGCACCGGCTCGGTCAGCTTTGCGCTGGCGCCTTGCGGTTGAACCGCAGCGCCAGCGACACCAGCAGGATCGCCGGAAGACCGAGCAGCGCTGTGCCGACAAAAAACTTCGTGTAGCCAAACTTTGCCACCGCCATTCCCGAAAAACCCGCCGACCATTTCGGTAACAACAGCATGGTGGAGCTGAGCAGGGCGTACTGCGTTGCCGAGTAGCCGACGCTTGTCAGCGACGACAGGTAGGCGACAAAGGCCGCCGAAGCTAGCCCCGTGGCGAGATATTCGGCAGAAATGACAACCACTAGCGCCGCTAGGTGCGGCCCCGTAAGACTGAGCACAGCAAAGAGGAGATTCGTACCGCTGCTCAGCAAGGACCCCAGCCATAGCGCCCACAACGCCCCCCGGCGCGATACCAGAACCCCGCCTAGAAACGCACCGCTGAGCGTCATGACAACACCATAGACGTTGCTTACGGCCGCAATCTGGTCTTTCGTGTACCCCATGTCCACGTAAAACGGATTGACCATGACGGCCAGAATAGTGTCGCTCAGGCGGTAGGTGGCAATGAGCGCTAGCGTCAACACAGCTTGCCAGCGGTAACGGCGCAGAAAATCGGCAAATGGTTCGATGAGGGCTTCGCGCAGCCATACCCAGATGCCTCCCGTGAGGGAGGGGCGCTCGATGGCCGGCTCTTGCGAAAACAGCACCGTCATGACACCGACTGCCATTGAGGCCGCCATGACAAGGTAAGCCACCTGCCAGCCGAACGGATCGTAACCCTTGCGGCTGCCGAGCCAGGCGGCGATCCAGAGTGTCCCGGCACTGCTCCACATCATGGCTATGCGGTAGCCGGTTTGGTAGGCTGCAGCTAGAATACCTTGGCGCGTTGCGTCGGCCGATTCGATGCGGTAGGCATCAAGGGCAATGTCTTGGGTGGCAGAGGCAAAGGCTACAAACAGCGCAAAGCCAACGGTTTGCCCCAGCGCTTGGCGCGGATCGGTCAGTGCCAGGCCCACGAGTCCACCTGCTACAGCAAGCTGCGCCAACAGCAGCCAGCCCCGGCGCTGGCCCAGCCTGGTTGTCAGCCCTGGAAGAGGCAACCGGTCAACCAACGGCGACCAACACCACTTGAAACCATAGACCATTCCAACCCAACTGGCGTAACCGATGGCAGTAAGGTCAACTCCGGCCTCGCGCAGCCGAAAACTCAACGTGCTGAGCGCCAGCAGCAGCGGCAGCCCGGCCGCAAAACCAAGGAGGAACATCCGCACGGTCAGCCCTTCGAAGTAGGGTGACAGCGCTGTGCGCCAGCCTGAAGGCGGAGAAACAGTCGGATGGGACAACGTTGTTTTCTGAAGCGTAGAACTCCACCACACCAATCCGGTGCGGACGGTTGTTACCACCGCTGCGGACGCAGGTTTTCATCAAACAACAGCCGATAGCAGCAGTAGTTGGTCATGACCTTGAAGACATAATCCTTGGTTTCGGCATAGCCCACTTCAGAAGCAAAGCGTGCCCGGTTGTCCACACCGGCCCGCGCGCACCAGCGTGCCACCGCAGTCTCTCCGCCATTGTATGCTGCAACAACGGCCGCTGGATGATCGGGAAACAAAGCAAACAGATCGGCGACGTACTGGGCTGCAAAGGTGATGGCAAAACGCGGTTTGTAAAGATCGGTCTGGACCACGTCTAGTAGACCCAGCTTTTGGGCAATCTTTTCTGCCGTGGCAGCAATAAACTGAAACATCCCCCGTGCGCCAACAGGAGACTTGGCCGTGGGATTGAAACGTGATTCCTGCCGGGCAATGGCCAGCAATAGACGTGGGTCTATGCCACGCCGCTGCGCCTGTTCGACGAGTTCATCGCGGTAAGGTGCTGGGTAAAGCAGTTCGGCAACAAGGCGGGGCATGACTTCTAACCGGAAGTCTTCCGGCAGGGTAGCAAAGGCTTGCTCCCCGTAGGCCATAGCCTTCCAGGCCTCATTGCCACGGGCGGCATAGACGGCCTGAGTCAGCGCCTGTCCGGTGCCGGCATTGAGAAAGGGCAGGGCGTCATCATAGAGCCGAAGAAAACACAGCTCTTCAACAGGGTTGCGCTCGGCCGGAGCGGCCTCGGCGCGGAGAATCACCTGGCGACCTAGTTCAGGAACACTCACCTGCCAGGCACGCGCGTAGGCTGGAAGCCGGCGATAGATGGTTTCAAGCCGGTCCAGCAAGCTGCGTCGCACCTGCGGGTCGCGCGTCAACCGGAGCGCCTGATGCAGCGCATCCTTGGTCTGGCTCTGGCGGAAGCGCTCGAGATGCTGGGCTACAAGGGCCCGAGCTTTAGGGTTTTCGGCCAGCGCCAGAAGCCGCTCGGTGGCCTGCTGGCCGTAGTAGCTCGTCCGAGTGTCGGGCAACGAAAGGTAGACTTCGATGGCTTCTGCAAAGCGCTCCAGACGCTCCAGACACAGACCGCGCAGAAAGGTGACTTCGCTGGCGTCAGTCGAACCGGGGCCGCGCCGGTGCAGCGGCAGACGTTGCATGTCTTCTAGCACGCTGAGCGCTGCGCGCCAGTTGCCCTGGGACATGAAAATCTTTGCCCGCTGAAAACGGGCTGTAACACCGACTAGCTCACGTGGAAAGCGCTTTTCTGCGCGGTCGCACCATTCGAGAGCTGCCTTGAAGTCACCGGCCAGGCGCAAGGCGTCAATGGCATTCAGGTGCGCGCCGCCTATGAACTCACTATCAGGGTATGCCGCTATGAAGGCTTCATAACGTGCAACGGCCTCGCGGTAGCGGCCGGCATTTTGAAGGGCATGCCCGGCCTGGTAGTAACCTTTCTCACCTTCCGGTGACGTGGGATATTCCCTGTGCGCACGGTCAAACCAGCGGACGGCTTCGTCCCAGTTTTCTTCGATAAAGAAGGCGCGCCCTAGACTCCACAGCGCTTCTGCGCGCTGTGCAACGGGCGGGACGTGCTCGACAAGGGCACGGAAATGGCGCTTTGCACCTTCTGTGTGCCGATTGGCTAGGTAAAGCCGAGCACGTACCAGGCGCTGAGCTGGCAGCAGGCTGGAGTCTTCTTGTGCGTCGAGCTGCTCGGCGGCAAGCAAAGCGGCATCATCCTTTCCGCTCGCCAACAGTCGCCGGAACAGTATCTGCGCTTCGGCTTCCTGACCAACCCGACGTAGAAGTACGCCGAGCCGGGCTTCATACTCCCGGCTCTGGGAAGCCAACTGGCGATACACCGCAATGGCACGGTCAAGGTCTCCGGCAGCAGCATAGCTTTCAGCCAGGCGCTGGCGGGCACCGCGTGCTGCCGGATGTGCTCCAAATCGCTGCGTAAGCTCGGTCAACCGGCGCTGCTCTTCTTGGCAGGCAGCCTGGTTGCCAGACTGAGCTTCCTGACGCGCCAACTCGGCCAGGTATTTCAGGCAGTACGGTGCGAACATCTGCCCACCGGGGCGCTGCATGACCTGCTCATACATGGTTCTGGCGCCTGCCAGATCGCCGGTGCGGTGGAGCAGCCGCGCCCGCAGGTAATCGTAATTGTTGACCGTGTAGAGCTGCGGCGCAGCACTGGCAAACTGGGCGAGATCGCGCAGCGCATCGGCATAACGCCGGTCATCCACGGCTTTCTGGATGCGGAGCGTTGCCGTTCGGGCCTCAAATGGCACGCGGGAAACAGATGTTTCAGCCGGGCCGGGTACCAAAAGGTCGGATGTCGTGCTAGGCGACAGAGGCAGTGTCGGAAGCGCTGTTAGTAGGGCAACAAAGACGGCACTGCGGATCAGCCAGCGTTGTCTTTTGGGCGTGAGCATGGTGGCATCCGTCGGGAACTGTCCCCGGTTTTATCCTAGTTGCACAAACGACGGCCACTGCTGAAGTCTCTCGTGTGGCGCGGCTTCAGGGGCTTTTGTGTGAGCAAAGGCAATGGCGTACGACAACCTGTGCAAGTACCTGGCAGAAACCTACCCGGCAGCTTTTGTCCGCTGGCTAGCCAAGTATTATCCCGAGCTCCCCCGCGAAATGGAAGCCACCCAGGTCGAAGTCCTCAAAACCGAACTCCCCGTCGAGCCGATTCGCGCTGACTTCGTTACCTTCATCCGGGCTGCAGGTGTGCTTTTGCACATCGAGTTTCACCTTGACCCTACTTCCGACCCACCCCTCGCCTTTCGGATGCTGGACTACTGGGTGCGCCTTTTTCGCCGCTACCGCACGCCAGTCCAGCAGGTTGTCGTGTTGCTGAAAAGCACGCCAGCAGCCCAAGCAATGCCCAGCACCTTCACGGCTGGTATGACCCAGCACAGCTTCCACGTGCTGCGTCTGTGGGAGGTGGAGGCGACCGAACTTCTGGATGACGAAGCCCTGTTGCCGTTGGCCGTTCTCGGGAAGGCAGCTTCTGGCGAAGCGCTTCTGCGGGAAGTTGCAGCACGAATCGAACGGATGACAGACGCAACCCAACGCGCTAACGTATCGGCCTGTGTGCAGGTGCTGGCTGGACTGCGATTTGACCGGGCATTGATTCGGGCTTTATTTCGGGAGGAAGCAATGCGGGAATCTGTCATCTACCAAGAAATCATCGAACGCGGGCTGGCGCAGGGCATTGAACGTGGACTAGCGCAGGGCAGTCACCTGGAAGCTATCAGGCTTGCCCGCACACTGCTCGAACGCCGTTTCGGCCCGCTCCCGGAAAGCATTGCCGACCAGATTGCCCTGCTGTCACGAGAACAAGCTGAAAGCCTAGCCATTGAGACTCTAAACTTCGGTAGCCTTGACGCAGTACGCACTTGGTTGGCTGCCCAACCCATAGCCTCTGAAAGGACAGAGAACCCTTCCAACCCTTCCTAACAGCCACGCTTCAGGCTACACCGGCACGCGCTGCCAAGGCTGCAAATTCGCGCCGGGCTCGGGCCCGCGTCTCTGCCGCGTCGAGCGTCGTCAATGCGCCATTGCGGACAACGACCTGACCGGCAATGACCACGTGCCGCACGTCGGAAGCCATGGCAGCATAAACCAGTGCCGAAAGTGGGTCCGGATGCGGTGCGGCATGCAACGTGTCAATTGTTACAACGGCTATGTCGGCTGCCTTGCCTACTTCAAGGCTGCCGATTTCGTGCTCTAGCCCTAATGCCCGTGCCCCCTGCCAAGTTGCCATCTGGAAGGCATCCAGCGCTGTGAGCTTCTGCGCACCATAGCGCATCTTCTGAAGCAGGGCTGCCGTCCGCATTTCCGTGAAGGCATCGAGCCGGTTGTTACACGGTGCGCCATCTGCGCCCAATGAGACGGAGATACCACGCTCCAGCATTTCCGCCACCTTTGCTATGCCTGAGCCAAGCTTTAGATTTGAGGACGGGCAGTGCAGTACGTGCGTTCCTGTCTCGGCTAAAAGCTCCATTTCAGTGTCATCAAGCCAAATGCAGTGGGCCACCCCGACGTGCGGGCCTGTCAGGCCCAAAGCATGCAGGTACATCAGGTTTCGCCGTCCGGTCAGACGTTCGACCAGCGCGACTTCAGTACGGTTTTCCGCAGCATGTGTGTGGATGCGCACGCCTTTTTCACGTGCCAGGGCAGCTATTTCCCGCAACAGCGTTTCGGTACACGACAAAACGAAGCGAGGCGCAAAGGCAATGTGAACCCTGCCCCCGGCCTGGCCATGCCAGGTGTCGAGAAGACGGAGGGATTCGGTACGCGCATGCGCCGTCGTCTCACGAAGGCCTGGAGGCACTTCATCGCCGGCATCCATCAGGCACTTCCCGACAACTGCCCGAAAACCACTTTCGGCGACGACCTCCAGGGCAGCTTCCGTGTGATGGACACTTTCCATGGTCATAGCGCAGGTCGTCCCACCGGACATCATTTCTGCAATAGCAAGTTGCGCCGAAACCCGAAGACTTTCAGGCGTGTGAGCCGCCTCGAACTTCCAGATGCGCGTCTTCAGCCAGTCGAGAAGTTCCAGATCGTCGGCCGCGCCTCGGAATAGGGTCTGGCACAAATGGATGTGTGACTGGACGAAACCCGGTATCACCACGCACCCGGAGGCATCAAGCGTCTCCTCGGCTGTTGCAGGAACTTTGCCTAGGTAAGTGATGCGGCCGTCCTGCACATACAGGTCGCCATTGATGACTTGGTGGTGCGGTCCGCTTGTCAGCAACGTACCGTTGATAATCCGAAGGGTTGCCATGGTCTCACTCTACCGTAGGCAGGGTCACCGGCTGACACTCAACCTGGATATGTGGCAGTAGTCGCAACCCGTCGGCCAGTAGCGCTGGCGCCGACGAAAGCCACAAAATATCCCCCCGCTTTGCCATACTGAAGGCTTCATTGCCGGCGTGGCGGTCGCGCCTGAAGCGTGTCAGTAGCGTACAGCGATCGGGGCCGCAGACAAGGCGTTTTTCAAGCCCCTTTTCACGCTGGAGATCGCCGATAACGCGCCACGGTGTCCAGCCTGGGCGGGCTTCTGCTGCACGTTTCCCATCCCGCCGCAAGACAAAGTAGAAGAACTTCTGAACACGGCTGCACAACCCAGTTAGGCTGTCAAGCTGAGCAACAAGTGGCGTTGGTTTCCAGGTCAAGGCAACATGACACCAATCCCGTTCCGGCCGCTCGGCCAGCATTCGGCACGGCCCATTGGCCGTACAAGGCGCAAAGATTCCCCATTCTGGACAATCTTCAAGGAGCGCGTCACGGAGCTGCATGGCAACTCGTGCAGTTGAGCGAAGGGCCGGCTCGATGACGCACAAGCTACCGTCTACGGCAAGTCGCCCGACAAGCTGACGAACCCAGGAAACAGAAGCCTCTTCCTCGGCGCACTCATTGAGAACGTTGGAGAGCCAGAGGAAATCGGCCGCAGCATGGGAGGGGTACTTACTCGTATTTTTGGCATCGCCAAGGTGTGTTGTCAGATGTAGCGTCAAGGTTTGGTGACGCGCAGCGTTGAGCCAATTCGCTGCTTGCTGCAAAAGCTCGTTAGCCTCTTGGAGGGCAACTGGGGAAGCTTCAACAAGAATGACCCGCACTTGGAAGGCCGAGGGGTGTAATGCTGCAAGAAACGACAAGGTTGCTAGCGCAGAAGCCCCTGGCCCACAGCCAATGTCTAGGATGGTAAACCGGGACTTCCCAGCAAGAGCTTCCACAACGCCGGCATGGCTACCCAGCTCAGCCAACACCCAAGCAGCTTTGACGTAATTGCGCGGTAAAAAGTGGAACAGGTAAGCCAAGCGACGTGTATCACCCCAGTAGTCCCCCGGAGATGCTTCGGCAAGGCTTTGTCGCTGCCTGGTAAAATCTTCAGAAAGGCGCAGCAGGGCACTGGCAACTGGGCGCAGGAAGACTTTCCCCACAGGGCCTCGGTCGTACTGGTGTAGCGCCCCCAAACCAAGCCGGCGTGCCACTAAGTAGCGCTCGAGGTATCGCAGTAAATTGTCGTTTTTCGCCGTAGCGCTTGTGTCCATTCCTGGTGCACCCTTCTAGGCCTGACAGTTCTACCGGAGAAATAGTTGTTTTGCCCGACCGAGCAGCTTATCGTTGCATCGCTTGATTTCCACTGTCGGGAGCATGTGAGCGCCGTATGATTGAAGCCTACTTCGCGGAAAAAGTTCCCGAAGTCAACCGCTGGCTTGACCGACTCATGCCACCAGCCACCACCTTCCCCCCACGTATCCACGAAGCCATGCGATACAGTTTGATGGCTGGCGGCAAGCGGCTTCGTCCCATCCTTGTGCTTGCTGCCGGGGAAGCCTTCGGCGGCGCGCCAGAACGGCTTTACCCAGTGGCTTGTGCTTTCGAAATGGTTCATACCTATTCCCTTATTCATGATGACCTGCCGGCGATGGACAATGACGATCTGCGGCGAGGTATGCCAACCTGCCATAAGCAGTTCGATGAAGCGACTGCCATCCTGGCCGGAGATGGTCTGATGACTCACGCCTTTCGGATTCTGGCCGAGATGGATGCTCCTGCTGAGCAAAAAGTGCGCGTCATTCGAGAGCTAGCCGTCGGCTCTGGCACGGTCGAAGGGATGATCGCCGGTCAAATTGTCGACCTCGAAGCCGAAAGAAAGCCAATAGACGCTGAGCGCCTGAAGTTTATCCACCGGGCCAAAACTGGCGCGCTTATTCGCGGAGCTGTAGTCTGTGGCGGGATTGTCGCCGGCGCGACGGAAAGTGATTTGGCGCTATTGGCAGCCTATGGCGACCGCGTAGGACTGGCTTTTCAAATTGCTGATGACATCCTTGACGAAACAGCAACGGCCGAGCAGTTAGGTAAAACGCCGGGCAAAGACGCGGCTGCTGGCAAGGCTACCTATCCGGCGCTCTATGGGCTGGAGGCTTCACGGAAACAAGCCGAGGCGCTGGCTGAGGAAGCCATCGCCGTGCTTGAACCCCTTGGTCAGCAGGCAATGTTACTCGCTGAGATGGCACGCTTCGTTGTACATCGCACCTCATGAAGGCCGGTTGCGGTGCAGCGCGCCCTTTCACCTGAGCGTAAACTAGTTTATGCGATACCTTGTAAGCTGCTTCCTTGTGCTTTTCCTGGCAGGCATTTCCGTTGCGGTGGATCAGGCCGGTATCAAAGGGCAGGGAGGCCATCCTGCTCCCCTCCAAGAAGGAGTTTCACCAGCACCTGATTTCACCGCTCCGAGCCTGACTGATGACACCTTTGTTCGCCTTTCGGCTCTTCGTGGCAAGGTAGTTCTCATCAACTTCTGGGCAAGTTGGTGCCCGCCCTGCCGTGCTGAATTTCCACTGCTGGTCAGGCTTTACAACCAATATAAGGATCGTGGCCTTGTCCTGTTATCGCTCAATCTTGCTGAAGAAGCCGAGGCAGCACGCTATTTTATCCAACAAGCCGCACCTCCCTTCCCCGTGTATGCCGGCGCGGTTGCCGCAGCAAAGTACGACGCCTCGCGGCTGCCGACAACTTACTTTGTTGACCGCGCTGGCTGTCTCCGCCGACGGGTTTCCGGCTTCCATCCGAAGCGAACTGAAGCTGAATTCGTAGCCATCATTGACCAGCTCCTTGCTGAGCCACCCCCACCCACACTGGGAACGCCATGAGAACCTCCCCCAAGCCTAGTCCGTTGTCCTGCCTCCTGATCGCATGTTTTGTCCTGCTTTTCCTGACCGGGTTTGGTGGTTCGCCGCCACTTCCACCCAACCTGGACGCCATTAGTGTCGTTCAGCTCAAGCGACACCTTTCCTTCCTTGCCTCCGTTGAGCTGGGCGGACGCTACACCCTCAGTGCCGGCAACCGTATTGCCGCGCGCTACTTAGCCACCCAACTTGAGGCATTCGGCTACCGGGGGGCTGCCGCAGATGGCTCGTTTTTCCAGAAAGTCCCCTTTGTAACCCGGACCAGCGGACAAGAATCAACTATCACATTGGAAGGTGCTCCGAAGCCCTTTGTCTACGGTGAGGACTTCATCCTACGCGATCCGCTAGCGACTCTCCCCAACTTGTTGCTGGAAGCCGAAATGGTCTTCGTTGGGTATGGAGCGTCCCACCCAAAAACAGACGCCTACCGAACGGTCAACGCTGAAGGACGCATTGTTCTCTGTCTGGCAAGCGGCATGCCGGAGGTTTTGGCAGGGGAGAGTCTACCAAATGATTGGCGCGAGAAAGCAGCTCTAGAACATGGCGCACAAGCCATGCTGTTGATCCCCGACGAAAACCTGGCCGAGGGTTGGGTGCAGGCAGCAGCGTATGCCCGCCGTCGCTCAGTCCCACGCCTACGCCCGAAAGCTTCCGTAGCCAACTCAGACCAGCCGGCCATTCCGGCTTTTCTGCTTAGTCCGGCTGCAGCCGAGTCCTTCCTAGCCCTGTTTAACCTCACTCTGGCTCAGGTCCACAAGGCAGCCAGCGCCGGCGCCGTGCTGCCGTCTGTTGCTACCCGGCGCCGCTGCACCATCCACACAAAAGAAAATGAGCGAGTTGAATACAGCCAGAACGTCGTCGGCATTCTTGACGGCGCCGATCCCAAGCTCAAACACGAATATGTCGTTCTTAGCGCCCACTATGATCACTTGCCGGCACAAGGTGAGGTTGTTTTTCCTGGAGCTGACGACGATGGCTCTGGTACAGCAGCCGTTCTGGAGCTGGCCCGGGTGTTTGCCGAAGGTGAGCGCCCAAAGCGCTCGATCTTCATCCTGTTCAACACCGGTGAGGAAATGGGTTTGCTCGGCTCAAGCTACTTTACTGACCAGGAACCACTTGTACCGCTGGAGGCCATCGTAGCGAATTTCAACATTGACATGATCGGCCGCTCCCGCCTGCCCGGTGACGACCGGCGTGAAAACGCTGAACTGACCGACCGAGATAGCGTCTTTCTCATCGGTCCAGACAAACACAGCCGCCAGCTATTTGAGCTCAGTGAGCAAACCAATGCTGCGACTGTCCGACTCCGGCTTGACTACACCTACAATGATGAGGCGCACCCACTGCGGCTTTTCTACCGCAGTGACCACTGGAACTTCGCCAAGCGTGGCATTCCCATTATTTTCTACTTCACTGGTCTACACGCTGACTACCATCGTCCGACTGACACGGTGGACAAGATTGACTTTGAGAAAATGGCACGCATTACTAAGCTGGTCTACGCAACAGCTTGGCGAACAGCCAATCGCGAGCAACGTTTTGACCTCGACGTGTGGAAAGGCAAGTAAGTCCTGTCAAGCCAATAGTTTCCGGCGCAGAGACAGCCAAAGCTGACAACTGCCCACCGGGCGTTGCCAGCTTTCTTCGGTCTTACCTAGCTATTTTGGGAAGCAGATCGCCGAGTTAGAGGGCTCACCCAATCTGGAGTGCCATTTTGGAGCCTTTTATTTCAATGCGGGCGATTTTGCGGACGCCATCCCTGTTTGTGAACACCACTGTGTCTGCCGCTGCCGGCTTGGACAGCTCAAGCAGGGTGTAGCTTACGCGGGCAACTTCGCGGCTGCCGTTTCGGAGAATCAGCTCGCCAGGTTGTTCGTCATCATACTCAAGCGTGTATGTGCCCGTTTTTACCTCCTGCCCTTGGACAACACAGTCCCGTGGAATTACAGTTTCTCGCTTCCGTTTGGCAGCCCAAGCGGAAGGGCTTAGTAGTGCTAGAGCCAGAAACACCAAGATAACATGTCGCATGGCTTTCCACTCCTACCTTTTCAACTGCACTGTGGCTTTTTATGCCCAGGCCGACATGAACATGAGCTTTTGTTCATGTCGCTGTGCTTCTAAAATATGACCTCATGTTCATATTTTACAACCTACTTTTCCGTGGTCCGCCGCTTGTGAAAGCCGGATGAAAAAATGTTTTGGAAGGAGCACGCGGACGTTTGCTACGATGGATTGCTCCTAAGGCCAGCTTTCTTTACAAAAGCGCAAAATTGGGTACGCCTATGAAGTGCTCTCTGACCCTCGGCTCAGAGCTTGGAGTCACACTACCAAAGCAGGAACGCAGTCGCCGCACCCGCGAAAAGCTTATCCTAGCGGCGGCCCGGCTTTTTGAAGAACGAGGTTTCGAGAAAACAACATCTAATGACATTGCGGCGGCAGCCGGCGTCAGCATAGGGTCGTTTTATGCCTACTTTTCTGACAAGCGGCAGATTCTGCTCCTATTGTTTGAGCAGCTCATCGCGGAGCGCCTAGATGCTGTTTTTAGCAACTTCACAGAAGAGGACCTCACCGGTGGTGACCTCCGAAGCCGCATTGAACGTTGTATTCATCGCACCTTTGCTAACAAGGCGGCGACGCCTGGGCTAACCCGCCTGATCTATGACTTGGCTCCCAAGGATGAAGCTGTCAGGGCGCTGTACCAGCGCCTCATGGAAGAATCGGTAGAAAACCTTGAGAGACTGCTTCGCCGGGCAATGGTCTTAGGTCTAACTCGCCTAACCGATGCCCACACAACAGCAGTCACTATTGTTCACGCTGTCGAAGCCGTTGCCCGTAAGTGTGTTTTTGAGGATGAACTGCCAGAAAAGGACTGGGGCCCTTATATTACCTGCCTAACCGACATGACCTACGGTTTCGTTTTTGGCAGCCAGCCCCAGCCCCCAGCGTCAGATTCGGCTGCAAGTGCTACTGGGGAGACTGGTTAAGGGCTTTTTCCACAAGTTTTCCACAGGCCCTTTTTCCCTCGCCTGACGAAAAGGCTTCGGGCAGTTTGCCGCAAGTGCAAGAAAAAAAATAGTTTATGTCTACAAGCTCAGAGGCTGTAGAGAACCTTGGAACCTGCCGGGGTTTCTAGCTTCTCGTTTTCCACAGTTTTTCCACAGGCTGGGAAAAAGTTTATCCACAAGTCCCGAACAGGTTTTGCAGAAGGCTTCTTAGTCGTTTCTGCGCAGGGTGTAGCCGGAACGGGTTCGTACCACGAGCTTGCGCTTACCGTCTTCGGCCCGGACGGTAACCCGTCGGAACCCTCCGCCACTGGTCTGACTTGGCGTAAAGCCAATTGAGTACTGGGTACGCAAATCAGCATTGATAGTACGTACAATCTCTGGAAGCTCGTCCACCGACTTCGGGAAGAAGGCGCGGCCACCTGTCTCATTGGCAATGTCTTTGATGAGCTGGACAGCGCGCTTCCGTGTTGAGCGACCAAACAAGCCGCCGTCATCGTCGTCGTCGGGGAAGCCGACAATGTAAACCTGCACTTGGTACTCTTGAAGGAGCTTGATCAACTGGCGACGGTCATAGTAGCTGTCGCGATCGTCGCCATCAGAGAAGACAACAATCGCTTTGCGGCGGTTTTTTCCTTCCTTGTCGGCATACTCGGCAGAAAGCTGAATGGCATCAAGCAGAGCAGTTCCGCCTCCCCATACGATGTTGTCGACGGCCTCCTCGATGTCTGCTGGTCGTGGTGTGAACTCCTCGGCTAGCTCGGCTTTGTTTTTGAAATCCACCAGAAAGAACTCATCTCCCGGCTTTGCTGCGCGGGCGAGGAATTTTACAGCCTCGATCACTTTTGCCCGCCGTGGGCGCATAGAACCACTCGTATCCACGACAAACCCCAAGCTTACCGGGGCTTCATCTCGGCTGAAGTACTCGATTTGTTGTTCGACTTGTTCATCATAGACCCGGAAGTTCTCTTTACGTAGGTCACCTACAAAGCGGTTGTCTTGGTCAAAAACAGCCACGTCAAGCACAACTAGGCTGGTGTCAATGGTGAACACCTCATCTGGGGTTGTTGTTCGGTCAGCTTTTGGAGGCCTTTTAGATGGACGCTCCTGCCCTTTGGGGCTAAGCAACGTGCCTTGCAGCAGGGCAATTAGGATGCCAGTTGCCAGAAAGAGCCTTACTGCCATTGTTGTGAGTACCTCCCTGAAACTTCGCTCGCCTGTGCCGGCTTTAGTATGTTGCCTGTGGATTTTTCTTGTCGCCAAGCTTTCTGTGTGCTAGGTTGGATGCCGAATAATAAGCTTGTCGGTATTGCTAAATAACTCTAGCAAAAGACTTTAAGAACTACTCCAAAGATTTCCACAGATCACCGGTCTACCTGTGGAAAACCTGTGGAAAACTTCTTTTCCCTCCAGCAAAGATAGTTCCTGCCTGCCGTGCTCCGCGTTGACTGTCAAGGATTTGGCTATGATGGACGACGAGAAGTGGACTTCTTTTCTCAGGGAAATTGAAAAACGCATCAACCACGAGAGCTTCAGCACGTGGTTCAAGCCAGTAACCCTACAGGCCTGCCAAGGCGACACCATTTACCTCCGAGTTCCAAACCGAAGCTACGAAGACTGGATCACAGAAACTTACCAAGAAGATGTCGAAGAGGCTCTAAAGGCCGTTGGATGCGCTGGGGCGCGTTTGGTGTTTGTTTACGCTGAGTCCCAGGAACCTAAGCCCGCCAATGGACTGCTCGAGGACGATCCCCCGAAACCAACTGGCGACATTTCCTTTGGTGGTTTTGACAGCGCGCTTTCAGGCAGCATCACCGGAGCGCGCATCGTTGACCTTGAACCGCTCGAACTGCCGCTCAACCCAAGGTATACGTTTGAAACCTTCGTTGTTGGTTCTTGCAACCAGTTTGCGCGAGCGGCAGCAATGGCTGTCGCCGATGCCCCTAGCCGGACCTACAACCCTCTCTTCATTTATGGGGGGGTCGGACTTGGCAAAACCCACCTGATGCACGCTATTGGCCACGCTATCCGCAACCGAGACCGCCACATGCGGCTGGTGTACATCTCTTCGGAAAAGTTCATGAACGAACTCATCAATGCTATCCGGTATGACAAAGCCCAAGCATTCCGCGAGAAGTACCGTAGCATTGACGTGTTGCTGATCGATGACATTCAGTTCATTGCCGGCAAAGAACGCACTCAGGAAGAGTTCTTCCACACTTTCAACGCCCTCTACGATGCGCAAAAGCAGATTGTTATCTCCAGCGACTGCCCACCACGTGAGATTCCGACGCTGGAAGAGCGGCTCCACTCTCGTTTTGAGTGGGGGCTTATTGCCGACCTTCAACCACCTGACCTAGAAACCAAGGTGGCTATTCTGAAACGCAAAGCCGATCTGGAAAAAATCGACCTAAGCGACAATGTTGCTTTATTCATTGCCGGAAAAATCAAGTCAAACATCCGCGAGCTAGAAGGCTCGCTTATCCGGCTCATAGCCTATGCTTCGCTCAAGCAGCGTCCCATTGATATCGAGCTGTGCAAAGAGGTTCTCAACATCGAGGAGGAAGAACGCCCCATCACCATCGAGATGATTCAGCGGGTCGTCAGCGACCACTACGGGCTACGGGTGTCTGACCTCAAATCCAAGAACAACTCACGCAACATTGCCGTCCCCCGGCAAGTGGCGATGTACTTGTGCAAACAGCTCACCAACCACAGCCTACCGGAAATCGGACGTCACTTCGGAAACAAGCACCATACGACGGTGCTCCACAGTTGTGAGAAAATCTCCCGTCTCTACCATACCCAGAGCGATTTCCACAGGCTCATCAACAACCTAATTAGTTCATTGAAATAGACTTAGGTAAGTTTTCCACAGATCTGTGGAAAACTTCCTGTGGATGACCTGTGGAACCTGTGGAAAACTTCACGGCCTATGCCGAGTTTTCCACAGGTTCCACAGGAAAGGGCTTTTTTTCCACAGCTTTTTCCACAGCCAAATTTAGACATAAGCCGTTTGTTTTCATATATTTGCAATTTTTTTCCACATTTTCCACAGGCCCTACTAGGACTACTAGATCATGATCCATGTGGATATTTAAGCTAGTTATAGTAGAAAGAAGCCCCCGGATCAGACGTGCGACGCTGCTTTGGCAGCCTGCCAAGGACTAATTTCAACCCGCAGACCGGGAAAGACTGCCAACCAGACCGGGAGGACTTGCTGAGCACACCATATTTCCAGACTGATGTCGGCGTTGGCCGCAGGAATAGGCACAATCCAGAGGTTTTCCCCCCGTGTGTCCAGGATCACTTCCTGAACTTTAGCTGCATGGCGCCGATCAAGGGCATCAGCAAGGCGCAGAATAGGGATCAGTTTGGTGACAACTGCTTGATGGGCCGGAGTCAGGCGTGTGAACTCCTCGTGTTTGCGCTTGGGAAGAGACCCACGGTGATAGCGCACTAGGTTGGCAATGATAGCAATTTCGTGAGGACGGAAACCGGGAAGCTCTGCATGGCGAATCAGGTACATCCCGTGTTTATGGTGGCTTGTGTGGGCAATGTGGTAACCGATGTCGTGCAGCAGCGCTGCGTAGCGAAGCCACTCCCGTTCGCGCGCGCCTAGTCCGTGAAGGGGAAGGGTTTGGTCGAAAATCTGTTCGGCGAGCTTGGCTGTGTGGTGGGCGTGGCCGGCCTCGTAAGCATATCGGTGAGCTACGGCAAGAATGCTCCGCTGCCGAATGTCTTCGACCGACAAAGGCGATTGGGATAAGTACCAGCCTTGCTCACGTAAGTAGTTGATCACCGCTCCTTCTCGCAGCGACCACTCACACGTGGTCAGTTGCTGGATACCCAGCTCCCGGCAGATCGTCTCTAGCAAGACTCCCCCTGCCACGATAATGTCGGCGCGGCGATCATCAATCCCTGGCAGCTTGCGCCGTTCCTTATGGGACATCCGCTGTAGACGGTGGTTCAGGGCTTGTAGCTCAGAAAAGGTCAACTCTAAGGTGAAGGCAGCGAAAGATGGCGCTCCTTTTTTCGGTATCTGCTTCTCTGGAAAAGCCGCCAGCTTGGCAGTTGCAAGCGCCAAAGTAGTGCCAGAGGTTCAACCACTTGTTGAAAGCCCCCTGCTTCCTGAATTTCGCGCACTGTTCGCGCAAGACCACTCCGAATGTAGGTGGTCAGGGCTTCAACTTCGGCGCGGGTGGGAGGGTCTTGGTGACTCAAAAACTGTTCTTGGAGGCGAACAGCACCTAGCTTGACCGAGGCTAGGTAGGTCGGTAGTTGGCCGTCTGTCAGGATAAACTCTGTGCTTCCGCCACCAACATCAATAATGAGACCACGCTTGCCCTGAAAGTCAGTCACTTCGGTGACCGCCAAAGCAATAAGCCGGGCTTCTTCAACGCCGGAGAGAATCTCAACCTTGATTCCGGTTTCTTGCTCAACGCGCTGAAGAAAAACCTCCCGGTTCCAAGCTTCTCGGACAGCGCTTGTTGCAACCGCTAGGATGGCTGTGACCTCGTGGGCATGCGCCAAGTCAGTGAAACGACGAAGGGTCGCGACAGCAGCCCTGATTTTTTCCTCTGTAAGGTGGTGTGTTTCTGTCAAGCCAGCGGCGAGGCGTACAGTCTCTTTCTCGCGCTCAATGATGCGTAGCCTTTCTCCAGGCCGCGCTTCAGCAATGATGAGGTGTATGGAGTTTGAGCCAACATCTATTGCAGCAACGCGGTGAACTGCCGAGCTTGGCTGAAGTAGAAGAGTGCTTTGGTGGGCAGCCGTAGGCAACGCAAGCTCCGGGAACAACGCAAGCTCCGGGAACGCAGGGTAGTCCCAGAGGCCAACAAAAAATCAAACTACGACAGACAACGATGGCAAGGCTAGCAAAAATTTGACCGCGTCTCAAGTAACTGACACGACCTAGGGACAGTGCGAAAGTGGGGGCAATGTCGAGAACTTCAGTGTGGCGTCCCCACGGCCTGTCTCGCTGATGGAGAAGGGTGAGTGGGATGCGCCAGCCACCACTTTCGCCTTGCGGAGGATATTACCTGAATGTTGTCCCCAAAAAACACCCCTGAGCGACGATTAGCCTACTGTTTTTTTGCGCCTCTTATGGCGCTAGCCTTTGTTCATCCCATTGCCATTGCCCAATCCAAACCACCAACTGTCAGTCAGCCTGCTGCCACGCTGGAAGAAAAAGCGCCCAAAAGTACGCCGGCGCTAACAAATGAACAGCTCCAGGCTGATCCTGAAGCCGCCCTTAGGGTGTTGCTCGAAGGCAATCGCCGCTTTGCTGCTGGCAAGACCATCCATCCACGCCAGGACATTGCGCGGATTCGTGAAACGGCCAAAGGGCAAAAACCCTTTGCCATCATCATCGGCTGCTCTGATTCCCGGGTGCCCAACGAAATCGTCTTTGACCAGGGACTGGGCGACCTGTTCATCGTTCGGACCGCCGGCCAGGTTTCAACCTACGCTTCGTGGGGAAGTATCGAGTTTGCTGAGGAAGTGCTTGGTGCCAAGCTCATCTTCGTGCTGGGGCACACGAAATGCGGCGCAGTGCAGGCGGCTGTCCGGGTGCCGGAGGTGCCAGGGCACATTGTCACCCTCATCAACGACATCAAGCCTGCTGCCCAGCGGGTCAAGGGCCAGCCCGGCGATGAAGTCGAAAACGCCGTCCGGGAAAACGTCCGCATGCAGGTCGAAAAGCTCAAAAACCTTGAGCCGGTCCTGGCCAAGCGGTTTCGTGAGGGCAAGATCAAGATCGTCGGCGGCGTCTATGACATTGACACCGGTCTCATCACGCTCGTCGAGTAGTGCATCCACCAGGCTGGCATAGCGCTGCTGTGCCAGCCGACCACCAGCCACACACCCACGCACGAGAGGAAAACCATGAACGCTACCCAAGCGATGTTTGTAAGCTTGTTGTCGCCAATGGTGCTCGCTTTCATCCTTGGCATCATCGCTACCCGCATCAAAAGCGACCTAAAATTTCCTGAAGACCTCTACACGGCACTGACAATCTACCTTCTTGTCGCTATTGGTCTGAAGGGGGGGTATAAACTCTCCATCAGTCACATGAGTGATTTCTGGCGACCTGGCCTGGCAGCCATTGGACTGGGGCTCATCATTCCAGTAGTGAGCTATTACGTCCTTAGACAGGTTGGTAAGTTCAACGTCTGGAATGCGGCCGCCATTGCTGCCCACTATGGCTCAGTATCAGCCGTAACCTTTGGTGAGGCTGTTGCTTTTCACGACACGCTCAAGGAAGAAGCCCTCCGGTCGGCTATCGAAGCGGGTTTGGTTGCAGCCGGAACCCCGGCAGATGCTCCGGCCGCCGTGGCCATCTACCAGGCCCAAGGGCTCAACTATGAAGGGTTTATGCCTTCACTGTTGGCCATTATGGAAGTTCCGGCCATTCTGGTGGCCATCATCATCGCCCGCCTGCAGAGTCGTGAGGATTCGCTGGACGCCGGGGAAGGCGGGACGATGGGCGAGGTTCTGCGGGAGTTGCTGGCCGGGAAAAGTACCCTGTTGCTAATGGGGTTTCTCATCATCGGCTACGTTTCGGGAAAGCGCGGCTGGGAGCAGGTGGCACCCTGGTTTGATACCCCGTTTCGTGGTGTCCTGACCTTGTTCCTGCTTGAGGCCGGACTTGTCACCGGGCGGCGTCTGGAAGACCTGAAGAAAGTCGGTCCGTTTCTCATTGCCTTTGGCATTCTGATGCCCATTGCCAGCGCTGTGGCAGGCATCTTTGCCGGTCGGCTTGCGGGAATGACCATGGCGGGAGCGACGGTCTTGGGCGTTCTGGCCGCCAGCGCTTCATATATTGCCGCACCGGCGGCGTGTCGCGTCGCACTGCCAAAAGCCAGCCCGACCTACTACCTCACGGCCTCCCTGGCCATCACCTTTCCGTTCAACATTATTGTCGGGCTGCCGCTGTACCACTTCATTGCCACCAAGGTCTATGGGCTGTAGGTCTGAAAAGGAGGACACCGATGAAAACATTCGAGATGAAGCTCGTGGTGATTATTACCGAAGACGAGCTGGAGCCGCGTCTGACGAAGGAAATCCTGGCTCTGGGGGCGCGTGGCTATACGGCCAGCCGGGTGCATGGCGAGGGTTGGCACGGCGCGCGAAAGAGCGAGTGGGAAGGGGAGAACGTCCGCATCGAGACCATCGTGCCGGAGCCTGTTGCCAACAGCATCTTAGCCCATCTTGCCGAGCGCTACCTGCCGCACTTTGCCACGGTGGTTTACGTCCAAACCGTGAACATCCTGCGCGTTGAAAAGTTCACCTAAGGTGCTTCCGGTAGTGTGGAAGAGGCCTTTAGGAGACCCTGTGGGTCGGCCGGGCTTGGCAAAACCGACGGAAAATTTCCGACACAACTTTTGACTTGATTTCCAACTGAAACTAGAATGTTGGCCAGTTGAAAGCGTGGCTTCTTCAAGCAACCGTCTATCCAGCTCACACAAGGCAGTCCCATGACATCCAGTGATCTCCGGAGCAGCTCCTCTGGGTCGCATCTTATCCACACTCCATCAAATCGCGGCAGAGTTGCTATCTTCATTGATGGCAACAACTTGTTTCATGCAGCACGGTCGGCCGGCGTCGAAATAGACTACGCTAAGCTGCTTGCCTACCTGCGAGGGGACGACCCGCTGTTGCGCGCCTTCTTTTACACCGGGGTAGACCAGCAGGCCGAGCGCCAGCAAGGATTTCTGCTCTGGATGCGCCGGAATGGCTACCGGGTCGTACAAAAGGAACTCAAGACCTTCCCAGACGGAACCAAAAAAGCCAACCTGGATGTCGAAATCGCCGTGGATATGCTGTCTCTGGCGGACAAGTACGATACGGCGATCCTTGTCAGTGGGGACGAGGACTTTACGTATGCGCTCAACGTGATTGCTTACAAAGGCGTGCGGGTTGAGGTAGCCGGCTTCCGCGCCAATACCTCACCGCGCCTGATAGACGTTGCCGACCGCTTCCATGAGCTAGATAGTGTCTTGGCTGAAATCAGCAAATCCCCAAGCAAACGTGATTCACAGCAGACTGAGGTTCTGCGCCCAAGCGGGGAGTGGGCCATCCCATCAGGGCGTTTGGTGGGGAAAGGGGAGTCAGTTGAGGTAGGAGCACATGTACCGATGGATGTCGAAGTGCCGGACGAACAACCCAGCCAACCACCTCCGGCAGGTAGCAGTCACGAACCGGCTGGAGCGCTGACAGGTCCCGAGAGCACAGCACCACCACAAACAGTTGAACAGGCAGCCGTCACCGTGGACAACGTCGTAGTCGGAACCCTTCAGTCTGGCGAGCATCCTGCCTTGGTGGAGGCTTGGGAGGAACTAGAACCGTCGGCTGAAATAACAGTCAGCTTTTCTCCTGCTAGCCCAGAACCTCTTAGCACAGGAAGTTTCCAGAATTGCGCCGAGGCGAACGGGCCGAGAACCGACTCGGGCCAGAAAGTAAGCCTTGATAACTAAGCAAGGCTAGGCGTACCTGACGATGACCACTGACTACCCTGGCGCAGCCCTAGGTCAGAGAACAGGGGAGCACAAAGGGCCCTAGGTGAGGCCCAGGCTGGTTGAGGCAGGTTTCAAGTGCCAGCTTGAGCATTGGACGCACATCTTCCGGCAGCAGCACGGCATCGCAAAAACCACGCGCTGCTGCGAACTTGGCGTCGAGCTGCGCTTCGTAGGTTGCTCGGACGGCTTCCATCTCAGCTTGCATGGCGGCATCGGGCGACTTTCCTTCCGCTTTGAGCTGCTCCAGTTGGGCTGAAAACAACGCCATAACGGCCGATTCACCTTCCATAACGCCCATGCGCCCGGTGGGTAGCGAAAAGATGAAGTTCGGGTCAAAACCCTGCCCGGCCATGGCGTAGTAACCTGCCCCTGACGCATGGTTGACCGTCAACACCAACTTCGGCACGGTTGCTGTCGCCATGGCTTCGACAAACTGGGCGCCGGCGCGAATAATGCCTGACTGCTCGGCTTCAACACCGACCATGAAGCCTGACACGTCCTGCACAAAGAGCAACGGCAAGCGGTGACGGTTGCAAGTTTCAATAAAGTAGGCCACCTTCTCGGCGCTTTCCCGGTAAATGATGCCGCCAAACCTTGGTGGGCGATTCCCGGTTGACTTGATAAGACCGCGCCGATTGGCAATCAATCCAACCGGAATGCCTTCAACTCGGGCATGGGCGCAGATGACTTCTCGGGCATAGTCAGCCTGAAATTCATCAAAGGAATCGGCATCAAGCAGCGTGTCGAGCAAGGCTTCGACATCGTAGGGAAGCCGGTGGTCATCCGGCAGAATGTGGTAGGCCTCGTGCGGATTACGCCGGGGTGGTCGTGCTGGCGCTATGGTAACAGCGCGGGGCGGTGGAGGTGGCAGTTCCGCTACCAGCCGCCGGAGACGCGCCAGACAGGCTGCGTCATTTGGCTCGCGGTAGTGCGCCACGCCCGAAATTGCAGTGTGCATCCGCGCGCCGCCTAGCGTTTCTGGGTCGGAAGTCTGACCGGTTGCTCCACGCACAAGATTGACCCCGCCAAGCCCCATAAAGCTCGTTCCTTCAACCATGACAATGACATCTGACAGGGCCGGCAAGTAAGCTCCGCCGGCGATACATTGCCCCATCACAGCCGCTAGCTGTGGAATGCGCAGGTGGCGGCGCATAAGTGAGTTGTAATAAAACAGCCGGGCTGCACCATACTGTCCGGGAAACACGCCCCCCTGGTAGGGCAAGTTAACGCCAGCCGAGTCCACTAGATAGACAATGGGCACGCGGCAGCGCATGGCCACTTCCTGCGCCCGAAGCATCTTAGTGATCGTTTCGGGAAACCAGGCTCCGGCTTTGACCGTTGGGTCGTTGGCCACGACCACGATTTCGCGCCCATGGCAGCGTCCAATACCGGTAACAACACCGGCCGCAGGGGCTTGTCCTTCGTAGCGGTCATATGCCACTAGCAGTCCCAGTTCAAGGAAGGGAGAATCTGGATCGAGCAGGCCAGCAATGCGCTCACGCGCTGTCAGCTTTCCTTGGGCGTGAAGGCGTTCGATTTTGGCCTGTCCGCCACCTAGCCGCAGCCGGGCTTCGAGTTCCCGTAGTTCAGCAGCGAGCTTTTCCAGATTCCGTGGCATCTTCTATCGGCACTCACCGGCAATCTCGTGGTAACGATCATGGAGTTTGTTGAGGGCTTGTCTAATGGCTTCGTCGCTAGCCTGCTGGGACACGAGCCGCGCAACTTCGGTAGCCTCCCGTTCGAGCTTAGCAAGGAGCGGACGGAGCTTAGCAGCATCGTAGCCCTTGGGCGGCCGCGAACGCGCCCACAGACGAGCTTTGCGAGCCATTTCATCAGCTCGTCTGCGCACTGGGCCAAAGTCGCCATCTTCCATCGGATGAAATGTTCCGGCCAGGACGGCATGGAACTCTTCTTGAGCTTTCCACGGGGCCTTGGGTTTTGGGGTAACGCCAGTTGTGGGGTTCTGTGCCAAGGAAGGTCCAGCAGATACCTGCCTGCTGCTGCCTAGCGCCAAGGTAAGAACAATCAAAACAGTTGTGAAGACAAAGGCACGGATCATGGTCGGTAAAAACTCCATTGGTCTACTCCCCTGGGTCAGTTGCCTGGCGGGAAAGGTAGTTGAAAAACTGGTCGCGCCATCTGGCTTCCTGGAAACAACCACGCAGGACAGTGCTCTCCACCCGCCCATTGGCGCGAAGGCCGCGCATCTCCATGCACATCTGGCGTGCGATTAGGCAGACCGCAACGCCTTGGGGATGACAAGCTTGCTCGATGGCCATGGCAACATCCATAGCCAGACGCTCCTGAAGCTGCGGCCGCCGGGCAGCGTATTCGAGCAATTTCGCAGGGGCGCCAAGACCCATCGCCAGCGCGTTGGGGACGTAAGCAATATGAGCCACGCCGAAAAACGGAGTCAGGTGGTGGGCACACATCGAATGGAACGCCATCTTGCCAATGGCAACAAACTGACCGGACAGCTCCCCGGCAGAAAAGGTAGAAACTGCCGGCCGAGGCTGAGCAGCGATGAACGGCGCAAAAAACTCAGTCCAAAACTCCACGACGTTTTCGGCCGTGCGCTCCAGATGGGTATCGCGGTCCGGTGTCAGCCGCAGGGCTTCCAACGTGCTTCGCAAGGCGCGGGCTGCTGTCAACAATTCATCGCTGCTTTCTAGTTTGGTTTGCTCGTCATCCTTCGGCATGCTATTCCCACTGCTCAGTAACGTCTAGTTACCATACTTTTGCCCTGTCGTGCTTGAGTCAAATGACTATGGCTAACCATGTGCGGATTGCCAACTTGGCTACCCACCTTGGAGAAGAAGTCGTCATTAAGGGCTGGCTGTATAACGCCCGTTCGAGCGGCAAGATTTTGTTTCTTGAAATCCGGGATGGCTCTGGCATTGTTCAAGGAATTGTAGCCAAAAACGCTGTCTCCGAAGAAGTCTGGGAGCGGGCAGAATCGCTGACCCAAGAATCTTCCATCATCGTTACCGGAACACCGCGCGAACATCCCAAGCGGCCCGGTGTCTATGAACTCGATGTGCGCGACTTGACCATCGTTCAACTCACGCATGACTATCCCATCACGCCCAAGGAGCACGGCATCGAGTTTTTGATGGACCACCGCCACCTGTGGCTGCGCTCAAAGCGGCAGCATGCCATTTTGCGAGTCCGGCATGAAGTTGTCCGCGCCGTCCGGGATTTTCTCGATAACGACGGCTTTATTTTGGCAGATACCCCTATCCTGACTCCGGCTGCTTGTGAAGGGACGACAACCCTTTTTGAGTTGGACTACTTTGACGAAGGCAAGGCTTACCTGACCCAGTCAGGACAACTTTACAACGAAGCCACTGCCGCTGCCTTCGGGAAGGTGTATTGCTTTGGCCCGACGTTCCGCGCCGAAAAGTCCAAAACCCGCCGCCACCTAACCGAATTCTGGATGGTCGAGCCAGAGGTTGCCTACGCCACGCTGGACGATATGATGGTGCTGGCCGAGCGTTTCCTTTGCTTCATCGTGGAGCGCATTCTGGAGCGCCGAAAAGAGGAGCTCACGTTGCTTGAGCGCGACATCAGTAAGCTGGAAGCGATTGCCCCACCATTTCCCCGTTTGTCCTACGACGAAGCTGTGCAGATGCTTCACGAAGCACACCTAGCAGGTAAGCTCGAACACGATTTCATTTGGGGAGGCGATTTCGGTGCACCAGATGAAACCTATCTAGCCCAGCAATTTGATCGCCCGGTCATCATTCATCGCTACCCTGCACAGGTCAAAGCGTTTTATATGGAAGAAGACCCCGAGCGCCCCGAAGTTGTGCTGTGCATGGATGTCCTTGCCCCAGAGGGCTACGGAGAAATCATCGGCGGGGGGCAGCGGATGCAATCCTACGACCGGCTAGCCCAACGCATTGCCGAACATAACCTGCCCCGTGAAGCCTTTGAATGGTATCTTGACCTGCGCCGGTATGGTACCGTACCCCACGCCGGCTTTGGCATGGGCATTGAACGGTGCGTGGCGTGGTTGTGCGGGCTGGAACACGTCCGCGAGACGATTCCTTTTCCGCGGATGTTGTACCGGCTGCGACCCTAAGACCCTACGGGAAACTCATAAGCAAACAAAATGAAAGATATGGTAAGACGGACGCACGTGCGAATCTCATGTTGGTTGGTGTTTCTTGGAATAAGTTGGCTAGCAGACGCTGCTTTTGCCCAATCAGCCTCCTTGTCAACGAATTCTCCGCAGGAAACCTTTCCGCAAACGCCAACTGAGACCGTACTGGCATTTTACCGCCTGTTGCGGGAGCAACGGCTGACCGAAGCTTTTCGGCTGCACGTTTGCAACCCGGCAGTTGAGAAGTTGACAGATCAGCAGTTAGCCGAGCTGGAGCCGGAATTTCTCCGACTGATCGGGGGAATTCCCGAAAAGCTTGTGACAAGCGGGGAAACTATCTCTGGGGAGAATGCCACCGTGTTTGTGGTCGTGCCGGATAAAGCCACCTCCGACGGCCAACCACAAATGGTCACAGCGCCGGTGGGGCTTATTCGTGTTGACGGCCGCTGGCTTATTGGCGACCACGAGACCCGGGAACTAGCTCTGGCGCATGGGAGCAACTTCTTCAAGCTAAGTGAGGAAGGCGTTTTCATCAGGATGGCCCAGAATGAAGACGCCATGGCACGTTTGCTAACGCAGTTGCTCGAAATCGAACAGGTCTTTGCCCGTAACAATCGGGGGAACTATGCCACCCTTCCAGAGCTGGTTGCCCACCGCAACCAGTTTCGTGAAGACATTGCTCGAGTAATAGCCTTGCTAGAAACCGGGGAGATTTTCGGACACACCATAGAGATTGTGGTTTCCCCTAATCGCCGGGACTTTGCCATTTATGCCGTTCCCAAGCGACACAACTACGATGGCCGGTACTCGTTTTATGCCGACCGTAGTGGCGTTCGTTACCGCAACCACGGTGGCGCTCGCATTGAAAAGGACACGCCCGGCAGCAAGCTTCTCAATTAGCCAGCAACACTGCTTTTGAGCCAAAAGGGATGACCGATCACGACACCCGCCACATTGAAACCCTAGCGGTTCACGCCGGGCGGACGCCAGACCCGGCAACCGGAGCCGTCATGCCGCCGATTCATCTGGCAACCAACTACGAGCGCGATGCCACCGGCGCATGTCCTCGAGGGTTTGAATATATCCGCGAAGGTAATCCCAACCGGCAGGCCCTGGAAACTAGTTTAGCGCTGCTGGAAGGTGGCGCTGCCGCAGCCTGCTTTTCTTCAGGAAATGCCGCTGCGGCAGCCGTCTTTCAGGCGTTGACGCCAGCACAGCATGTTGTCATCGCCCAGGACACCTACTACGGCACAGCCGTGCTGCTCAACGACATCTTTGCCCGGTGGGGACTTGAAGTGACATTTGTGGACGCTACCGACGTGGAAGCTCTTGCGGCTGCCATGCGGCCGCAGACAGCGCTGGTTTGGGTTGAGACGCCTTCTAATCCGTTGTTGTCCATTGTGGACATAGCCCGCGCGGCTGCCATTGCGCATGCCCACGGAGCGCGCTTGGTGGTGGAAAACACCCTTGGAACACCCGTCCTTCAGCGACCGTTCGAGTTTGGCGCCGACTTGGTTGTTCATTCGACAACGAAGTTTCTCGGCGGCCACAGTGATGTGCTCGGTGGCGTGGTCATTACAAAGGTCGTGGATGAGTTCTTCCAGCGGCTGCGGCGCATCCAGATCATCGGCGGTGCCGTGCCCTCTCCGTTTGACTGCTGGCTGTTGCAGCGAAGCCTAAAGACCCTTGCCTGCCGCGTGCGGACTCAATCTGAAACGGCGCTCAAGGTGGCGCGCTTTCTGGCTACGCACAAGCGCGTTGAACGAGTCTTGTACCCCGGCTTGCCGGAGCATCCCGGTTATCTGACGGCAAAACGGCAGATGAGCGGCTTTGGCGGGGTAATCTCTTTCACCCTTAAGGAAGGTGCCGCAGCCGCTAAAGCTTTGCCCTCACGCACGCGCATTTTTACTCATGCTACAAGCATTGGTGGCGTGGAAAGCCTTATCGAGCACCGTGCTTCAGCCGAGGGACCTGGCACACGCGCACCGCAGAACCTGGTCCGGCTATCCATTGGATTGGAACATCCCGACGATCTCATTGCTGACCTATCCCAGGCCCTGGGTGAGGTGCCACAGCCCGAGCCAAAGCCTGTGTTTCCGGGTGGGAGACTCCTTCGCTCACCAGGACCACGGTAGCTGACAGCAGTTTCTCAAACAGGCCCCGATAACCGCCAAGATCACCGTACAAGGTGGGCCGTTCGGGCTGCCATTCGCTCTACCACTTCGGCGTCTTCACACAGCGAAGGGGACATTTCCGATCCAAGAGCCAGTGGCAAGGCGCCGCCACTGTCGGCCGCTACCATTGAAATGATTTCTTCCTGAAGCGGCCGCAGGCTATGAGGAGAGCCACGTTCTAAGATGGCGAAAAATAGGAGTCCTCGCTTCTGGGTGTAGAGAATGCCTGCCAGGGTGCTGGTGGAAGCCAGTGTTCCTGTTTTGCCAATAACACTTCCGACCAGCTCTGGGTTGGTAAAGCGGCGCTGCAACGTGCCGTTGTCAATCCCGGCAATTGGTAGCAACTCACCTAGCGAGAGGTTTTGCTTTGCAAGCCAGTTGACAGCGTAGCGTATGAGCTTGACGGTTGCGCGGGGAGTAATGGCATTGTGTCCCAGACCGGAAGTGGTCTGTAGGTAAAATTCCTGGGGTGATAGCTTGACCTTTTCGATAAGGTACTGCCGTACTCCGGCTGCACCGCCAATGCGCGCGCCGACAATGTGGATCATTTCATTGTGACTGTAAGCATTGATGGACTTGAGAATCCGCAGAAGCGGCGATGAGCGGTACTCCAGCAGGGGATAGCGGGGTGTAGTGTGGTCATCGGCAATGACATTGCCCGGGGAAATCATGATGCCCTGGTAGGTCGGCATCTGGCTAAACACCTTGATGCCACGCAGGGCATTCCAAAGGGCTTCCATGCGAGGTGTCCAGCGGGTTCGGTCAAGGGCCGAAATTATTTCGCTTCCAATGACCGTCGGATGGGAGCGCAGATTGAGCAGCATGCCGGACCCGATCCGAAGGTTGCCTTGAACGCGGCGTAGGCCCATTTCGTGGAGCTTTTCGCCAATCAGAAACAAGCTTTCCGTGGAGAAGGAAGGGTCATATTCGCCGCTAAAAACTAGGTCGCCTGTAAGCGTTCCGGTGGACCAGTCAATCGTGCCGGTGTAACTGACACGGGTCAAGTAGCGGTAATTGACCCCTAGCGTTTCCAGCGCTGCCATGGAGGTCATCACCTTCGTGACCGAGGCTGGATTGTACATCTGCCCCTCGTTCAGGCTCAGAACCGGCGTGCCATCGAGCGCCTCAAAGTAGATACCATGCGGTTGGATCGAGCGGGAGTAACTCAGCAGACGTGCTGTCACCATGTCGGGCAGGGTTAGTGGCACAGGGGGGAGCTGAGCTTCCTCGACCGGTTCTAGCGGTCCGCTGCGCCGGTTGCTAGGAATCTGGTTACGTACCACCTGAGCCGTCGGCGACCGCTGCAAGTCACTGTTGGTAATGACACGCGGACGCTGCTGCGCCACAAGGGGAAGTGTCAGTAAACAACACGTACTCCACAGAGCGAGCGTTTTCCAAACCAGATGCCGCATAGGTCAGAGACTCGAAGGGAAAATGGTGATTCCTGGCTACTTAGACCCGCGTGAGCAGTATGTTAGCGTTGTGTACCACCAACTGTCAGCTCCGAAATTCTGATGGTTGGTAGTCCGACGCCAACCGGCACACTTTGTCCGTCCTTGCCACAGGTACCGACGCCAAGATCGAGCTTTAGATCGCATCCAACGGCCGTAACCTTTGTCAACGCTTCAGGTCCATGACCAATCAGGGTGGCGTCTTTGACCGGTGCTGTGATGCGTCCGTCTTCAATAAGGTACGCTTCGCTTGCTGAGAAAACGAACTTGCCGCTGGTGATGTCCACTTGACCGCCGCCGAACTGCACGGCGTAGAGACCCCGCTTGACGCCGCGAATAATGTCTTCCGGCATTTCCGTCCCGGCCAGCATGTAGGTATTTGTCATCCGTGGCATAGGAATGTGTCGGTAGCTTTCCCGTCGCCCGTTGCCGGTGCGGGGTACGCCAAGTAGCCGGGCATTGAGATAGTCGTTGATGTAGTTGCGCAAGATGCCTTTTTCAATGAGAACAGTGCATGAGGTCGGGTGCCCTTCGTCGTCTATGTTGAGCGAGCCACGCCGACCAGGAAGCGTGCCGTCGTCTACGATGGTGCAGGCCTCGCTGGCTACCCGCTGTCCGAGCATGTCGGAGAAGGCAGAGGTTTTCTTGCGGTTGAAGTCTGCTTCTAGCCCGTGCCCAATGGCTTCGTGCAGCAGGATACCGGGCCAACCAGGCCCAAGCACTACCTCCATTGGTCCAGCCGGCGCTTCCACAGCGTCGAATTGCAGTACGGCTAGCCGGACGGCCTCACGTGCCAACGCTTCCGGGGATAATTCGCCCTGAGTGAACATCTCAAAGCCACGGCGGCCGCCGCCGCCAGCCCGTCCGGCACGCAGTTCTCCGTCCTGATCGGCGATGCACATGACATGTACCCGAGCCAGTGGTTGGATGTCGCCAACCAAGAGACCGTCGCTGGTGGCAATCATGACGGCTTTCCATTCATCGGTCAGGCTTGCTTGCACTTTCTGGATGCGCGGGTCGGCCGATGAACAACGTTCATCTATGTCTTTGAGCAGCGCAATTTTGCGTTCTATTTCGAGATCGCTGACCGTTTCTAGACAGGGGTAGAGATCGTGCTTTTTCGCCAGCGGTGTGACATCCACTGGGCGAACTTGTTGAGTGGCTGCCTTGGCAATGCAGGCTGCCGTGCGGGCTGCTTGCCGGATACTGGCGGGTGAAATCTCATCCGTATAGGCGTAACCGGTTTTCTCTCCGGCAATGACACGCACGCCAACGCCCTGGCTCACCGACCGATTTGCTGTTTTGATAAGGTGTTCTTCTAGGTTGAGGGCATTCGAGCGGCAGTACTCAAAGTACAGGTCGGCATAGTCGCCGCCAGCAGCAAGGGCTTCCCCAAGCAGGGTGTTGAGATCGCCAATGGTCAGCCCATACCGGTCAAGAAAGAAGGTAATGGCGTCGGTAGTCATGCCAGAGGGCTCCAAGACATAGGGTTAGTGAACTTGGCCGAGGAAGTGTTCGACAATGGCCGGTGTAGCATGAAGGGCTTCAGGTAGCCTGGCTGGGTCTTTCCCGCCGGCTTCAGCATAGTCTGCACGACCGCCGCCACTGCCGCCAACCATCGCCGCCAGCTCCCGGACGAGTCGGTTCGCTTGAAGGCGATTAGTAAGCGGGTCGGCCACTCGAACCGCCAGCGAGACCTTTTCCTCGCTACGGAGCCCAACGACCACCACAGCCTGGCCTAATTTTCCTAGCAAATATTCCGCCAACTGGCGGACACCAGACTTGTCTAGCTCGGTCACTTCAAGCGCTAGAACGCGCACATCGCCTATGGTTCGTGCTTCAGCCAACGCCGTTTCGGCACGCTGCTGGGCAAGTTTGAGCCGCAAGCTCTCGATTTCACGCTCGGCCTGGCGCAAGCTAGCCTGAAGCTTCTCCACCTGAGCTGGAATCTCGCTCACCTCTCCCCCTAAGCGGAAGGTGGCTGCTAAGTTGGACAAGATGGCTTCGTCGGCTTGGAAACGTTCAAATGCCGCTTCGCCGGTAACGGCGATGATGCGGCGGACGCCGGCCGCAATTGAGCTTTCGCTGATGATTTTGAAAAGTCCAATGTCACCGGTGGCAGTAACGTGGGTTCCCCCGCACAGCTCAATCGAAAAGCCGGGGACTTCAACCACTCGCACAACATCGCCGTACTTTTCGCCAAACAAGGCTATGGCCCCTGCGGCAATGGCTGCATCGAGAGGCATTTCGCGCTTGGCAAGCGGTGCATTACGTCGAATCTGCGCATTGACGAGTCGCTCTACTTCAGCAATCTCATCGGCAGAAAGCGCGGCGTAGTGGGTAAAGTCAAAACGCAGTTTGTCCGGTGCGACTTCGCTTCCAGCCTGCTTGACGTGCGCTCCAAGCACTTCGCGCAGCGCTGCGTGCAGTAGGTGTGTGGCAGAGTGGTTTAGCATAGTCCGGCGGCGACGGTCGGCGTCCACAGTGGCTGTCACACGGTCGTGGGTACGTACTGCACCTCGCAAGACCTTGACGCAATGGACAATAAGACCGGTCACCGGCGCGACGGTATCCGTCACCCGCATGGTGACGGCTTCGTTTTCAAGGAGGCCGGTATCGCCAACCTGTCCACCCGCTTCGGCATAAAACGGTGTCTCGTCGAGAATGACTTCGCCATCTTCGCCTGCACGGAGTACTTCGACTAACTCACCTTGCCGAATCAGGGCGCGGACGCGCAGGTCGGGCAGGGAAAGATGGTCGTATCCACGAAAGATGGTAGGTCGGCCGTCGAGCGCTGCTTGGTAGGCCGGGGCGACTGCCTTCGCTGTGCCGCCCTTCCAGCTTTCGCGGGCCCGGATACGCTCTTCGGTCAATGCTGCTTCAAAGCCGGCTTCGTCTACCCGCAGTCCACGCTGCTCGGCAATGTAAGCAATCAGGTCGAGTGGCAGGCCGTAAGTTTGATAGAGATCAAAAGCATCAGCCCCGGAGACAACACCATGTTCGGCGCGCCGGAATGCCTCTTCAAGCCGCTTGCGGCCAGCAGCCAGTGTTGCCGAAAACAGCTTTTCCTCAGTGGTGACAACCCGCGTGATCACTTCTGCCTGGGTTTGGAGTTCGGGAAAAGCCGCGGCCATGTGCGCGACCACAAATGCCGTGATGTCGTGCAGGAACAGGTTTTCAATCCCCAACCGCCGTCCGTGCCAGATGGCGCGGCGCATGATCTTGCGAAGTACGTAGTTGCGCCCGGTGTTGCCAGGGTAGATGCCGTCGGCAATCGAAAATGCCGTTGCACGGGCGTGGTCGGCGATAATCCGCATTGAAACCCCGTCCGGGCTGTCATAGTGGTAGGGCTTGCCAGCCCGGGCAGCAATGTGCTCGACAATAGGGAAGATAAGGTCGGTGTCGTAGTTAGACTTCTTGCCTTGAAGAACAGAAGCGAGCCGTTCTAATCCGGCGCCGGTGTCCACGGAGGGCTTGGGGAGCGGTTTCAGCGTGCCATCGGCGAAACGCTCAAACTGCATGAAGACAAGGTTCCAAATTTCGATGGTCGTATCCCCTGGCCCGTTGACGTGCTCTGGCCGGTTGTCGGCAAGGTCATCGCCCAGGAAGTAGTGGATTTCTGAACAGGGCCCGCAGGGGCCGGTTTCGCCCATCTGCCAGAAGTTCTCTTTTTTGCCAAAGCGCAGAATACGGTCTGCTGGAGCGCCGACCTTCTTCCATAGAGCAAAGGCTTCGTCATCATCTTCGTAAACCGTAAACCAGAGCCGTTCCAAGGGAAGCCCAAACTCCCGCAAGAGAAGCTCCCAGGCGAAGGCAATGGCTTCTTCCTTGAAGTAGTCGCCGAAGGAAAAGTTGCCCAGCATCTCAAAAAAGGTATGGTGCCGGGCCGTTTTGCCGACTTCATCTAGGTCGTTGTGTTTGCCGCCAGCGCGGATGCACTTTTGGGACGAAGCTGCGCGGGTGTACTCCCGGGTTTCGCGGCCGGTAAAGACATCCTTGAATTGGTTCATCCCGGCATTGGTAAACAGCAGGGTGTCGTCCGGCGGCAGCACAGGTGAGCTTTTCACGATTCGGTGGCCGTGCCGGGCAAAGTAGTCAAGGAAACGGCGGCGGATGTCGTGTCCGGTCAACATAGTTACTCTGAGAGGCGACCACAGAAGGGGCTAATTCTTGCCGGTAGGTGCCGTCGGGTTGGTTGTGCTCAAGGAAATTCCTTTAGGAAACACCGACGGCAGGGTTTCACAGCAAGCCTACCAAGCTATGGTATCGCTTTAGCGAAGTGCCTAGTTTTGCAGGTACTTGTCAAGCATGCGGGCAATGGTGTCCTTCGGATGCGCACCCGTGAGCCGCTCTTGCTCCCGACCATTCTTGAACACAATGAGCGTCGGGATGCCACGAATGCCAAAGCGCGCTGCCGTCTGGTTGTTTTCATCCACATTGAGCTTTCCGACCCGCACCCGTCCGGCATAGTCGTTGGCAAGGGACTCGACCGTTGGAGCCAACATCCGACAGGGAGCACACCAAGCTGCCCAGAAATCCACAAGCACCGGCCGATCGGACTGCAACACCTCGCGCTCGAAGTTGCTGTCCGTGATTTCAATGACGTTACCGCCCATGATGACTCCTCCAAATGTTTGCTGTTCTGTGTATCCTTCAAAAACACCGGTAAAGATACCGGAAAGGATTGCCAAGAGATTACTAGCACACGCCCTTCATCTTACGCTAATAGCGGTTGCTTCCTGACGGAAAAACCTGCCTTTTGCCGGCTTAGCTAAAGCTGGCTGGAAATCCCTACGTGTTGAGGGTGTTCGGTCGTTGAGATGGTCTGGCTACTGGCGTCATCTCCAAAGCCCTGACGCTCGCGGATGACATACAATGGGCGGCGTTTGACTTCTTCGTAGATTTTTCCGATGTACTCCCCAATCAGGCCTAGGCTGATCAATTGCACGCCGCCAATAAGCAACACCGAAATGAGCGTAGAAGTCCAGCCCGGCACTGTCCAGTGTAGGATAAAAAATACATACAGGGCGTAAACGATATAGAGGGCAGCGAAAATAGCCATCCCAAAACCCAGCATGGTTGCCACACGCAGCGGCCAGACAGAAAAGGAAACCACTCCGTGAAGGGCAAAGCGAAGCATGCGTCCTAGGGAATACTTGCTTTTGCCGGCAAAACGTTCTGGGGCGTCAAATGGAACAGCCGCTGTGCGAAATCCCAGCCAGCTTACAAGTCCACGGTTGAAGCGGTGGGTTTCACGAAGGGTGCAGAAGCTGTCCACGGCTAGGCGGCTCATCAGCCGGAAGTCGGCAGCGCCGGGAACAATAGGTGTTTCAGACCCCAAGTTGAGCAGACGATAGAACAACCAGCTTGTGAAGCGCTTCCCAAAGCCGACGCCGGCTGTTTCGCGGCGGATGGTATACACAATGTCGGCGCCCTGTTCCCACGCCCGAACAAGTTCGGGGATGAGTTCCGGGGGATGTTGCAAATCGCTGTCAAGGGTAATGACAGCTGCACCCCGGGCGGCGTCCAGTCCGGCTAAAAGAGCTGCCTGGTGCCCGAAGTTGCGGGAAAAGGTCAACGTCTTGACACGTGCATCACGGGCACGGAGACGGTTCAATACCTGTGGCGTGGCATCCGTCGAGCCATCGTCTACGTAGATGATTTCCACATCATAGGGAAGTGATGCCACAGCAGAGGTAAGCGCTGTGTGAAAGGCCTCGAGGCCCTCGGCTTCGTTGAAGCAAGGCGCGACGATGGAGAGCAGGCGGTCAGAGGTTGGGCATGTCATGGGCAGTCCTGGGCAAGATCAGCCTGCCGTTGGGCAATGTCGGCTCGGTTGGGTGCCAGTTGCCGGGCCTGGGCGTAGGCGGCAGATGCTTCTGGACAAAGGCGCAAGGCGCGGCGTGCCTCTGCCAAAATAAACCAGATTTGGGCGTCATCCGGCGCTAACAGAGCTGCCCGCTCCAGGTATGGCCGTGCTTGACGAGGGCGACCGGTCGCCAGCAGAGCATAGCCATAGTCATAGCAGGCAAGGCTTTGGTTGAGGGTGGTCTCATCACCCTTTACCCAGGGTTCGAGCGTGGTGATGGCGCGTTCAAACTGTCCGGCCTGGCAGTAGGCATTGCCTAAGGCGCGCGCCAGCCGGCCTTCGTGCGGGGCCAGAGCATAAGCGCGTTCCAGGCAGGCAATGCCTTCGTAGAGGCGTCCCCGGGCCCGCAGGGCATCCGACAGATTGCCTAGAGCAAAGACGTTGTCCGGGTGAAAGTGAAGAATCCGGCAGTAGAGCACGAGGTCGTTTTGCCAGTAAGGGATGTACTGCGCTGTCAGCCAGCCATACCCTATCAGTACACCGGACAAGGGCAGAAAGCTTGCCAGAACCTTAGCTTTTGGGCTGGTGAGGTGATCTAGCCACGCCGTCAGGCACCAACCGAGCAGCAGGGCAAACCCCAGCGTCGGAAGAAAAAGATAGCGGTCGTGGAGAAATTCCTGCGGACGAAAGTGGCGCAAGTTGAGCGTGGGTAACAGCGGCAGCCCAATCCAGATCAACAGCGTCAGCGCCAGTGGAAAACGGCGTAGCACCCACACCATGCTGAGACAGATGCCCAGCAAACCCATCCACGGCAACCAAAACAGGCGGTCAGTCGGGCTGGTCACATACGTGAGTTCATATTCGAGCCGTAAGCCAATGGGCCACACGAGCAACTGTAGGTAAGTCCACAGCACGAGCGGCGCCGTAAGAGCCACCGTCAGCCACGAAAGGTAGGGCGTCCCTTCAAACACACCCGGCAGCGCTAGCCGGCGTGCTACGAAGTACCCGACGAGGACAAAGGTCTGTGGCCAGAGGGCAGGCACTGCTGCGCCGAAACGCGCCCACCAACCCCCAGACCGCAAGGCTACGTGTAGCAAAAAGACCATCGGCCACCAAAACACAGCAAACTCTTTAGTAAGCAAAGCGGCTGCCAAAGCACCAGCCGCCAGCCAATTTCGCCTTCTGGTCAGTCCCCAGAACCGGCCGGCTGGAAGCGATTCTCCTTCGGGATGTTCAAACCCGTAGTGGGGATGCCAGCCCACAGCCTGGAGGTGAAGACCAAGCGCTAGGGTGAAAAACACCATCAGGAGGGCGTCAGCAAAGGAAGCAATCCAAGCAACAGACTCGACGTGCGTTGGGTGTAGGGCAAAAACGGCCGTGGCGAAGATACGTCCGGGCCCCTTGCCCAGGAGAAGCCCGGCTACCCACCACACCCCGCCAATGGCAGCTAGGTACAACAGCAGGGAGGTCGTATGCCAGCCCCGTGGATCCTCGCCGAAAAGCGCATAGTTGGCCGTCATCCAGACCAGGTACAGTGGCCGGTACGAGTTCGTAAGCGTGTAACCGGGCTGTCCACTCCAGACATGATCGGTGAAAGCACGACCAATGAACGCCCAAGAGCGGATGTGGAGGTTTTGCTCAATTTGCAGATGGTCGTCAAAAACCCGTTCGTAGTTGATTGTTGGGGCGTACAACAAGGTAACGCAAAGCAGTATCCCTGCCAGCCACCACGATGGGGTAGGAAAGACAGATGCCGAGGGCCAGACTGTGCGCTGCTGCATTAGGGGTGAGATTGACCGTAGTGGCTGGCCAGAGTGGATTGCGCTAATCCTTTTGGCAAGACTATACTACAGGCGCTTACCCACATGTTGCCTGTGGTTTGCGCCTGTCTCAAGCGCCACAGGTACAACACCTGCGCGTATTCCTCTGAGGACTGCCCTTGAAATTCGAAATCAACCATCTGTCATCGGTCAGAAAGGAACTCATTATCGAGCTTCCGGCTGAGCGGGTCACCCGTAGTTTCAATCGCTTTTCCAATGAGTTTGCCCGGCACGCGCGCATTCCGGGCTTTCGTCCGGGCAAGGCGCCGGTCTCCCTCGTCCGCCAGCGTTTTGAGGCTGACATTCGGGAGCGCGTGCTCGCTCAACTCGGATCGGAGGCTATTGAAGAAGCCATCCGCGCTTCCCAACTCCAGGTTCTTGGCGAGCCGATCATTCAGGACATCCGCCTGATGGACCAATTGCCGTTTGTGCTCAAAGTTGCAGTGGATGTGTTTCCAGAGTTCACGGTTGGTCCGCTGGAGGGTTTAGAGGGGACAAAGCGTGTTACGCCGGTGACGGAAGCTGATGTAGATCGCGTGTTGGATCAGCTTCGGGACTCCCTTGCAACGATAACGCCAGTCGAAGATGGGCGTCCGTCACAGCCGGGCGATCTAGTGACAGTAGCCCTGGTGGGGTATGTCCTTGAAGATGGCAGCTCTGCCCCATCCGAAGGGCAAGCGCCCAATATCCGGCTGCGGCGGGAAACACTAGAGCTTGGTGCCAAGACGACCCGCCAGGAGTTTGACGAGGCCTTGCGGGGCAGGATCGTAGGGGAACAAGTGACGGTAGAGATTCAGTATCCGCCAGTGACGCCAGGGAGCACAGCCGAAGCAGCTCCGGTCGCGGAAGGCGTAGAGGACCTGGCTGGCAAGCGGGTTCAGTTTCACCTTACAGTTGAAAAACTCGTCCAGAAGACACGGCCTGCTCTGGACGATGCCTTTGCCCAGCGGGTTGCCGGGATGGACTTAGCAGCGCTGCGGGCGCGGATTCGTTCCGATCTCGAAGCGGAAGTTGAACGGCGTGCTTTAGAAGCGCTAGACGCCCAGTTGCTCGACCAGCTTGTAGCGCGAACCGGTGTTGAAGCTCCTGAATCCCTAGTTACCCAGCAGGTCAATCGCCGGCTTGGCGAGTTTGTTGAACAGCTTCAGCAACGGGGGATCAACCCACGCAAGGCCAACTATGACTTCCAAAAAATGGGCGAGGCATTGCGCCCCGGCGCAGAGACGGAAGTCAAGCGGGCGATTGTCCTTGAGCAAGTAGCTCGCGAAGCCAAGGTGGAGGTGACCGAGGCTGAGGTTTCAGAGTACCTGTCTGAGATGGCGCAGCAGCTCGGGGTTGCTCCAGAAGCCCTCCGTGCCCGCTTGACAAGGGAGGGACAGCTCGATAATGTCCGGATCTCGCTGCGGAATCGAAAGGCCTTAGCCATCGTGCGCAGTGCCGCGCGGGTTGAAACGCAGACTGCGTTGCCAACGGACGCCTCAGCACCGGAAGAAACAGTTTTATTCCAGTCTGAAAACCGGTAGAACCAAACATGGCATCTGCCTAGTATGCCGTTGACCCCGTGGCGTAGCAGATGCTAACAGCCCTTAACACAACACGGTTGCACTGCCATGATTTACCCGACAGCAGCCCTTATCCCCATGGTTATCGAGCAAACCGGTCGCGGCGAACGTGCCTACGACATTTACTCGCGTTTGCTCAAGGACAATATCATCTTCATCAGTACGCCCATTGACGACACGGTTGCCAGCCTGGTCGTGGCACAGTTGCTCTTTTTGGAATCAGAAGACCCCGAGCGGGATATTTCGATTTACATCAACAGCCCCGGTGGTTCGGTCACGGCCGGAATGGCTATTTACGACACGATGCAGTTTGTCAAACCGGACATCGTGACCTTTTGCGTCGGCCAATGCGCATCAATGGGCGCCTTGCTACTGGCAGCAGGGACAAAGGGTAAGCGCTATGCGCTCCCGCACTCACGCATTTTGATTCACCAGCCATCCGGCGGCGCACAGGGGCAAGCGACAGACATCCTGATTCAGGCCGAAGAAATCAAACGAATCCGCGAGTTGACTTCTACGATCTTGGCCAAACATACCGGCAAACCCTTTGAGGTTATCGAAGCGGATGTCGAACGTGACCGCATCATGTCGGCAACGCAAGCGATGGAGTATGGCATTGTGGACCAGGTTTTGACATCTCGCGTCTAGGGTCGCCCAAAACTTACCGAGGCACAGACAACGTCTGCTGTGCTATGGAGCCAACCGTGAGAGGACGAGACGACATACTTCGCTGCTCTTTCTGTGGGAAGAGCCAGAACGAGGTCAAAAAACTCATTGCTGGCCCAACTGTTTACATTTGCAATGAGTGTATTGACATCTGTAACGAAATCATCAACGACGATGCCCGTCAGGAAGCGGTTACGCAGCGTCCCTACCTGCCCCGTCCTATCGAGGTCAAGGCGTTTCTGGACGACTATGTGATTGGGCAGGAAGAAACCAAGAAAAAGCTTGCCGTTGCGGTTTACCAGCACTACAAGCGAGTGGAAATGCTCCGCACCCGCACGGCTGGAGATGTAGAAATTGCCAAGAGCAACATCTTGTTGATCGGACCAACTGGGACCGGCAAGACCCTGCTGGCACAAACCTTGGCACGTATTCTAAACGTACCCTTTGCCATTGTGGATGCTACAACGCTGACTGAAGCGGGCTACGTTGGTGAGGACGTAGAAAACATCATCCTCAAGCTGCTTCAAGCGGCAAACGGGGAAATCGAGCGGGCGCAGCAGGGCATTATTTACATTGATGAAATTGACAAGATATGCCGCAAGGACGACAACCCTTCGATTACCCGTGATGTCTCCGGTGAAGGCGTCCAGCAGGCTTTGCTCAAGATTCTGGAAGGAACTATTGCCAATGTGCCCCCGCAGGGCGGCCGCAAGCACCCACACCAAGAATTCTACGCGGTAGATACCACCAACATCCTGTTTATCTGCGGGGGGGCTTTCTGTGGCCTTGAGCGCATTATTGAAAAGCGCATTGGGAAGAAGTCCCTAGGGTTCAATGCCAAGATAGACCGGCGCCCGGCTATGAAAGACGGCAATATCTACAGCTATGTGCAGCCGGAAGACCTTATCAAGTATGGCCTGATTCCGGAGTTCGTAGGCCGCCTCCCGGTCATTGGCACGCTCCATGAACTTGACGAAGATGCTTTGGTTGACATCCTGACAAAACCCAAAAATGCCATCATCAAGCAGTACCAACGGCAGTTTGAATGGGATAATGTGCGCCTACGGTTTACGGATGATGCGCTGCGCGCTATTGCCCACATGGCCTATCAACGCAAGGTTGGCGCACGTGGGCTGCGGATGATCTTGGAAGAACTCATGCTCGATGCAATGTACTTCCTGCCAAGTCAGAAGCGCATCCGTGAGTTCACTGTAACTCGGGAAATGGTTGAAGACCGGCGGGTTCACCTACCATTGCCGGAGAAGGCTGCGTGACAACGTACGCGGCTGCCAACGAACGGTCGGCAATTGACCCGGAGAAGATTAGACCGGCGTCCACCCCTGTACAACCACTCCGAAGCCTTTCATGGACGAGTTCCACGACAGTCTCCCCGACAATGTAGCCTCCTTTCCAACTGTCCCAGTCCGAGACGTGGTGGTCTTTCCCCACACAGCCGTTCGTTTCAAGATTGGGCGCAAGCCATCGGTCATGGCTTTGAAGGCAGCCCTGCAGCGTGACCGCCTGATTTTTCTTGTTACGCAGCACGATCCGACGTTGGAAGAGCCGACGCCAGATCAGGTACACCGCTTTGGAACGGTGGCGCGTATTACCCATCACCTTCAACTGGCCGACGGCAACATCAAAGTCCAGTTTGAGGGGCTTGAGCGCGCCCGCGTCATCCGCTTTGAGGAAAGCCAAGGCTGCTGGATGGCCTTGGTTGAACGATTTCCGGTTGACCGTGAACAAAGCCCCCGAATCACGGCTTTAGTAGGTAAGCTCACCAGCTTGATTGACCAGTATGTGCGGCAAAGCCCAGACAACCCGGAAAATCTGCATGCCGATCTCCGCATTGAAGAGCCAGCCCGCTTTGCCGACAGCGTGGCAAGTCATCTGAAAATCTCGGTTGAGGAAAAACAAAAGCTGCTCGAAACCGTTTTCCTCGCCGACCGCTTGATGCGTTTGGTGGACATTTTTGACATCGAACTGGAAAAGCTCCAAGTGGACCGCATTATCCAGGGGCGCGTCAAAAAGCAGATGGAGCGGTCGCACCGGGAGTACTATCTGAGTGAAAAAATCAAGGCCATTCACAAGGAGCTAGGACGCAAGGACGAGCGTTCAGAGTTTGAAGAGCTCAAACGGCGCGTTGAAGCCGCAAATCTGCCCGCAGATGCCCACGAAAAGGCCATGAGTGAACTGCGCCGCCTTGAACAAATGCCCCTGATGTCGGCCGAGGCGGTTGTGTCGCGCAACTATGTGGAATGGCTTCTAAGTGTTCCCTGGCACGAGCGATCGGAAGAAAACCGAGACCTGCAAGCGGCACAGCAGATTCTAGACGCTGATCACTATGGGCTGGAAAAAGTCAAGGAGCGCATCTTAGAGTTCCTGGCAGTTCGTCAGCTTGTTAGCCGTCCCCCGGGTTCAATTCTCTGCTTTGTGGGCCCGCCAGGCGTTGGCAAAACCAGTCTAGGGAAATCTATTGCCAAGGCCACAGGACGAAAATTTGTCCGGCTAAGCTTGGGCGGCGTGCGCGATGATGCTGAAATTCGTGGTCACCGACGCACGTACATCGGTGCCTTTCCCGGCCAGATCATTCAAATGATGAAAAAAGCCGGGACGGTCAACCCCCTTATCCTGCTGGATGAGGTGGACAAGCTGACTTCGGACTACCGAGGCGATCCGGCGGCAGCCCTGCTAGAGGTGCTTGACCCAGAGCAAAACAATGCCTTCCGCGACCACTACCTCGACGTAGAGTATGACCTGTCGCAGGTGATGTTCATTGCTACCGCCAACGTCCTGCATACGATTCCACCGGCATTGCGCGACCGTTTAGAAGTCATCCGCCTATCGGGCTACACCGAGCGGGAAAAGCTTGAAATTGCGCGGCGGCATCTGATTCCCAAACAGCGTGAAAAGCATGGGTTACTGGAGACTCAGCTTACCTTTGCCGAAGATGCGCTAGTGTCCATCATTCAGCACTACACACGGGAAGCTGGCATGCGCAACATGGAGCGCGACATTGCTGCCATCTGCCGCAAGGTAGCACGCAAGGTGCTGCTGACGCCGGAGCAGGACCGAGCCGCCTACCAGGCCACAATCACAGCGGCTGACCTACCAGAATACCTCGGTCCCCCGCGCTATCAGCCGGCCCGTTTGAAGGAGCGCTGTGAAGTTGGGATAGCCACTGGCCTAGCTTGGACGGAAGCCGGTGGTGAAGTCCTCTTTGTGGAAACGGCCCTGCTGCCAGGGCGCGGCCAGATTATTCTCACCGGCAAGCTTGGAGACGTGATGCAGGAGTCAGCCCGCGCGGCGATGACCTACGTCCGGGCGCGGGCTGATGAACTAGGAATTGCACCAGACTTTTACCGCCGGCAGGATGTTCACATCCACGTGCCGGAAGGGGCTATTCCTAAGGATGGACCCTCGGCGGGAATTACCATTGCCACAGCCTTGGTATCTGCGTTGACAGGGATTGCTGTCCGGCAAGATGTAGCCATGACCGGCGAGATTACCCTGCGGGGGAAAGTGTTGCCCATCGGTGGGCTCAAGGAGAAACTTCTCGCGGCACTGCGCCTTGGGATTCACACCGTGTTGGTACCGAGGGACAACGAGAAAGACTTGGCTGAAATCCCAGAGGATGTTCGGGAGGCGCTCGACATTCACTTCGTTGAACAAATGGAGCAGGTGTTGGCGTTGGCGCTGGTTGAACCGCCCAACTCCCGGCTGACAGTGGACAAAAACCTCCCCGACAAAGCCTTGGCTGATGATTTGCCACCTATCTGGGATACAGACGTCACTGACCAACTGTCATCCGTGCCGCTTGAATGAAAGTCGTTGCCGCGACGTTTTTGAAAAGTGCGACAGTAGCTGCTGACTATCCGCCCCCAACCTTGCCGGAGGTGGCTTTCTTGGGGCGCTCGAATGTCGGTAAATCGAGTCTTATCAACTCGCTCCTTGGGGTACGCGGACTGGCGCGAACTAGCAACACTCCTGGCCGGACACAACTTATCAATTTCTTTGAGATCAACCGTGAACTCCGCTTTGTGGACTTACCCGGTTATGGCTATGCGCGTGTGCCGCAGAAGATACGTGAACGTTGGCGACCGATGATCGAAAGCTACCTGTACCACCGATCGGCACTGGCCTTGTGTGTATTGATTGTGGATGTCCGGCTTGCACCACAACCGCTGGACCGCACTATGTACGAATGGCTAGTCGCTACCTCACGCCCCTTCTGCCTTGTGGCCACCAAGGCGGACAAGCTTTCACGGTCCCAGTTGTTATCCCAGTTGTCCGTGTTGCGCGCTGCTTACGGTCCTGACGTTTTGCCATATTCCTCACTGACCCGCGCCGGGGCAGATCAAGTCTGGGAAGCCATCCGCGCGGCTACGGCAAAGTGGAAAGCACCACGTTGCCTTCCTCCAGCCTGAGCTTCCTTTTACCACCCGGCAGCCGGTCAAAAGTCACGCTGTAGGTAAAGCTATATCCTAAAACCTGTGTCTTAGAAGTCACGGATTAACCCTTCACAAAATGACGCCTGCCATGGAAGAAACGCTCGAACCAGTTGAATCGGTTACTGTTGGGGACGGGGAATCACCGCCGTCCACAAATGGCTTTTACGACATTGCGACCCTAAGAGAAATGCCCTTATCCGAGCTGGTGCGGATTGCCCAGGAACTGGAAGTCCCCAGCGCAAGCAGTCTCCGCAAGCAGGAACTGGTCTTCAAAATCTTGCAAGCGCAGACAGAGCGCTCAGGGTTGATTTTCTCGGAGGGCGTCCTAGAGTGTCTGCCCGACGGGTTCGGTTTTCTGCGCGCCCCGGATTACAACTACTTGCCCGGCCCGGATGATATTTACGTGTCGCCATCGCAGATTCGGAAGTTCGACTTGCGCACCGGCGACACCATTTCAGGGCAAATCCGACCACCTAAGGAAGGCGAGCGCTACTTTGCTCTGATTAAGGTTGAGGCAATCAACTACGAACCGCCTGATTTGCGTCGGGAGCGGGTGCATTTTGACAATCTGACGCCGCTGTATCCTAACAAACGTCTGCGGATGGAGAGCACGCCGGACAATCTTTCCGGGCGAATCCTTGACCTCATCACGCCAATCGGACGCGGCCAGCGGGGTTTGATTGTAGCGCCACCACGAACGGGCAAGACCATGCTGTTGCAGTCTATTGCCAACTCCATCAGCCGCAACCACCCGGAGGTCATGCTCATCGTGCTGCTGATTGACGAGCGCCCCGAGGAAGTAACGGACATGCAGCGCAGCGTCCAAGGAGAAGTGATTAGCTCGACTTTTGATGAACCTCCAACGCGCCATGTCCAAGTCGCCGACATGGTGATTGAAAAGGCAAAACGGCTTGTCGAGCACGGGCGAGATGTGGTCATCCTGCTTGACTCGCTAACCCGCTTGGCCCGAGCGCACAACGCCACCGTACCGCCTTCGGGCAAAATTCTCTCCGGCGGTGTGGATGCCAATGCCCTGCAAAAGCCGAAACGTTTCTTCGGCGCAGCCCGCAACCTCGAAGAAGGCGGCAGCCTGACCATCATTGCAACGGCCTTGATTGACACCGGTTCACGGATGGATGACGTGATTTTCGAGGAATTCAAAGGTACGGGGAACATGGAGATTCACCTCGACCGGAAACTGGTCGAGAAGCGTATCTTCCCGGCTGTGGACATCAACAAGTCCGGCACGCGCAAGGAAGAGTTGCTTGTCCCCAAGGAAGACCTTAACCGAATTTTTGTGCTGCGGCGTGTGTTGAGCCCGCTCTCAAGCGTTGAGTCCATGGAGCTAATGATCAGTCATCTAGAGCGAACCAAGACCAATGCTGAATTCCTCGCCTCAATGAATACCTAGGTGCAGGGAAACACGTTGCTCGATGGACGTTCTCTTTGCTGTTTCAGAACTAGCGCCGCACTCAAAAACAGGTGGGCTGGCCGATGTAGCTGCGGCGCTACCCAAGGCTTTAGCCGCAACTGGCTTGACCATGCGTGTGGTGACGCCGCGCTACGGCTTCATCACCGCCGGCGAATATGTCGGGGCCTTGCCCGTTCCCTTTGGTTTCGGCGTGCAAACAGCCCATGTGTTCCGGGAATACCGCCACGGGGTTGAAGTCTTCTTCATTGATGCACCTGCTTATTTCCATCGTGGGCGCAAGCTATACGGCGAGCCGGACGATCCCCACCGCTTTGCTTTTTTCAGCCGGGCTGTCATTGAACTGGCACGCTGGTTTGGCAAACCGCCTGCCATAATCCACGGCAATGATTGGATGACGGGGCTGATCCCGGTGTACCTGCGCACAACCCTGCGTGGCGACCCTTTTTTTGCGCGGACAGCAACCATCACCAGCATTCATAACCTGGCGTTTCAGGGCCTTTTTGACTTGAACGACTTGGGCTACTTTGGCCTGCCTGGTGATTTGCGCTACGGACCCGACAGTCTGGAATTCGATGGCGTCGGAAGTATGCTCAAGGGCGCGATTCTTGCCTCCGATGCCTTGACAACTGTTAGTGAGCGGTACGCCCAAGAAATTCAGACGCCAGAGTATGGCTTCCGTATGGACGGTTTGCTGCGCATGCGGCGGTACGATTTGGTGGGTATTCTCAATGGCGTGGATTACGATGAATGGAATCCGGCTACTGATCCACACATAGCTGCCAACTACACGCCAGAAGACCTTAGTGGAAAACGCCTGTGCAAAGCTGACCTGCTCAAACGTTTCGGAATGCCGGTTGAGTTGGACCGCCCGGCTATTGTCCTTGTATCCCGGCTCAGCGACCAAAAAGGGCTTGACTTGGTGCGGGAGGTTGCCTGGCGTATTCTGCACGCTGGGGCTTATTTTCTGCTCTTAGGTTCAGGCGATCCCCGCTACGAAGTGTTCTTTCAACACTTGCGTGACACAGCTCCACGGCGCGTGGCGGTCTATTTCGGATTCAATGAACCCTTAGCGCACCAGATGGAAGCCGGCGGGGATATGTTCCTGATGCCGTCGGCCTACGAACCATGCGGACTGAATCAGATTTACAGCCTCAAGTACGGAACTGTACCGATTGTGCGGGCCACCGGCGGATTGGATGACACCATTCAGGACTTTGACCGTGTAACCGGCACTGGCAACGGGCTGAAGTTTCGCGCCTACAATGCCAATCGCCTGATGGAAAAAATCTACGAAGGTTTGTTGCTTTACCGTCAACCGCACGTATGGCGCCTTCTTCAGCAAAACGGCATGCGGGCGGATTTTTCCTGGGCGCAGGCAGCGCGAAAGTATCGTGCTGTTTACGAACGTGTCTGCGCGCTGTAAAGCCTAGACGCCTGGTTTCCGAGACAGCCAAGGGACTTGGGGATTGCTGTGGCGTGTCGCTATCCCATTGTCATTATTGGGGGATTTCTGGTGGACTGGACGGCGTATCAACCGCTAGCCAGGACACTGGAGACGGCTTGCCGCGTCCCGGTTGCCATCGTACCCTTGACCCAGGCCAGTTGGTTGTACGCTTCGGTAACAGGCAGTTACCGCTCCCTTCTGGAACTAACGCACGCTACAGTTGAAAGGACCTGCCGGGAGCAGGCAGCCAAGCGGCTTAACTTCGTCACCCACAGCGCTGGCGGGGTTGTTGCACGCCTTTATCTGGGTGATGAAAACTACGACGGTGTTGCCTATGGTGGCTATCGCCGAGTGGCAACACTCGTTACTTTAGGTTGCCCCCACACCAGCTTGCTTCCATGGACGCGCCGCACCATGGATTTTGTCAACAGCCGCTATCCAGGGGCCTTTTACCCTGCTGTGCAATACGTTGCCGTCATCGGTCGTGCAATTCGCGGAGCCTTCCCCGGTACCTTGGCTGAAATGGCAGCTTACCAGAGTTACTGGCTGGTGTGCGGCGACGGAACCGCCTGGGGAGATGGCGTCGTACCGGTGGAAAGCGGACAGTTAGCTGGAGCGACGAACTACGTCTGCGAAGGCATTCAGCACGTGCCGAACCGGCCGGACACCGCTTGGTACGATGCCGTGCTGTCGCAGTGGGGCCAACATCTAGGGTAAGCCGATCTGTTTGGGAGCGTCACGTATGCCCACCGAGTGGCAACTTTTCATTGCTGGAAAGTTTTGTCCGGGAAGCAACCGGGAGCGCTTTCCCGATTACCATCCGGCAACCGGCAGGATAACGGCCGAAGTGGCACTGGCCACGCCAGATGATTGTGACGCGGCTGTTATGGCAGCCAAACAGGCCTTTCCCGCCTGGCGACGCCTTCCGGTTGCCGAGCGGGCGCGGTTGCTGCGGCGCGTCGCCGAAGGCATTGAAGCCCGCAGTGCAGAGTTTTTGCAAGCCGAGGTAGCCGATACGGGTAAGCCTTATGCGCTAGCACGCACCCTCGACATCCCCCGTGGAGCAGCCAACTTCCGTATCTTTGCCGATTTAGCCACGGGGCTAGCTACAGAATGTTTTGAAACCGCGACAGACGATGGTGCAGGGGCAATCAACTACGGTTTGCGGCGACCGCTAGGGGTTGTCGGGATCATTTGCCCGTGGAACCTCCCCTTCCTGCTCATGACGTGGAAAGTGGCTCCGGCACTGGTGATGGGCAACACAGTGGTCGTCAAGCCGTCGGAAGAAACACCAGCGACAGCGACGTTGCTAGGCGAAGTCATGACGGCGGCTGGGGTGCCGCCGGGCGTCTATAACGTTGTCCATGGCTTTGGTCCGGGCAGCGTCGGAGAATGGCTGGTCGCACATCCAGACGTGGCGGCGATTACCTTCACCGGCGAAACCCGCACCGGGCAGGCCATTATGCGGACGGCAGCTAGCCGGACAAAGCGCCTTTCATTTGAGTTAGGCGGAAAAAATGCCGCCATTGTCTTTGCCGACGCCGATTTTGACCGCGCCGTGGCCGGTGTGGCACGGTCGAGCTTCTTCAATGGCGGACAGGTTTGCCTCTGTTCAGAGCGGGTATACGTAGAACGTCCGGTGTTTGAGCGCTTCGTTGAGGCTTTGGCACAGGCAGCGCGGCAACTACGTCCCGGACCGCCCGAAGACGAAACCACAACCCTGGGTCCATTGATTTCGGCTGCACACCGGGAAAAGGTGCTTGGCTATTACGCTATGGCGCGGGCAGCCGGCGCTGAAATTCACGCCGGAGGTGGCTGTCCGGTGCTTCCGGCGCCATACGATCAGGGCTACTTTGTCGAGCCAACAGTCTGGACTGGGCTTGCCGAAAATGCCCCCTGTGTCGTCGAAGAAATTTTCGGGCCTGTTTGCCATGTTGCACCTTTTGACACCGAAGACGAGGCCATAGCCTTAGCGAATGCCAGTGACTACGGTCTGTGCGCTGCACTTTGGACACGTGATGTAGCCCGCGCCCACCGAGTAGCGCATGCACTAGAAGTGGGCATGGTGTGGATCAATAGCTGGTTTTTACGTGACCTACGGACGCCTTTCGGCGGTGTGAAACTAAGTGGCATCGGACGTGAAGGGGGACGCTACTCGCTAGAATTTTACTCCGAGGTGAAGAATGTCTGCGTCAAGCTCTAGGCGGCTGGTGTCGCTTGCGTGCAGTTCAGAAAGGAGGTCATGGGCGTATGTCACGTGCTATGGCTTGTTCGGTAGAACCTAAGACTGACGTGCAACGGGAGGCTTTTGCTCGTGTGCATCAACGTCGCCGCAACGAGTGGAAACGCTTTTGGAAAGCCGGAATGAAAGCCTTTGAAGCGGGTGACTACGAGAAAGCCCAGCTTTTGTTTTCCGACGCAGTGCGCGAAGCCCGCCGCTTCGGCGAAACTGACCCACGCTTTGCTGCCTGCCTCAACAACCTGGCTATGACGTTCGATATGTTAGGAGAAACGGCACAAGCGGAAGCCGTGTACCGGCGGGCTATTGAAGCGGATGCCAAGGGGCTTGAAATTCAGTACGGCGGCTTCGTTACCAGTCTGACCAACCTAGCCCAGATGCTGGCTGACGAAGACCGCATTGCAGAAGCCGTCCAACTCTATGACCGTGCCATTGCTTTCCTGGAAGCGCTCCACGGCCACGACACGCTGCATATTGCGCCTCTACTTAGCGAAATGGCACGGATGTGCGACCAAGACGGCGACTATGCCCAGGCCGAAGCGGCACTGCGGCGGGCGCTGGCTATTCGAGAACATGCGCACGGACCCGATGATTTATCGGTGGCCGTCACCCTCAACAATCTGGCCGTATCATGTGATTTGCGCGGCAAGTACGATGAGGCCCAAGCCCTGCTAGAGCGGGCGCTCGACATCTTCGAGCGCCGTCTGGGGGAAAACCATCCGAAGGTCGCCGAAACCCTCAAGAACCTCGGTGTGCTCCACGACCGGCAGGGGCGACGCCTGCAAGCCGAAGCATGCTTTGCGCGGGCGCGTTCTATTCTCGAACGTGACAGCCAGAGTTAGTTTATTGGACGTGTTCCGGTCGGCGCGTTGTCCACATCCACGATTGGGTAGGGGAACGGTGAAACTCGTCCCGACACCGGGCTGGCTTCTCCTCCCGCACATTCTCCGCCATGAGCTGCTTGTCCGCTCGCCATTGCGTCGCACATGGCTGTACGGATGGGTTTGACATCGATTGCATACAGGCTTCGCCCAGGAGAATCCTCCCCCGACAGCCTAGGGGCGTGGTTGAAGTAGGTCACTTCGCCGTCGAGATAGTACAGATGAGGATATCCGGCACATTTTCCACCGGTAAGCAAAGCAGGCTTCACTTTTGGTAAACTGGCGCGTGTGTCATGGAATCGGTCAGGTTGGTAGCGACAGCCACTACGCGGAGGCGTCTGCCAATCTTAGCTAAGCTAGCAGCGACAGTGACATCGCGCATCTGTCTGGTTCGCGTCTGAATGAAGGCAAGGCGCTCGTTGGCGGCAAAGGCCCAAGAGCAGCTTCTGCGCAAGGTAGGGCATAGCCCACTCTGTATGATCTCGCACAGTAAGACTTCTTCGGGGCTGCCCAGAATCCGCCCGTGTCATTCTTGGATCAGGCTTTTGCAAGGTTCTGGGCTGCCTTACGGAGAAGTTTTCTCCCGTCAAGTCTAACAATGCGACAACAAAGAAGGACAAACAGCCGGACCGTTGGCCTAATCGTCTGGTTACTTTTGGTTGCGTTACCCATCTTATGGCCGGGAAGAGCGTGTCTGAGTGATACTAGCCTGTTTCCATACCGAGGCAGGGTGTTCTCACAGTACCCATGCAACCAACTGGAAGTAGGTCGGCAACCAGTTTCGGCGCTGCTACCTGCCGGCTATGTGTCAGCTCAGTCTCCAGAGCAGGGCACTCCAGCCGATGTAAGTGACCTGCCGCCGTGGGTGGTGGTTTATCCGAATGCTACTTTCGCTGCCCGTAGCAGTACCAGTGAGCTGCCGGAAAGCGGTTACATGACACTGGTAACAAATGACGCCGCCAGCACGATATTTGATTTTTACAAGCAGGCTTATGAGGAGAAAATCAATGACTCCCAGTTCACCGTCGAATTTCTGGCGTTGGCTCCACACTATGGAGAGCTGTGGTTGGCTGGAGCCGACAATGAAACCGTGCGGGTGGCTATCGTCTCGGCTGCCGCTTTAGCTTCCCAGAATTCGGCTTTGCAAGCATCGGCAAAAAAAACCTTTATCCATGTTTCATACGCACGAAGTGCCAACCTCGAATCGGCCCATCGCCATCCGATGAGTGAGATTGGTGAATTGGCCGATCTTGACTTTCAACCTACGCACTTTGAATGTGAGCTCGAAGGGGATGAAAGGTTTCTTTTCACTAGGGAATACCTCAAAGCGATTCACTTTGTTCACCGTCAGCATCTGACGTCGCGGTTTCTTGAGTTCGGCCCGCTGGTTGAAGCCGGGCCTGTCCGTATGCCGGCTTCAGAAGACACGCTAGCTCAGCTTACGAAGACACCACCCTGGGTCGTCATCTATCCTGGTGCCAGGCTTCTGGCCAGAGTTGCCAACGTAAAGAAAGCCTCAGGCCTGCTTATGCTGCTCACCGACCACAGTCAAGAACAGGTGTATGCGTTCTACAACCGGCGGCTCAAAGAGCTATATTTGAGCTTTGGTTTGGAACAGAGCAGTTGGTCAAAGGATGTTGAGTTCTCTACAGCCGAGTGGACAAATGGCAGTGACAAGGTGCTCAGTGTGATTACGTTGCAGGACAAATCTCCTCAGACAGTGATTCTGCTGCGGTACAAAGGGGAAGCTGCTAGAGCTGTCAAGCCGCACCGTCGCCATCCACCAACGCGCCGTTTCTGAGCCGAAGCGGGGTGGCTTGCCTGGCAAGTGTCGGAATGCCTACCAAGGGCAAGGCAAAAGCCCTGCTTACTGTGATCCCCCGAGAAAAAAGTACAGAATGCGGCCGGGTTGTCAGGAGATGCTGAACGACTCCCTTACAAGCCGGTGCGACGCTGTGAAGTGAACCATGTAAACCACAGCTTTTCTGCTATTCGCCACAAGTTAGGTAAATCCTGTCGACTCTGCCAGAAAAATGGCACCTACTAGCTCTGCGGCAAACAATGCTAACCATCTTCCAAAGTATCACCGTCAAGACGGCTCGGTTCTGGTAAGCACGTGGAATATCTTTTGCCCGTCCTGGCGAAAGAGGGCCGGTAAGTGTCAAGTGGCCCTGCCTTGGACCCAGGGCAGCCGATGATATACGGGCGCTGCCTTTCGGCGCTGATGACGAATCCAGTCGATCCACACCTTGTTCTTAGCGCTATGAATGATTTCTGGGGACCAGGCAGTATCATTGGTTACTTGTCATCGAATTGCTTGATGACTAGGTATTCAACCGGAACATCCCCAAAACCGGCCGACACAACCAGGCCATCGGCCACATGACAAAGGCAGGATGACCCTTTGGGAAGCCTTGCGTGAAAAAAATGCGTCCACACGCAAGCCGCGCCCTCACCGAGCCTGAGCGGCAGGAGACAGCATTATGTTAGGTTTTGGGTGTCTGCACTGCACTAGTTGCTGGTCCTTAGCATCAGACACAGCTTGGGCAGTCAAACTTTTGCTTTGCACGTAGATGTGGTTCGCTATGTCAAGCATCTCGTAGGTTTTGCCTAGCAAGAAGCAACCATGAAAAAGCTTTTCATCACTGGTGCAAGTGGCTTTGTAGGACGGTCTCTGTTGCCAGCCCTTCAGTTGGAAGGCTATCAGATTGCAGCTTTGTCACGGAAAGTACGGGATTCGTTCAGTGGTGTCCGCTGGGTTCTTGGCGATGCCGTGACGCCAGACGACTGGCAAAAAGAAGTAGATGGTGCTTTTGGCCTTATCAATCTGGCCGGAGAACCAATCATTGGAAAACGGTGGACCGTCGAACAGAAAAAGGTGCTCCACGATAGCCGCGTTGTCACGACCCAAAACCTCGTCACAGCCATTGCCCAGGCTAAGAACAAGCCTTCTGTCCTGGTATCAGCTTCGGCCATTGGAATATATCCCAAAAACGAAGAGGCCGAGCTTGATGAGACCAGTCCGTTTGCAGACGACTTCCTAGGCAAGCTCTGCCAGGAGTGGGAGGATGCCGCAAAGGTCGCTGAGATTCACGGCATTCGCACCGTGCTGTTGCGGATTGGGGTTGTTCTGGGTCGGGACGGTGGAGCGTTAGAGCGAATGCTGCCGGTGTTCAAATGGGGCCTAGGTGGGCCACTGGGCAGTGGAAATCAGTGGTTTTCCTGGATTCACGTTGCCGATGTCGTTGGCCTGATCATGTGGGCACTGTCGTCAACGCATGTCCGGGGACCTGTCAACGCCGTTGCGCCGAATCCGGTGCGGATGAGAGACTTTGCTACAACCCTTGGAAAAGTGCTCAACCGTCCGGCTTTTCTTCCGGCACCGTCCTTTGCTCTCAACCTGGTTCTTGGTGAGTCGGCGCAGGTACTGCTCGACGGACAGCGTGTATTGCCTAAGGTAGCGTTGCAAGGTGGTTACCAGTTTCGTTTTCCGGAGCTGGAAGCCGCGCTCCGTGACTTGACTGCCTGATGGATGTCCCGCAGGAAAGCCTACAGCCCTCCTTGCCATAAAGCTCGTTGCTTCGGAAGTGTAGGCTAGGGTGCTTTCCGGCGAATGATGACAACGGTCATATCGTCTGCTTGTTCAGCTTCACCCATGTGCCGCCGTACGTCTGAGATGATGGCGGCGCACAGGGCTTGTGCACTCTGGAGTTCAAGATTACGGCTTAGGCGGTCATTGATAAAGTTCTGCAGAGCCTCATAACCGTAGGGTTCTCCGCGCTCATTGAGGGCTTCGACAATGCCGTCGCTGGCAAGGATGATCACCTCCCCCTGGCAAAGCTGCTGACCTGCGTATTCGTTGTAAGTAGCGCGGCGTAGGCTACCAAGAGGAAGGCCGGCAAGATCGAGAAATTCAACCTGTGGTTCGTCAGAAAGGGCAGTGTGCCACCAAGCCACCGCTGGAAATCCAGCATTAGCCACAGAAAAGCTTCCGGTGGCTAAGTCGATTCGCACATACACCGCTGCCACAAACATGCGAACGCGCTTCATATCTGAATAAAGCAGCTCATTGAGCCGGGTGAGCATTGCCGCGCAGCCTAGCTCGTTTTCTTCGGCCTCGCTCCGAAAAGCTGTAATCGCCACAGTAGTAAACAAGGCGCCGGAAACGCTTTTGCCCGAGACATCACCGGCAAAAAGGACCAGATCGCCATTTGATGTGAAAAAATCGTAGAAATCACCGCCAACTTCACGTGCTGGTATGCTTATGGCAGCAATGTCCCAGCTTTCAAGCTGAGGGATTTCAGTCGGAAGGAATGACCTTTGAATCTGAGTCGCTAGGGTGAGCTGCCGGATGTGGCGTTGCTCTTCAAGGAATTGACTAAGTGGCTCGGGCTTTATGTCCCGTTCACTTTCAGGTGGTCGCCAGGCCAAGGCCGTGGCTGTAAAAGGAAGCCCTACCAGCAAAGTAGGTAACCAAGGGGAAATACCGAGAATTGGCAAAGCAGCGGCTATAATAGCCATGCTCGTTGCTTGATACACCCATACCACGCAGAGTGTGGCCCATAGACCAAACCGATCAAAGGTCACCGCTAGGATGAGTGCCAGCACTGCTCGGTACAGAAAAAGCCACGGCAACTCAAAGTCCGACGGCTGGACAAGTGCTATTGGGTCTTGCCACCCCACGCCACCCAAAAGGCTAACAGCCAACAGCGCCAGCCAGCGTGGCCAGCGGAACCAGTCCACAAGAGCTGCCCAGGCAAAAGCCACTAAAACCAGCCCAAGATCAAAGGTATTGCTCACCAGCGTCCCTACCATCAGCAGGCTTGGCGACCAGGCATCGAGCAGCCGCCGAAGATTGTCGTTGACGTTTCCGGCAACCGGAAACAGGTCGGCCAGCAACCACTGCACGAGACCCGTCAGGCCCAGCAAAAACCAGCCTACCCCGCCGCCGATGAGTCCACGCTGGAGAATGGTCGTGTATGGCACACGGCGCAGGAGCAGGATGGCGCGGAAGATTTCCGTATGCGGGCGCTGGGTGTCGTACTCGATGTGCAGCAGGGCGGCGCAAACCACCCAGACCACAGCCATGCTCAACAGGATCGTCACCAGGCTGGAGATGATGTAGCCGGCCAGCCCCCTAAGTACAAACTGCGAACCTTGCGTCATGATGGCCAGCCGGTCCGGGGCACTATCGGCGACCGGGTTTTCAAACAGGGCCGTGCCGATGGAATACGGCAGTGACGGAGCGCGAACAAAGAACCAGGCAATTCCCACTACCACTGCTGCCACGGTCGGGACACGCCAGAGAATGACGTGGCGGCGGGAGGTTTTCAGCAGATAGACGGCAGCAGTGATGAGCAGGATCGTCTGAATCGGCGGCCCAAGGAGGAGATAGATGATTTCTGAATCGAAGGGGCGGGCCCAGCCGCTTGTGGTGGGCTGAAGCCGGTGTTGAAAATACCACACGGTTTCACCGCGCAGCCGGACGAGAACCACGCGCGTCAGTTCGGGCAGCTCCGGGAGTGGCTGCTGCCACCGCACTTCGGTCTCCGGTTGCCCAGGAACCCGTTCAACCTGGGGCGGACCAAGCCAGGACAATCCAAGGCCGGTGTTGCTGTCAAGAAAAGCACGCGCTCGTAAGAGGGCGACATCCGCTGCCGGCGGTTCAGCGGTGGAAACCGGCACGTCGCCGTTGAGATAGCCGACAATTTCCCCATCAGGAGAAAAGCTTACATAAGCTGCCAAGCTGCCATTGGGGCGTAGCCACACCACATGGTCAATGATCACCGGAAGGTGATGTTGGGTGATAAAGCGCTGGAGATGGGCTTTTGGCTGGTGTTGGCGAAGCGTGGTAAGGGCAGTTTGATCGACCTGCAGGGTGCGGAGCATGATCCTCGGCGGAGGAACGTGCCCTGTCTGACGGTGGAAGAAATCATAGGCCAACCGAGTGTTAGCCTCGCGGTCCAACCTTTCAAGGAGAACCGGCTTGGGCATACACTCGCTAATGAGGAAAAGCCCTAGGAAGAGCCCAAGCAGCGCCGTAGTAGCAATTGCCGTGATGGGAGGGAAGGGCAGCGGGCGGATTGGAGCAGACATGAAAAATCTACAGCTTCTCGCGGCTAAAGGAACTCAGTTTTGCCGTCTCCCGCTGCCAACCAGATTGCCACCCAGCCCGTGAGCATTACGGTCAATCAAAAGTCAGGCCGGCTTTTGCTTGGTGGCCTTGCTCTTGACAGCCTTCGCCGCTTTGGATGGTGAAGAGGACGCAGCAGGTGCTAGATCGGGAGAGGCTATGGCTGAGTCCGGGGCCGTAACGGTTGCGGACGACTTGCGTTTCCGCTTGGGTTGAACGGCCGTAACTTCTTCCTCTTTCGTTAAGCTGACCGTAGCAGAGGACGTAACCGGCGTGGCTTTGAGAGGTTCGGCTGTAGTTGAGTCCGCCTTTTTGCGGCGACTGCTCGCCTTTTTTGCGACCTGCTGGGATTTGGGCTCAGCGTCAGGAGGCGGCAGAACGACCGTTGGCACCGCTTCTTCCGCCATGGCTTCCTCGCTGATTGCCGCATTCATTTTCTGGCGGCGCGTGATTTCTTCCTCAACCAGCTTGTCAAGTATTTCGTTTTCTGCGCGAAACCAGTCCTCGGCCATATGATGCGGGCTGCTGTAACCGCGCTCGAGAGAAAGCTGATGTGCCCGCCGCCGGATAGCCTCCACAACCGCCTGATCCTGAAGCAGGGACTGACGAACCTGTTTGATATCTATCATTTCTGTGTTTGGTTCCTCCGTAAGTCTCCGGTTGGGTAATCCATGCCTTTTGTCGGGTAAGCTGAACCAGCACGCTTGCCTAGGGAGCGCAAAGCGTGCTTGTCGTCCAACCTGGCACTCACAGACCGGAGATTTCTTTGGACGACCTTCGGTAAGACAAACTACCATGTGGCACTTGCTTTGAAAACCCTCGACGGACTTCACCGAGGCAGCAAGGAAGTTCCTGAAAAAAAGAGCCGGTTAGCGTACCTTGGTACGTCGCGAGGTAGAAGCTATGTCTAATCGCGTACCATCCATTCTCATCGTCGATGATGAGTTGAGCATGCGCGAGCTGCTCGACCATGTGTTCCGGCGGGAAGGATACCGTACCTTTATTGCCGAAAATGGCGCTCAGGCCCTGGAGGCACTGCGGGGGAAGGTGTTTGATGTTGTGCTTTCTGATGTCAAGATGCCACGTCTTTCCGGCACCGAACTCCTGCATGAATGCCGCCAAATCTCACCGGACACGGTAGTTATCCTGATGACGGCCCACGGCACGGTGGAGCAGGCGCGAGAAGCCTTCAAGCTTGGCGCAGACGACTTCATTCAAAAGCCCTTTGACATTGACGAGCTCAAGCTCATTGTCAAAAACGCTTTGGAGAAAAGCCTTCTGCGGCGGGAAGTGGCCCTGCTCAAGCGCGAGTTGGGCGACCGCACGCGGCTGGAGAACATCATCGGGCGCAGCCGGTCAATGCAGGAAGTCCTGCGGCTTATTCAGACGGTTGCCGGTACAAACAGTACGGTGCTGATTACGGGCGAATCCGGTACGGGGAAGGAACTTGTTGCCCGTGGTATTCACGCATGCAGCCCACGCCGCGATCGACCTTTTGTTTCCATCAATTGCGGCGCCTTCACAGAAACCCTGCTTGAGTCAGAGCTCTTTGGCTACCTGAAGGGCGCCTTTACCGGCGCCATTATGAACAAAAAAGGGCTTTTTGAGGCTGCGGACGGAGGCACCTTGTTCCTCGATGAGATTGGGGAAATGAGCCTAGGCATGCAGGTCAAGCTGTTGCGCGTGCTGCAGGAGCGCACCATCCGACGAGTGGGTGGGACGGAAGAAATTCCGGTAGATGTACGAGTTGTTGCTGCCACCAACCGTGATCTTTCCCAGATGGTTGAAGAGGGAACCTTTCGCAAAGACTTGTATTTTCGGGTCAATGTCATCCCCATCAACGTCCCACCGCTGCGTGAACGGCGGGAGGACATCCGCGAGCTAGCACTGCACTTCCTGAAAAAGTACGGCCAAAACCGCACGCCCCCGGTGACGAGTATTGCGGAAGCCACGCTCAAGTACCTTGAAAACTACTCCTTTCCGGGAAATGTGCGGGAACTGGAAAACATCATCGAGCGTGCCGTAGCACTTGAGCCCACCCATGAGATCCAGCCGGAGCGCCTCCCGGAAAGCGTGCTGCGCTATGACCCTGGGCGGACTGCCTCGCTCTTTGAGCTGCCTGAACAGGGCATTCATCTGGAAAACTTTCTGATGGAGATTGAGAAATCCTACATTTTGCAGTCCCTGCGGCGGACACGGGGCAATCAGACCAAGGCCGCCGAGTTGCTGCACATGTCAGTGCGTAGCTTGCGCCACCTGCTCGACAAGCACAAGATTCGCCACACGGCGAGTATGTTCCGGGAAAGTGGGGCCTTTCGTACTGGCGATACTTCAGAAGCATCGTAAGGTCTCCCCGTGCCCTGACGGGCATGGTCCCCCCAGCCACTGCTTCATTTGCGGAGTTCTGTGCTCGCCTTGCCATGAAAAAAGCCATCATCGCAGGCGGTGGTCTTGCCGGACTGGCCGCCGCTTACGACCTGGCGCAGGCCGGCTGTCAGGTAGAACTCTTTGAGGCACGATCGATACTGGGCGGCAAGGTATCTTCCTGGAAGGATGCCGACGGGGATTGGATAGAATCCGGGCTACATGTCTTTTTCGGTTGCTACGAAGAGTTGTTCGACCTGATGCGTGCGGTCGGCGCCGATGCCTACCTCCGGTGGAAAGCGCCGGTATGTCACTTTACCTTACCGGAAGGCGTTACCTACGACATTGTTTCCTGGCGCGGTTTGCCCTTTCCATTCCATCTGCTACCGAATCTTCTTACAGCCAGCCAATTTTCACTCAGTGAAAAACTTGCCTACGGGCGCGCTCTGCTGCCGGTTTTATTTGGGGACAGCCGCTATGCTGACGCCCAAGACGAGCTCAGTTATGCTGAATGGCATCGGCAGCAAGGTCTGGGAGAGAACTTACTTGGGGGGATGCTTCTGCCGCAGACGCTGGCGCTGAAGTTTCTCCCACCGGAAGAGCTGTCGGCGCAGGTTGTCCTGAATGTGTTTCGGCTCTTTCTCCGCCGCGATAATGGCTTTCAGGTAGCTTTCCTTGAAGGATCGCCGGAAGAATGTCTCATTCAGCCGCTTGTTCAAGCAATTACGCGCGCTGGCGGACGCATCCATACCGGCTGCAAGGTAACGCGAATTGAGCTTGACTCTGCAGGCCACGTGCGTGGTTTCGTCGTCGGAGAGACCCTCCACAGGGGTGATGTCTACCTTTGCGCTCTGCCGGTTCACCAGATGAACCGGCTTATTCCGGCAGTCTGGCGGGAGCAGTATCCTTACTTTGCGCATTTGCAGCATTTTGTTGGCGTGCCAGTCATCAACGTCCAGCTTTGGCTCGATGGACGCCTGACCGAACGGGACAACCTGATCTTTGGCGGCGCGGGGCTAACACCGGTCTATGCCGACATGCGCTTGACGACGCCTCGGTACGCTCCGGCCAGTGGAAATACTCTGCTTGAAGCGGTCGTTGCACCGGCACGCGCGTTGATGTCGCTCAGCGACGGCGAGATTGTGGCGGCAGTGTGGGAGCGAATGCAGTCGTATTACCCAAAGGTGGCTCCGCGACTCAGCATTGTGAAGTCGTCTGTGGTGCGGATTCCCCAGTCGGTTTATCACCCCAAGCCAGGGTTGGAACGTTACCGTCCGACTCAGGCTTCGCCGGTGCCCAACTTCTTCCTGGCCGGTGGTTTTACGCGCGGGCACCGTTTCTTCGATAGCATGGAAGGCGCTGTAGCCAGTGGCCGGCTGGCTGCTAAAGCTATGCTGGCCTACCTCCGATCTGCCCGATAAAGTTACTCAGATGCGCCCTTCGCCTTGGCATTTCCTTCTGGCGGGGTTGCGGGGACACGATGAGGCATGAGAATGGCACGTAGCTCTCGTTCAAGCTGTTCGCGTAGCGCCGGATTGGCTGCCAGTGCCTGCTTAGCGTTTTCACGTCCCTGCCCCAGGCGTTCGCCGCTTTTCAGAGAAAACCAGGTGCCGCTTTTTTCAATGAGTTTATGCGCCACCCCAAGGTCGAGCAGGTCGCCTTCTCGGCAAATGCCCTTGCCGTAGATGATGTCAAACTCAACTTCCTTGAAGGGCGGCGCCAGTTTGTTTTTGGCAATTTTGGCTTTGGTGCGACTGCCGATGACTTCTTCGCCGTCCTTGATGGAAGCCGTGCGGCGGATATCAATCCGTACTGAGGCGTAGAACTTGAGCGCACGGCCGCCGGTTGTGGTTTCTGGTGAGCCCCACGTCACGCCGATTTTTTCCCGAATCTGATTGATGAAAATCAAGCAGGTGTTGGTCCGATTGGCGACTGCCGTCAGCTTGCGCAGGGCTTGGGACATCAGGCGTGCTTGCAGCCCTGGTAAGGCATCGCCCATATCACCATCGAGTTCGGCTTTGGGGACAAGCGCGGCCACTGAATCCACGACCACAAGATCGAAGGCTGCCGAGCGGACAAGGGCTTCTGCAATTTCCAGCGCCTGCTCACCGTTATCTGGTTGCGAGACAAAGAGATTATCGATGTCCACACCGAGTTTGGCAGCATAGCCTGGGTCTAGGGCGTGCTCGGCATCAATAAAGGCCACATTGCCCCCGGTGCGCTGGGCTTCAGCCGCAACGTGCAGCGCCAGGGTTGTTTTGCCGCCGGATTCCGGTCCGTAGATTTCAACGATGCGCCCACGGGGGACACCGCCAATACCAATCGCTGCATCGAGGCTGAGGCACGTTGTGGAAATAGCCGGGACTTCAAGGGCCTGCCGCTCGCCAAGGCGCATGACAACCCCTTTGCCAAACTGCTTTTCAAGGCTGGCAATCGCAGCATCAATGGCTTTGTTGCGTTCCTGTCGTGTGTCCGTCATAGGTGGCTCTTGCTGGGGAGTGAGGTGCTGGGCAGGAGATCAGAAATCGGTTTTGAACCTTACCTTTTCGGCACTAGATTGAAAAGAGTAGGTAGGAAGCATGCTGTCTGCCCAGGCGTTGTCGAGAACGATCTCCCTAGCCTAGGGCGGTAGCAGGCTTGGATTCTTGTCGTTCGAGCCGACAGCAGAGTTTTCGAGCCGGCAGCAGAGTTTAGGAGGTTCTATATGGCAGCGCCCACGAATCCCTTTGTGTCTATGGCATCACGTCCCACCGAGCAAACCCGTGGGTTGTGCCCCGCGTTGGCAATGTACTTATCATGCGTCAACTGCCCATTTGTAGCGGCCTGCCCATACAAAACTCGGCTGGGCGATTTTGGGATGGAGGCAGCAGCCCAGGAAAATGAGGCCCGCGATCGGGCGCGCCGACTCATTGCAGTTCTCACGGATGAGGGAGCTGCAGATGCCCAGCGTCAGCAAGCGGCTGATGAAGTGGCCGCTTGGCTGGAGACCGACGCTGGGCTTTTGCCTCACATACGGGGCCAGCTAGCTATTGCGCTTGGCGATTACGGCGACGTGCGGGCTTTCGAGCCACTCGTGGCCACGTTAGGCGATCTGCGCTTGAGTGAACAACAGTCCGTCTTGCGCGAAGATGCTGCCCTGACCTTGGGCGACCTGAATGATGCACGGGCTTGTGAGCCCTTGATCCAATGGTTGACCGACTGGCGTCCGGGGGTTCGTTTTGCATGTGCTGTGGCGCTGGGCCGGCTGGGCTTGCCAGAAGCGATTCCGGCTTTGAAGTCCCTGCGGGAGGTGCGCATTGGCGATGATTTTGGGCAGCTCAACGAGCAGGTACAGGAAATGTGCCTGCATGCGCTGGCGCTGCTTGGTGAAGCCGATGTACGCGAGCCGTTGGAGCAGCTTCTGACGGCCGAACGGCGGGTGGCACTGTCACGCGCCGAAATCGTCTTTGCCTTGGGCGAGCTGGGTGATGCGGCGAGTGTGCCGGCGCTCGAAGCCCTTTACGCGAGTAACATCGGCGAGGGGTTACGCCACTACACGGCCATTGCCCTTGGCCGGCTTGGCCGGGATATGCGCGAGGTGTTGCGGCCGCTGCTGGCGGCAGATGATGAGGACCTGGCGTTTCATGCGGCGCGGGCTTTGGCGGCGTTGGGTGATGAGGTTGCTGTCGAGCCGCTGGTGCTGCGGGGGCTGACCTGCCGCCGTGGTTACATCCGCCGGCTGGCGGTTCTGGCGCTTCGCCCGTTTCTGGGGCAACCGGCGGTACAGGCGGCGCTGGAAGCCTACGCCGAGCAGGAGCCGGTACCGAGCCTGCGCCAACGGGTGATGCAGATCACAGAACCAACGTGCACCGAGGTACCACAGGTTTCAGGCTAACCTACCCCCGGAAGCAAGGCCTGGTGCGTTGCCGGGCTGCGGTCGTAAGCCGTTACTTCCACCGGGCTACAACGTCAAACTCAACGAGTGCCTTGTTGGAGTTTCGCTTGCGAAGGGGCCGGCATTCGATGTGTGAGAAGCCAAGCGCAGAGAGCATTTCCGCATACAATTGCTCGGTGGGAACCAGCGTTCCATAGAATGTCGAGTTGCCAACGATGTAATGTACCTCTGCGCCAGCAGCCAGGAGTTTCGGCAGTTCACAGAAATGCGTCCACATGTCATCGAAGTATTTGGCGACGTATTTTGCCAGCAACCTGCCATGCTTGTTCTCGGCGCATGCAATGGCTTGCAGCACATTCGTCAGACGTGTACTTCTGAAGTGTCCCTCCGGGCGCTTCCAGTCTGTGAGCCGGCTCGTTGCAATTCCCCAGGTTCCACCGATGGCCTTCCAATCGAGTTCACCGGCATCCCTGCCGTTCTGGAGAAAGCCCAGCCAGTACATATATGGGCGCAGCTCACGAATGTAGGACATGCGGTTGACATAAGGCGGTGAGGTAATCACCAGGTCGAACGTTCCTGAAATCTTGTCCTTCAACGTCCGTGCATCTGCGAGGACAACGGAGGCTGTGCCGCTGGGGTTTTCCAGTACTCCTTCAAGCACAAACTGAACACTCGCTGCAAATACCGAACCTCTGTCCACGGGAAAGGGAAGAGCGAATCCATCATCATTTCCAAATGACAGGGACTGGTGATTGAATGCCGCCTGCGACAGCTCAATGAGCGTACGACAAAAGGCCACCAGCAGTAAATTGCGGGAAGGTGTATCCGGCTCGGTGGCCTTTTCGATAGCTGCGCGAAGCAATCGAAGAAAGGTAAGTGTTTCCAGGCTCCACCACCGTTCAACATTAAAAATAGGTGGCGTTGAAACTGGCTTGACAGCACGCCTGGCAACCAGGTCAAGCACTTCCTGACACGCAGATTGCACCGCTTCAATGGTTTCCGCTGGGTATCGGGCAATTTTGGTTTGTGTAAACCAGACCAGGAATGGATTAATATCGGCTGTTGTGCTTTCGCGGCCGTAGCAGGCAGCGCAGAGCGCTGTTGTTCCTGTCCCACAAAATGGATCCAAAATCCTCTGTGCATTGGGATGGTTGGCAATCAGTTCCTCGACGATCTTCAAAGAATAAGCGGGGGTTAACCTGAGCCAGCCATATCTGCCCACTCTGGCATTGAACTTGTGGGTGTATTCAGCCCGGCGCCGAAGCTGTTCTCGTAACGGAAGGGAAACCATACCTGACCCTATGGTGTCAGCAGCGCCTTGAGAACGGCTTCCACTTCGCCGCGCAGACGTTGACTGTTACGCCGGAAGAATCCTTCCAGGTCATAGCCAACCACATCCCGCATGAAATCATAGGTGGATACCAAGGGATCATTTTTGCCGACAATGCCGGTGAGAACCAACCATTTTTCATTTCTGTACCGGTCCAAGATGTCGGCATCAATTTGTGTTGAGAGTATTATTGCACAAGGAAAATGAGCTTTTGTATATGCTATTGCCGCACTCGCAATGTCGGCATTCTGACGCTTTGCGTCCTTACTCTTGTAACCCTGTCGAATCTCAAAGACCGCGCCAATCAGTGCATTGGATATTTTGGTATCAACACCGATCTTCTCTGCGGCCTTCTGCATCCACGTATGAAAAATCTGCTTTCGGTGGTCGTCAGAAATTCCTTCCAGAGGCACCCGGCCGTCCAGGTAAAGGATACGCTCCTTGCCCGTGGGTAGCTGTGTCTTGTAAGACCAGGTCACGTCGTTATGCGTGAGTCCCAGTGAGTCACACAGGATTGTCCTGAAAAGTTTTTCGCATCCGCTTCCTATCTGGCGATAGACGCTTGTCATCCCGCCTGCGGCTTTGTGGGCGGTGTACATCATTGGGTTATCCAACCCAAACCAGTTGTAGAACGGATCCGCCTGATACAGCTTTTGGAACTGTTCCAAGGTCAAACCTTTACCCCGCTTGCCTTGACCAAATCTTGGCTTATATCTGGTGCAAACCCGAATTGGCTCAAGCACGATGTCAAGGTAACGCTTGTCTTGAGTATCCAAGCCAAAATTCATGATCTAGTGGCGTCCAGGTGTGTATCCGTGGAATACACGGCTGCCAAGGCTAACCCCGAATTGGTGGGTGGTCCCAGTTGGCCAGGACGCCATTCCACGGTGGAATGACAATCGAAGCCTTGCCTTCACAGACCGTCTTGCACGCCAGGCGGATGACCGGGTGCTCCGTCCCATCGTACGGATAGCCAATTTTTTTCAGGCGCGTGACTTCAAAAGGCGTAATCGCACTGAGGTTTTCGGCGCCGCTCAGCACACCAATCCAGCATGTGCCACATGCTCCAGTCTGACATTCCGTGGGAATCGGCCCTGCGACACAGCGTGGGTCCTTCTTCTTGAAAGCTGCCGCATTGGGCATCTGTCCGGCTGCTGTTGTCAGGGGCTGCCCGTAGATAGCCTGAAACTTTGCTGCCGGGTCATGTTCATCAAAGCAAATGGTGTAAGTCTGGTTGATTTCGCTCCGCAGAAGCAGGTCCCGCAAGGTACGTGGTTCTGGACGCCGACGTTCTGCGATGATCTGCGCCGGCGTCAGCTGTGGCACGTTGATCGGAGGTGGGGGCGTCGAGAAGGCTTCCACGCCGACCTGTTGCAGCGTAGCGTAAGCTACGGCCGTAATCCCCAGCGCCAGCGTCGGATCAACCCCCGTACGCCGCGCCGCCTGGCGAATGTGGTTTTCCAGCGTTGTCCGGGGCGGAGTGCGGAGGTCAATCAGTACGGCTTTCTGGACCTTTGGCCAGAAACGGTGTCCGTAAAAAAACCGGTGTGAGGTGTGAATGTGGTCAGCCAGGCGGTAGCGCCCGTTGAGCAGGCAGTCCTGCCGGGCGCGCGCTTCATCTTCGGCCAGCATGCGAAACAGCTTGACCGGATAAAAAGCAAACCACACCCGGAGCGCGTTCTGGTCAACGGGGTGCACATCGGGCAGAAGGCTGGCAACAATCGCCGCCCAGGCTTCGTCGTCGTGGCGGCGCAGAAACTCAATAAACTGACCGACAGTATCTGACATGGTGAATACCTGCACGTCTGAGGTTGTCCCTTGTGCGCGCATGGCGCGAAATCGGGCATCATAGTCGGGCGTTCATCAGACTGTCCACTGTGCGAGGTGTGGCCGGTGAAGGCGCTGCGTTTGGTCAACGGACAATTACAGCTTGCCGAAATCCCCCGGCCGGACATGCCCGAAGAAGCGGTCATCCGGGTGACTTATGCCGGTATCTGTGCGACGGATGCCGCCATCGTACGGGGTTACACCGGCTTTTCCGGCACACTTGGACACGAGTTTGTCGGCGTCGTCGCTGCGGCGCCCGATGCTGCCTGGATTGGGCGGCGAGTTGTCGGCGACATCAACATTGCCTGCGGTACGTGTGAAACATGTCAGTCCGGCAACAGACACCATTGCGAACAACGCACCGTCATCGGCATCCGCCGGCGCGACGGCGCTTTTGCCGAATACCTGGCGCTGCCGCTGCCCAACCTCTACGCCGTGCCCGATGCCGTCAGTGACCTAGATGCCGTCTTTGCCGAGCCGTTGGCGGCCGCCTGCCGCATCCTGGATCAGGTTTCCTGCCGGCCAGGGCAGTCCGTCGCCGTCTTGGGTGACGGCAAGCTTGGACAGCTCATTGCCCAGGTGCTGCAGGCGCACGGGCTGGCCGTGACACTCATCGGTCGTCACGCGCGCAAGCTGGCGGTTGCGGCCGGAGCCGGCATTGCAACCCGCCACGCGGATGAACTGCGGTCGGCAACCCGCCAGTTCGAGATCGTCGTGGAAGCCTCCGGGCGCGCCACCGGTTTGGCCGATGCCCTGCGGCTGGTACGCCCCCGTGGAACGGTCGTGCTTAAGTCCACATCCGCGACGCCCTGGATGCTCCCTCCGGCAGCAGTTGTCGTCCCGGAAGTGACGCTGGTTGGGTCGCGCTGTGGCGATATGCCAAAGGCTCTGGCGCTGCTTGCCGCGCGTAAGGTCAACCCACAGACGCTCATCGAGGCGGTCTATGACCTGGACGACGGACTACGCGCTTTTGAGCACGCTACCACGCCAGGCGTTCTCAAGGTGCTGCTTCGGTGCAGCCTGCCGGAAGGCACGCCGTATTGACCGTTTCCCCAACCGCCACAAAGTGCAACCCTGACGGAAACCCTAGCCATTGTGCTGCCTTCCGTGTGAACGCTTCTGGTTTGTTGTTGAAACGTCGTCGGCAGGTGGTGTACATCAGAAAAAAGTACAGCCATTTTGTAAAGCGTTCTGAGACGCCGTAACTATCGGCCAGCCTGAAGCTTTTGCCGCGTCAAAGCTCATCAGGGCTTTGCAGGGGCCTGTGCGCTGCCGTTGTCCAGATGCGGGAGGTACCGCCCTTGGCTGCCAACTGGGAGAAGATTCTACTTACCTACCTACACGACCCACCTGACAAGGCACTCTCCATTCCCGGACACATTG